>Ga0247727_10009761_pt1 | contig 17223 bp, 10 predicted proteins | sample WisWelCaveWW1625_FD_202498 | JGI IMG/M metagenome (GOLD analysis project Ga0247727, IMG submission 202498) | Biofilm microbial communities from Wishing Well Cave, Virginia, United States - WW16-25 | ecosystem: Environmental > Aquatic > Deep subsurface > Groundwater > Cave microbial mat | place...
TTTGACGGTGATTGGAAGCTCAAGGCTGAAGTGAATGGCAAGTAAGCAAATTGTCAACTCAACCCTTGACTTGAGTTACAGCCGGTAGTATTTACTGTATCAGTTTACTAAACCGATTTACCAAACTGATTTATTCAGGCTTTCAAGAGCGGTCGAGACCTGCTGTCGCCGCAATCTCAAGAATGGAGGAACCTTTATGCAGAATAAATATGCCAGGGGCGCATCTGCGAACGGCCCGTGACCGCAGCGGTTCATTCGCGTTTTCGCTTCATTGTTCGCGTTCATCGGACTGTTGTTGTGTGTCAGCCTGGTCGCGCCGGCGCAAACAGGCGTGGCCATCCTGCGCGGCGCCGTGACCGACCAGAATAGCGCGATCGTGCCCGGAGTCGAAATCTCCGTGACCGAACCGGCGACCGGCGTCAAAATCCGCACCGTCGTCACCGACAACAACGGCAACTACGAAATCCCCGACATCAAGCCGGGCACTTATCAGGTGAAGGCCGACAAGAGCGGCTTCAAGCCTTTCGTCGCCGACGGACTGCTGATCGAAGACCGGCAGACGCGGCGGCTGGACATCGTGCTGCAAGTCGGCGCCGCTTCGGAGACCGTCACGGTCAACGCTGGCGCGGAAGTGCTGACCACCGACACCGGCACGATCTCCAGCGGCTTTGACAACTCGAAATTCCGCGACACGCCGTTGATTGACATCTACCCTTCGCCCTTCGCCATGTTTTCGACCCTGCCCGGCGTGCAGGGCAACGGCTGGAACCTGCGCATTTCGGGTCAGGGCCGCGAGCAATATTCGCAGGGCATGGACGGCATTGACAACGACCGGACGGGCGAGCAGGTCAACAACATGAACTTCTACCAGGAGGCCAGCATCGTGATGGTCAACGCGCCGGCGGATAGCGCGCGGGTGGCCAGCTACAACCTGGTCTCCAAGCGCGGCGCGAACCAGTGGCACGGCATGGTCTACTACAAGCATTTCAGTTCAGCCCTCAATGCCCGCACCTTCTTCGAGCCGCGCAAAACGCCCTTCATCCAGCACGAATGGCAGGGCGAGATCAGCGGTCCCATCTGGAAGGACAAAACCCACTTCTACTTCTCGCTGAATGGCCAGAAGATTCCGCTCGGCTCGTTCAACCGGGCGCTGGTACCGACGCAGAAGATGCGCGACGGCGACTTCTCGGACTTCACCGCGCCGATCCTCGATCCGCTGACGGGCAGGCCTTTCCCCGGCAATCGGATTCCGCGCGAGCGCATCAATCCCGTTTCGGCGAAGGTTCAGGAACTCTACATTCCCACGCCCAACCTGACCTCGGTGGGCGGTCAGAACTACGGCTGGGTGCATCCGTTCCACTCCGACTATTACAAGTCCAACTGGCCGTTCGTCCGCGTGGACCATCAACTGACCGCAAATAACTCGCTCTACGGGCGCTACATTCAGCGCAAGTCGCCGTATGTGCTGGTCCAGAACCTGCCGCAGTTGACCTGGACGCGGTTGCGCGATCATCGCCAGTACGCCTTCGGCGACACGCACGTCTTCTCGCCGGCGCTGGTCAACACCTTCCAGCTCGGCTTCAACACCAACCTCATCTCAGACGGGTTGGAGACCGCCGGGGTCAAGCCGATCAGCGGCGCCGAGGCCGTCAGCAACATCGGTCTGCAGGGCGTCAATCCGAAGGGCTACAAGGCCGCCGGATTCCCCGCGATCAGCATCACCGGCGTGACGGCGCTCTCCACGACCATCGGCGGCGTCAAGAACGACGATGTGGACTGGCAGTTTGAAGACTCGCTGACCTGGTCGAAGGGGCGGCACGTCTGGAAGTTCGGCGGGCAGTTCAACCGCTTCAACTCCTTCTTCGGCGAGATTCCCAACTACGGCAGCTTCAGTTTCAACGGCGCCTACACCGGGCTGGGCTACGCCGACTTCCTGCTCGGCATTCCGCGCACCAGCTCGCGCGTCGATCCGCTGGTCAATCGCAAGATCACCAACAGGGAGATCGGCCTGTACGTGCAGGACAGCTTCAAAGTCTCCAACCGGTTGACGCTCGATCTGGGCGTGCGCTGGGACTTCTACGACTCGCCGCGCTACGAGGACGGGCTGATGTACAACTTCGATCCGGCGAGCGGCAACGTCATCGTTCCGCAACCGGCGCTCTCGAAGATCAGCCCGCTCTACCCGACGAACATCAAGGTGGTGGCGGGCGATCCGACCCCCACGCCGGACAAGAACAACATCCGCCCGCGTCTGGCGGCGGCCTATCGCCTGGGCGACAACTGGGTGATCCGCGGCGGCTACGGCCAGTTCACCGAGCGCATTGACTACTTCCAGCGGGTCACCGGCACGGGGCCGTTCGAGATCGGCGAGACCTACGACAACGCCATCACGGGCGGCGTGCCGCTCTTCACCTTCCCGAATCCGTTCCCGTCCAGCCTGGCGACGGCGCGCTTCGTGAGCCAGAGCGCGAGGATCCTCCCGACACAAACCGACCTCGGGACGATCCACCAGTTCAACTTCAGCATCGAGCGCGAGTACAAGAACGCGGGCTTCCGCGCTTCTTACATCGGCTCGCGCGGGCGCGGTTTGAACTACGCGCTCAACATCAATAAGCCGCGTCCGAGCACGACGGCGTTCACGGCTGACCGGCGGCCATTCTCGCAGTTCATCGGTGTGACCGATTTCCGCTCGGACGGCAGTTCCAACTACGATTCGCTGCAGTTGCAGGCGCAGCGCAAGATGGGCGATTTCACCTTCAACGCGCACTACACCTGGGCGAACAACCTCTTCAACTACGGCAACCTGGAAAATCCCTATGACGTGACCAGCCAGTGGGGCCACGACAGCCCGACGCGCCGCCATTACGCGGTGATCAACACCACCTACAACGTACCGCTGGGCAAGGGCGGCAAGTACCTGTCCGCTGCGCCGGCAGGGTTGGATCACCTGGTCAGCGGCTGGACGGTGCAGACGATCAGCTACTTCGGCTCGGGCACTTACTTTACGCCCGGCTTTTCCGGGCAGGACGTGTCGAACACCAACTCGGTGGGCGGCGTTCCCGACCGCATCAAGAACGGCAGCCTGCCGTCGGGCCAGCGCAAGCCGGAGCAGTGGTTCGACATCAGCGCGTTCAAGATTCCGGGCTGCCCTGACAGCACTCCTGTCTGCACGGCTGCCCAGCGGCAGAACATCGGGCGCTTCGGCAACGCCGGCTTCAACTTCCTCGAAGGGAAGGGGCTGCACGTGTATCACCTCAGCTTTTCGAAGAAGAACCACATCACCGAGCGGCTGAGCTTCACCTTCGTCACGGCGATCTCGGACCTCTTCAACCGCGCCCACTTCAACAATCCGGCGGCCAACATCTCGGTGCCGGCCACCGTCGGACGGTTCCAGAGCGTGATTGCGGACTTCGCTTCCGAAAAGCCCGGCCACCGGGTGATCATGTTCAAAGGGCGAATCGAGTTTTAGCTTCCGCCTGAAAGAGGGCTGACAGAAAAAGAGGGGCAGAAAAAAGAACAAAGAGAGTTATTTTTCTTTCTGTCCCCCTTTTTCTGTCAGATCGTTTCAGTGCTCCGCTGCGGCTTCCGATCAAACTGAGAATTGCTGCTTTTTTGATTATGGCCTTGAAGCTGCTCAAGACCTTTTGTCTGCTCGCGCTCCTGGCGCCGGCCCTACCCGGTCTGCTCGTGCGCGCCCGGCAGCCAGCGGCCCACTGCACCGCGCAGGCTCAACGCGCGTCCTCGTGCCGCGACTGCCACCAACAGATTTTCGACAGCTACACACAAACCGCGCACTTCAACACTTCTAGCCTAGCCACCGAGCAAACGATCAAAGGCGATTTCTCCGGCGGTCATCATCTTCTGCGCACTCGTTCCGAAAGCGTCTTCTTCAAGCTGGAGCGGCGCGCCGATGGCTTTTATCAAACCGGCCACGCGGCGCAAAAGGATGCGAGAAGCGAACGCTTCGAGCTGGCGCTGGGTTCGGGGCGCAAAGGACAATCGTATCTGTTCTGGAAAGACGGATTGCTCTACCAGCTCCCAGTCTCGTGGCTGGTGGGAACGAAGCAGTGGATCAACAGTCCCGGCTACGAAGACGGCCGTGTCAATTTCGACCGGGTGATCACGCCGCGCTGCCTCGAATGCCACGCGACTTCATTCAAGCTCGAGCGCACCCAAAATTCCGTTCGCTACGCGAGCGATTACGAGCTGGGCATCAGTTGTCAGAAGTGTCACGAAGACGGCAATCGGCACGCGGCTTATCACGCCGAACACCAGGAAGAGAAGACCGGCAGGTTCATTCTCAATCCGGCGCGTTTTTCGCGCACGCGGCAGTTGGACAACTGCGCGCTCTGCATTCGGGGATGCGCGAGCCGCGCCGCCCGCCCTTCACCTATCAACCCGGCGAGGAGCTTGACCATTACTTACAACCCGCGCCGGAACGTGAGACGATCAGCGCCGACGTGCATGGCAATCAGATCGCGCTGCTGCGGCGCAGTCGCTGTTTTCAGAAATCCGAGCGCATGTCTTGCGCGACCTGTCACAACGTACATCGCCCGGAAAGAGACTTGACGCCGATGGCCGCGAAGTGTCTGCAATGTCATCAGACCGGGCAATGCAAAACGGGTCAGCGGCTCGGCGCGCGGATGGTGGACAATTGCATCGCTTGTCATATGCCGAATCAGAAATCGCAATTGATCGTGATAGACACGGCGGCAGGCAAGTTCGCGCCCGAATATCGCAGCCACCTGATCGGCGTTTATCCGCAGGCGGCCAAACAGATCATGCAAGCTTTGAAACAATGAAAAACACTTTGCTGCTTTGCCTGTTGCTCTGTTCTCTCATCGCCTCGTCAGCCAACGGCGCGCTCGTGCAGTTTGTTGATGTCGCCCAGCAGGCCGGCCTCACCTTCAAGCACGAGAACGGCGCCTCGCCGGACAAGCTCATGCCTGAGACCTTCGGCTCCGGCGTGGCCTGGCTGGATTACGACAACGACGGTTGGCTCGACCTCTTCTTCGCTAACGGCGCGAACCTGAAGGAGGGCAAGCCGTCGCCCGGCAACGCGCTCTGGCGCAACACGGGCAAAGGCGCTTTTGTCGAGATGACGAAACAAGCCGGCGTCGCGGGCCACGGCGGATTCGGGACGGGCGTGGCCGTGGGCGATTACGACAACGACGGAGACCTCGATCTTTACGTGACCGGCTTCAGCGCCAACCTGCTCTACCGCAACAACGGCGATGGGACTTTCGCGGATGTCACGGCCAAAGCCGGAGTCAAAGGCGGAGGCTGGTCTTCGAGCACGGGCTTCGGTGATTACGACCGCGACGGAGACCTCGATCTGTATGTCGTCCGTTACCTCGACTACAACCTCGAGGAGAATCCGTACTGCGGCTATCGGAAAGAAGGCTATCGCCAGTATTGCGATCCGCGAAACTTCGACGGCGTGCCCGATCTGCTTTACCGCAACAACGGCGACGGCACGTTCACTGAGGTCTCGAAGAAAGCGGGCATCGCCAACCCGGCGGGCAAAGGGCTGGGCGTGGCTTTCGCGGACTTCGACCGGGACGGCTGGGCGGACATCTACGTCGCCAACGATACGGTGCGGAATTTCCTCTACCGCAACAACGGCGACGGAACGTTCATTGACCTGGCTTACAGCGCCGGAGTCGGCTACGACGTGAACGGGAAAGCGCGCGCCGGGATGGGCGTTGAATTTACCGATTTCGACGGCGACGGTCTGCCGGATATTTTTGTCACCAACTTCTCGGAGGAATTCAACGGGCTGTATCGCAATCGGGGCGACTCGACCTTCGAAGACGTGGCCGAACAGTCGGGGCTGGGTTCGAGCTTCCTGCCGCTGGGCTTCGGCGCGAAGCTCTTCGATTACGACAACGATGGCTGGACCGATATTTTCGTGACCAACGGCCACGTGACCGACAACATCCATCTCTACAACCCGCGCCTCTCCTGGCAGCAAACCGATCTGCTTTATCACAACGAGCAGGGTCGGTTTCGTGATGTTTCGGCGGAGAGCGGCCCGGCCTTCCGGATCAAGCACGTCGGGCGCGGCGCGGCGACGGGAGATTTCGATAACGACGGCGACCTCGACATCGTTGTTTCCAACTGCGGCCAGCAGCCGATCCTGATGCGGAACGACGGCGGGAACAGCAATCGCTGGATTGCCGTCAAGGCGCGCGGCAGGCAGAGCAATCGCTTCGGCGTGGGCGCGCAGGTTTCGGTGGAGACTGAAGGCCGAAAGCAAGTCAAGGAGATCGGCGCGGCGGGCAGTTATCTGAGCAGCAGCGACCTGCGCCTCTTCTTCGGCCTCGGCGGTGAACGAAAGGTGAAACGGCTGGAAATCGTCTGGCCCGGCGGCGGGAAACAAACGCTGACTGGCGTGGCGGCGGATCAGACGTTGCTGCTTGAAGAAGCCAACGCCCGACCGTGATGGCGACAGCCTTTGGAGTGCGGCGGGTTTGACGCCGCTTTCCCAGCTTTGCCTTGGGGATCGAATCCGATGGAATCAGCGCGTCAGTTCCCTTCATCGAGTTGGCGTCGTGATCCAAAGCTGGGAAAGCGGCGTCAAACCCGCCGCACTCCAAAGGCTCCGCCGTTCAGTTATTGCTTGATCTTTCCATTGATTTTTTCGCGCAGAGAAGGCTCGACAGGATGTTTGAGTTCTTCCGCTTTGATCGCGTGCTCCAACGCGCGGCCCGTTTCCCCCCGGTGAAACAATGCCTCCGCCAACTGGCGATGGGCCGGGCCGAATTGCGGAGTCATCTCGATCGCTCTGGCGTAGTTTTCGATGGCTTGTGTCGCGTCGCCGCGCTCTTGATAAAGCAGGCCGCGCTCGAAAAAGACCTCCGTCTGAAGCTGCTGATAATACGGCGTGCTGAGGAATGGGCGGCCTTCGGGCAGCGCGAGTTGTAATTGGCGCAAGGCCTGATCGAAGAGTTTCTTTTGGCGATATGCCTGGCCGAGCTTGAGATGACCGTCGGGACGGTCGGGAGCCGCCGCCACGGCTTTTTGATAAAAACCGACGGCTCTTTCCAGTTCGCCTTTCCGCGCATAGACTGAGCCGAGAGTCAGGTAAAGGTCGGGGATGGGTTGATCCGATTTCGCTGCCGCTTCCAATTCGCGGATTGCCTCGTCTTCCTGTTTGAGTTCCAGAAGGGTCAGTCCCAGGTAATAACGCGCGGCGAAAAATGACGGGTCAATCCCGAGCGCCCTTCGGTTCTGTTCGACGGCGAGCGCGGGATGGCCAAGCTGGCGATTGGATTCGCCCAGCAGCGAGAGCAGGTGCGGGACGTTCGGGCGCGTAGTCAACCCCGCTTCCAATTGCTCCTTCGCTTTCCGCGGCTGACCGAGATCGAGATAGATGCGGGCGAGATAAAACCTGGCCCAGATCAGGTTCGGATCAAGCGCGAGCGCCTGGACCAACTCCGCTTTGGCTTCGCCCATCGCTTCGTAGGTGTTTTGCAGCAGGTAAGCCTGACCGAGCAGTTGATGAGCGGCGGCGGAGTTCGGATCGAGCGCGACGGCTTTCTTCAACTCCGCCAGCGCCCGGTCTTTTTCGCCGCGTTGCAGGTGCGCCGCGCCGCGTTGGAGAGCCTGCTCAAACAGGGCTTGCCTGGCGGCGGCGTCTTTCTGCCCGGCTGCAACTATTTCGCCAGGCAGCAGCAGATGAAGGAGCGCAAACGTGATCGGGAGAAAATACGCCATGGCAGAGATTCTATTGAATTATCAAATAAAGGAAAGCATTGGACGCGCCGTGGACGCCGCTCTATCCCTTTGGTTATGGTTTGAGCTACACGCAATTTCGTCTTCGCAACCTGCAATTGAGCGCCACGCGCATGCGTCCCGACGGGCGCATCACCGTCGGCGTCGAAGTCGAGAACATTGGCAACCGTACAGGCGACGAGGTGGTGCAGCTTTACATCCGAGCTGGAAGCGGCTTTCACAGTCGTACACTGATGAACAGGAGATTGACAGCATTGCCGCGACAGTTATTGCTGGGATGAAAAATTTACCGCTGCGAGCAGGATGCGGCGTGCTTCAGGGGAGGCTTGCTTCACCGCCCGCTCGCCAAACGAAAATGCAGAAACGCTGCCTGACAAAATTCAGTTTGTCGGACCATTCCCCGGAGGACTTATGAAACACCAGACTATCCATCTTATCCATATTATCGGGCGCCTTTTCCTGCTCGCCCTGTTGCTCGGCGCGACTGTGACCACCGCGTTCAGTCAAACGGCGCAGCTTACCGGGCGCATCAGTGATGCTGCCGGAGCCGTCGTACCCGGCACAAAAATTACGCTGATCAATGAAGCGAACGGCTTCACTCGCGAGACCGTCTCGAACGACGAAGGCTATTTCACCATCCCGCTGCTGCAACCCGGCATTTATCGGCTCACCGTGCAAAAGGATGGTTTCAAGCCGGTGCGCCAGTCGGGGATCACACTGCAGGTCGAGCAGGTCGCGCGGCTCGATTTCAAGCTGGAAGTCGGCGGGGCGACGGAAACGGTGCAGATCACCGCTGAGGGGCCGCTGCTCGAACGCGAGACGGGCGCGAAAGGACAGGTCATTGACAACAACGAGATCGTTGACCTGCCGCTCAACGGGCGCGATTTTACCGAGCTGGCCTTCCTCACCCCGGGCGTCGTGGATATTCCGGAAGGCGTCTCCAACAGCGGGTTCGCCGCCATCAACGGCGGGCGCGCGGACGGCGTGAATTTCCTGGTGGACGGGCTGAACAATCGCAATATTCGTAATGGCGATGCGGTTTCGCGGCCATCGGTGGACGCCGTGCAGGAATTCAGGGTGCAGACCAGCGCCTACGCCGCGGACTTCGGCACCTACGGCTCCGGCCTCATCAACATCGCGCTCAAAAGCGGCACGAATCAGTTTCACGGCTCGCTCTATGAATTCGTGCGCAACGACATCTTCGATGCGCGCAACTTTTTCGACACCGACAAAAGCAAGCTGCGCCGCAATCAGTTCGGCGGCACGCTGGGCGGCCCGGTGACTTTGCCAGGGTTCTTTGGCCCGCTCAGCTTTAGCGGCCAGGATCGCACCCACTTCTTCTTTTCTTATGAGGGCCTGATCGAACGGCGCGGCGATACGCGCATCGCACGCGTGCCGACGCTGGAGCAACGCGCCGGAGATTTCTCTTCGTTGCTGCAGGGCACGACGAAAATCTACCTGCGCGATCCGGCGAAAACCGGCACGTGCAGCGCCGCCAACCAAACCGCCTGTTTTCCCGGCAACATCATTCCGGCCTCGCGCATTCATCCGCTGGCGCTGAAGGTGCTGAGCCTGGTCCCACTGCCCAATCGCGCGGGCGTCAACAACTTTGTGACCTCGCAGGTCGAAGAACAGAACAGTCATGAATTCCTCGTCAAGCTGGATCAGAAAATCGGCCAGTCCAGCCATCTGGCGCTCAACTTTATCAGCGGCCACAACCGCCTCCTCAGCCCGTACGGCGCGAGTAATTTGCCGGGCTTCGCCCTCCAACCCAACCGAGGCAATCAGCTCGCGGGCATCCGCTTGACGCAGGTTTTCAGTCCGGCCTTCACCAACGAGTTTCGCTTCGGTTTTTCGCGCTCGACCGCCAACACCGACTGGACGAGCGATGACCCGGCGCTGCTCGACGCGGTCAACCTGCTGTCAATCTCGAAAGACCCGCTGCTCCTCGGGCTGCCGCGCTACCGCATCACCGGCTTCGATACGATTGGTCATCATGCCTCGTACCCGACCACCATCGCGGTCAATGGCTTTCATCTTTTCGATGCGCTCTCGCTGGTCAAGGGCAAGCACTCACTGCGCACCGGCGCTGAGATCATCCGGACGCAATTCTTCCAGTTCTTCCCGAACAACGCGCGCGGCGACCTCGCTTTTCTGGGCCGCGTGACAGGCGGCACGGCCACGCCGGTCCCAATGGCCGATTTCCTGCTCGGCCTGCCCGACAACTCGAGCCGGCTGCTCGACCCGCGCATGAGCTACCTCTTCTACACGAGCTACGGGTTGTTCGTGCAGGACGATTTCAAAGTGGCGCAGCAACTGACGTTCAATCTCGGCTTGCGCTATGACCTGTACATCCCCCCGACGGAGAAGTACAACACCCTCTCCAACTTCGTTCCTGAACTGAATCGCATTGTCATGGCCGGCGACGCGGGCCTTCCTCGCTCATTGATGCAGACAGACAAGGACAATTTCGCGCCGCGCTTCGGTTTCGCCTGGCGCCCGCTGAATAGCGACAAATGGGTGGTGCGCGGCGGCTACGGCATCTTTTACACCAGCACGGCGCAGAACCCGACGCGCATCTTTCTCTCGCAGAATTTTCCTTTCTCCAACAGTCAGAGTTTCCAGCGGAGCACGACCAACCCGCTGGCCTTCACCATCGCCGATCCGTTTCCGGCTGCGAGCAGCGGCGTGATTGCGACGACGATTCCCACCGGCATCGCGTTCGATTCGCCGACCTCGTACATGCAAAACTACAACCTGGCCATCGAACGCGAACTGTGGAAGCAGACGGCGCTCGAAGTGTCCTACGTCGGTTCGCGCGGCGCGCATCTGTCGCGCCGTTACGACATCAACCAGCAGCTTCGCCGCAGCCCGACCGACATCGTGCGCCCGTTCCCGCAATACAGCGGCGCGATTCAATATATCGGCTTCGGCTCGAATTCGAATTACAACGGGCTGCAGGCGACGCTGCGCCGCCATTTCCGCGGCGGCTTCGGTTACCGCGCCAATTTCGTCTGGTCGAAAGCGATTGACGATTCATCGTGGCTGGTCGGCGCAGGCGGCAGTTCGCGCGGTGATACGGGCGTCGCGCAGGATTCGCGCAATCTGAAGCTGGAACGCGGTCTGTCGGGCTTCAATCGCCCGCGCGCCTTCACGCTCGATTTCTCCTACCTGCTGCCCTTCGGCAAAGGCAAAAAGCATTTCACCGCAGGGTTGGCCGACACGCTCTTCGGCGGCTGGCAATTCAACGGCATCGTGCGCTTGTACGACGGACAGCCGTTCACGCCGGGCGATTCGACCTTCAACTTTGCCGCCGGTGAAGCCAGCCGCCCGGATCGCATCGGCAGCGGCAAGCTGGACCATCCGACGGTAGACCGATGGTTCAAGGTTGACGATTTCGTGCCCGTTCCGACGGGATCGTTTCGTTTCGGCACTTCGGGGCGCCATATCCTGTTCGGCCCGGCGCGCAAACAGATTGATCTATCGCTGATGAAAAACTTCGCCCTGGCGCGCGAGCAGCGGCTGCAATTCCGCTTCGAGGTCTTCAATGCGCCGAACGTCGCCAACTTTTTCCTGCCGGAAAAGAACGTGGATGTGCCAGCCGCCGGGACAATCACGCAAGCGTCGCCGGGACGCGAGATTCAGTTCGCGCTGAAATACATCTTCTGACGTCTGATCCCATGCATCAGTGCAATTGGACTGAGACCGAAAGACAAATTCGGCGAAAAGATTTATGATCGCTACGGATTCACTGACGCTTTCAATCCGGCGACCGGCTGGGTCAATCCCGACGTGATCGGTATTGGCATCGGCATCACGCTGCTCAGCGCCGAGAATCTGCGCGGCGGGAATGCCTGGCGCTGGTTTATGAGCAACGAGGAAATTCGCCGCGCCATGCGACTCATCGGGCTGGGCGCTTGAGTTGCTTTACTCAATGTTGACATCAACCTGAATTCTGTCTGATAGTCTGCCATTATCGTAAGCAATACGTTGTCTCACACGCGCGAGTCGAACGGAATGACCTTCCGGAACTCGCGCGGGATTTCCTTTGACCGCAAACAGGAGAACATCATGAAAGCACCACAGCGTTTGATTCTGATCCTATCTGTCGTGGCGCTGGCGTTGTTGTTCACGCCGGCCGCTTATGCTCAATTCGAGACTGCCACTGTGCTCGGCACGGTGCGCGATTCCGGCGGCGCGGTTCTTCCGGGCGTTACCGTAACACTGAAGAACAACGCCACCGGCATCACCGCTACGGCGCAAACGGACGAGAATGGGAACTACCAGTTCCTCAACGTCAAGATCGGCGGCTACAAGGTAAGCGCCGAGAAGCAGGGCTTTTCGACCGCCGTCGCCGAAGACATCGCGGTCGCGGTCAATGCGCGCCAGCGGGTGGACCTGACGATGCAGCCCGGCGCGGTGACTGAGACCGTCACGATCACCGACGCGGCGCAACTGCTCGAAACCGAATCGAGCGTGCGCGGCCAGGTCATCAATCGCCAGCAGATCGTCAACCTGCCGCTCAATGGCCGTTCATACGCAGACCTCGCGCTGCTCGTGCCGGGCGTGCGCGAATCGAACATGAATCAGAACAGCATTGCCAGCAAACGCGACGCCACCTTCAACGTCAACGGGCTGCGCGGCACTTACAACAACTTCCTGCTCGACGGCGTGGACAACAACGCCTACGGCACCAGCAATCAGGGCTTTTCCAGCCAGGTCGTGCAACTCTCGCCCGACGCGGTGGCCGAATTCAAGGTCGAGACCAACAACTACAGCGCCGAGTTCGGACGCAGCGGCGGCGCGACGATCAACGCTTCCTTGCGCAGCGGCACGAACCAGTTTCACGGCGCGGCCTGGGAGTTCCATCGCAACACCGTGCTGAACGCGCGCGGTTTCTTCGCCAACCGCAACAACCTGCTCAAGCCGACGCTGCTGCGCAACCAGTTCGGCTTCACCTTCGGCGGCCCGATCATCAAGGATCGGACGTTCTTCTTCACCGACTACGAAGGCTTCCGGGAAATATCGAGTGAAGTGCGCACGGCCACGCTGCCGGTGGCCGACCTGCGCGCCGGACGATTGGGCATTGCGGTGCGCAATCCGCTGACCGGCGTTTCGTATGCGGCCACCGATACCGTGCCGCTCACGCCGTTTGCGCAGCGGGTGATGGCCGATCTGCCCGCGCCCAATCTGCCGGGCACGGCCAACAACTTCACCCGGCTGGGGAGCAACCGCTTTTACAACGACAAAGGCGACGCCAAGATCGATCATCGCTTCAACGAGAAGATCAGTGTCTTTGCGCGCGTCAGTCAGCGCAAGTCGAATAACTTTGAAGCGCCGGCCATTCCGGGTCAGTCGGGCGGCGACAGCAATGGCTTCGTGCGCGTGCTCAATCAACAGCTCGGCGGGGGCGTGACTTATGCCGTCAGCTCCACTTCCCTGCTTGAATTCCGCCTGGGCATCTCGCGCACCCGCGCGGGCAAAGAGCCGCCATTGATCGGCGGGCCGAGCATGCGCGAGGTTTACGGCATCACGGGGCTGCCCGAAACTCGCAACCTGACCGGCGGTCTGACCGCGCAGTTGATCGGCGGTTTCACCAACCTCGGTCGCCAGGCGACCAATCCGCAATGGCAGCATCCGTTCGTCACCAATCCGCGCGCCAACTATTCGTGGGTCATGGGGCGTCACAGTTTGAAGACCGGCTACGAATACCAGCGCATCAACACCGAAGTGAACGATGTCAATCCGCTCTACGGGCGCGACAGCTACACCGGCTCGTTCAGCCGTCCGGCGGGCGTGACGACGACCGATTCGCGTTACAACCTGGCCGACTTCTTCTTCGGCGCGCGCAGCCAGTATGCGCTGGTTACGCCCTTCGTCGCCCAGATTCGCCAGCGCATGCACTTCCTCTATTTGCAGGACGATTTCAAGGTCAGTCCGAAGCTGACCCTGAATCTGGGCATGCGCTACGAATACGCGACGCCGCAGTGGGACGCCGAGAATCGGCTGACCAACTTCGATCCGAAGACCAACACGCTCATCGCAGCCAAAGACGGTTCGGTTGCGGACCGGGCGCTGGTCAATCCTGACCGCAACAACTTCGCGCCGCGCTTTGGCTTCGCCTATCAGCTCACGCCGAAGACGGTGGCGCGCGGTGGTTACGGCGTCAGCTATATTCACTTCAATCGTTCGGGCGGCGCGAATCTGCTGGCGATCAATGGCCCGCACGTGGTGCTGGCGGTGGTCGAGCAGACGCCGACTACTGCCGGTTTCGTTCCGACGCAGGCCGGCTACCCGTCGGGCCTGACCGCACCGTCCACGTTCAATCCGCTGATCTCGACGGTCTTCCACCTGATCAAAGACACGCGGACGGGCTACGTGCAGACGTGGTTCCTCTCGGCGCAGCGGCAGCTTACGCCGAACATGCTGATTGACGTCGCCTACGTCGGCAATCACAGCCTCAAGCTGCTGCTCTTCGCCGACTTCAATCAGGCGCGTCCGAACAATCCGGGCGAGAACGCTTCGCTGCAGGCGCGCCGTCCGATCTCGACCTTCTCGGCGATCTCGACGGGCTTCCCGGTGGGCATCTCGAACTATCACGGCTTGCAGGTCAAGTTCGAGCGGCGGATGAATCGAGGGCTGTACGTGCTCAATTCGTTCACCTGGTCGAAGGCGATTGACAACGTCTCGCAGGCGCTCGAAGACCCGAACGGCAATTCGGCCAACCCGCAAAACTTCCGCAACCTACGCGCTGAACGCGGACTGTCGGCTTACGATCAGCCGTTCAACAACACGACGAGCGTGGTCTGGGAAGCGCCCATCGGCAAAGGACGTAAGTGGGGCAATGATCTGCCGGCGGCGCTGGATTTGATTGCCGGCGGCTGGGGCATCAGCGCGATCAACCAGTTGACCAGCGGCCAGGTGATCAACCTGCGCTACTTCTCGATCCCGGCGGCCTATCAGGTGACGGCAGCGCTGGCGCCCTGGCAGGGCGGCGTGAGCTATCGTCCGAACATCTACGGCAGCATCTACCCGTCTAGTGGTCAGCAGACGATTGACAACTACTTCAATCGCGCGACGGTCTTTGCCGCGACCGATCCGACGCAGCCGGGCGGCGCCGATCCAAGCCGTCCCTTCGGCAGCGCCGGACGCAACATCGGACGCAGCCACGCTTTTTATCAACTCGACCTGGGATTGCAAAAGAGCGTCCCGCTGCCGATCAACGAAGCGACGCGGGTGGAGTTCCGGGCCGAGTTCTTCAACCTGCTCAACCAGACCAACTTCCGCGCGGCCAACAGCGACCGCTCCGCCGCGGCCTTCGGGCGGATCAGCAGCACCTTCCCGGCGCGGCAGATTCAGTTCGCGTTGAAGGTGGTTTTCTAAAGCGCGGATGAAGTGACCCGCTCTCGGCGGGTGTGGAATCATTCTCCATCGCCGGGTAGCGGGTTAGTTCGACATGTCATTTGGAGATGACGCCTCGATAGCATGGCTCTCAAGCGGTTCCCATGCGCTCAGTTTGGATAGAGCGTTCATTCTATGTTGATGACCCGTTCGGGAATGGCCTGTACGATGTCGATGCGGCGGATGTCACGAGCATGCCTCATTGGTATCTACACAAGTTGCCTCGCTCCGTAGGAGCGCAATGTTTATAGATGCGTGATGCAATGGCTCTCTAGCTCCGTAAGGAGCGGCATCTGCGCCTGGACAGATGTCGCTCCTACGGAGCTAGAGCAATAAAATCAACGCCTAACTATAAACATTGCGCTCCTACGGAGCGGGGGACGTGTTGACTTGTGTAGATACCAATGACGCAAGGTCGTGGCATCTGTGCCAATCTTGTTTGGTTCGATTTAGTGGCGGGCCCACGAAAACCGCCTAACACCCGAAGGGCCAATAACAAAGCAGGTAACAGAGAGCAGAATGGAGGTAACAATGACATTTCTGACAAAGGGCCTTCTGGCAATCGCAATTATTCTGGCGCTGGCCGCGCTGCTCGGGAGCTGCAATTCTTCCGGCACGACCTCAGGCAGCAAGGCAGGCGAGGGACTTGATCCGGTCAATAAGGTTTCAGAGGGCCTGGCGATCAGGGGCTATGACACGGTGGCCTACTTTCAGGAAGGCCAGGCCGTCAAAGGCAGCCAGGAATTCACGAGTGAATGGCAGGGCGCGAGGTGGCATTTTGTGAGCGCCGCCAATCGGGACCTGTTTGCCAGCGATCCGCTGAAATACGCGCCGCAGTACGGTGGGTATTGCTCCTGGGCGGTGAGCCACGGCTACACCGCGAACGGCGACCCGGAAGCCTGGAAGATCGTCGAGGGCAGGCTCTATCTCAACTACAACCAGAAAGTGAAAGAGCGATGGGAGCAGGATGTTCCGAACCTGATCAAAAAGGGCAATGAAAACTGGCCGGAGTTTTTGAAGCACAAGCCGGAGCACAAAGGATAACGATCTGAGCTGATGAGCAAAGCTGCAATCAAACCGATCCTCGACCTGATGGCGGCGATGCCGGATATGACCAGCGTCGCTCTGCCCGAGTTGCGCGTGATGTTCGACAGTCTGGGGCAACGGTTCCCGGTTCCGCCGGAAACCACGATTGACCCGATCACCGCCAATGGCGTCAAAGCCGAGTGGGTTTACGCGGCAGGCGCGAGTCGTGAAAGGGTGATTCTGTATCTACACGGCGGCGGTTACGTCATGGGATCTCCCGCCGGTTATCGCCACTTGACGGAAGCATTGAGCCGGGCCGCGGGCGCAGCCGTGTTGGCATTGGATTACCGGCTGGCGCCGGAGCATCCATTCCCGGCGGCGATTGATGATGCGGTCAGCGCATATCGCTGGCTGCTCGATCAGGGATCGCTTCCGGCCCGCACGGTCATCGCCGGCGATTCGGGAGGCGGAGGATTGACTATGGCTACGCTGCTGGCCCTGCGCGACCGGGAGCTGCCGATGCCCGCGGCTGCCTGTTGCAATTCGCCGTGGGTTGATCTGACGATCACTGCCGGGAGTTATACCAGCAAGGCCGCCGTTGATCCGTTGGTTTCAGCCGGGTGGGTCTCCCCGATGGCCGTCGCTTACCTCAACGGCGCCGACGCGAGAACGCCGCTCGCTTCGCCGCTCTTTGCGGACTTGAGCGGACTGCCGCCGCTGCTGATCCAGGTCGGAGAAGACGAAGTGCTCCTCGATGATTCGCGCCGCCTGGCCGAACGGGTGCGAGAAGCCGGCGGCGAGGTGACACTCGAAGTGTGGGACGGGATGATTCACGTCTGGCATTACTTTTATCCCTTGCTGGCCGAAGGGCGTCAAGCAATCACCCGCATCGGCGAATTCATCAGGAGCAGCACGACCTGACCAGGACGCGCAAGTAACCGGAAGGAGGCTGGTATGAAAGCGGCTTATATTGAACGCTACGGCAGCAATGATGTCGTCAAACTCGGCGACTTGCCAAAACCCGAATTGCGTCCGGCGGATTTGCTGGCCGGGGTAAGA
>Ga0247727_10009762_pt1 | contig 17221 bp, 15 predicted proteins | sample WisWelCaveWW1625_FD_202498 | JGI IMG/M metagenome (GOLD analysis project Ga0247727, IMG submission 202498) | Biofilm microbial communities from Wishing Well Cave, Virginia, United States - WW16-25 | ecosystem: Environmental > Aquatic > Deep subsurface > Groundwater > Cave microbial mat | place...
ATGCCTGTGAGCCCGGATATGGCCTGTACCGCACCTTCGACTACGACCTCTGGCTCGGCCACCTCGACGGTCAGAACGGCCTGAGGTGCACCTCGTTCAGTTGCACTGCCCAGGAGGGTCCCAACCACTTCGACGACACCTTCCAGACCTGCATCCCGCCGGGGACGACGTACAAGGTCACGCAGAAGCAGCTGTTCTCGCCGCCGTTCGACGGCAACGCGTACCATCCGTGGCCGGAGTTCGACCAGCAGGGCACGGTTTACCAGTACAACAACGGCGGCCGCGACCACGACTTCCAGATCAAGTACATCAACAAGGATCTGGGCCTCAAGTGCGGCGGAGCGGCCAATCCCTGGGTGGAGAGGCGCGGCAGGGACAGCAACGCATGCGGTAATCGCAACGACGGCGGCGACAGCCTGCTGCTCGAGTACCGCATCCGGCCGCAGGATGCGCCGATCTCGCGCCTGAACGGCATGACCTACGCCATCGGCGTACTGATCGACCATCGACCCCGCTGGCGGGTGTTCTCGACCGGGGATGACGCGGCGGGGCCGCTCAACCCCGACGACATCAGCAACGCCACCGACGAGCGGGCGCGTTGCGCGGTCGGCCCGCACTTCGTCAACGGCACCCAGAAGGACTTCGGGGACAACTCCCGCTACTTCATGGTCCTCGATTACGTGAAGACCACGTCGATCATCCAGTCGCCGTACGTCGTTTCCCAGTCGCTGACCTGGAACTACTTCAGCGCGATCGTCGACCCCCCTCTCGAGATCCAGCCCGCGGGAACAAAGGTCGAGATCCTGTGGCAGGGTGCCAAGGGCGTCAAGGGCGCCAGCCCGACCGTGTTCAGCCCGGACATCAACATCGCCGACAGCTTCGCGGCCATCTCGTTCAAGGTGAAGTTCGTCGGCAACACAGACTCGCGGCTGCTGCCCAACTTCGACCTCGTCGCGATCCCGCATTCCAAGTAATCCACGGCACGCACTCCTTGGAGGCTTCTCTCCCGGGAGTGCCTGTCTCATCACGACCGGAATCTGACCGAGCTCGTGCCTCAGTCTCCGGAGACTGGCGAATCCGGCGCCTTGGCGCTAGCTTGTTCCCCAAGGAAACCGGGGTCGCCTGCCCCGTCTCAGACAGAGGTCATTCCGCCAGCCAGAACGTAGTCCAAGCTCGGGCGCCGCGGCGCCTTCGGAATGTATTTCACGTCCCTGTCCAGGTTTCCAGGGAGGACATCGCGATGTGTCGGTCATTGCTGGGTCGGGTGCTTTGGGCCTGTTGTGCGTTGCTGCTCGCTCTTCAAGGTTGCGGTGGAGGGGGTGGAGGAGGCGGCGGGGGTGGCGGCGGAGCCTCCGGCCTGGCCCTCCTGACGATCAAGTACGGGCGCCTGCTCGATGAAGGCGACGGGCCTCGCATCGTCAGCCCGCTCACCACGGTCGCCACCGACCCGGTCACGGGCCTGACGATTCCGGGCACGCTCAAGGCTCTGTCGGCCGACGTCAACATCAACGCCCTGGTCTCGCTCAGCATCGGACCCGACTACATCGCCCGGGTCGTGCCTCGCAACGGGGTGTTCGTCCTGCAGTTCAGCAGCTCGCCCGACCCCTCCTCGGTCATCGCCGACGTTGTCGACACCGACGGGACCGTCCTGATCCCCGGCAGCATCCAGTTCCGTCACCAGGATGGACGGGGCATTCCTCTCGAGCTGACCGTGGTCAGCGGCAATCTGGTCTGGGCCAATCCCGTGGTCGACGACCTCGTCGGCCTGCCGCCCAGCCCGATCGACTTCGGTCCGGACGGCGAGCCACGCGCAGACGCTACCGGTTTCCTGAGGATCTTCCTGCCGCGCTCCGGATCCAATGTCTTGAAGAACCAGGCGGGCGAGCTGCTCCTTGCACGCGGCGACCAGCTGGGCGAGCCGACCTCCCCCATCGGCATCAATCCAGGCAACGAGGTGCTCGATTTCATCGCCCAGGACGAGCTGATTCCCGCCAACCAGACCTTCAACGGATTCCTGCCCGACCTCACGGCGCCGCGCATCATCCGCGAGCACAAGGTCGAGAGCACGCTCGACTTCTCCGCCGGAGATTCCGCCGGCGCCAACTCGTTCACCGACGTCGACATGAACTTCGAGGAGCGCTCCCAGGATGGCCTGGGCGAGTGGGCGAACCGCCTGCTCACGTTGCGGCCGGGGCAGCCTGACGAGGAGTCCCACGTCGTCGAGAGCAACAGCGAGACGCAGATCGTCCTCAAGGACAGCTTCGTCTCGGTGCCGCGCTCCGGGGACGTGTATCGCCTGACCCGGGCGGAGTTTTTCGAGCCCAGCCTCGCCGAGCCGATCGATCCCGACCTGTTCGACCCGTTCAACCCGGAGAACACGGCGAACACCCAGTTCATCAACTTCGTGGACGCCTTCGAGATCGACACTTTCGGCGTACGGGTCTCCGACAAGCTCACGCTCAGGGACCCGATCCCGGCCTATTCCGAGCTGGTCGTGCGGTTCAACGAGCCGATGGCCCAGCGCTCGTTCGGACCGTGGGAGAGCTTCAAGGTGACGCTCAATCCCGACCCCGGCGAGGGGTTTGAGCTCTTGACTCACATCAAGCTCAACTCTCGTCAGGACGCGGCCACGATCCGCGCGGCGCGCCTCGATCCGACCGGGTTCCTGGAGTTCATCGGCTGGGGCCTGGGCGCGCAGGCCAACCTGCTCTCGGTCGTGGCGATCCCCGAGGTGTCGTTCCTGCAGTCGGAGATGAACGGCACCGACGTCCAGAAGTTCCTCGACGAGGGTTATCGCGGCGTCACCGACCTCGGCGGCCGGCCGCTCGCCTTCCCGTCGAGCATCTTCAACCCCGACAGCCCGGCGATCGTGTTCGCGGTGCCGTTCACGTCGGATGATTCCCTGGGGGTGCAGAGCCCGCCGCCGGCGGTCGTTCCGTTCGGTGTGATCGTCCACCGATTCCGCGGCAAGCCTCAGACCGGCACCGACCCCGACCGCAGCATTCCCGGGGTGAAGTACAAGGACCAGAAAAACCTGTACACGCCGATCGCCGACGTCAACCTGCAGGTCAACGGTTACCTCGCCGGCCAGCCGGTGGTCAACGTCTCCAAGGTCCACGACAACTTCTTCCCGCCGGTCGACGGCCAGTTCAACCCGTTCCCGTTCGGCGCGGGGACTCCCCTAAGCAGCTACTACCCGTCGGGGACCCCGGCCAACCAGCCGCACCTGGGAGCCCGCTTCCAGCACGTGATCCGCGACGTCGACGCCTCACCGGGCCTGGAGCTGCGCGGCACGCTGCTCGACCTGTACCGGGTGTCGTGGGCGCCGATCGGCGGCAACGTCACGACCGACACCTACGAGGACATCTCCGTCCACGCGGCACACTCGCACTTCCGGCCGATGACCAGCCACAACGGCGGCGCCGCCTGCGAAGGCACCTACGGCCTGTACCGCACTTTCGACTACGACATCTGGCTCGGCCACCTCGACGGTCAGAACGGCATCCGCTGCAGTACCTTCAACTGCACTTTCCAGGAGGGTCCCAACCACTTCGACGACACCTTCCAGACCTGCATCCCGCCGGGGACGACGTACAAGGTCACGCAGAAGCAGCTGTTCTCGCCGCCGTTCGACGGCAACGCGTACCATCCGTGGCCGGAGTTCGACCAGCAGGGCACGGTCTACCAGTACAACAACGGCGGCCGCGACCACGACTTCCAGATCAAGTACATCAACAGGGATCTGGGCCTCAAGTGCGGTGGAGTGGCCAACCCCTGGAAGGACAAGCGCGGCAGGGACAGCAACAACTGCGGTAATCGCAACGACGGCGGCGACAGCCTGCTGCTCGAATACCGCATCCGGCCGCAGGATGCGCCGATCTCGCGACTGAACGGCATGACCTACGCCATCGGCGTGCTGATCGATTCCATGCCCCGTTGGCGGGTGTTCTCGACCGGGGACTCCACCCTGGGGGCGATGAACCCCGACGACATCAGCAACGCCACCGACGAGCGGGCGCGCTGCGCGGTCGGCCCGCACTTCGTCAACGGCACCCAGAAAGACTTCGGGGACAACTCCCGCTACTTCATGGTCCTCGATTACGTGAAGACCACGTCGATCATCCAGTCGCCGTACGTCCTTTCCCAGTCGCTGACCCGGAACTATTTCAGCGCGATCGTCGACCCGCCGCTCGAAACACAGCCCGCGGGAACAAAGGTCGAGATCCTGTGGCAGGGTGCCATGGGCGTCAAGGGCGCCAGCCCGACCGTGTTCAGCCCGGACATCAACATCGCCGACGGCTCGGCAGCGATCTCGTTCAAGGTGAAGTTCGTCGGCAACACCGACTCGCGGCTGCTGCCCAACTTCGACACCGTCGCGATCCCGCATTCCAAGTGAGGAATCCAGCGTTCCAGAGTCACCTCCAGGTGCACCAAAGACCGGTGCCCCCGGCTCATTCCTCCTCGTCCTCCACGTAGCCCATCGCTCGAAACGCTTCCATCATCTCCGGCGTCGTACGGAATCGGATCGCGCCCCCCAGCGGCTCGAACCCCTGGCCGCGAAAGGAAGCGAGGCTCTCGTTCAACTGATTCCGAAGAGCATCGACGGCCTCTTTCAGAGAATCACTCTGATCGATCCTTTCACCAGGGTCGCGGCGGAGGTCGAAGAGCTGGACCGAGTCCGGTGCCGATCCCTCCCCGAGTGTGCGCTCGATGATCTTCTTTCCGTCGCTCAAGAAGCTTCGCAGACCGCCTACCCCGCGGCCGTATTCCTCCTCGGCAATCACCGTCATCCTCGGATTCATGTCGGGCAGGACCGGCAGGCCCTGAAATCTCGAGCCCGAAAAATCGACACCGGCCAGGGCGAGCAGAGTCGGCGCCACGTCGATCATTCGCACTGGATTCTCCAACCGGAGTCCCGACCGGTGGCGACCGCGCGCAGGTTTGACCACCAGAGGAACGCGCAGCAGCTCCTCCCAGAGCCTTCCGCCGTGCCCGAATCCCTGGTGCTCGTTGAACTCCTCCCCATGGTCCGCGACCACGCAGACGATCGTGTCGTCGTAGAGCCTGAGCTCCTTGAGCCTCTGCAGGATCTGTCCCAACGCGAGGTCATTGGCGAGGATCTCCTCGTCGTACCGGTCGATCAGTTCCTGGAGATCCTCGGCGCGCAGCCTCTCGCGCATGGCGGCGAGCACTCTTGCGTCCGTCTGCCCCGGCCCGACCCATCCGCGATAGCCGGGAGCGGAAAACGTCCCGCGCGTGCTTTTCGGTGGATCGTACAGGGCATGCGGGTCGATCGTGTGCACGAACAGGAAGAACGGACGGTCGACGCTGCTCTCGATCCAGGGGAGGGCTCGATCGTTGATTTCCTCGGCGCGCGCCCCTCCTTCGCCGACGCCGCAGAACTCGCTGAACCCCTGCTCGAAGCCGAGACCATCGCTGTAGATCTGGGCATTCGCGATGAAGGCGGCGCACTGGAACCCACTCATGCGCAGGACTTCTGCAATCGTCGTGGCGGCTGCGTCGAGTCCGGTCTCCTTTCCGGCGCCGTGAAAGGAGTAGAGGAGACCGCTGAACAGGGTGGCGACCGACGGCCGGGTCCAGGGCGCCTGGGCATAGGCATTCTCGTACAGGACACCGTCCCGAGCGAGCATGTCGATCGACGGCGTGGTCGTCCGGGCATAGCCATAGCAGCTGACGTGATCCGCCCGCAGAGTATCGATGAGATAGACCAGCAGGTTGGGCCGGGAGTCCACCGACCCTTCCCGAAGGATTCTCGGCTCCGCGATCGCGACGGCCCACTGCATGGAGCCAAGGACGTGATCAGGCACGGGCTCGATCACCAGAAGGATGTGCCCATCCTCGGGGACGGTCACGAAATGCCCGATTCCCCATGAGCCGTCGCTCACCTCGCCTCTCCACAGATTTCGCCGGGTTCCACCGGCAGTCTCGAGCTCGATCGACAGCGTCGGGGGCGGACAGGTGAGCCGGGCGCTCGAGAGCCGGACCAGCCCCGAGTAGAGCTCCAATCGGTCCCCCGGACGCACCGCCGGATCGAACCGGATCCGGGACTGCGCCTTGGCGAGCAGACTGAAGCGCACCGTGCCGCCGAGTTCGACATGTGCGACGGGGCGGCGCGCCAGCTCCCGTAACGTCGCGTTTCTCACTGCTGCGGGCACACGACTCCTCCACCCCCGGGGATCCACCCAGGCGATCTCCCCCTCGAGCGGCGGCGACGACGACTGGACGCGGATCTCGACGATCCTTCGGTCGTCCCAATCAAAGCTCAGCTCCGAGACCGGACGGGAAGAGGAAGCGACGTGCAATCCGTCGACCGTGATCGCCACTCCTTGCGGCCGATCGAGCACGACTCCAACCCTCCCCCGGCCGAGAAAAAGGCTCCCTCTCCACTCGGAACCTGCCGGCATCAACCACTGGACATCCTCGGGGATCGCGGGAACGAGCTCCAGGAATGGTTCCATGCCCTCGAACGGAGTCACGACCGCATAATCGCAGTCCAGCTGTTCCTCGACCGACAGGTCGAGAGCGATCACTCGAGGCGCCTCGCGGTCCGCCAACACTTTGCCGATCGCGACGGTCAGGGTTTTCGTGCCGAGATACGCCGGAATGGTGAATCGGGGAGGGCCCTCCGGCCGCGAGCGGTCCAGCTCCAGCCGGAAAAGACACTGGCCTTCGAGCCGGAACTCGATCACGGGAGCGGTGCCCGATTCCCAGCGCGCAGGCTGCGTGAATCGCGCGCGAAACGTGGCGGTGCTCGGCCGGCCGTAGCGCTCGAGGGAGAGGTTGATCTCACAGTCGCGGTCGATGAGAACGCCGCGCTCGCCCGTCTCCAGCCGCGGCCTCTTGAACCCCTTCGCCTCCTTCAAGGTCCGGAACGGAAACGAGATCCTTGAGGAAACGATCCGAACGTTGTCCGCCGAAGGCGCGTCAGGGTCCATTCGGAATGGAAGCCGATAGACCGTCTCGCCGGCGGAGAGCCTTCCGACTCGCTCCAATGCCGTGAAAGGACTGCGGATCGGCGGGTCGGCGGGCGGCTCCTCGAACGGAGAATCGAGAACATCGTCATCCAGAGTGTCGAGCAGCATCTCCACCGATCGCCGAACCGGGGGAGCTGCCGCGCTGTCCACCGAAGCCTGCGACCCCTGCTCCTGCCTGCAGGAAATCAGCAGGCCGACCAGAACCGGCACCGGAAGCTTCATTCTCCAGCGTGTCACCGCTTCGGCCTGCCCTCACGGGACGGTCAGAATCCCTGGACCGTCTTCGCTTTGTTGAAGATCGCGAACGTCACGATCCAGGAGAGCAGAATGACCATCGGCAGCGCCCAGATCTTTCCGGAGGCCCAGGTGGCATGCTGGCTCATCATCGCGAACACCAGAGGAACCGACATGTAGGTGTTGTGCTTCGAGCGCGTGCCGGCAAGCGACACCCATCCATCCTCGGGTTTCTGCCCGTCCCGAACGGCGGTGATGATCTTCTTCTGCGAAGGCCAGATCCGGAACCAGACGTTGAACGCCATGATCGTCCCGAGCATCGATCCCAGGTGGATGGTCGTACCGCGATAGCTGAACTGGCCGACCTTCTCGAACACGATCGCCGCCGCGCTCGCGAGGACGAATCCGACGGCTGCCTGTTGCTTGGGGTCCTTGATCGATTTCATCACCAGGTCGTAGACGTGGACGCCAAGGAACGTGATCGCGACACTGATCCATCCGCCGATGCCGAAGCTCTGGCCCGAATCGAACAGATAGGCACCGTGGTAATAGAGCAAGAACAGGAGGAGGACTCCCGACACCCAGGTGTACGCCGCGCCCCATCGAAAGAAGAACAGTGCCCGGGGCATGAGTTGCGGAACCACCTTCTTCTTGGTCTCTCCGTCCATGGTCGGCGCAAAGTTGGCATTCACGAAGTTGAAGAAGTACAAGAGGCCGATCCACAGGATCCCCGCGACGACGTGGATCCATCGAAAAAGAGACTCGATCAGATTGTGAGTATCCATGTCTTCCTTCCTCTCGAAACGCATCCTTGCCCGGGTCACCTACCCGGTGAGCAACCGCAGAAAGGTGAGCGGAGAGGTGCGCCGGCATGAAAAATGACGATGGGGGCAGGATAACGGCGTGGGAATGACGGTTCCACCGGCCCGATTCAGGGAGAAGCCGCCCCATGGAGAGAAGGCGCTACTGGCTGTTCAAGTCGGAACCGGACGAGTTCTCGATCGACGACTTGAGACGGGCTCCTCAAGGCACGCAGCGCTGGGATGGCGTCCGCAACTACCAGGCGCGCAACTTCCTGCGGGACCACGTGAAGATCGGCGATGGCGTGCTCTTCTACCACAGCAGCACCAGGGAGCCGGCGGTCGCCGGCACCGCCACGATCGTGCGCGAAGGCTACCCGGATCCGACCGCCTCGGATCCTGGCAGCCCATATTGCGACGAGAATCACGACCCTTCGCGGCCGAGGTGGTACTCGGTCAACCTCTGCTTCGAGTCGAAGTTCGTGACGCCGCTCACCCGAGGCGTCCTCGCCGGGCATCCCGTTCTCTCCGGGATGATGGTGATGCGCCGAGGAATGCGCCTCTCGATCCAGAAGGTCCGCGCCACACAGTGGCGGGCGGTTCTCAAGCTCGCGCGAAAACTTTCTTCCAAGGCAGACGAGTGAAGCATTGCAGGCCATGGAGGATAATGTCCGCCCACCCACAGCCCATCCGGCTCCAGGGAGCTTGCTCGATCCATGGGCGGCATCAACCCATACATCGAAAGCGCCAAGTATCGGCTTCCGACTCGACCCTACCGTATCTCGTTCCGCCACGCGGGCGGGGAGACGGTGGTCGAAGTCGACCCCTCGCGCATTCCGTACGGCCGTGACGGCCTGCCCGGCGGAATTCTCGAAATCGCATTGGCTCACGGCCTCGCGCTCGACCATGCCTGCGGAGGCGTGTGCGCCTGCTCGACCTGTCACGTGATCGTGCGCCAGGGAATCGAGAGCTGCAACGAAGCCTCGGACGCGGAGCTCGACCAGCTCGACAACGCTCCGGGTCTGACCTCGATGTCGCGCCTCGGGTGTCAGTCGGTTCCAGACGGCAGCCAGGACCTCGCCGTGGAGGTGCCCGGCTGGAACCGCAACCTCGCCAAGGAAGAACACCACTGAGGAGCCTGGGCGCACTTCCGCCCCTGCGCGAGATCCAGGACATGAGCAGTCTCCCGGTCGCCGTCAGGGTTTGACCCGCAGGAGCTGAGCGGTTTTCTCGAAGACGCAACGCGGGACGCCGAGCAGCCTTTTGAGCTCGACGTCCTGGTCGAGGCAGTTGTCCAGCGACCGCACCGAGGTGATCTCGCGCAGGCTCAAGTGCAGCGGGAAATACGCGCCGGACACCAGCAGCGTGTTGATCAGAGGGTAGTCCGAGCCGTACAACATCCGGTCATGGAACCGGGTCTCCCGCAGCGCCCGGTCGAGAAAGCCCAGCTTGTTGACCTGGGTCAATGACGAGATCTCGGTGTACAGGTTGCTGTTCTCTTCCATCAGGGCGAACAGCCGATCGGAGTTGTCCGCTCCCTCGCTCCGCCCCGTCGAGGCGATGTGCGCGGCGATCACCGTGACCCCGAGCGAGAGGGGAAGTCTCAAGCGCATGGGGTCGGCGAGCTCGTTGCGCGCGGACGTGAAGGATCGTTCATCCCCCGCGTGCGACAGCAGGGGGATGCCCAGCTCGGCCATCTTCCGGTAGAAGGGAACGATGCGTTCGTCCGAAGGGTCGATGCCCTGGATCGAGGGAATCCACTTGATCAGGCGCGCGTCGTTCGCGGCCGCCCACGACAACCTTTCCAGTGCATCGCGGCGAAGAGGGTGAATGCTTGCGCCGAACAGCAGCTCGTCGTGTCGGGCGACGTGCTCGAGCACGAATTCGTTGGGAACGTGGATCTCGGTGTTCTCGAGATCGAGCTCGCCGTCGGCGTCGACGCATCCGTCGAGGGCCAGGACCACCGCCCTCTTCACGAACCGGGAAGCGCGTACCCGCTGCGCGAGTCGCTCGACGACCACCTGGTCGCCCTTCTCCTCCACTTCCTCGCGCGTCACTCCGAAGGCCGACAGATAGATGTCGAACTTGTAGCTGTGCCGGAGCTTCCGGGACACGTGACAGCCGCTTCCTCCCGCGCCCAGTCCCGCGACGTGACAATGCAGGTCGACGATGAAGGCATCCGCCAGCTCCTGCCGGCTCTGCCGCGGCCCGTGGAACAGAGCCCAGCGCAGCACGGCGAGCAGGAGAACCAGCGCGAGGACGACGAGGAGGATCTTCTTCAGCACGCGCAATCGTGAGTTCCCGGATCCGGAGGGGGTGCCGTGATCAGGCCCAGTCGACCCAGATCGCGAAGATCAGCAGCGCACCGCCGATGAACGCGCAAGCGCACAACCACCAGAGAAACCGGATCAGAGTCCTCTGGTCCTCTTCGAGCGAAGGGTCCCCCTCTTCCTCGGATCGCCGCCCCTCCGGTCGCCGCGGATCACCCTGCTGACCGCGGTCCATCAGTGGGACGCCGGAGGTTCCGCGGAGGTCCCCGTTGCTTCGGTTTTCTTCTCGAATTCCTGGGTGCCGTCGGGGACGATGCCGACCGCCAGGACGGAGGCGAAGATCATCGGCGCCGCCGCCACCAGGATCAGAGTCTTCTTTTCGAACTTGAGGTGCATGAAGTAGAAGGCGACCAGCGCCGCCTTGGCGAGGGCGAAGGCGATCATCGACAGGACGAACACAAGCCGTGGCAACCCCGCGTAGACCAGCCCGACTTCGGTGATCGTCAGCGCCAGGAGCATCCAGAAGATCGTCATGTAGTTGACGTGGGGATGCTCCGCCTGCGGCGTCGCGTGCGCGTCGCTGGACATCGTTTCGGCTCCTTGGACGTCACCGAGATGAGCCATCAGATCAGGTACACGAAGGTGAACACGAGGATCCAGATCAGATCCACAAAGTGCCAGTACAGGCCGATGTTCTCGATCACGGTGGCACGGTCCCTGGTGATGTAGCCGGAGGACGTTTTTGCGATCGCGATCAGGAGCAGGATGACGCCTCCCAGAACGTGGCAGCCGTGGAAGCCGGTGATCGAGTAGAACGTCGCGCCAAAGTTGCTCGAGAACAACGTCACGCCGCCGTGCTCGATCAGGTGCGTGTACTCATAGGCCTGACCGGCAAGGAACAGGAGGCCGCCGAAGAACGTGAGCGTCAGGAAGAAATGACAGCGACGCCGATCGTCGTGCTGGATCGCCTCGTAGCTCTTGACCATCGTGACGGAGCTGCAGATCAGAAGAAAGGTCATGAGCGCCGTCAGAGGGATCCCGAGGATCTGGGTCGGATCGGGCCAGTCCGGGTTGGAGGTGCGCAGGTTGGCGTAGGCGCAAAGAAGCCCGCCGAACCCCATCGCGTCCGAGCCCAGGAACAGCCACATCATCAGCTTGCCCCAGGACGCCCCCAGGGGTCTGCGCTGGCTGACGAGATGTTCGGCCACCGCCAGGTGAGCCAAGTGGATCTCTCCCTCTGAAGATGCTCTGCGGGAACGGGTTCGCGTCTGGCAGTTCGCCGTCGTCCATCACCGGTCCCGGGCATGAAAAGGCCGACAGCCTAGCGGCTTTCCTGTTCCTGGCCAAGGGGAGGCGACGCAGTCCGGGCGGCGAGACGCAGCGGGTGGATTCCCGTGCAGAATTCAACCGGGTGGAAGATGAAGAGGTCGAAGGCGGCAGCGACCGGGTACATCGGCACCACGATGAAGGCAATGAACAGGCCGGTTCTCGTCCACCGGGTTTCCGTGGACTGGACGTGGACGGCGTGCAGGCGCTCGACCGTACCGAAGCTGCCGTAGCAGCCGCAAAGGCAGGATGCAACAAGGACCAGCCCCGCCCGCCGCCGTGCTCGAGCTCGACCACCGGGCACGATCATCTCACCTTGGTTCCACCGATCTCAGTGGAGTGCAGCCACAGAAGATTGCTCAGGATCCCGCGGAGCGAGCTCCAGTCCTTGGGGGTCGTCGAGACGTTGGTGATGATCGCCCCGTCGGGCACCAGGCCGGCGGCAGCGGTGTGGTCGCTCTCCGGGATGGAGAAACCCAGGATCCGCAGTGACTCGGCATGGGTCGTGAAGGTCGTCCCGGTCTGATGCATGCCCTTGCAACCAAGCAAAAGCACCAGGCTGGCGCAAAAAAGCTTCCTCCCTCGTCGAAGCATCACGGCCTCCCTTGATGGGTCCACAGGCGCGCATTCTGGCCGGCCCGGCACGCGCGAGCAATGGCCTCGGGCTCACGCTCCTTCCTGTTTGATCGCGGGTCCACGGCCTCCATCATGGTTCCGAGCCCTTCGTCGCGAAGGGATTCAGGACCTTTTTTCTTGCAACCTGAGCCGCCACTCAAGCCTCCCCAGAATCCAGGACAGCCCGAGGACAGAGCGACCGGCGAACCGCTGGTGCGGCGCTGCCTCGAGGGCGACCCTGCCGCGTTTCGCCAGCTCTACGACTGCCTTCGGGACTCGGTCCACCAGCGATGTCTGCACATCCTGGGACATGCCGAGGACGCGGAGGATGCCGTACAGCTCTCCTTCGTCACGGTGTTTCGGCGCCTCGAGACGTTCCGCGGGGAAGGGTCGCTGCGGGCCTGGGTCCTGCAGGTGGCCAACCGCTGCGCGCAGCGCGTTCGACGACGGCGTCGCCACGGATTCGTGTCGCTGGACAGCGAGGAGGCGATGGAGGTGCCTGCCGATCCGGAACCCGTCCGGGACGAGGATCGGCTGCGCATCCTGCAACGGGAGATTCAGCGCTTGCCGGAAAAGGCCCGCCAGGTGTTCGAGCTGCACGCGATCGAGGAGCTCACGCACGTCGAGATCGGACGGATCCTCGGCATCAGCGAAGGGACCTCGAAGTCGCAGCTCAATTACGCCCGGTCCCTACTGAAACAGCGTCTGGAGCGCCGATCCCGTGACCTCACGTGAGCCGTTCGACCAGCTCTATCTCTCGGACGACCCTTCCGATCGCGCTGAGCTGATGGCGCGCTGCGCTGCCGATCCGATGTGGCAAAAGTGGCTGGAGGAGGAACAGGCGCTCGACGCGGCGGCACGCCGGATTCCGCTTCCCCCTCTTGCCGAGGATCTCTTCGATCACATCCTGCAGCAGTATCGCGCCCGCAAACGCATTCATCCGCTCCGGCCCGGAGGGTGGGCAAGGCTCGCCGTCGCGGCCGCCTTCGTGATTGGCGTGGCAACCTTCGCGGCGGTTCAGCTCGTCCGCCTCACCCCTTCCGAGAATCCCGCCGGCCTTCTCGGCCGGAGCGACCTTCGCCGGATTCATGCAGTCGAGCGGCAGATGGAGGCTCGCCACCGGCGCCTCGAGGAGCAGGTGCGACTGCGAGCGGATCGCGGGACCATCGAATTCCTCGAGCAGCAATCGGACGCATCCCGCTCCGAGGAGCTTTCCCTGCTGAACGAAGCTCTCCTGGAATGCCGGCGGGTGCTGGACGAGAACCAGGGCCACGCGCACCTTCACGAACGCTATGCGGATCTGTCACGCAGGAAGGAAGCCTTGCTGCGCTCTCTGACCGAGGAGGCGAACGGATGAGCCTTCTCGAGCCACTGTGCGTCGCCCTCCTGGGAATGAACGCGGGATCGCCCGCCGTCACGGGCAGGGCCTACCCACCGCCCCAGAAAGTCGAGGAACGCACGATCGAGAAGGAGATCCTGGTCGATCTTCACGCCCGAGTGCGGGTCCAGCATTCCTACGGACTGTTGAGAGTGCTGCCGTCCGAGCCATCGATCCCACCCCACGCCGTCCTCAAGGTCAGGACGACCGGCGAGTCCGGCGGCGGCGGGAGCTTCCTCGACTCGGTGCGCCTGGAAGTGACCAGCGGCGCCGACGGGACGCTTCTCGTTCGCTCGTCGTTCCCTGAGGCGGAGCGAAAACCCAAAGGCCTGTCGTTTCTCGCCGAAATGGAGCTGTGGCTGCCGCCCAAGACCCCGCTCGAGGTCGAGAACCGCTACGGACCGATCGAGGTCAGCGGATGGAAGACCCAGGTCGGCGCCGAGAACCGCCTCGGACCGATCCGCATCAGCGATCATCAGGGCCCGTTGAAGCTCACCAGTCGATTCGACCAGGTGGACCTGTCGAGGGTCGAAGGCGACATCGTGGTGTCGGCATCGAGCGCGACGGTCGGAATCTCGCAGTGCAAAGGCAGCCTCCGGGTCCTGAACAGCTTCGGAGAAGTCCGCTGTGACCGGTGTGAAGGCGAGGTCCACATCGAGAATCGCAATCAACCGGTCACGCTCACCAACCTGCGCGGCAACGCAGCGCTCATCGTGCCGTGCTGCGAGGTGAACGCGACCAGGGTCACGGGCGACCTTCAGATCGAGGGCAGCAACGCGCCGATCGTGGCCGAGAAGATCGGCGGCGACCTGACCATCCGCCACAAATACGGCAACGTCACGGTCCGTGACGTCGCCGGCAAGGCGGACGTGCTCGGGCACTTGACGCCCGTGGCCATCGACAACGTGCACGGCCCGGTCGAGATCCAGTGCACCTCGTCGTCGGTGAGCGCGACCAGGCTCTCGAAGGGCCTGAAGCTCCTGACCACCTCCGGAGCTGTCCTCATCGAGGACGTCGACGGCGAGGTGGATGCGGCGACGCGCGCCGGCCTGATGGTCTTCAGGTGGAGCGGCTCATCCGCGAGCTCTCCCGCCGCCGTCCGCCTCGAAAACCACCAGAGCCCGATCGAGATCGAGCTCGCGGAGAGCTGCGGGGCGGAGCTGCTCCTGACTTCGATCGGTGCGTGTATCGAGTCCGAGCTTCCCGGACTGTCGGTCGAGCAATCCGGAAACTCTCGAGTGGGCCGGCTGGTGGTCGGGAACGGAAAAAACCGGATCGAAGCGACATCGAACGGCGGCGCGATCGTGGTTCGCAAGAGGAGATGATGGCAATGGCCGAGATTCAAACCAGGACGGTGGCGGAGCGGGACACCAGACATCGTCCGGTCGCGGGAACCCACGCCTCGGCGGGAGAGCGCGGCAAGCTGTGGGCTTTTCTCTCCCTGCTCCTGTTCGCCGGGTGCAAGACCCCGCGGCGGATGGAGGTGCGCTCCACTCCACCGGGGGCGCGCGTCCTGCTCGACGGCAAGGACACCGGTCGCTCGACTCCGACCGAGGTCCTGCTCGACACCAGCGTCCAGCGGTACGAGGTCACGCTCGAGAAGGCCGGGTACAACCCGGCGAGACAGGAAATCCGGCGCTCGACCGACGTCGACGTCATCGAAGCCGACGAGCTGGCGTGCACCGTGCTCTGCTCGCCCTGCTGCCTCGGTCTGCCGCTGCTCGATGCGCTCGACGAGCTGGTGACGGTGAAGACGCACTACCATCCGCGCGAGGTCGACCTCAGGCTCGATCTCGCCGGCCAGGGAATCAAGCTGCGCGTAAACCCGCCGGACGCGGAGGTCCTGATCGACCAGGTGCTGCACCGTCCGCTCGAGTCCAACACCTACGTGACGAGCCCGGGGTTCCACGAGCTCGAAGTGCGTGCCGCAGGTCATCGACCGTATCGCACGACGCTCCAGATCGACGCGCTCACGTATGTGGAGCACCGCGTGCAGCTCGAGGTGGAAGGCGAGGGGCTGCTGCTCTCGATCCATCCCTCCGGGGCCCGGATCTACGTCGATGACCAGCTTGTGACGATCGCGGACTCTTCGCCGGTCCGGGTGAGAACGACGCCGGGCGCGCATTCGCTGCGGATCGAGCTCGAGAGTCATCGCACCAGCGAGGACGTCATCCAGGTGCAGTCACAGGAGTACCGCGAGCTCACCGTCGAGCTTGCGCGCGCCGGGCAGGGAGTCATCGTCCGACCTCCGCAAGGATGGGGAGGCAGCGGCGTCGAGGTGTGGATCGACCAGTCCCTGGCCGCCACCGAATTCGGAGAACCCCTCGTCCTCACCCCGGGCCAGCACTCTCTCTCGATCCGAGCCCAGGGTTTCGAGCCCTCGGAGCTGTCGATCCTGGTCCAGGAGAACCAGTTCCTGGAGGTGGTACCGACGCTCGGACGCAAGAACGACGCCCGTCGATGAGAGCTTCTCCGCTTTCGGTGGCAGAGGTCGATGCTGCAGCCCGCGGAGAATCCACGCGATCTGCGACGACCACCGGTTCGAGGGCGCTCGACTGGAGCCTCCCTCTGCTGTGCGCGATCCTTCCGGGGGCCTGCCGCAGCGGGGAATCCGCGGCTCGAGAATCGATCGCTTTCTATCAGCGTCAAATCGGGCCCCAGTGGGGCTTTCACTGCAGGTTCGAGCCGAGCTGCTCCAGCTTCGGCTCGCAGGCGGCCCTGCACTACGGCCTCCTTCGCGCCAGCGTGATGACCACCGACCGGCTGATGCGCGACCACGCTTACTCCTACGAAGAGTACCTCCAGGGCCCGGCGGGAGGGCCGTGGGATCCGCCCACCGCGTCGGCAGTGTTCTCGCGGTCGGTTCAGGATGAACGCGGTGATCCGGAAGACTGGCGACTGCTCCTCGGCGACGCCATCCGGCAACTGCCCAAGGAGGATCGAGAGTCTCTGGTGCAGGCGCTCGGAGACGAACAACGATGCTTCGAATTCGCCGTGCAGCTTTTCGTGCGCAGGGACTTCGAGCGCTCCTACGTCGAGTTCCTTAGATCCCTGGAGCACTTTCCCGCCGGAGCCCAACGCGACGCTGCTCGCTGCCACATCATCGCCTGCCTGTGCGAGCTCGATCGGTCGAGAGAGGCGCTTTCCTGGGCGAACTCATGGGAGGACGAGCCGACTCGCACGCTCCATCGCGCGCTGGTCGTGCGCAGCGCCGGGAATGCGGCGAAGGCCGCTCAAATGGCGCACTCGGTCGCGGATTCCGCGGAGCGCTCGATCGTCGGGGGCCTTCTGTCCTGGGAAAGCGGCGATCCCGCCGGGGCTCAATGGTGCTTTCAGTCGGTCGAGGAGCCCGCCCGGCGCCTGCTCCTCGAACGCAACGAGGAATTCGAGGAGCTGTCGATCCTGTCTCCATGGCTCACAGGGACGATGTCGGCCTTGATCCCCGGGAGCGGACAGATCGCCGCGGGCCGGACCTACGACGGCATCACGGCGCTCCTGATCAACTCCATCCTGATCGGCGGCACTTATGCCGCGGCGCGCAATGACGAGGACGTGACCGCGGTCGCCCTGGGCTTCCTCGCCGCCGGGTTCTACGCGGGCAAC
>Ga0247727_10009763_pt1 | contig 17220 bp, 11 predicted proteins | sample WisWelCaveWW1625_FD_202498 | JGI IMG/M metagenome (GOLD analysis project Ga0247727, IMG submission 202498) | Biofilm microbial communities from Wishing Well Cave, Virginia, United States - WW16-25 | ecosystem: Environmental > Aquatic > Deep subsurface > Groundwater > Cave microbial mat | place...
AGGCGGCCCAGTACGAGGGGCGCCGGTCGCGGCCGGCCACCAGCAGGCGCAGCGCGGGGCGTGCCGGCGCCAGCAGAGCGAGGGCGCGCAGCGTCGGGTCGAGGCCCTTGCGGGCGTAGCCCGTGCCCAGGAACAGGGCCACCTCGGCGCCCACGGGCAGGCCCAGCTCGGCGCGCAGCGCGGCGCGCTCGCCCGCCGCGGGCGGACGGAAGCGCTCGAGGTCCGTGCCGTTGGGCACCACGCGCACGCTGGACGCCGGCAGCCCGTAGCGGAAGACGAGGTCGTCGCGGACCATGCCGCTGTTGGTGATCACTCGCCGCGGGGGCGCCTGGCGCAGCGCGGCCTCCTCGATGCGCAGCTTGACCAGCTGGTACGGCAGCCGGCGCAGCAGCGGGCGCAGCCAGGCCGGGCGGTCCAGCGCGTGGGCCTGCTCGAGGTAGGTGCGATGGCAGCCACCTCCCAGGCGGTAGACGTCCTGGCCGGCCGTGCGGCCGAAGGCGTGGCGCACGTCGAAGGCCCCCTGCGCGGCCTCGTGGCGTGCGACGGCGCGCCGCGCCCAGCGCGAGAAAGCCAGCAGGCCCAGCGTGCGCCCCAGTGGCAGGCGCGGCATGACGTGCGCCTCGACGCCCGCCGGCACGCCCGTGCGCAGCGCGGCGCAGAAGACGTGCACCTGGTCGCCGCGCGCCGCCAACTGGCGCGCCAGCAGCGCGACCTGCCGCTCGCTGCCGCCGGTGTCGGCGAAGCGCTTGAACACGAGGGCCACCTTCACGTGCAAGGAACTTACCAATCCCGGGGCCGCGGCCGGCTCCGGCGTGCGGCTATCATGGCCGCCGCGTGGTGCAGGCGGGGCGCACATGACCGACCGGGATGGCACGGCCCGCTGGTGGTGGGCGGCGGCCCCGTCGGCGGAGCTGGCCGGCGTGGCGCGGGCGCTGGAAGCGGGTGGTGCGCCGCCGTGCGCGCGGCCGATCAAGCTGGGCGCCCGACGCGCGGTGTGGGCCCTGCCCGACGTGGCCGGGGGCCTGCTGCTCAAGCGCTTCGAGGTGCGCGGCGCCGAACGCTGGAAATACGCGCTGCTGGCCAGCCGCGCGCGCAGCGAGTTTCGGGCCATGGAGGCGCTGGTGCGCCTCGGACTGCCGGTCGTGCGCCCGCTGGGCCACGGCGAACTGCGTCGCGGCCGCCTGCTGCGGCAGGCCTGGTTCATCGGGCGCCTGGTGCCCGACGCGCGCACGCTGGCGGACGAGCTGCTGGACTGCGCGCGTCGGCAGGATGCCGACGGTGCGCGGCGCCGGGCGCAGGCGGCCCTGGACGTGGTGCTCGAGCTGCACCGCCACCCCTGGTTGCACCGCGACCTGCACGCCGGCAACCTGCTGCTGGACGGCTCCGACCGGCTGCTGCTGACCGACCTGCACTCGCTCTGGCGCGTCCCGCGCCTGACGCGCGGCATGCGCCTGGCCAACCTGGCGCGCCTGCTGTTCTCGCTGCGCGGTGCGCTGGACCTGCGCGAGGCGCCGGCCCTGGCGCGGCGCTACGCCGAGGCTCGCGGCGAGGACGCCGACGTCCTCGTGCGCGACCTGCAGCGCGCGCTGCAGCGCTTCGAAGCCGACTACGTGCGCGGGCGCACGGCCCGCTGCCTGCAGCCGTCGAAGCTGTTCGCCGTCGAGCGGCTGCCCGAGGGACGCCTCTACCGCAGCGTCGATTACGCCGCCGCGATGCTGCACGCCGATCTGGCCGCGCACCAGGCCGCACTCGAGGCCGGCGACCCGGCCGTGCTCGGCCGCTCGCCGCGCAGCCGCGTCACCCGGGTCGGCGCGGCTGGCGGCGCGCGCGTGGTCAAGGACTACGGCCCACCAGGAGCCCTGGCGGCGCTGCGCCAGTCGCTGGGACTCGGCCGGGCGCGCTCGGCCTGGGTGGGCGCGCGTCGCTGCGCGGTGCTGGGCCTGCCATCGCCCGCGGCGCTGGCCTTGCTGGAGCGTCGCGATGGCGGCGCCGTGCTGGTCACGTGCGACCTGCGCGGCGGCGCGTCGCTGCGTGACGACCTGGCCGAACTCGTGGCCTCGCCACGCCGGCGCGCGCAGGTGGCCAGCGGGCTGGGCCACCTGGTCGGGTGCCTGGCGCGCCACGGCGTACGGCACGCCGACCTCGCACCCAAGAACGTCTTCCTGGCCCCCGGCACCGATCCCGACCCGCCGCGCGACGTGCGCGACCGGCCGTCGGCGCGCTGCGCCAGCCTGTGGCTGATCGACCTCGACGGCCTGCGACGCATGCCGGCGCACGACCCGCGCGGCCTCGTCCGCATGCTCGAGCAGCTGGGCGACCTGGCGCGGCCGCCCTCGCGGACCGACCGGCTGCGTTTCGCCCTGGCCTACGCGCGTGCCGCTGGTCGCGAGCTGCCCCCGGACGTCGTGGAGCGCGCGCGCCAGGGTGGCGCGGCACGGGCGGCCGAGCGTGCGCAGCGCGGCGCGGCGGCCGGCGGCGCTCGACCCGCGGGTTGAGCCGGCGTAGCATCCGCGCCCACATTCCCGGGAGCCCTCGCATGAGCCTGCGCTGGATGCCGTTCGCCCTGGTCGTCCTGGCAGCGCCGGCGCTGCCGGCCCAGTCGATCGACCGGCCCGATCCGCCGCTGGCGCTGGTGGGGGCGCGCGTGATCGTGCGTCCCGGCGCGCCGCCGCTCGAGGGCGCCACCGTGCTCGTGCGCGACGGGCGCATCGAGGCCGTGGGCACGGGGCTCGAGCTGCCCTTCGACGCGCGCGGCGTGGACGTCAGCGGGCTGACGCTGGTGGCGGGGCTGCTGGACGCGGCCGACGAGCGCGACCTGCCCTTCGCCGAGCGTGCGGTCCAGCAGGGCCGGCCGCAGGACACCGGCCGCGACGTGCTGGTGGCCATGCCGCTGGCCGAGCGGCTGGGCCTGGCTCCCGAGCGGCGCGTGTCGCAGGTTCTGCCGCAGGACGCGTCGGCACGCGAGGCCGCGCGCAAGGCCGGCTTCGGCGCCGCCCTCGTCGCGCCACGCGACGCCGCGCTGGCCGGCTTCGCCAGCTGGCTGATGCTTTCGGGCCGCCCGCCGCGCGAGGCGCTGCACGCGGCCGACGTGGCGCAGTTCGGCTCGCTGCTGTGGCGCTCGGGGCCCGAGGACTACCAGGGCAGCCGCTACCCGGCGACGCTCATGGGGCTCATGGCGCACCTGCGCCAGGTGCTGCTGGACGCACGCTGGCAGGCCGATCTGCGCGTGCGCCACGCCGGCGACGCCAGCTGGCGCGGCGTCGAGGACCCGTCGCTGGAGGCATTGGCCCCGCTGCTCGCGGGTCATGTGCCGCTCGTGCTGCGCGCCGACGAGGAGGAGGACGTGCGCCTTGCGCTGGGGCTGATGGACGAGTTTCCAGGCCTGCGCGTGATCATCGCCGGCGGGCGCGAGGCCTGGCGGCTGGCCGACGAGCTGGCGCTGCTGCGCGTGCCCGTGTTGCACGCGCTGGACTTCGGCAAGGAGCCCGACGATCCCGACGCTCCCGACAAGCCGGGCGCCCGCGCCGGCCGAAGCGCGCGCGGCCGAGGAGAGGCGGGCGACGCGCCCGTCGTGCAAGGCGAGCCCGCGGAGGAAGCGGCCACGCCCGCGGACGCGCCCGCGGCGGAACCGGCGGGCGCTCCGGCCGGCCCGGCACCCTTCGACCCCGGCGTGCCGCGCGCCGCCCGGCACGACCGGCACCGGCGCTGGCTGGACGACGTGCGCGGCGTGGCCGCCCTGCGTGCGGCGGGGGTCACGGTGGCCTTCGGCACCTTCGGGCGCGAGGCCGGCAAGCTGCTGGACGACCTGCGCGTGGCGCGCGACAAGGGCGGGCTGTCGGCTGAGGACGCGCTGGCCGGCCTGACCAGCGCTCCGTCGGTGCTGTTTGGTGGCCGCACGCCAGCGGGTGAAGTCGCGCCCGGCGCGCCGGCGCTGCTGACCGCCTGGGAGGGCGAGCCGCTGGCCAAGGACGTGCCCGTGCGGCTGCTGGTCGTGGACGGCGTGCTCTTCGACCTGCGCGGTCTGCCGGAGGACGGGAAGGACGAGGACAAGCCGAAGGACGACGGGAAGGACGACACCGGCGACAAGGACGAGCAGGACACGCCGTCGGGCGAGGCCCCGGCTGCGCCGGTCGTCGAGGGCGCGACCGCCGCCGTGGAGCCGGTCGAATGGCCGGTGGAGCTGGACGCGGACCGCGAACCGTCCTTCCGCACCGGCGGCGACGTGCTGGTCGCGCACGCCACGCTGCTGACCGCCAGCCACGGCACGCTCGCCGACCACGACCTGCTGGTGCAGGACGGCCGGATCGCGGCCATCGGGCGCGGGCTCGCGGCGCCCGATGGCGTGCGCGTCATCGACGCGACGGGCCGCTTCGTGATGCCGGGCGTGATCGACTGCCACAGCCACGCCGGCATCCGCGGCGGCGTCAACGAGTGGACGCGCGTCATCACGCCCGAGGTGAGCATCGAGGACGAGGTCGACCCGGACGACGTCGACATCTTCCGCGCGCTGGCGGGGGGCGTGACCGCCATGCGCCTGCTGCACGGCTCGGCCAACGCCATCGGCGGACGGCACGAGGTGGTCAAGCTGCGCTGGGGCCGCTCGGCGCCCGAGCTGCTGCTGGAAGGCGCGCCGCGCGGCGTCAAGTTCGCGCTGGGCGAGAACCCGCGCCAGGCCAACAGCCGCGAGAGCGGCCGCTTCCCGGCCACGCGCATGGGCGTCGAGGCCGTCCTCCGCCGCGCCTTCGAGGCCGGAGCCGAGTACCGCGCCGGCTGGGGCGTCTGGGAGGCGCGCCGCGCGGCGGGCGAGGATCCCGATCCGCCGCGCCGCGATCTGCGCCTCGAGGCGCTGGCCGGCATCCTCGACGGCGACATCCGCGTGCACAGCCACTGCTACCAGAGCGACGAGATGCTGATGCTCATCCGCACCTGCGAGGAGTTCGGCATCCGCATCGCGACGCTGCAGCACGTGCTCGAGGGCTACAAGGTGGCGGCCGAGATCGCCGCGCACGGTGCGGGCGGCTCCACCTTCGTGGACTGGTGGGGCTACAAGTTCGAGGTGCACGACGCCACGCCCTACGCGGCGGCGCTGATGGCCGAGGCGGGCGTGACCATGTCGGTCAACTCCGACAGCTCCGAGCACCTGCGCCGGCTGCAGCTCGAGGCCGCCAAGACCGTGCGCTACGGCGGCACGCCCGAGGAGCAGGCGCTGCGCATGGTCACCCTGAACCCGGCCATCCAGCTGGGCATCGCCGAGCGCACGGGCAGCCTCGACGTGGGCAAGGACGCGGACTTCGCGGTGTTCAGCGCGCACCCCTTCGACGTGACCACGCGTTGCCTGCTGACCTTCGTGGACGGCGAGCTGTACTTCGAGCGCCGCGAGGACCGCTACGCGGCCTGGGAGGCCGAGCTGCAGCGGCGGCTGGTCGAGGCGGGCGACGCGCCCCCCGCGTCGCCCGCGCCCGGCGCCGTCGAACTGCGCGCGCGCAGCGTGCCGGCGCAGGCGCTGGCCGCGCTGCGCCTGCCGCGCGGAGCCAACGCCGCGCCCAGCAACCCGCTGCGCCCGGTGCCCGGGGCCGTGGCGCTGGTGGGCGGCAGCGTGCACACCATGGAGCGCCGGGATGGAAGGCCGGTCACCCACTCGCCCGGCGTGCTGCTCATGCAGGGCGGCCGCGTGCGCGGCGTCTACGCAGGCCCGGGCGCGCCGCCCGACGGCTACGAGGTGCTGGACGTCTCCGGCAAGCACGTCTGGCCGGGACTGATCGACGCCGGCTGCAGCGTGGGCCTGGCCGAGATCGAGACCGTGCGCGGCAGCATGGACGTGCGCGAGATCGGCGAGGACCAGCCGGACCTGCGCGCGTCGGCGGCCTGGCACGCGGACAGCGCACACGTGCCGGTCGCGCGCGCCAACGGCACCACCACGGCGCTGGTCGTGCCGCAGGGCGGGCGCATCATGGGCCAGTCCTCGGCCATGGCGCTGGAGGGCTGGACGGCTGCCGAAGCGCTGGTGGCCGACGCCGTGGCGCTGCACGTCGCGGCACCGCGCACGCCGCGCGAGGTGGAGGACGAGGACGAGCCCGAGCTGCTGGGTGAGCCGTGGCACGACGCCTGCGCCGCCGCGGGCCCGGCCGCGGAGCTGCCCGGCCGCCGTCGCCGCCGCCAACAACCCCCGGGCGAGTTGCCCGAGCGCGTGCGCGAGAACTGGCGCCCGCTGCGCGAGCAGTTCGAGGCGGCGCGCGAGCACGCGCGCGTGGCCGGAGAGGCCGCGCAGCGCGGCGTTTCCCTGCCCGCGTGGGATCCGCGCAGCCAGGCGCTGGCGCCCTACGCGCTGGGCCAGGCGCCGGTGGTCTTCCACGCCGACTGGGCCGACCAGATCGCCGACGCGCTGGACTTCGCGCGCGAGCAGGGCCTGCGTGCGGTCATCGCCGGCGGCCAGGAAGCCTGGAAGGTGGCCGACCGCCTGGTGCTGGGCGACGTGCCGGTGCTGCTGGGCCCGGTGCTCGCGCTGCCGTCGGGCGCCGAGGAGTGCTACGACGCGCCCTACGCCAACGCCGCCCTCCTGCAGCGTGCCGGCGTACGCTTCGCCTTCCGCAGCAACGACTCGGCGTCCGCGCGCGACCTGCCCTTCCACGCCGGCATGGCCGTGGCCTTCGGCCTGCCGGAGGACGAGGCGCTGCACGCCCTGACCGCCGGCGCCGCGGACATCCTGGGCCTGTCGTCCGAGGTTGGCACGCTGACGCCCGGCAAGCGCGCCGACGTGCTGGTCACCGACGGCAGCCCGCTGCAGATCCTCACGCGCATCGAGCGCGTGTTCATCGGCGGCCGCGACGTCGGGCTGCAGACGCGCCACACGCAGCTGTACGAGAAGTACCGCCAGCGCCTGCACGCTCCCGGGACGCCCAACCGGCCATGACCTGCGGCGTGCGTCTGCCGGCCGCGCTGCTGGCCCTGCTGCTGGCGGGCTGCGACGGCTGCGACGGGGCGGAGCCGGGCGAGGCCAGCGGGGCGGCGGCCGGCGCCGGCCCGTCGGCGTCGCCCGCCGTCGATCCGCTGGAGGCGCGGCGCGCCGAGCCGGTCACCGAGACCAGCCTGCGTGCATGGCTGGCGGCCCTGCCGCCGTATCGCGCCATCGGCACCGAGGCGCATGCGCGCACGCGGGCCTTGCTGCTCGAGTGGCTGCGCGCCCTCGGCCTCGACGCGCGCGAGCGCCCGTTCACGTGGGGCGGCTTCCCGCTCGGGGGCCTGGCCAACGTCGAGGTCGTGCTGCCCGGCCGCGCGCCGGACGCACGCTGGCTGGCCCTGTCCGCGCACTTCGACAGCGTGATCCAGTCGCCCGGCGCGGACGACAACGGCAGCGGCGTCGCCGCGCTGCTCGAGCTGGCGCGGCGCCTGTCGGGTGGCGGCTTCGGGCTCGAGCTGCGCCTGCTGTTCTTCGACGCCGAGGAGAACGGCCTCATCGGTTCGGGCGCCTGGGTCGCCGCGCGCGACGAGGCGGACCTGCGTCGCTGTGCGGGGCTGATCAACCTGGAGACGCTGGGCTTCACCGACCGGCGTCCGGGCACCCAGGTCATGCCGGCCGGCACCGAGGTCATCTTCCGGCCCGGGGACAAGGGCGACTTCCTGCTGTGCCTCGGCAACCTGGCGTCCAAGGGCCTCGCCGACAGCGTGGGCGAGGCGCTCGAGCTGCAGGCCAGCGACGCCTTCCGCGTCGAGGTCTTCGGCTGGCTGCCCGGCGCCGGATGGGTGCTGCCCGACACGCGCCGCAGCGACCACGCGCACTTCTGGGACCGTGGCCTGCCGGCCGTGCTGCTGACCGACACCGCGAACATGCGCAGCCCGCACTACCACACGTCCGCGGACCGGATCGAGACGCTGGACTTGCCCTTCCTCGCGGCGGCGACGCGCGGCGTCGAAACCGCCGCACGCCGGCTGCTGTCCGGGGAGTGAGCGCGCGGCGGCGCGCGCCTCAGCAGTGCTTGTCGAAAGCCTCGGTCAGCTTGTGCGCGATGGCGTTGGGGTCGCGGCCCTCGATCTCGTGGCGCTGCAGCATGAAAACCACCTGGCCGTCCTTGAGCAGGGCCAGCGAGGGCGAGCTGGGCATGTAGCCCTTGAAGTAGCTGCGCGCCCGGTCGGTCGCGTCGCGGTCGACGCCGGCGAAGACCGTCACGACGTTGTCGGGCTTGCGCGCGTGGCGCAGCGCCAGCACCGCGCCCGGGCGGGCGTTGGCCGCGGCGCAGCCGCAGACCGAGTTGACCACGACCAGCGCGGTGCCCTTCTTCGGGCCCAGCACGGCGTCGACCTCGGCGGCGGAGGACAGGGACTTGACGCCCGCGTGGGTCAACTCGTCGCGCATGGGCGCGACCATGATCGGGTCGTACATGGGAGGCTCCGGAGGGGTGTTCGGGAAGGGGGCCCGGCTCCGCGGCCTGCGGCCCGTCAGCGGGCCGGTGGTACCGTGGTTCGTGGCGCCGGAGCGCTAGCCTAGCATCGGCCTCCGCGCCACTCGCAGCCATGAGCACGCAGACACTCGGACAAGGATGTCTTCTGGTCGCCAGCCCCGAGCTGCTCGACCCCAACTTCGCGCGCTCCGTGGTCTTCGTGATCTCGCACGCCGCCAGCGGCAGCTTCGGCCTGCTGCTCAACCGGCCAATGGACCTGTCGCTGGAGGACGTGCTGGAGGCTGCGGGCGACGGATCACGCTCGGTGCCCGTGCTGCGCGGCGGCCCGGTGCAGCCGGAGGTGCTGCAGTTCCTGTCCTCCGGGGACGGCCCGGGGCGGGTGCTGCTGCCGGGCGTGTCGCTGGGCGGCGCGCTCGACGATCTGCTCGAGCGCGTGCGCTGCGGCGGTGCGCTGCGCGCGTACTCGGGCTACGCCGGCTGGTCGGGCGGGCAGCTCGAGCGCGAGACGCAGGAGGGCAGCTGGATCGTCGCGCCGGCGTGCGCGGCGCACGTGTTCGAGGTGCCGGCGGCGCAGCTCTGGGTGCAGGTGCTGCGCGAGCTGGGCGGTCGCTATGCCTGGCTGGCGCTGGGGGACGGCAACCCGGAGGCCAACTAGCCTGGCGGCGGCCGCAGCGCGGGCGTCCAGTCGCCGCGCGGGGCCACGAGGCGCCGGCGGCCGTCGCGCGAGCGCGGCGGTGCGGGTTCGCCCGGAACGCCGAGCCGGTCCCACAGCTTGCAGGTCACCTCGAGGTGCCGCTGGTCCAGCGCCTCGCAGTAGTTGGTGTACAGGCAACGCGCGATGGCCGCGCCGCGGCCCTCGCGCAGCTTGCGGAACCAGTCCGGGTCGGCCAGCGTCTGGCGCGCCGCGCCGACCAGGTCGCACGCGCCCTCGGCCAGCGCGCGCTCGGCCAGCGTGAAGGAGTTGATGCCGCCCGAGGCGACGACAGGCGTGTCGCAGCCCGCGGCGCGCACGGCGGCGCGCACGGCGGCGGACAGCGGCAGGTTGCGCCCGAAGGGCGGTTCGGCGTCGAAGACGCTGGGCATGCACAGTGCGCCGCTCGGGCCGGTGTAGGGATAGGCCGCCTCGCCCACGGCGGGCTGGCGCGCGTCCTCGAACTTGCCGCCGCGCGAGACCGAGAGCACGTCGGCGCCGGCGCGCGCGAAGGCCGCGCCGTGCCGGCACGCGTCCGGCAGCGTGCCGCCGCCGGGCAGGCCCTCGTCGCCCAGGAACCGCACGCTGACGGTGAAGGACGGGCCGACGCGCGCACGCACGGCGGCCAGCACCTCGAGCGGCAGGCGCAAGCGGCCCTCGGGCGAGGAGCCGTAGCCGTCGGCGCGGTCATTCAGGCGCGAGAGGAACGAGGCCAGCGTGTAGGCGTGCGCGGCGTGCAGCTCGACACCGTCGAAGCCGGCCTGCTGCGCGCGTGCGGCGGCGTCGGCGAACAGGCCCGGGAGCCGCGCCGGCAGGTCGGCCACGTGCGGCAGGTGCACGTCGGTGACGCGCTCGCGGTAGCCCATGCGCAGGGCCTCCAGCTCGCGCGCGTCGAGCACGCGCGCCAGCGCGTCCTGCGGCAGCGCGCACAGCGCGTCGCGCAGGGCGTCGTCGCCGGCGCCTTGCAGCCCGGCCAGCGCCGCGCGGTGCTCCGGTCGCAGCACGAGGAAGTCGCGCAGGAAGCGCCGCGGCTCGGGTCGCCGGCGAACGGCCAGGAAGTCGATGATCTGCAGCAGCAGCCGCGTGCGTCCGCCGCTGCCCTCGCGCACGGCGCGCACCAGGCGCTGCAGGCCCGGCAGGAAACGGTCGTGGCCGATGCGCAGCAGCGGGCCCGAGGGCACGTCGCGGATGCCCGTGGCCTCGACGACCAGCGCGCCCGGCGCGCCCTCCGCGAAACGGCGATACCAGTCCAGGACGGCCGGCGAGACCTCGCCGTCGGCCGTCGCGCGCCACGGCACCATGGCCGGCACCCAGGTGCGCTCGTGCAGAAGCAGGCCGCTGCGCAGCGACAGTGGCGCGAACAGGCGGCTCGCGGCCGCCTCGGCGGCGCTGGGCCAGCGCTCGGCGGGCACGCTGTGGCGGGTCGTGCGGGCGGTCATGTGCGCGTCAGCGGAGCCTGCGGTCGGTTCGAGATGTGATCGAGGCTGGAGATCGCGCGCCACGGCGGCCGATAGGGTCGCGGCGCCGCCGGCGCGGGGCAGGGATGTTAGACTTCCCCGCCGCGAAAGCCGCGGCACCCGGGCGGAAACCAGCAGCGATGAAGAACCGCAAGATCGTGATGTATCTCCCGCACCGGGGCGACCCGGACAAGGGGGAGCTGATCTCAGCGGACCTGCTGCCGCTGGAGCTGATGCAGATCGCGGGCCCCGCGCTGCAGCGCGGCTGGAAGGTCGAGCTCGTCGACGCGCTGATCGAGGAGCGCCCGCTCGAGCGCGTGCTCGCGGCCTGCGACGACGCCGCCGTCTTCTGCAGCTCGTGCATCCTGGGCTACCAGGTCTTCGACGGCGTCAGTGTCAGCAACGCGGTGCGCGAGCGCTTCCCGCACCTGCCCATCTGGTGGGGCGGCTGGTTCCCGTCGGCGGTGCCCGAGCTGTTCCTGCAGGGCGCGGCCGCGGACGCGGTGTGCATGGGCCAGGGCGAGATCGTCTTCGGCGAGATGCTCGACGCGCTCGAGTCGCGCCAGCCGCTGGACGCCATCAAGGGCCTGGCCCTGCTGCGCGACGAACACGTGATCTTCACGCCGCGCCAGCCGGTGGTGGGCTTCGAATCCTTCCCGATCTGCCCGTTCGAGACCATCGACCTGCAGCGCTACTACGCCGAGCAGCGCCGGCAGTGCGCGATCGAGTCCAGCCCCAACGGGCGCGGCATCCGCCACCGCTTCCCCGACCCGCCCGGCAAGTCGGCCTACCCGGCCATCAGCTACCACAGCAGCTTCGGCTGCCCCGAGCCGTGCACCTTCTGCAACTCGCCCGGCGTCACCGAGCGGCGCTGGAAGATGCTCCCGGCCGAGGCCCTGCTGGACCACGTGCAGTCCATCATGCAGAAGGACCCCTTCACGGGCCTGCGCTTCCAGGACGCGAACTTCGGCGTCAGCGAGAAGCGCACCAACGCCTTCTGCAAGGGCCTGCTCGAGCGCGGAGTGCGGATCACGTGGCACACGACCATCGAGATCAAGCAGATCAACCAGTACAGTGACGAGACCATGGACCTGCTGCGCGATTCGGGCCTGTACATCGTGACCACCGGCGTCGAGACCGCGAGCTGGGAGATGCAGCAGTCCATCGGCAAGCGCATCAAGCCGGGCGAGGCGCTCAAGGCGGTGACCAGGATGGACGAGCGCGGCATCGTCGCGGGCTGCAGCTACATCATCGGCTTCCCGGGCGAGAGCGAGGACTCGATGCGCCAGACGCTGGCCGAGGCGCGCGCCATCAAGTCCGCCTTCAAGCACGCCTCGGTGGACGTCTTCCCGTACCGGCCCATCCCCGGCGCCGCGCTGTGGCAGGACGCGCTGGACAAGGGTTACCAGCCGCCCACCACGGCCGCCGACTGGGGTCGCATGTTCGAGTACAAGGTCGACAGCTGGAAGGGCGCCATCCCCGCCGGCGTGCATCACGACTGGTCGGTGTTCAACTTCCTCGCGCCGTGGGCCGACGGGCACGTCAAGTGCAACCCGGTCGTCAAGCGCCTGCTGCAGGGCTCGGCGCGCTGGCGCATGCGCACCGGCAACTTCCAGCTGCCGCTGGAGTTCAAGGTCTACCACCGCGCGCGGCAGCTGCTCGACCGGCTCTGGAGCGCGCCGACCGCCGCGGGCTGAAGCCGCCGCACGGCCGGGTTCGGTGGGCCGCGCGAAGCCGGCTGAAGGGCCGGTCGAGTCCCGTCCGGCTCAGGATTGGTAGGCCTTCGGGCGCCGGCTAGAGTGGGGCCCCCGATTCCGCCGAAGGGCCCTCCATGAGCGCGCAGGACTCCGCTTCCGCCGTCCGCCACGTCCGGATGATCGGCGTGCCCATGGACCTCGGCGCGGGCCGCCGCGGCGTCGACATGGGACCGTCGGCGGTGCGCTACGCGGGGATCGGGCAGATGATCCAGGCCCAGGGTTGCGAGTACCACGACGGCGGCGACATCAGCGTGCCGATCCCCGAGGTGCGTGCGCCCGGCCGCGGGCCGCGGTACCTGAAGGAGATCCACCGCGCCTGCGAGCGGCTGGCGTTGCGCGTCGAGCGCCTGATGGACGAGGGCGTCATGCCGCTGGTCATCGGCGGGGACCACAGCATGGCCATCGGCACGGTCACGGGCGTGGCCAGCCACTACCGCAAGCGGGGCGAGAAGCTCGGCCTGATCTGGATCGACGCGCACGCGGACATGAACACGCCCGACACGTCGCCCACCGGCAACATCCACGGCATGCCGCTGGGCACGCTGATGGGCTTCGGCGCGCCCGAGCTGGTCAACCTGGGCGGCTTCACGCCCAAGATCGACCCCGACAACGTGGCGCTGATCGGCATCCGCGAGGTGGACGACGGCGAGCGCGAGATCGTGCTGCGCTCGGGCATCCACTACTACGAGATGATGAAGGTCGACGCGCGCGGCATGGCGTCGGTGGTCGAGGAGGCCATCGCGCACGCGCTGCGCGGCACCGCAGGCTTCCACCTGTCCTTCGACATGGACGCCGTGGACCCGGGCTACGCGCCGGGCGTGGGCACGCCGGTGCGCGGCGGCATCTCGCTGCGCGAGTCGCACCTGCTGATGGAAATGGCCTCGGACACGGGCCGGCTGCTGGCGCTGGAGTTCGCCGAGCTGAACCCGATCCACGACGTGGCCAACCAGACCGGCCAGCTGCTGTGCGAGCTGGTCGGGTCGGCCCTGGGCAAGAAGGTCATGCCCACCTTCGGGCCGCGCCGGCGCTGATGCGCGCGGGACCGCTCGCCGCGCGGACGGGCGGGGGCTTGTGCGGCGCGCTGACGCTGGCGGCGCTGGCCCTGGCGGCCTGGCTGCTGTGGGTGCCGCTGGCGCGCGTCGTGCTGGCCAACGACATGCTGGGCTACGCGGCCCAGGGGCGCAGCCTGCTGCTGGGCGACGGGAACGACGTGCGCCTCGACCAGGCGCTGATCCCCGGCTACTACCCGGCCGGGATGCCGGCGCTGGTGGCGCTGGCCATGGCGCTGCTGGGGCCCGACCTGCGCCATGCCCAGGTCGTGGTGTGGGCGGCGGCGCTGCTGCTGCTGGCGCTGACGGCGGTCGTCGCGCGCCGCACCGCAGGGCCGTGGGCCGGCCTCGTGGCGCTGCTGCTGGTGCTGGCGTCCACGCAGTGGCGCGTGGCGGCCACGGCCATCCTGTCGCAGGTCCCGACGGCGGTCGTCGTGCTGCTCTCGACCCTGCTGCTCACCGGCCGCGCCACGCGCGCGCGCGCGTTCGGCGCGGGGCTGCTGGCGTCGGGATCGCTGATCCTGCGCTTCGCCAACGTGGGCTTCCCGGTGGCCGTCGTGCTGGCGGGCCCGCTGCTGGCGCGCGACCGCGAGCTGCCGGCGCGGCGCTGGCTGGGCGCGCTGGCGGCGGGTCTGGCCGCCGGAGGCGCCCTGGTGGCGTTGCACAACACCTGGTTCCACGGCGGCCCGCTGGCCACGGGCTACTCGTCGTACGAGCACGACGTGGCACAGAACTTCGCGCTGTCCAACATCCTGCACCCATGGTCCGAAGGGCTGCAGGAACTCGGCAGCGTCATCCTGCGCTCGCTGGCCGGCTTCGGCGACCTGTACCCCGTTCCGGTGGCGCTGGCGGCTGCGTGGGGCCTGGTCGTGCTGCTGCGCGCGGGCGGCGAACCACGCCGCGTTGCGCTGCTGGCGCTGCTGGCCGTGGCGGCGCAGGACCTGATCCTGGCGGCCTATCCGTTCCGCTCGGAGCTGTACCTGGTGCCGGCCTTCCCGCTGCAGGCGCTGGTCGCGGCGGCAGGCCTGGTCGACGCGGCGGGTCGGCTCTGGACGCGCGGCGGGCCGCTGCTGGCGACCGGCGCGGCCGCGGCGCTGCTGGCCTTCGACCTCGCGCGGCCGCCCGCGCCGGTGGCGCCCACGCTGGAGGAGGCCGTCGCGCGGCACGACATGCTGGAGCGCGCCGGCCGCGAGTTGGGCCCGGACTTCGCGTTGCTCACGCCGGCCGACTTCGGGCTGGTCGAGCCGCTGGTGCGGGCGCCCGGGCGGCGCATCCTGTACGCGGCGCCGCACGTGAGCGCGCTGATCGCGGAAGCCGCCATGCGCGAGGCCGGCGGCGCGCCGTACTCGGCCGGCGTGGCGGTGGAGTGGGCCGCGGCGCGCCTGGCCGAGGGCCGGGACGTCTACGTCGACCAGCTCCCGCCGCCGCGCGTCCTGCGGCCCGAACACCGCGAGCTCAAGGAAGCGCTGCGCGCGCGCTTCACGTTCGAGCCGACCAGCCTGCCCGGCCTCTTCCGGCTGCGCGCGCGCGGCTGACCGGCCGTCAGGCGCTGCCCCAGCGGAAAGCCAGCTCCACCTGCACGTCCGGGTGCAGGCTGGCGTGCACCGGGCAGGCGTGGGCGGCCGCCTCCAGCGCGGCGCGTGCCGGCGGCCCCGGATCCTCCGGCAGCGCCAGCAGCAGCACCAGCCGGCCGATGCGCCGGCGCGGCACCGCCGTCATGTGCTTCTCGATCGACGCCGTTGCGCCGCGCAGCTCGAGGCCGCGCGCGCGCGCGGCGATGGCCATGATGGTCAGCACGCAGGTGGCCAGCGCGGCGGCCAGCAGGTCGGTGGGCGAGAACGAGCGTCCCAGGCCCTGGTTGTCGGAGGGGGCGTCGGTGAGCAGCTCTGCTCCCGACGGGCCGTGCAGCGCGCGCGTGCGCAGGTCGCCTTCGTAACGGACTTCGATGCGCACCATGGGGGGCTCCGGAACCTGGAGGGGCGGCGACTATACTGCGCGCCTCCCGCTCCACGAGCCCGCCATGACCTCGCGCCGGCGCCCGCCGATCGACCTGTGGCAGCACGCCGGGAGGCAGGTCGCGGCCGGGCGCGCGCCGCTGGCCGAGCGCCTGCGGCCGGCGCGCCTCGACGGCCTGCTGGGACTGGACGACCTGCTGGGGCCGGGCGCGCCGCTGCGCTGCGAGGTGCAGGCCGGCCGCCTCGCATCGCTGCTGCTGTGGGGGCCGCCGGGCAGCGGCAAGACGACGCTGGCGCGTGCGCTGGCTGCCGAGGCCAGCCACGAGTTCTGCGCCCTTTCGGCCGTGTCCGCGGGCGTCGAGGACGTGCGTGCGGCGCTGGCCGCAGCCGACGAGCACCTGGCGCAGGGCGCGCCCACGCTGCTCTTCGTGGACGAGATCCACCGCTTCCACAAGGGGCAGCAGGACGCGCTGCTGCACGCGGTCGAGCAGGGACGCGTGGTGCTGGTCGGCGCGACCACCGAGAATCCGGCCTTCCACGTCAACGCGGCGCTGCTTTCGCGCTGCCGCCTGCTGCGCACGCGCCCGCTCGCGGCGCCGGACCTGCAGCGGCTCCTGCAGCGCGCGCTGGCCGACGCCGGCTGCGGGCTGGGCGCGTCGGGGCTGGTGCTGCAGCCCGGGGCGGCCGATCTGCTGGTGCGCCAGTGCGGCGGCGACGCGCGCCGGTTGCTGAACCAGCTGGAGCTGGCCGCGCGCCTGGCGCAGGGCGCGGGACGCCTGGAGATCGCGGCCGACGACGCGCTCGCGGCGCGTGGCGAGGCCGTGCCGGCGCACGACCGGGACGGCGACGTGCACTACGACCTGCTGTCCGCGCTGCACAAGTCGCTGCGTGGCAGCGACCCCGACGCGGCGGCCTACTGGGTGCAGCGCCTGCTGGTCGCGGGCGAGGACCCGCGCGTGGTGGCGCGACGCCTGGTGCGCATGGCCAGCGAGGACGTGGGCTTGGCCGACCCGCGTGCGCTGGGCCAGGCGCTGGACGCGCTGCGCGCGGTCGAATTCCTGGGCCTGCCCGAGGGCGACGCCGCGCTGGTGCAGGCGGCGCTCTACCTGGCGCTGGCGCCCAAGTCGGACGCGGTCCACCGCGCCGCGCTGGCCGCGCGCGAGGCGGTCGAGAGCCACGGCGCGCTGCCGGTGCCCGATCACCTGCGCAACGCGCCCACGGCGCTGGCGCGCTCGCTCGGGCACGGCCAGGGCTACGCGAACCCGCACGCCGTCGAGGGCGGGGTGACCGGCCTCGTGCACCTGCCGCCCGCGCTGGCGGACGTGCGCTTCTACGAGCCTGGTCCACGCGGCGCCGAGCCCGATCTGGCGCGCCGGCTGGCGGAGTTCAGGCGCCGGCGCGCGGCTGCGCGAGCGGATGCGCCGGCGGCGGCAGCAACTCGGGCAGCGCCGCCAGCAGCTCCTCCAGGCAGCGCCTGCTGACCGTCTCGGGCAGCGACGGCTCGCCGCGGCCACGCCGCGCGGCCTGCTCCGGCAGCAGCGGCACGTGCACGAAGGCCGACGGCAACCGCGGATGGCGCAGCAGCAGCTCGAACAGCAGCGCGTTGCACAGGTGCTGGCCGGCATCGCTGGACGCGCTCACCGGCAGGCCGCGCGCCGCCAGCCGCGCCGCCAGCGCGCGCAGTGGCAGCGGCGCTGCGAGGCGTCCCGGCGCGCCTTCGGCGAGCAGCTCGCGGCAGGCGCTGTGCCCGCCGTTGTCGCGCTCGCCGCGAAAGTCGATGCGGTTGCGCGCCAGCGTCTCGAGCTCGACGGCGCGCCGGCCGGTGCCCTGCCCGACGGCCAGCACCAGCTGCGGCCGGTGCTCGCGCAGCGCCGCCGCAAGCGCGGCCGGCATGGCGCGCCGGTCCACCGGCAGC
>Ga0247727_10009764_pt1 | contig 17219 bp, 14 predicted proteins | sample WisWelCaveWW1625_FD_202498 | JGI IMG/M metagenome (GOLD analysis project Ga0247727, IMG submission 202498) | Biofilm microbial communities from Wishing Well Cave, Virginia, United States - WW16-25 | ecosystem: Environmental > Aquatic > Deep subsurface > Groundwater > Cave microbial mat | place...
TCTTTATAATTCGCTAAACTCCATCCCTCCGGCATGGGAATTTCTTTTTGCAGAACCCTTTGCCATTCTTGCGGCGTGACCTCGGCGAGGTATAAATCATATGGGACTTCGTCGGAGGGCGGGAAGTAAAATGATAAGACATCCCCAGTGGCAGGAGTTCTGGCGTTGATCTCGAGCAAATTGATTTCTTGCGTTGCGTCAGGTTTAAACCAGATCACTTTTTCAAGGCTTGCTTCAACCTCGAAATGTTCACGAGCGATCTTTTCAACAACGCCTTCAATATTATTGTGATGATTCTGCGACATAAAACTTTTAGAAATTGATTGTGAATCCATGGTGGTTGACTTTTAGTAAGATATGAAACTCGTTTTTAAAATGCAAGCAATGTAAAAATATGGCGCGTCATAAATTTCATCTTTTGGGGTTATTGGCATTAGCGCTGCTCTTTCGACTTTTTCTATTGCAATATCGTTTCGCCGTCGGCTGGGATGAGCCGCACTATTTGCAAATGGCCGCGAGTTTTGCAGCGGGAAAATGGGAAGCGTTCTTTCATCCCTATTGGTCGCCGGGTTTGCCGCTGTGGATGGGTTTAATGAATTTATTCGTTTCCGATGTTGAGCTAGCCGGTCGCTTGACGACGATTGCGCTTGGCTCGTTGATCGTCGTTCCAATCTATCTTTTGGCTCGCGAGCTCGCTGGAAATCAAGTCGCATTTTGGGCAGGATTATTTGCGGCGCTGCATCCGCCACTTGCCTTCGCGCAAACCGCGCCGCTCGCCGAACCGGCTTACATGTTCTTTGGCTTTCTCGGATTGTGGCTCGGCTGGCAAGCATTGCAAAAAAATCGTTGGCTGTTGGCAATTGCCGCCGGCTTGTGTTGGGGATTTTCATATCTCGCTAAACCGGAAGGCGCAGGTTTTCTAATCGTATTCGCTGTCTTTGCATTTGGACGCGGGATTGCAGATTTCTTCAGCCAACACCGCATGCCATCGTTGCTATCGATTGTTTTTGCCGGAATTGGTTTTCTCATCACCGCGTCGCCATATTTGATTTACTTGCATGATCAGGCCGGATACTGGACGCTCAGCGCCAAAGGCGCGGCCAATCAGCAATTCGAAGCGACATTTTTCACAAAAGAGGACGATGATTTTTTTGAGTCATTGTCAATGGACAATAAAACGTTGCCGATGGACGTGATATTTCATACCGGCACGTTCTTGCGGCAAGCGGAAAATAATGAAGTGCCGAAAGTCAAAATCTCTGCCGGCTTGATGGCGCGCAAGTTTGCGACAAATTTTTTTCGCGTGTTGAAATACGGCCTGCCGCAGATGCTCTCGTTGCCGTTGATAATCTTATTCGGCCTCGGCCTGTTCGCCAAACCCTGGCAACCACATGAGACGCCTCTTGCCGTGTATGTGCTGGGTGTGTTGATTTTTTATTGGCTCGTCCTCGTGCCGTTCTTTCACATCACGGAGCGCTATTTGATGGCCATGTTGCCGCTCGCCGGAATTTGGATCGGTCGAGGATTCCTGTTGCTCGCCGACAGGTTGAAAGAAACGGCGAAATCGCTGTTTGCGTGGTCTTTTTCAACACGACAGGGAATAACGCTGGCGCTGGCCATCTTCTGCATGCTCTTTTGGCTGCCGGAAATGAGCAAAGTCATGGCCTCAAAGCCGGACGGCGAAGGCCAGTGGGGTGATGCGGTTGAATTGAAAGCCGCCGGCCATTGGCTGCGCCACTACGCGACGCAACAGCCGCCGATTATGATGAGTTACAATAAAGCCGCCGATTTTTACGCGGGCAATCATGATGTGCGCACCGGAATAAGTTTTACGCAAGACCCGTTTGACCGCCAACTTGCCTATGCGCGTTATCGCGGCGCGCATTATGTTGTTATCAGCGAACGCGACGTCGAGCCTTTTCCAATATTGGAACAAATCCTCAATTCGCCGCCGTTAGAATTGCGGCTTTTGTATGCAACCACGAATGAATCTTCGCCGCGCGCGTTCGTCTTTGAAATCGTTCCGCATCCGGCTGTCAGTGCGGGTAATTGAAATGGTCAAGTGAATGCTGTTCATGAAGTTATCATTTCGGGTTTCGATAAGGTCATGGCCAAAACGACTGCAAACGCTATTTTTTTAATCTCGATCATCACCACGATTGCGGGGCAAATCCTGCTGAAAAAAGCAACGACGAGTCAGCCGTTGAGTTTCGATGCTTCGCGCTGGCTGTCCAGCCTCATCGCGCTGGCGACAAATCCTTTTTTGCTCGGCTGGATTTTATCTTCCGGCATTAGCGCCGCGCTGTGGATTTTCGTTTTGTCGCGCTTCGAGTTGAGCTTCGCCTTTCCGGTCTCGACGACGATGAGTTATATTTTAATTCTCGTGCTGTCGTGGTGGTTGTTCGGCGAGCAAATGTCCATGATCAAATGGATCGGCGTCGGTTTGATGTGCGTCGGTATTTTCATAACCTCGCAAAGTTAATCAGGATGTATAACTCACCATGGAACGCAGCAAGAACGACTTCAGCCTGTCGATCTTTTTTCCGGTTTATAACGACTGGGGAACGATCGGCAGCATGGTGGCTTTGGCGGTTTCGACCGCCGAGCAGATTACCGATGATTACGAAATTATTTTAGTCAACGACGGCAGCCAGCCGCACACCGTCGAAGTGCTCAATTTCATCGAGAAGCAGCTTCCGCAAGTGCGCGTCGTGCATCACAAGAAAAATCGGGGCTATGGCGGCGCCTTGCGAACCGGTTTTTCGGAAGCGCGCAAGGATTATGTTTTTTACACCGACGGCGATGCGCAGTACGACGTGCGCGAGCTGAAAAAACTCGTGCCGGCCATGCGGTCGGGCATCGACGTCGTCAACGGTTACAAAATCAAACGGCACGATCCGTTTTATCGCATCGTCATCGGCAAAATGTACCACACCGTCACCAGGCTGGCGTTCGGCTTTACGATTCGCGACGTCGATTGCGATTTTCGGTTGATGCGCCGCGGCATTTTTGAGCGAATTCATCTCGAGCATAACAGCGGCGTGATTTGTGTGGAGATGATTAAAAAGCTGCACGACGCCGGCTGCCGTTTTGCCGAAGTGCCGGTGACGCATTTTTTCCGCGCCAGCGGCAAATCGACCTTTTTCAGATTTGGCCGCATCTTTCGTGTCGGCGTCGATCTCGTCAAGCTGTGGTGGCATCTGGTTATTAAAAAAGAAGGACTGAAAAAAAAGGCTGTTCATGATCGATCTCGAGAAGTCGTTTCGCGATAGGAATGTCATGGTCACCGGCGGGCTGGGCTTCATTGGCTCGACGCTCGCCATCCGGCTTTCTGAAACAGGGGCGCGAGTGACCGTCGTCGACTCGTTGATCGACGATTACGGCGGCAATCTTTTTAATTTGCACGGATATGAAGATCGCATTCGGATCAACATTGCCGACGTGCGCACCGCTTCGACGATGAATTATCTCGTGCGCGGCCAACATTATATTTTCAATCTCGCCGGCCAGGTGAGCCATCTCGACAGTATGGAAGACCCGTACACCGATCTCGAAATCAATTGCCGCAGCCAGTTGTCGATTCTCGAAGCCTGCCGGAAATTCAATCCCGAAGTGAAAATTATTTTTGCGGCGACACGGCAGCAATATGGCAAGCCGCAGTATTTGCCGGTGGATGAACGGCATTTGATGATGCCGGCCGACGTCAACGGCATCAATAAAATCGCCGGTGAAATGTATCATTTGTTGTATAATAATGTTTATGGCATTCGCGCCTGCTCGCTGCGCTTGACCAACACTTACGGCCCGCGCATGCTGATGAAGCATAATCGCCAGGGTTTTGCCGGCGTGTTCATTCGCCAGGCGATGAACGGCGAGGAGATTAAAATTTTTGGCGACGGCAAACAGCGGCGCGATTTCAATTATGTCGATGACGTCGTCAACGCCTTTCTGCTCGCCGGCGCGGATGATCGCGCCAACGGCGAAGCCTTCAATCTCGGCGGCTCGGAGATTTTCAATCATCTCGATTTCGTTAAAATGTTGATCGAAGTCGCCGGCACGGGATCGTACGCGCTCGTGCCCTTTCCGGAAAATAAAAAGAAAATCGACATCGGCGATTATTACGGCAACTATGAAAAATTTCGTTCCTTCGTGGCCTGGGAACCGAGAGTCAGATTGCGGGAAGGCCTGGAAAAAACCGTCGCCTATTTTCGCCAACACAAAAAACATTATTGGCCAAATGAGAAATCAAGCGCTCATAGAACTTGAACTCCTGTTGAATTAACTGTAAATTGTTTCCGTGCGAAGCTCCATTCCGCGAGCCAAATATCTTTAAGAAAATGAAAGTTCCGTTTCTCGATCTGTCGCGCCAATATCTGGCGATAAAAAACGAAATCGATGCGGCAATGGCACGCGTCTTCGACCGCGCCTGGTTCATTCTCGGCGAAGAAGGCGAAGCGTTCGAGCGCGAGTTTGCGGGTTACCTCGGCGCGAAGCACGGCGCCGGCGTCGGCTCCGGAACCGAAGCCTTGCATCTGGCCCTGCTGGCTTGCGGCGTCGAGCCGGGCGATGAGGTGATCACGGTTCCGAATACCGCCGTGCCAACCATTTCGGCAATCTCGTTTGCGAATGCCGTTCCGAAATTGGTTGACATCGATCCAACGACATACACGATGGATGTGCATCAGGTGGAAGCGGCGATTACCCCGCGCACCAAAATTTTAATGCCCGTGCATTTGTACGGACAAACCGCCGATTTGACGCCGCTGTTGGAAATTGCGCGCAAACATAATTTGCGTTTGATCGAAGACGCCTGTCAGGCGCATGGCGCGAGGTACGGCTCGCATCGGGCCGGCCCGCTGGGCGATGCAGGATGCTTCAGCTTTTATCCAAGCAAAAATCTCGGCGCCTACGGCGACGGCGGATTTGTTTGCACGAACAATCCGGAAATTGCCGAACGCATGAAGTTGTTGCGCAATTACGGCCAAATTAAACGTTATTATCATGCAACCAAAGGCTTCAATAGCCGGTTGGATGAGTTGCAGGCCGCGGCGCTTCGCGTTAAGCTGGCTTATCTCGAGAAATGGAATGAAAGCCGCCGCGAGCTGGCGAAAAAATTTGATGGGCTGTTGCAGGGCTTGCCGATCGCGCTTCCGCAACAGGCCGCGTGGGGCAAACACATTTTCCATTTGTATGTCATTCGCACGCCGCGGCGCGATCAGCTCTGCTCGTTTCTCGCCGAGCGCGGCATTCAAACGATCATTCATTATCCGGTGCCGGTGCACTTGCAGGAAGCCTATCGCGATTTGAACATCCCCGCCGGCGCATTGCCGGAAGCCGAAAGCGCCGCGCGAGAAATCGTCTCGCTGCCGTTTTATCCTGAATTGCGCGAGGACGAAATAGAATTTTTGGTGATGAGGATTCGAGAATTTTATCATGGATGAATTACACAGGCGTCTGGTCATCGTTCCGGCGTTTAATGAAGAAAACAGCATCGGTCAGGTGGTGGATGACGTTCTCGGTTCAGGATTGGGGCTGGACGTCGTGGTGATTAACGATGGCTCGCTCGATCGCACCGGCGAAGTGGCCCGTGCCCGCGGCGCGCGCGTCATTACCTTGCCGTTCAATCTCGGCATCGGCGGCGCCGTTCAAACCGGGCTCAAATTCGCTCACCGGCATGGTTATGATGTTGCCATCCAAATCGACGGCGACGGCCAGCACGTGCCCTCGGAAATTCCACTCCTGCTGGCGCCGCTGCAGCGCCGCGAAGCGGACGTTACTATCGGCTCCCGCTATATTGGCCCGCGCCAGTATCGCACGCCGCTCATGCGCCGTCTGGGCATGCTCGTTTTCAGCGTCGTCAACTCTCTGCTGATCGGCCAACGCATCACGGACAACACCTCGGGGTTTCGCGCTTATAATCGCCGCGCTATCGAGTTTCTCAGCGCGCACTATCCGAGCGATTATCCGGAGCCGGAAGCGGTGGTCATGCTCGGCCGTAATGGATTTCGCCTGAAAGAATTGGCCGTCGAGATGCGCCCGCGCGCCAACGGCGAATCATCGATCAACTCGGTGCGCGCCATTTATTATATGGTGAAAGTGTTGCTTGCCATCGTCGTGGACGTTTTTAAGACTTATCCCCGGGTTGGCATCACCACCAAATAAATGCTCTTTGAAAAAATAAACAGGACTATATTTCTTTAGGAGAAAGAGTCATGCACAAACATGTCGTCTGGCTGATAATCTTATTGGCAAGCGCGTCGGATAGCCCGGCGCAATTTCCATTTCCAGGAGCAACGTTTGAAGACCGCAAGCGCGCTTATATTGAAGATCAGGGCGCCAGGTGGGCGGGTGATTTTCCTTCCGCGATGCGCATGCCGTTGTTTGCGTGGCTGGAGCAGCCGAATGTGGGAAACAACCGCAGCCGCATCAGCGAGGAAATCGGTTATTTGACGCGAGATGATTGTCCGGATGATTTTAGCGCGTATAACAATTGCTGGTTTGTCGGCGCCGAACCGGGGCCGCTCGTGGCCGGGCGGGTTTACTATCAGTATTATCAAAACAAAAAAATCATCTCCGATGCCGACGCGCAGAAGATCAAACCTAAGTTGCTCGGCGTCGCGCGGAGTCCGGGGGTCTGGTGTTCCAATGCCAATTTTCATTTTACCTATCTGGTAACGGCCTATTTGTATGTCTCCAGGGTTGAACATCTCGGATCCAGTGTTTATCCCAAACCGGATGCGGAATATCATTGTCCGGAGCCGTTTACTTATAATGGCCGCAGCTACACCGGCGGAAATAGCTACGACAGCAAAACGATCTATTCCGACTATCTGAGCCAACATCTGGATATTTGGCTGCAGCAAGGCAGCGAAGAAGACTTGTCGCCTTCTGGATATTATGCCATGTTGGTCGCTGCGATCAATTTGCTCTATGATTTCAGTCCGGATCCGGTTATAAAAAATAAGGCGAAGATGCTTTTGGATTGGATGGTGTTGCAGCATGCCATCGGCTTCTCAGCCAATCACATTTCCGGCGGACACGGCAGACATTACAGATATTTCGAATGCGGCGGTCAGGACTCTTTTCCGTTCGGGATATTTTACAACATTTCGCCCGATCCGGTTACGCGCTGGAATGTGTTTACGGATTTTTATGTCACTTCCTATCGCCAACCGCAAGTACTTGTCGATTTGGTGGAAATGAAAGGCGAAGGCGATGACTACTATCGGCTCATTCGCGGCGATGTGCCCGCGCTTTCCGGCGCGCCATGGTTTACTTCGGTGGCGCAATCGTGCCGATATGATTATGTGACCAAAAATTATAATCTCGGCGGCGCTTATTTGGGCACCGGATGGGAGCTGAACATCAAAAGCGCGGACTCGCCGTTCAAAGTATTCATCAACTGGCAGGAGCCGCCGCCGGATGTGTGCAATTGGAGCTCGGCGGATAATCAGGCGTTTGCGCTGGGCACGTATGGCTATCAGCATCGCAACGCCGTCTTCGTTGACGGCGGTGGTTATCTTTACGAATGGTTGAAACGAGACGTCTGGGACGAAAAAAGCTCGGAATCCGGTTGGCGATTTTTCCGCAAAAATAAAGTCGCGGTGGCGATTAAAATGGCAAACACCTGCGCCCTCGAGGTGTGCACGATTGGCGTGGATTATCCCGGCTATGACGATTTCAAGACGGCCATGAAAACTCAGGCCGAGCTGACCGGAGATTATTTCAAAACCAGCCAGGGGGTAAAGATCTCCAAAGGCTATATCGATTACGGCGCGGATTTTACCGGACTGCCGTTTGATCGTTTGGAGGTTTGGGAAGGGCACGTGGGCCGCAATGATGAGACGAAAATTATTGATTGGCAAAATAATGTCATGACCATTTCCAAACATGGCAAAAAAATCATTCATGATTTCAATAAATGGGTGTACAGCGAGGATGGTTCGTATAACATACCTGATTATCAGCCGCCGGCGCCGCCACGCAATTTCAAAGTAACGCAATAAATTGTTATGGCGAAATGATTTTTTAAAACGGCTTAATTATGATCCTAACGCGGACAAGCCGCAACCCCAAAAAACAAAATGATTGACGACAAAATAATTTTTCATGATTTTGTCGTCCATTATTTTGTCTTTCAAAAGTTGATTGTAAGAAATTAATTGCTTTGTCGATGCTGGCATGAATTTCCGTATTCAAATTTTCGCCGTTTGCGGAAGCCTGGCGATTGCCGCCTTCATCTTCGAGCTGATCCGCAAAAGAAAAATGCTCGAGAAATACTCGCTGCTGTGGTTCGGCGCCGCGGTCGCGCTGATCGTGCTCTCTTTGTGGCGTGATTTACTGGAAAAGACCGCGGCCTTTCTCGGCGTGTATTATGCGCCGACGGCGCTCTTCATCATCGCGGCTTTTTTCGCCATGATCATGTTCCTGCATTTCACCGTGGTCATTTCCAGGCTCACCGAGCAGAACAAAACCCTGGCGCAGGAGCTGGGGCTGGTGCGCGAAGAACTGCAGGCGAAACACCGGAACGCCGGCGGGGCGGCATGAACCTGGCGATGGTGATCGCAAAACTGGAAAGCCGGCCGCGCGGCCTCATGCTCGGCGCCGTTTTCAGCGCGGCGATCCTGGTGCGGGCCGGCGTGATTATCGCCATGCCCGAGCTTGGCAACTCCGAGGCCATGGACACGCAAAATTATTTGAGCCTGGCGCGCGGTCTCGTGGAGTCCGGCAGATTTTCAATGTGGAATCAACCCTCGGCTTACGTGGCGCCGGGCTATCCGTTTTTTCTTGCCGGAATTTTCAAAATTCTCGGCGAAAATTTGTTGGCCGTTAAAATCATCCAGATGTTTCTCGGCGCGGCCGCGGCAGCGCTCGGCTACCTTTTGGCGCTGCGCTTCACCAGACCGCTGATTGCCTGGCTCGCGGCTTTCATGATGGCAGTCCATCCCGAGCTTGCCGGCGTAACCGGTTTCATTTATTCCGAAGCGCTCTTTGTATTTCTGCTCACCGCCTCGCTGCTGTTGATGGCGCGAACGATGGCTTCGACGAAGGTCATGCACGCTTTGCAAGCCGGCGCGCTTTTCGGTTTGACGACGTTATGCCGGGGCACGACATTATATTTTCCGTTGCTGCTTTTGGGATTGGCGATGCTCGCCTCGCAACGATGGTTGTGGTTGCGGCTATGGCTGATATTCGTCGTGGGAATGGCCGCCGTGATGGCGCCCTGGGCCATTCGCAACTATCATCATTTCGGCGTTTTTTTGCCCGTTGCCACCGGTTCCGGCGATGTGTTTTGGACCGGCAATTATCTTGAATTTGACGGCGAATATCGTTATACCGAGACGCAAACTAAGCTGCGGGAAATTGCCGGCGCGGCGAATTTGATCACGCGCGATCGTCTTTTAATGGAAGATGCGAAACAACGAATTTTTGCGGCGCCGCTGCCGCATGCGTGGCTGTTCGTGCGCAAAATTTTTCGCTACTGGCTGCGCGTCTACGAAGACGTTCCGCGCGGCGAAATGCGCCAGCGCAATTGGCTGGTGTTTGGCGCGCTCTTCGCGCTTCATTATGCGCTTTTGTTTTTTGCCGTAATCGGCTTGCGGCAATGCAACTGGCGGAACGCCGGCGCCAAAATGTTGTTGGCTTTTGTTTGTTATTATACGCTCGTGCATGCGGCGACACTGGCGGTGGCGCGCTATCGCATTCCTCTGCTGCCGCTCATCAGCATCGTCGCTGCAACCGGCATCGTTTGGCTTATGGAAAAATTTTCGGCAAAAGCAAGCTGGCGTCCGGCCAATCTCGCCGGTGGCGCCGAGCTTGATTTTCCCAGGGAGCGGCGTCATGAATCTTAGGCTCATCGTTTTTGCTTTAGCCGGGTTGGGCAGCGTGTATGGCGCTCTGGCGAGCCGCAACCCGCTGCGCACGCTCGTGATGATGGTGGCGGCGTTTTATATTTTCCCGGTGGGTTGGGTTTTTTATCAATACACCGGCATTATGCTCGTCGACCTGCCGCTGTTCACCGCATTAGGCCTGGCGCTCGCCACCGGCCAGCGCGTCCGATTTTTTTTCAAAGAGATCACCCCGTCTTTTCTGCTCCTGATGTTATGGATGGCGGTAACCTCGATGCGAGCCCCCGAGCCGGGATGGGGATTGGCCGAAATCAGCAAGTGGATTCGCGCTTATCTGGTCTTTGTTTGTGTCGTCAACTTTCTCAAAACGGAAAAAGATCTGCGCGCTTTTTTATTCGTGCTGCTCGCCGGTTTTGCCCTGGAAGCTTTTACGGGCGTGCATCAGTGGCGCCGCGGCAACCTCGGTTTGTATTTTCTCGGCGAGCGCGAATGGCGCGTCGAATGGTGGCGCGCCTACGGCATGTTTTATGTGCCCAGCTACTTCGGCAATTATCTGATCGCGTTTTTGCCGATCGTCTTGCGGCTGCTGATGTTTTACCGGCCGCCGCAAAGACGGGAAACCTATTTTTACGCGTTCTTGACGGGAACCGGTTTGCTGTCGCTCTATGCCACGTTGGCGCGCGGCCCCTGGCTCAGCTTCGTCGTCGTCATCGTGTTGATGCTGCTGTTCACCTTCTTCAAAAGCAAGCTGCGTCCCCGGCTCAAGTGGCCGATGGCGGTGGGAATTATCGGCGCGCTGCTGTTTACCGCGAGATATATGGAGAAAATCGAATTACAATTTGGCGAACAGCGCAAAACCGCCGCGATGACCCGCGTTTATCTTGGAGAAGTGGCGTTGCGCGTGATCGAAGACAATCTTTTGTTTGGCGTTGGAACCGGCAATTATGAGTTGTCCTCCGCGCGTTACGTCGTGCCGATCAAAGAATATCCCACTGACTTGCTGGCGGAGCGCGTGCACAACAGCTATCTGCTCATCACCGCAGAAAACGGCCTTCCCGGCGGCCTCGCTTTTTTATTTATACTCGGCCAGCTCAGTATGATTTGCATGCGCCTCTTTCGCTCCAACAACAAATTGATTTTGAATCTGGCCGTCGGCGGATTGATGGCGGTCTGGGCGCTGACCCTGTCCTTTCTTGCCAGCCCGGATGTTATCCACGATCAAACGCTGATCGTGCTGTTTTTAATTCCCGCCACCGTATTCGCCGGTGAATTGATGGAACGCCGCCACCGCGACGCGCAACACGCCTTGCTGCTCAAACAACGCCGGGAAGCCATGCTGGCGCCGCAACGATTATCAAATGTCTATTCTCCTGAGACGGCGCCCGGTCCGATGAACGGCAAAAGCGATACGTTGATCGACGGCGGCCGGCTGCCGGGGAGAAGAGCGTGAAAATTTTGATGGTCGACAAATATTTTTTTATCAAAGGCGGCGCCGAAAGATATTTTTTCGAGCTGAAAGGCATTTTGGAACGCCATGGCCATCAAGTCGTGCCGTTTTCCATGCAGCACCCGAATAATTTTCCCAGCGAATGGGCGGATTATTTTGTCAGTAACATCGAGTTCAACGGGCACGGCATGCTGCAAAAGCTGGCGCAAGCGCCGAAAATCATCGGCCGCGTGCTTTATTCGCAGGAAACCAAGACCGCAATCGCTCGTCTCATCGAGCGCTGCAAACCGGACGTGGCGCATTTGCACATGATCGATCATCAACTGTCGCCTTCGATTCTGCATGCGCTGGCGCGTTACGGCATTCCGGTGCTGCAAACCTGTCATCAATACAAGCTGGTTTGCCCGAGTTATCGATTATTGGTGATGCGTGAGAATCGGCTGTGCGAAAAGTGCGTCACCGGAAGTTTTTATCACGCTGTGCTCGAGCGCTGCCACAAAGATTCCGCGGCGGCCAGCGCGCTGGTGGCGTTTGAATCCTATTTGCACAAATGGATGCGCCTTTACGACCACATCCGATTGTTCCACGTGCCCAGCCGTTTTCTCGGCGATAAATTGCGGCAGAGCGGCATCAGCGCGCAGCGCATCTGGCAGCAGTTTTACACCATCAATCTGAGTGACTATCCTTTTTCCGAGACGTTTGAAGATTATTTTGTTTACTACGGCCGCCTGTCCGAAGAGAAAGGCATTCTCACTCTCTTGCACGCGATGCGAGAAGTCACGCGCTCCAGGCTGCTCATCATCGGTGAAGGCCCGCAGCGCGAAACGCTGGAAAAATTTGCGGCCGAACATAAGTTGGCCAACGTGATTTTTACCGGTTCCAAATCCGGCCAGGAGCTAACCAGTCTGGTGTCGCGCGCCAAATTCGTCGTGGTGCCGAGCGAGTGGTACGATAATTCGCCGTTGGTGATTTACGAATCGTTCTCCATGGGCCGGCCGGTGATTGCCGCCAATCTCGGCGGCATGCCCGAGCTGATTGAAGACGGCGTGAACGGCCGTTTGTTCGCGCCCAAAGATGCTGCCGGACTCCGCCGCATGATCGATGCCATGCTCGACAGCAGCGAGAGTGATTTGCGCGCCATGGGAAAAGCCGCGCGCGCCACCGCCGAGCGTGAATTTGATCCGGAAAAACATTATCAAAAAATTTTTGCAGTTTATCAACGTCTTTTAAACTAATCTTGTCATGAGGGCATGAGTAACCGAAAAAATAAAATAAAACAATTTTTGGTAAATTGCAGTTTAACGATATTGGTTTTTTTTCTGGTATTGCTCGTCATCGAGCTTTTATTGCGCCGTTATCACTTTTGGGGCGCCAAAGTTTCCTGGTCTGAGCCGGACACGATTATCGGCTATCGCTATACACCCGAGGCCGAATATTGGTTTCAGGGTGAGAACGATCATCCGATTGCCGGCCGGATCAATCGGCATGGCTGGCGCGACCGCGAGTGGTCTCTTGCCAGGCCTCGAGATATGATTCGAATCGCCGTTTTGGGCGACAGTTTCGTTGAAGCCTTTCAAGTCGAGCCGGAGAGCACTTTTTTGCAGCTCGCCGAGGCCGAATTGAATCAAGCTGCTTCCGCTCGTTTCGAGCTGATGAACTTCGCCCGGTCCGGATTTACAACCACCGAAGAGCTGTTGATTCTCGATCGCGAAGTGGCGCCGTTTGCGCCGGATATAGTCGTTTTGTTTTTCTTTCCGGAAAACGACGTCAACGACGTTTACAGGGAATTTGATCCCGACCCCATGCGGCCGTTCTTCGTGAAGTCGCCGGGCGGCGCGCTCGCGCCGGATTTCTCTTTTGCGCAGAGAAAAGATTTCAGAATTAAAAAAGCCCTCAATGGCTTGAAGCAGCATTCTGCTTTATTTTCGCTGGTGATCGAGCGCATCAATCTTTTGCAGCACGTCATGAGCCTCAAGACGCCAGTCGCTGCCAACGGCTCCGCCGATCACGCTGCGGCGGCGCCCGTGATCCAAAAAATCGGCAACGCGCTCAGTCTCGCGACTGCCAATCCCGATTCGCGTTATCAGCAGGCGTTCGCATTAAATAAGATGCTGCTGCAGAAAATCGACGCCGCCTGCCGGCAGATGAACGCAAGGTTTTTATTGGTGTGCATCAATCTCGCGGCTTATCATCCCGACCGCGAGCGGGAATTGCGCGCCATCGATCCAACGTTTAACCCATATTTTTTTGACGACGATCTGGACGAATTCGCCAGACAAAACGAAATTGATTTCATCGGATTGCAGCGCATTTTTGCGGATGAATATCGAAAGACCGGCAAAAAACTGCAGTGGACCCATTGGAATTACGACGGCCATCGTTTGGTGGCGCGTGTGCTGGCGAATCATCTGGCCAAAATCGTAACACCTTAAGAATCTTTTTGTTCTCAGCAATTATCTTGTATAGCACGTAAATATTTTAAAGTAAAATTTTTGGAGAAAAAAATGGCTGTATTATCGATCACGCAAGGCCACGACACCGGCGCCGTCATTGTGAAAGATGGACGCATGCTGGCCGCCATCAGTGAAGAGCGTTTGTCGCGAATTAAAATGGATACCCAGTTCCCGGCGCGCTCCATTCAAGCCGTGCTCGCGGTCGCCGGATTAAAAAAAGAAGACATCAAACACGTCGTGATTCCGGAGCTCCGCAAAGGCGAAGACATTCTCAAAAATATTTTTCCGAAATATCCCGCCAGCGTTTTTTCCGGCGTCAACGGCGAAGCGACGATTGGCGACCGCGCCCGGCAGCTCGTCATGTCCGGCGCGTTATTGTGGAAAACGTATCCGCGCATGGCGGTGCTGTATCGCCAGTATGAGAAACGCCTGGCCGAGATGTTTCCACAGGCGCAATTGCATCGCGTCGAGCATCATCTGACGCACGCGGCTTCGGCTTATTATACCAGCGGCTTCAAAAAAGCGCTCGTCATCACCGCCGACGCCTGGGGCGATTTCGTCTCGACCATGATTTGCATCGGCGAGGGCAAAAAGCTGACGCCGGTGCATCGCTGCTATTATCCGAACTCGCTCGGCCATTATTACCAGAGCCTCACCAACTGGCTGGGATTTCGCGGCGGCCGGCACGAAGGCAAGATACTCGGATTGGCCGCGTTCGGCAACGCGCAATCACCGGTTTACGACCGCATCAAAAGCCTGCTGGCGTGCGAGGGGCTGGACGTGCACGCGCCCAACATGATGGGCAGGCTCTGGCACAAGAAAATACCGTTTGGCAAAGATTGCCTGATGCGCGAATTGATCGCCAACCACAGCCGCGAAGATATCGCCGCAGCGTTTCAGCGCCGTTTCGAGGAAGTCGTCACGCAGTTGGTGCGCAACGCGCTGGATCGTTTTCAAGTCGATCACGTTTGTTTGGCCGGCGGCATTTTTGCAAATGTGAAATTGAATCAGCGTGTTTTCGAAGTGCCCGGCGTCAATCGCATCTTCGTCTTTCCGAACATGGGCGATGGCGGCGTTTGCGCCGGCGGCGCGCTGTATTATGACATCGACCAAAACGGCTCCACCGGCGGTGATTTGCCGCACGCTTATCTCGGCCCCAATTTTTCCGAAAAAGAAATGGAAGCCGCGCTGCGCCAGCGCGGCGTTGAGTTTGAGTATCATCGCGACATCTCGGCGAAAGTGGCGGAGTTGTTGACGCAGGGCAAAGTCGTGGCGCGCTGCGACGGCGCGATGGAATACGGCCCGCGCGCGCTCGGCAATCGCACCATCATGTACCCGGCCACAGATCCGGCGGTCAACAAATGGCTCAACGACCGTCTCAAGCGCACCGAGTTCATGCCGTTCGCGCCGGTGACGTTGATGGAAGAAGCGCATACGTGTTATAAAAATTTGCGCGGCGCCGAATATCCCGCTAAATTCATGACCATCACGTTTGAATGCACGGATTTCATGCGCGCCAAATCGCCGGCCGCGGTGCACGTCGATAACACGGCGCGGCCGCAATTGATTGACGAGAAAACCAATCCGGGCTATTATCGCATTGTCAAAGAATATTTCAAGCGCACCGGCATTCCGAGCGTGATCAATACCAGCTTCAACATGCACGAAGAGCCGATCGTGTGCACGCCTGACGACGCCATCCGCGCCTTTCAGCTCGGCCATTTGGATTATCTCGCCCTCGGCCCGTTTTTGATTAAAGGGCAAGGGCAGGAGTAAATTGACAATTATCAATTATCAATTGTTAATTGAGAATTGTTAATTGATAATTTTTTGAGTCATGTTGTGGTCATCACCTATTTCAATTATCTCTGGGACATCGACGGCATTTCGGCGGGCTCGGCCATCAAAGCCAAAGAATTCATTGCCGCGCTCAATCGCGCCGGGCATACGGCGTATTTGGAATGGCGCTCGCCGCAGCCGCGCGTTCAGCCGACGCTTTCCGACAAAATTCGCGCCGGCTTGAAGCCCAGGCTGCAGCGCTATTTGCACGAGCCGAAACGGCTGGCGCGCAACGCGCCGCATTTGTGGCAGGAGTATTTGATTCTCAAACGGCAAAAGCCCGACATTCTTTTCAATCGTTTGGAGTTGTATTATTTTTCCGGCCTGTGGTTGTCGCGCCTGCTCGATCTCCCTTTCGTTGTCGAAGCCGATTGTCCGCCGGCGTATGAGCATGCCACCTTTTACGGCAAGCATTACCTGCATCTCGGCAATTTGTCCACGCACCTCGATCTCGCCAATCTGCGCGCCGCCGACGCCATCATCGTTATTTCCGACGTGCTGAAAAATTATTATATCGAACGTGGCATTCCGGCGGAGAAAATGCACGTCATCGCCAACGCCGCCGATCCGCAAAAATTTCGGCCGATGCCGAAAGATCGCGAGCTGGCCGAAAAATATCGGCTCGCGGGCAAAACCGTCGTCGGTTGGATCGGCTCGCTGGTCGGATGGAGCGGCATCGAGAGTTTAACCGCGACGGCCCGTTACATTCTGCAAGCGCGACCCAATACCTGTTTCATGCTGGTAGGCGGCGGCAAGAATCAGGAATTTTTTCGCGAGCAATTGCAAACCGGCGATCATGCGGGCCGCGTCATTCTTCCCGGCACGGTGCCCCACGGCGAAGTGCCGCGTTATCTCTCGTGCATGGACGTGGTGCTGGCGCCGTACCCTAAATTGGATTTCTGGTATGCCTCGTCGATGAAAATTTTTGAGTACATGTCCGCCGGCAAAACCGTGCTCGCCACGAACGTCGGGCAGGTTGGGGAAATCATCGAAGACGGCGTCAATGGTTATCTTTTTGATCCGGAGGCGAACGGCGAGCTGCGGGAAAAAATTACGGCGTTGGTTGATTCGGCGGAAGTCCGGCAACGCGCCGGCGCGCAAGCCCGCCGCGACATCGAGCAAAAATGGAACTGGGACAACAACGCCCAAAAGATGCTCGCCATTTTTGATGACGTTCTGCGCCGCCGCAGAAATGGATAACTCAGGAAATTTAGATGACGAGTATTCAACAAAAAATAAAAAATAACCTCTCGGCGCCCGGTCTCGCCATTTTTTTCATTGTGCTCGGCGGCTTTGTTCTCAGAGTGTGGGGCGTAAATTTTGGCCTGCCGCTCTTGTATCACCCGGATGAGCCAACGTTTGTGCGAATCGCCATGCACTTTGGCACCGGCGATCTTAATCCGCATTGGTTCGGCAATCCCGGCAATGTTTTTATGTACTTTCTCTTTTTTTGCTATGGCCTGGTTTATCTCGCCGGATATATCTTTGGCCTGTTTCCCAATCCCGAAGCTTTCGTGGAGTATTATCGCTCTTCGCCGACGATTTTTTATTTAACCGGCCGCATGACCGAAGTCGTTTTGTCGACCGCGTCGATATATCTCGTTTATAAAATCGCCGTGCTGTTAAAAAACC
>Ga0247727_10009765_pt1 | contig 17217 bp, 19 predicted proteins | sample WisWelCaveWW1625_FD_202498 | JGI IMG/M metagenome (GOLD analysis project Ga0247727, IMG submission 202498) | Biofilm microbial communities from Wishing Well Cave, Virginia, United States - WW16-25 | ecosystem: Environmental > Aquatic > Deep subsurface > Groundwater > Cave microbial mat | place...
AATATGCAAATTACTGTTTCCGAGAAAAAAAGATTTAAAATTATTAAAGTAACCGGAAGTCTGGATGACTCCCAATCTTCCGCTTTCAAAAAGACTGTCAATGAAGCTATTTACAGCGGGGCCGATAACATCCTCCTTGATCTAAATGCTGTTTCTGAAATCGGTCGCAATAGCCTCGGAATGATTCTCCAATTTCTTAAGCTAGTTATCGAAAAAAGCGGCACTCTTTACTTGCTGGCTTCTCCTCCCATTAAACAGAAATACCTTTCCTCTAATCTCGAAAAAATAATCCGCATTTTTGAATCAAATGAAGAATTTGAAAAAGAAGTAATCAATGCCGCAAAACAAAAACTGAACATCCTTGTTCGGCGCCATGAAAAATATTTCATTATCGATATTCTCGAAGAATTAAATGTCAGTTCAAACTTGGAGGATCTAGCAGAAGTCTTGGATAAACTATTACAGCAAAATTATAAATTCATCGCCTTGAATCTCTCTCGAATTATGCATCTCTATAGTCAAACCATTGGCCTGCTCATAAAAAGATATAAAATGATCAAGGCTTTAAATGGGGATTTATGTATTTTTGGGCTCAATGAAGAAATTACTGGCCTTCTTGGAAACATGCACCTCGACCGCCTCTTAGCCCTCTATCCGACCGAATCCGATTTTATCAAAAAGATTGAGAAAGCCTCTCAGGAAGAGCATAAATAACCGGCCTACGTCCCCCCTCTATTATCAAAAATAGGGCGAAGACCTTTTCGCCGTCCCTAATTAAAGAGATGGTTAAAACTCATGATACACTCTCTAAAATAGAACAAAAATATTGAATCCGGGCAGTTTTTTCAAGCATCCTTGCAACTGAACAATATTTTTCCATCGACAACTGGGCTGCCCGTTTAAATTTATCAATCTCAATAATTCCACTGGCCTCAAAATAAATATTAATCTCGGTGAATACAGCGGGAATGGTTTCCGCGCGCTTGGCTTTAACGGTTACTTCAAAATTTTTCACAGTCTGACGGGCCTTTTCCAAATACTGCAGAATATCAAAACTACTGCAACCGGCTAGACCGATCAGAACCATTTCCATCGGCCTTAATCCATCTTCGCCACCACCGATACTATGAGGACCATCCAAGACCGCCGTTTTTCCCGCGGAATTAGCCGCTTCAAATTTATAGCCAGCAATACGCTTTAAATGGATTTCCATCGTTCTAAGCCTGTTCAAATCCTAACCGGACGAGTTCGTCAAAACCTTCTTTAAGGGGAATCACTTCCCTAAAGCCCAACTCTTCCAAAAGGGGCGCAGCCTGAAATACGCGGTGGCCGCTCCGACAGTGGAGATAAGTAATTTTGTTTTTATCAAAACCCTGCGGATTCTGACCCTCCATGAGCCCACTCAAAGGAACCAGAGAAGCAATTTTAAGATGACCCGCTTCCCATTCCTCTTCCTCACGCACATCGAGGAGCTGGGCCTTACCTTTTTTTAGATCATCCTTCAACTTTTGAATCGCTCCAGACATAGCTCACCCCTATCAGTTAATATGAAAAAAACGTATTAATTTAATCGCGCTACCCCTCGCAAAGGGGAACCGCCCAAAGACTGAAATTTCTTATCCAAAAAGGTCAGAAGACAGATAGCGATCCCCTCGGTCGGGAATGACGGTCACCACGATTCCGCTCTTGATCTCTTTACATATCTTTAAAGCACAGGCCATGGCTCCACCGCCACTCATGCCGCAACAAATCCCTTCTTCGCGTGCTAGGCGACGAGTCATTAAAACGGCATCCGCCTGGGAGATTTCCATAACCCGGTCGACGCGTCTTGGTTCAAAAATACTGGGTAAATACTCTTTCGGCCAACGGCGAATCCCGGGTATGCAGGAATCTTTTGTTGGCTGAGCACCGATAATCAAAATTGATTTATCCTTTTCCTTTAGAAATCGCGAGACTCCCATGATCGTTCCCGTCGTCCCCATCGCTGAAACAAAATGGGTAATCTGCTGTTGAGTATCAGCCCAAATTTCAGGACCGGTACTTTCATAATGCGCGAGAGGATTATCTGGGTTGGAAAACTGATCGAGCATGACATACCCTCTCTTGGCAACCTGTTCCCGAGCATAGTCAATGGTTCCTTCCATCGATCTTTCTTTAGGAGTTAAAACCACTTTCGCGCCAAACGCCTTCATACTGAGGACTCTTTCACGGGTCGCGCTCTCGGGCATGACGAGATCAATATGATAGCCTTTAATACACGCGATCATAGCCAATGCGATCCCCGTATTTCCACTGGTGGGTTCAATGAGTTTGATACCGGTTTTAAGAAGCCCCTTTTGTTCCGCCCCCTTAATCATCCAGTAAGCTCCCCGATCCTTGACACTCCCCCCGGGGTTATGACCCTCTAATTTGGCAAATAGTTTGACCCCTTTTTTCTGGTTGATTCTGCTAATTTCGATCAGGGGGGTTCTACCAATCAAAGTGGTAATCGGCATGCTTTAATATATTTATTTAATAAAATATAGTCAACAATTTAGATTCCAGGAAAAGTGATGGGATAATTTGACATTCGAATAGATCAAATTTATTTTTTAAAAACGATTTATGCAACGCCTTGATTATCATCATATTTTTTCTTCCCTGACAGGACACGCGAGAACTTGGATTTACGGATTTGAGAAAACTTTGTCCGTTGAACAACGTAAACTGGTCCACGAACGTCTGTCTTCATTCATGAACCAGTGGGCGACCCATGGCGAATCAGTGCGGGGAGATTTTCTGATTGCTTATGACCGTTTTGTTATAATAGCAGCCGAAACCGATCTCTCCGGATGTTCGATTGATTCTAGCACCCACCTATTTAAAGATCTGAAAGAATATGAAAACTTAAACGCTTTAAACCGGAATCTAATTTTTTACTGGAAAAATCAGACCATTCGATTCCTCAAAAGAAACCATTTATATGAACTATTCGCAAAAAATGCGATCAATGTTCATACGATTGTTTTTGACCTCACCATCCAAACGGTAGACCAGTTACGTCAAAAAAAATTTGAAACTCCCTTATCTCAAACCTGGGTAGCCCAACTCCTGGCTTCTTGAATTGTTGTAACGAGTGATAAAACCACTAAATTAATTGACGGTAAAAAGCTTTATTTTTATATTTTGATTAAGGAGGAAGTTATGTCTCATATTATTGCCGAACCGTGTATTAACGTTTGTGATAAGTCTTGCGTAGATGTTTGTCCTGTCGATTGTATTCAACCCGCTCAAGGGTATGACGACCCCAAGGGAAAGCAACTCTATATTAATCCTAATGAATGTATTGATTGCGGAGCTTGTATTCCGGAATGCCCGGTGGAAGCCATCTTTACTGAAGACGATCTACCTGAGAAATGGAAAAACTTTATTCAAATCAACGCGGATTATTTTAAAAATAAGACCTAGAGCTTTTAAAAAACACTTTGAAATAGGCGGTTAGGAAAATAACCGCCTATTTTTGTTTGAATTGACTCTGATTTTCAATGGAACAATCTCTTTTTCTAAAGGCTTTAAACTGCGAAAAAGTTCCCCGGCCTCCGGTATGGTTCATGCGACAGGCTGGTCGTTATTTACCAGAATACCGCCGTCTGAGACAACGCTACTCTTTTTCAAAATTAATCAGAACGCCCTCTCTCGCTGTCGAGATCTCGCTTCAACCGATCCGCCGTTTTGGTCTGGATGCCTGCATCCTTTTTTCAGATATTCTTGTAACAGCTGAGGCGATGGGAGGGAAACTCATATTTGATGAAAAAACAGGACCGCATTTTCTGAACCCCATTAAAACCCGTGAGGATATACATCGACTCACGACCCAAAAAATTTCTTTAAAATTATCTTTTGTATTTGAAACGATTAAGCAACTAAAAAAAAAATTAGACCCTCTGGGAATCCCCCTGATTGGATTTGCGGGCGCCCCGTTTACCGTAGCTAGCTATCTATTGGAAGGACAATCAAATAAAGGTTTATTAAAAACAAAGTCTTTTCTTCTGAACGATTCAAAAAGCAGCGTGGAATTATTAAATAAAATAACCCGGGTAACAATCGAATATTTGGAAAGTCAAATCTCGGCCGGTGTGGATGCGATCCAGATTTTTGATTCCTGGGCCGATAGCCTTTCCTGGCATGGATTTAAAGAATTTTCTTTGCGATATTTGATTCAAATTTTTAAAAAAATAAAGAATCCAAAGCATATCCCGATAGGCGTTTTCTGTAAAGGGAGCGGTCTGTTTGCCCCCCTCCTACAACAGCTTCCGCTAAATTTTATCAGTTTGGATTGGAACTGTGATCTTCTCACTCTCAGAAAGCAAATTCGGCCAAATCTTGCTCTGCAAGGCAATCTCGATCCGGTTTTATTATGCACCTCCAAACAAGTATTGGGACGGGAAACTCGGAAACTAATGACGGCTATGAAAGATAAACGGGGGTTTGTATTTAACGTTGGCCACGGCTTATTACCTCAAACAAAAATCGAAAACGTGACCTATCTTGTAAAATTAATCCATTCCTATGCAGAATGATCCTCTTTATATTTTTATGCTTCCGCTCTATATGACCCTAGCGCCGTCCAATTCTTCGATTTTTAACTTAATCCGAAATAATAAATTCTCCTAAATTCTCCGGATTGGCGTAATCACCCCCATTAAATTACGAGCCCTGGAGCATTCGTCAGATTTTATACTTGCCTCACCCATCGATTTCCGTTTTTAAGAAAGACCTGCTCTTTGTCTTTCGGAGCCAATCTGGAAACGCGTTAAAAAAGTTTTGTTGACTTTACCACCAATATGTGATAATTTAAAACAATGAAGGAAGGTATTATGATTGACGAAGTCCTAATCCAAAAAGAAGACCGCTTAAAAAGAGATCTGTCCGTATACCAAACACTGGCAATTGCCTATTCAGGAGGGGTGGACTCCACCTATCTTGCCGCTATAGCACATTCTGTCCTCGGTCAGGAGGCGCAGATGATTTTGGCAGATTCTCCCAGCCTACCCCAGACCGAACGTTCGTCTGCCCTTGAAATTGCACGATCTCGCGGATGGAATATGACGATAATCAATACCGAAGAATTTAAAAATGATTCGTATCTAAACAACGACAACAATCGATGCTATTTATGCAAATCCGAACTTTTTGAAAAAATGCGCACCTATGCTTTAAATCACCATATTCGATACATGGCCTATGGAGCTATTGAAGATGATAAAATGGAATACCGCCCGGGTCAAAAGGCTGCTGCAGAATATCAGGTAGTAGCCCCATTGCAATCCATCGGGTTATTTAAAAAAGAAATTCGTCATCTAAGCAAAGCCTTAGGCTTGCCAACCTGGAATAAGCCGTCCATGGCTTGTCTCTCATCACGTATCCCAACAGGTTCTCGGATTACTGAAGCAAAATTGAAGCAGGTGGAAGAAGTTGAGGAAATTCTAAGATCCTTCGGCTTTTATCAGTACCGGGCCCGACATCATGACAATCTCTGTCGTATAGAAATAGATCCGCTGGATTTTCATAAAATTTTAGATGAAGAAATTCGTCACAAAATGATTAACCAGATCCAATCACGCGGCTTTCGTTTTGTAACTCTGGATTTGCTCGGCTACCGGCCAGGAAGCACCGCACCCCATTCTATCCCGGCTAATGTACAAAAAATTGCTTAGATCCTCTTGTACTTTGTATTTTTTACTTTAAGAAAAGTGAACGGATGCTTAATAAAAAAATTTTAATGGCCTATTACAATTTGATAAAGCCTCGCATCGTCTTTATGCAATGGGTGACGGTCTCGATGGGATACTTCTTAAGTCATCCTCAGCCCATCGCAATTGGAAACTATCTATTTCTATTAATCGGAACGGCCTGCGTTGCCGCCGGTTCCGGAATTCTGAATAATTACCTGGAAAAAGACAGTGATTCTAAAATGGAAAGGACAAAGAATCGACCTCTTCCCTTAGGACTCATTCCACCCGCCAATGCTCTCATGACAGGAATCTTAACGGTGCTGGGAAGCGTTTTGCTTCTATTATGGCAGGTTAACCTCTTAACGGCCTTTCTAGCATTACTTACTGCCTTCCTCTATGTCCTGGTTTATACACCAATGAAAAAATTAACTTGGCTCAATACCTCTGTGGGAGCGATTCCCGGAGCCATTCCTCCGCTCGGGGGTTGGGCCGCTGCCACAGGCACACTATCACTGGAAAGTTTTTTTCTTTTCTTAATTCTCTTTGCTTGGCAACATCCCCATTTTTATGCCATCGCATGGATGTTGAAAGAGGACTACCGGAAAGCCGGTTTTAAAATGTTGCCGGTATTGGATCCGACAGGTCACCGAACATATCGACAAATTCTTTACTTCTCAATTTTACTAATTTTGCTATCATTAGCTCTCGTCAAAACCGGAAATTCGGGAACATTCTATGGTTGGGGCGCTTGTGGTTTGGGTCTGCTGATTCTTTATCAAGCAATCCGCTTCGGACTTACAAAATCCGACCTCTCCGCTAGAAAATTGTTGAAAATAACCGTATATTATCTTCCTCTGTATTTGGTTTTATTATTAATTGATACACACCTGCATCCCTTTTAGAATTAAAAACTCCTCTCCCGAAAGAGGCCGTTATACTTTTAACTGCAATCAATGACTATTTCCCTTCAAACCCTGCCCATTGTTAACGCGGCTTTGAATTTTCTCAGCGCCATTCTCCTTTTGACAGGTTATTACCTTATCAAAACAAAGCGTCCCCAGTTTCACAAGATAGCGATGCTCTCTGCCTTTGGGACCTCAACACTTTTTCTTATCAGCTATCTGATTTATCATTTTCAAGCTGGAGCGAAACCTTATCCTCTCCTCGATTGGACCAGATCAGTCTATTACTCCATTTTAATTTCGCACATTATTCTAGCCATCACGATTCTCCCCCTCGCACTCTGGACTCTGACGTTGGCTTTGAAAAAAAAATTTGTTCGTCATAAAGGCATTGCACGGGTTGTATTTCCCATTTGGATTTACGTTTCAATTACGGGTATCGTAATCTACTGGATGCTGTACGAACGCTAGTTTTTTAAGAAAAATGCATAATCTATGAAAAAAGGAGGAACGGATGAGCCTTTTTAGTAATATTCTAGCCCGAGATAGAATTGTAGATTTAATTGGGACATCTAAAAATGAAATTCTAAAAGAACTAGTCGAAGCCATTGCCAAGTCTGAGCATGTCCAAAATAAAGAGGAATTTTTAGAAAAAATAATGGAGCGGGAAGGAATTTTAAGTACCGGGATTGGGATTGGAGTAGCGATCCCTCATGCCAAAATTGGCTCTGTCACCGACTTTGTACTGGCCATTGGTCGCTCTAAAAAAGGAGTGGATTTTGATTCTATTGATAAACGCCCTGTTTTTCTAATTTTTATGATTGGCGGGCCGGACAATAAGCAACACGAATATTTAAAACTTCTCGCTAAAATCTCCATTGTGATTAAACAAAATGATATAAAAGAACAAATGATGAAGGCAAAAGAGATAAAACAGATCTATGATATCCTGATCGATGCTTAGTGGTCGCGTTCATAAATATGATGACATATTTTGTATTGCCAATCGCGACCACACTGCGGGGGTCTGGGGGAACGCAGCCGTTCTCCCAGGGAGGGGGTGACAGTAAAAAAATGCAATGAACAGGAGCATTTTGAGCGCCAGAGGGGCGTTAGCCCCTATTGAAGTGCTGGTTTGAGTTTAAAACAAACGTCAGCGTATTGACGAACCACAGCACTTAGTCATAGCTTAGGGTTTCGCTGAATTCCCTGAAACCTTCTCAGTAGAAATCGGCCCAGCTTCTTCTCCCTCTCCCAAAAAAAGCGAAATTGCCCCAATAGTACACTGTACAACAATAGAAAGAGTTGGTAAACTGTAAAAAAAATAGGAATATAAACAAAAATTTTTATCCAAAGGGGGAATTCTGAAGGTAAACTCAAAACATTTAGAATGAATTTCCTGCAAAATGAAATAGTTATTCCAGCCATTGAAAAAACGATTAAGATCAAAAATATAGAAACAAAACTCCTGACCTTCCATCTTTCCTTTAACTGTTTCAGCATAGACAGAATCTCTTAGTGACCTCTTAGTGAAATTCCCAGCAAGAAAGTCACGATCACCAGTATTAAAACCGCCCAGCGTAAAGTTTGGCTCCCCCTTACCTGTCCCTGTTTCCGGAAATTAGACTCCATCATAACCAATGCTCCGAGAATGACTAAAAAAATGAATTTCAAAGAAATCACCATCGATAAATGCATAGACAACGGCAGTCCGGCCTGGGCCAAGGCCTTTGTTTTTAAATAAAACAAGATGAGACCGCTCAAAAAAACTAAAACCAAGGCAAAGTTGACCAGCCTTTTATTCTTTTGAATGAAATATTCCTGATCCGGTCCGCTTCGGCCTCCATCGACAAAGTGCAAATAAAAAAAACTGCCGAATATGGCAGCGGCACCGATCAAGTGAATCCACAAACAAACAAATTTGGTCATAGATACTTCCTTTTTTAAATTGAATGGAAAATAACAATTGGAAAATATACTATATTACTGCGGGTTCAAAAAAATAATCAGACAGGTTTTCTGCTCTATCTGCTCTCGACCCTGTTATCAATAAATTGACTTTTTTTTCTCCGCCGATTATTTTAAATTCAAACTTATGGTTTATCCTCTCTTTCCGGAAAACAAAAATCACAGTTGGAAAATTTTCGAGTCAATTGCAACGAGATATGATCTGATCAATCACCTGCTTTCTTTTTCTTTGGACTTTTATTGGCGCAGAAAAATGAATAGTTGGATTGGCTCTCAAACACAACAGCGGATGCTCGATCTTGCGACGGGAACCGCCGCAGTGCCTATCTCACTTAAAAATTCTCGGAACATTGAAGGCGGGATCGGAATTGACCTTGCTGATAACATGCTCGCCATTGGCCGAGAAAAATTAGCGATTCGGAAATTAGAAAAAAAATTTATTCTGCAAAAGGGTGATGCAGTCAATATTCCTTTTCCGGATCGCTCATTTAACCTTGTCACCATGGCTTTCGGGATTCGGAATGTGAATAATATCTCACGTGTATTGACCGAAGCGTATCGAGTTTTAAAATCTCCTGGACGCCTAATCATTCTTGAATTTTCATTGCCACGTCTTAAATTATTACGTTTTCTTTATTTAATTTATCTTAGGTATATTCTTCCACTCATCGGGGGACTCCTTTCCGGAAACTATCCAGCTTATCGCTATTTGAATGCAACAATTGAAACCTTTCCGAGTGGCTCCAATTTTTGTGCCCTTTTCAAAAAAGCAGGATTCGATGTAGTAAAAAACATTGCTTTGTCAGGAGGGATTGCATCCCTCTATATTGGTGAGAAAAAATAATGAATTTAAAAACACGAGCCTTGATTAAGCGGTCATTGCAACATTTTTTTCAAAAAAATAAACCTCATCGACCCCATGCTCCTTCCCTGTTTCGAATCGCCACGAAAATTGACCCTCTGGCACTCTTACCCTGGCTCAAAAACCAACCACAGATGATAAAACTATATTGGTCAGATCGGTTCGGAGAATTTGAAACGGCCGGTATTGGGACCGCCTTTTCGCTGCATGAAAACTCCATTGAAAAATCTACTAAAATTTTTGAAACGCTGCTCCCCTTACTGAACAATCAAAACCATTCTCTGCGCTTCTACGGTGGCTTTCGATTCGAACGCAAATCCCGACCATCGGCACAATGGGCATCATTTGGGCAATCTTGGTTCTTCCTCCCTCGTTTTGAATTGTTGCGGGAGCAACAAAAAACATACTTTATTTGTCACATTCTCTTAAAACCAGGGGAGAGATTGACTGATCACTTGAATAAAACCCTTCACGAAATTGATAAAATCAATTTTTCACAAAGCCCATCTGATCATAATTTAAATCCTTATAGACGGCGTATTGATCTTCCTTCAAAAGCGGAATGGACAAAACGATTCAGCGGTATCATGCAAAAAATAAAATCACAGAGACTCCAAAAAATTGTACTTGCCCGTCAATCGGTCTTTACCTTTCCCCAGACCGTACTTCCTCTCGATCTACTTTCTCACTTAAAAAGAAATTCTCCGAAGGGTTTTCATTTTTATTTTCAACCAAGATCTGGAATAGCCTTTCTGGGAAATTCCCCGGAACGCCTTTTTAAGCAATCCGGAAAGAAAATTATCAGTGAAGCACTGGCCGGGACACGCTTGCGGGGAGTATCTGTCGGGGAGGATCTTCAATTTGAAAATGAACTTCTTTCTTCATTTAAAGAATTAAGAGAACATCGCTTCGTAGATCGTAAAATTAGAGCAGACTTACTGCCTTTCTGTCAGAAACTCAAAACCACACCACTCTCTTTAATGAAACTCAACCACGTTCAGCATTTATATAAACAATTCCGGGGAATATTGAAAAATCACATTTCGCCAGCAACCCTACTCTCACGCCTTCATCCCACTCCAGCTGTGGCAGGATTGCCTTCCTTACCAGCTCTTTTAACCCTCTCTCGATTCGAAAAGTTCGACCGAGGTTGGTATTCGGCCCCGCTGGGCTGGATTTCTCCGAAAGCAGCCGATTTCATTGTCGCAATCCGTTCCGCATTGATTAATAAAAAAAAAATATTTTTATACGCCGGCGCCGGAATTGTAAAGGGCTCCACTGCTGCTGCCGAATGGACAGAAATTGAAAACAAAATGGAAGACTTTTTCCAGGCAATCACACAATGAAGTCCATACCAATTGACCGTTTTTGCTCCGAACTAATCATTGAAGAATTAATCCGCTGCGGCGTCAGATATTTTTGTATTGCACCGGGGTCGCGCTCAACACCGCTCACTTTGGCTGTGGCTCATCATTCCCAAACAAAATCGTATACCCATTTCGATGAAAGAGGCCTTGCCTTCTTTTCCTTGGGACAAGCCAAAGCTTTAGAAAATCCGGTTGTTATTATGACCACCTCCGGCACGGCTGTAGCGAATCTCTTGCCCGCGGTCATTGAAGCTTATCAAAGTTTCATTCCACTGATTCTCTTAACCGCCGATCGTCCGCCTGAATTGCACAATAGTGGAGCGAACCAAACGATTGGACAATCCCAGATTTTTGGAAAATTTATTCGTTGGTCTTGTCAACTTTCTTGTTCTGATCCCCCTGTCCCGCCGCAATCGATTCTTACGACGATTGACCAATTAGTCTATCGGGCCACCCAGACCCCGGCCGGCCCCGTACATATGAATTGCATGTTTCGAGAACCTTTTTTTCAAAAAAAAGATCCCTTCTCCTTGCATGGAAAGAAGTCCTCTTTAACTCAGTGGAAAAGATCAAAACAGCCCTACACGACTTATAGTCCATCCCTGCCAGCCCTGGATCAATCACAAATAAAATCGATCTCACTGCGACTCAACCAGATTAAAGAAGGTCTTCTGGTAGTTGGGGAATTATACAACGAACAGGCCATTGGCAGTTTAAAAAAACTGTCTGAACACTTAGGCTGGCCTCTTTTCCCAGATGTACTCTCTCCTTTGCGCTGGGACCGATCTGGCTCAAATTCTCCGATAATCTTCATGATCGATCAGATATTAAACTCTCACGATTTTTCCAAAAAATTAAAACCGGAAGGAATCCTATATTTTGGTGGACCTCTTGTTTCTAAACAGTTACAGACTTATATGAAAACCGCTTCTTTTTTTATACAGGTCAATTCCCATCCTGACCGACAGGATCCCCTGCATGCGGTTTCTCATCGTGTTCAATCGGAAATTCATAAATTCTGTTCAGACCTCTTGCCTCACCTTAATCCTCATTCCATAAATCCGTGGACTCGGCAATGGTTAAAATTTAACAGTCAGATTTTTCAGACTCTCAGCACACTGATAAAAAAGACAAAGGCACTTAATGAGGCTAAAATCTGCTGGACCCTTTCCAGTTTGATTCCTCCCGATCATATCTTGTTTCTCGGCAATAGTCTTCCGATTCGAGAAATGGGACTATATGGACAACCAGGAATAAAAAACATTTTAATCTATGGAAATCGTGGCGCCAGTGGAATCGATGGTTTAATTGCCACTGCAACAGGCATTCAACACGGATTGAATAAACCCCTCACGCTGTTGCTAGGAGATTTATCGCTGCTTCATGATTTAAATTCCTTAGCTCTCCTGCGGCAAGCAAAAAAGCCATTTGTGATTATCGTTTTGAATAATAACGGAGGAGGGATATTCTCCTTCCTCCCCATTGCCCAAGATCAAAACCGCCAAAACACCTTCGAAAAATTTTTTGTGATGCCCCATAATCTAAATTTCTCTCAAGCCGCGGCCCTGTTTGGTCTTTCTTACTACGCTTCTCATTCGATCGCAGAATTTACTAGGCATTATCAAAAAGCCTTAAACGACCCATCTCCCTCACTAATCGAAGTGGAAACGGACCGTAAGGGAAATGTGTTATTTCAAAAACACATTGATCAAGAATTGTCCCGCATCACTTAATTACAAAAATGGCACTGTTGTCCTACCGTTTATATACCCTTTCAAACCGCCCCACACTCATTCTCTTGCATGGATTTTTAGGATCACAAATGGATTGGCTGGAATTTATCCCCTCTTTAAACAAGCACTTCTCTATCCTCGCCTTTGATTTGCCTGGACATGGTTCCAGCATAAATCTCAATAAACGCCAATATAACTTTCGGGATTGCGCGCAGGAAATTGTTGGTGTAATTCGACAACAACGAACGAATCATTGTTTTTTATTGGGTTATTCTCTGGGGGGCAGATTGTCACTTTATTTAGCTCTGACATTTCCAAAAATGTTCCAAAAATTGATTTTGGAATCAGCCTCACCCGGACTTCTTATGCGGTCCAGACGTCAACAAAGAATTCGAACAGACAGACAGTGGATTAAAATTCTTAAAACTCAAGGGTTAAGGTATTTTTTGAAAAAATGGTATCGCCAACCTATTTTTGATTCGGTTCAAAAAAACTATCGTCGTTTGCGTACTTTAATCAATACCCGGATGAAAAATAAGCCCCAGGAACTGATTTATTCGCTACGGGGAATGGGTTTGGGAGCCCAGCCATCGCTTTGGCACCATCTGAAGAGACTCTCGATCCCGACCCTTTGTATAACGGGCGGGTTAGATCAGAAAATACAAACACTGGCCCAAGTCATGGCGCAACATTCTCCCCGAATCCAAGTCACAATCCTTCCGGATTCCGGCCATAATATTCACTTCGAAAACCCCAAGATATTTTTACAAAAAATCATTCCATTCTTAACGCAATGAACCACGAGGAACTCTATGAATAAAATAAAATGGATTGCCCAAGGCTCCTTTCAGGACATTCTTTACAGTACAGTAGAAGGCATCGCGAAAATCTCAATCAACCGTCCCCGGATGCATAATGCGTTCCGTCCCTTGACTGTACAGGAAATGTCAAAAGCCTTAGAAAGGGCTCGTGAAGATGCCAAGGTGGGAGTCATTATCTTAACGGGTGAGGGAGGAAAAGCCTTTTGTTCCGGAGGAGATCAAACGGTGCGAGGGGATGCCGGCTATGTAGATCAAAATGGTATTCACCGTCTGAACGTTCTCGACTTCCAACGTCAAATCCGAACTTGTCCCAAACCCGTTATTGCCATGGTGGCAGGGTATGCGGTTGGCGGAGGCCATGTCCTGCATGTCCTCTGCGACATCACCATCGCAGCGAGCAACGCCATTTTTGGTCAAACCGGACCGAGAGTTGGATCGTTTGATGGAGGCTACGGAGCCAGCTATCTGGCCCGGCTTGTGGGACAAAAAAAGGCACGCGAAATCTGGTATCTTTGTAGAAAATATACAGCCCGTGAGGCTCTGCAAATGGGCTTGGTCAATGCGGTCGTTCCTTTGAAGAATCTTGAATCGACAACGCTTGAATGGTGTCGGGAAATCTTGGCCAACTCTCCGATGGCCATCCGCTGTTTAAAATCGGCCTTGAATGCAGACTGTGACGGGCAGGCTGGCCTGCAGGAATTCGCCGGCAATGCAACGATGTTATTCTATATGACCCCAGAAGGTCAGGAAGGTCGCAATGCCTTCCTGCAAAAACGTAAACCTGATTTCTCAAAATTTCTCCGCCGTCCGTAGTATTGATGAATAAAGTAACGGATGGGTGGCATATTGGATGGATGGCAATCCGTCCGAAAACACTGGGTGCTGCCATTGCCCCTGTCATCATGGGAAGCGCCCTGGCCTACGATGCCGGTCAATTTCATTTTCCCTCTGCCATCGCTGCCTTGCTCGGTGCGGTCCTGATTCAAATTATCACGAATCTAGCGAATGATTATGGCGACTTTTTCCATGGAGCTGATAAAGAAACACGCATCGGACCGCAAAGAATCCTCCAATCCGGACTGGTCTCACCCAAGGCCATGATTCGTGCGATAATTGTTGTCCTCACTCTGAGTATCGGAGTCGGTGTTTACTTGATTCAGCGCGGCGGCTGGCCAATTTTACTAATTGGAATTTTTTCTTTGCTTTCAGGAATCCTCTACACGCTCGGTCCATTCCCCCTGGCTTACCTCGGCTTAGGTGACATCTTTGTACTGATTTTTTTTGGGCCGATTGCCGTAGCTGGAACCTTCTATGTTCAAAGCCTGACCTTTTCTTTCCTTGCCATAATCGTCGGATCTTCGATCGGCTCCATCGCAGTGGCATTATTGGCTGTCAACAATTGGCGCGATATGGATCAGGACAATCTAGCCGGAAAAAAAACCCTTGCTGTGCGATGGGGTTATAATTTTGCAAAAACGGAATTCCTCATTTGTCTCATTCTTCCATTTGGTATCGCCATTGGGATCGGAACAATCTATTTAAAATATGGCTTACTGGTTACAATTCTTCCACTCTTACTGATAGTCGTCCTCAACTTAAAAAAAATGGTCAGCCCCCATAGCAAAGAAAGTTTCATGTTTTTGTTATCCTTTTCAGGGCGAATTCTCTACCTCTATGGTTTTGCTTTTGCTCTTGGTTGGATTCTATGAAAATCGAGCATATCTTCATCTATCAATATGAACTCCCTCTAATAAGGAATCTCGTTTTTCTGCGCAAAAAAATCATAAAGCGTGAAGGATGGTTAGTACAATTTATCTTTGATAATGCTTCTGTGGGATGGGGAGAAATCGCACCCTGGCCTGGTTTTAGCCCAGAAAGTTCATCACGTACATTGCATCAATTAAAAGAAATAAGTAAGCAATTACTCTCTCACACCCTGCCTCCCCAACTTGAAAAATTAAACGGAGGATTTGCACGCTGGCTGGATCCATACGATCTTTTCCCGAGTGTACGCTTCGGAATTGAAATGGCCGTCCTGAATGGATTAGCCCAGTTTAAAAACAAGCCGCTCAATCGACTGTTTGCGAGAAAGAATGTCCCGCATATCGAAGTCGATGGACTATTGTCTCGGAATAGAAAAAATCTAAAGAATGAAATAGAAAAAATAAAGAAGTTTGGTTTTTCAAAAATAAAAATAAAAATAGGCTTAAGTGACTGGAAAGAAGAACTTGCCTTGTTCAATAAAATCAGAATGAACCTGGGAAATAAAATACGGATCAGTATAGATATGAATACCCGCTGGAATCTTGCAACTGCAGTCAAGTTTGCACTTGCAATACGACCTGGTCAGTTGGAATATATCGAAGAACCTGTTAATAAAATTTCAGATTTGTCTCTTTTTTACAAATCCACCCGCCACCCTTATGCCTTGGATGAATCCTTATTAAAAATTCCTCTTTCCCAGGCCTTGCGGTTAAGTGGGTTAAAAACGATCATTTTAAAACCGATGGTCTTGGGAGGCATTGAAAAAACAGTTGCTCTGGCGAAATTAGCCTTACGTCACAATCGAGAGGTTAAAATTAGCGCACTCTTCGAAAGTGGTTTGGGAATTCTAACTCTGGCCCATTTGACAGCGATGCTCTCTTCACTAAAAACACAGCCCGCGGGTCTCGATACATATCGCTTTTTAAAAAAAGATGTACTCCGAACCCCTTTAGAAATTGCCAATGGCCGAATGATGCTAAACCATACTCCATTGCCAAATAATGCTATAAATACGAAATTATTATATAAGATTCAATGACACAAATGGAATGTCCGTTAGTTAGGGCCGTAAAACGTTTTGGGGCGAGAGAAGCACTGCGGTCAGGCCCAATACGCTGGACCTATTTAGACTATAACAAACAGGTCAATGCTTGGTATTTTACTTTGAAGGAGATAGGCGTAGGACCAAAATCCAAAGTTGCAGTTTATAGTCCCAACCACCTTGCCTACGCGCCGCTAGTGATCGCTGTCCTTCACCTCAATGCAGTAATTTGCCCAATCAATTTTCGTTTTCCCCCTTCTCTGGTTCAGAAAATATTACGTTCAATTAATGCCAAATTTATTGTTACACTTGATAAATATTATCATCTATTGACTCGTGCCGGACTGAAGGGGGTCCCTCTTGAACGGTTTACGGTAAACAAAAAAGTTGGTCTTTCCAGTCTCTGGAATAGACCCGTCCGGTCGGAACAACCCCTTTCGATTCTTTTTACTTCAGGGACGACTGATACTCCCAAAGCGGTCCTGCATACTTATGGGAATCATTATTATAGCGCCCGCGGTGCCAATTTGAATATACCCCTTCTCAAAAATTCACGGGGACTCGTCTCTCTTCCCTTTTACCATATCGGAGGTTTTGCACTTATTTTTCGTGCTCTACTTGGGGGTGCAACCCTGGTCATTCCAAAACCGGGAGAGTCTGTCCAAGAGATTATACTTAAATACCCGCTCACGCATCTTTCATTGGTTCCCACTCAGCTCTATCGTTTTCTTCAGAATCCGGTCCTAGTCCAACGCTTAAAAAAGATGCAAGCTGTTCTGCTGGGAGGGGAGCCTCTGCCAGAATCTTTAATCGCTCAGGCCATCCAACATGGAATTCCGCTAAAACCGACATATGGGATGACCGAAATGGCCTCCCAGATTTCAACCTGTAAAAGTTTGAATCAACCCGGTAAGTTAAATTCTGTTGGAAAAGTATTGAGATATCGAGAGGTTAAAATTAGCAAGAGCGGGGAAATTTTAGTGAGAGGAAAAACACTTTTTTCAGGTTACCTCATCAGTAATCGATTGAAAATTCCATACCGAA
>Ga0247727_10009766_pt1 | contig 17214 bp, 19 predicted proteins | sample WisWelCaveWW1625_FD_202498 | JGI IMG/M metagenome (GOLD analysis project Ga0247727, IMG submission 202498) | Biofilm microbial communities from Wishing Well Cave, Virginia, United States - WW16-25 | ecosystem: Environmental > Aquatic > Deep subsurface > Groundwater > Cave microbial mat | place...
GTTAGCGTGACGGTCGTTCTCGGGTTCACGGCGGCTCGGGCGGTGCCACCCCGATGGTTCCTCGCTGGCCTACTGCCGTTCCTCCTGGCAGCTCTGGGTGGCGTCCTGTGGCTCGGACGCCGGGACTAGTCGTAACGGCAGGCGGGAGGCGCGCCGACGGCTAGCGGAGGAGGTTCCGCTGGATCGAGCGCTCGAGCTCGTCGACTGACACTGCCCCTTCGAAGCGGTCGCGGACGATCCCCTGGCGGTCCACGACGAACACCCACGGCTCCGTCGGCAGTCGCCACTCCTTCACCCACCGGTTGACGCCGTTGCCGGGATTGTTGCCCTCGTAGATCTCGACGTGGATGAAGCGGACGCCGGCTTTCTCGTGGCGGCGGCGCGCGGCCTCGACGACGTCGACCGTCGGACCGCAAGTCCTACTCTCGCAGTAGGTCGGAGTCGCGAACGCGACGACGAACGGGACGCGTTTCGCGAGCGAGTCCGCCACCGAGTACTGCAGCAGTGCAGCGTCCGGAGGGCGAGCAGTCGTGATGCGCTCGGCCGGCTGCGTGGCGGTCGTTGGATTCTCGGAGGGTGGAGCGCGCTCGCCGATCGCGACCGCCTCGGGCTCATCCTTCACGTCGAGGATCTGGAAGCCTTGGAACGCAACGCCCCGCGGCTGCACGACGAACCAGTGCTTGCCGGTCTGAGGTAGGTCGAGATTCGCGACGTAGATCTCCTTCACCTCGTCCGGTCCTGTCGTGGACGCTCCAACGCCGATCGGTACGAGCTTCGCAACCGTGCGCTTCGTCGGACCGTCGGCGCTCGGCTTGTAGTAGACGTCTGCAACCGGCACCCGCACGAGCGAGTTGTCGTCGCGAACGAGGAGGAAGCTCACGCGGTTCTGGCCGACGGCGTAGTCGGAGCTCGCCATGATCGCGGCTCCCTCTGGGCCGGCCTTGCGGAAAAGTGGAGCGGCCCAACTCGGAGCGGTAACGGTCCTGCTGCCCTCGTCGGTAGTGGTGGTCTCCGCAGCAGTATCGCCAGAGGCGCTCTCGCTGCTCCCGCCGCAACCGGAAAGCGCGAGGGAAACGAGGATCGCGAGGGTAGTGAACGTTGTGCGTCTCACCTGGCAGAAGAGAGTACGCGCCGGCGCAGCTCGCGGATCGCCTGGCCTAAGGAGATTGGGTTATGCAGGCGGATAGGGCGTTGGTGTCGCGGACTCGATCTGGTCTGCGTACTTCGCATCGATGGCGCCTCGTATTGCACGAGGGGACATTCCCTCGCCGAGCATCTGCATCACGTCACGCGTGACTCCGAGGCATATGCCTCAGGTCGGCGCCATCGCATCGAAGACGACGCTGCCGTCGGGGTTCACTTCCCTTACGTAGCAGTCTCGATTACTGCGATGACCCGCGTTCCCGCCACAGCCGCAGAAGCAAGGCATGTAGCGCATCAGGTCGCCGTTCTCGACCTGGAACTCGTACAGACGTTTGACTTCTGGTCCTGCGTCGAGCACGAAGTCCGGCCAGACCACCTTCGAAAGGTCGCCATTGGGCTCGGAAGCGGCCTCGTAGCCGGCGAAGCGCTCTGAGAAGTCGACTAGCGCTTCGGAGGAGGTCGACGACTTGGTGCTGCGCTCCGATGTAAGCCACACGACGCCCGCGCCGACGATGAGCGCGATAGCAGCTGCGCCGAAGCGGAGGCGTCGTGCCGGCCCAGATGTCATGTCACGGATGGTATCTCCGTCTCTTGTGAGAGCTCCCCGGTCTGGCTGGTCATGTGACGCTCAATCGCGCCTTCTGGGAGAAGCCAGCCGACGCCCCAGATGTTGATGAGCGGCACGCCTTTGCGCCGCAAGCGCGACACCGCCGCTTCGAGCGCTCGCGACGTGAACCGCCCGTAGCCGTTCTGGGGGACGGAACCCCAGCACGCGTTCCAGAGCTCGCGCTTCGTGACAACCTCTCCGGCGCGCTCGATGAAGACTTGCAGGAGCGCGTGATCTGACCTCGACATCCGCTGACCGTTGAGCGTCCAGGTTGCGAAGTTCACGGAGATCACGGGCATCTTGACTTGCTCGATGCCGGCGCTCACGCTGCCGGCTCCCGGTCCCCGGCGTCCTTCGAGTGCCACTCGAAGAGCTGGTCGACGGCACGGCGGGTCTGTTCGTCGGCGGGCGAGCCGATGACGTTCGCCTCAACCCATGCTGCGAGCTCGGGTCGCGACATGCGGCCCACCCCGGCGTCCTCGAGCTGCTGAATCGTCACGCGTCCCTGACCGACCAGGCGGGCGAGCAGTGCCCGCTGCGAATCGGTGACGGGCGGCGGGTTGATCGTCGTGGACATGCTTCCTCCTTCGTTGGGCCTCCCCTGCGGAGGCCGGTCGCATGTCCTGACCTCGTCGTGCGAAGGGACGTCAAGACCGAAGGTCGACCCCGGAGCGAAGCGGAGGGGTTGACGTCACGAGCCGGTGAGGTAAATCGGACGATCGGCCACCTCTCGGGGGAGGCCCGTGGAGGTTGCCCTCGGCCACGAGCCTCCCGCCGCAAAGAGGCAGCGGCTTACGCCGCCGCCTCCTCTGGCTCGAGGGAGAGCTGCTCGTCGGTGGGGATGACCCGGACGATGCGCCAGTTGGTCTTCCAGCCCTTCGGCGTCTGTCTGGAGACGGGCTGGACGACTGCGCGGAGGAATTCGCCCTTCGTCTTTCCGATGACGAGCTTGATCAGATCTGTGCTCGCGGTGGCGTCGAGCCAGCACTTCGAGCCGTTGCCGCCGATGACGAGGTTCACGGCGGCGAAGCGGTAGCTGCGCATCTTACCGCCGCGGCCTTCGTACTCGCCTTCGCGGACTTCGACGTCGCGGGTGAGAGTCCCCGCTGCGATCATCTGTCCGTCGGTGAGCTGCATGGTGTGCTCCTTCCTTGCCGTTGAGTTACTGACGGGCAGGGAAAGCGCCGACCGTGATGGACGCCCGTCCGTCGCTCGGACGAGGCCAGCTTGCGGGTTGATCGTGCGAAGCAGGATCCCTTGGCCGATGCGGTTGACGAGGCGGCCTACGGTCGGCGATACCTGAAACGGCAGTGACCGAGGCCAGGAAGGGGCTGCAGCTCGACCCCGACGGCTACTCAGGTTCGTCTGCGGATTGCTCTGAGTCTCGGTGCTTGCGGTGAACGGCCTGTCGCGGACGGCGTAGCGCCTCTGCCAGCTCGCCCCAGGAGTGACCGTTCTCGCGCGCATCACGTGCAGCCCAGAGCTCGAGTTGCTCTCGCACGTCGCGAAGCTCGGCGAGCGCTCGCAGGACAAGTAGAGGGTCGTCTGCGTGTCGCAGGGTGTATACGGACGACTCCATCTGCTCGAGAGTCGCCGGCTCGATGTCGTCCAGCCAGGCCATAGGGCGACACTACAAGGCGTCTCGGCGTGCGACAACTCGTGTCCATCCGACCCCACGATTAGGGTTGCGATTTCTGTCATCACACGTTGACGAAAGGAGTCGCAAAATGGTCGGATTCGGGACGCTGGAACCCGTGATCGTCGTTGCCTCGCGATCGTGGGAAAACAGGCAGGGAGAGACGATCCGGGTTGTTCAGGTGAAGGCCGTCGACGAGGGCGAGCATGACGAGGCGACCGAGTTCTACGTGTCGCCAAAAATGGACGGCTCGCTACCGCCAGAGGGCGAGGTCGTCCACATTCGTCTCCGGGCACGCGCTCGCGGGTGGGAGACCGAGGTCTATCCGGACGGGTCGCGCAAGCGGAAGAACCGCGGGACGGCGTACGCGGTGCGGGAGTTCATCCCGGCCACGAACGGCTCGTAGGCACACATGGGCAGGCGGTTCGCAGTGCTGGGGGCGGCGCTGGCTTCGGCCGGCGTCGCCCTCGCTGCTCCGAGCTCCGCGGCTGGGCTGTCGTTCGCCTCGAGTTGCCCTGCTGATCCCGGCCCCGTGAACCCCTCGATCACGAACGACGCGGCGATCGAGGTTCACGCGCTGCGGCGCGAGCACGCGCAGGCCTGCGCCGCGCTGCTCGACCGGGGCGACTCCTTGGCGGATCGCGCTGAGCTGACGTGGATCGGCGTCTGGTTCGGGGGCGGGCTGATGCTGATCCTGATGGCCGCCCCGATGTTCACGGTGGCCTTCCGCTTCTGGCGCGAATGAGGGGCTACCTGATGGGGACGCTCGCCTACCTGGCGCGGCGGCTGGTCACTCGGCTCATCCTCCGGGGGCGTCCGTGAGCCCCGAAATGTGGGACGCGGCCGCAGGGGCGCTGTTCGGTGGGTTCGCGCTCGGGCTCCTGCTCCTGTTCGCGTTCTCGGTCCTGCTCGGGTTCGTGGACTTCGTGCGGCGGCTCCTCGGATGAACGACGGCGGCGCAATGGTTGTGGCGGTCGTGCTCTTGGTCGGGCTCTGGTTCGCGGGCTTCGCCGGCCTCATCGGGTTCCTGCTGGTGATTGGGTGAGTCGGCGTCACACGCTCGTCTGCGTGCTTGCGGGCGCGCTCTCGCTCGTCGTGACGCTTGTCCTCGGTGTGCGTCTGGTGCCTGACGTCGGTCTCTACACGGACTCGGGAATTGCGCTCTATCCGTCACCGCTCGGGACGCTCGTTGGAAGTCTCGGAGGTGTCTACGGGCTTGCTCTCGTGCAGGCCGTGGCGTGCGCGTCCCTTGCGGGTGGGCTCTACGTCTACCGGCCTTCGCTTGCGGCTCTCGCGATCGCCGGGCCTGTGCTCTGGTGGTTCTTTCCGCTCGGCGTAGACGCGATCGCGGCCGTGCTCCTGGCGCGGGCGCTGGTGCTCCGGCCCGACGCGGGACCGTGGCTCGCCGCCGGGTTCCATCTGGCGGCGCTGCCGATCGCGGTCGCACTCTGGTCTCGCCGCTCGCCGCTGTTCGCGTCTCTCGCGTGCGGCGTCGGCTTCGTCTGTCTGCTCCTGACTCCGTACGGCTCCGCGCTGCCTGGCTCGCTGCGCTCGATCGTGCAGGGGTTACCGGCGGCGGCGGTTGTGCTCGGGCTCGCGTCCGCGCCGCTGGCTCTCTTCGGGCTTCCGGCCCGGGCGCGCGGCGAGCTCGTCGCGGTCGCTCTCGGGACGGCGTGCGTCGTCCTGTACGCGACGACCGCGCACGTCGAGTCGGGGGAGGGATTCGGATTGTCGGTGTTTGCCGCGAGTCGCTACGGGCTGCCTTTGGCGCTCTGCGGCCTGCTCGCGGGGGGTGTCCACATGGGCGAGCGGAGCGGCCTACGACAGCTCCGGGGAAGGTCAGACATGCGCCTCAAGGTGTTTGGTCTGATGCTCGCCGTTGCTGCGCTCGGAGCGCTCGTGTTGTCAGGCTCCGCTCTCGCGGTGACGGTTCCTGCGATCCCCGTCAGTGCGTACGGGGATTCGCTCCTGTCGTCCCTGGCTACGGCCATCGGGACGATCTTCCCGTATGCCGCCGCGATCACTGCGTTCGCGATCGGTGTCGGGATGGTGAAGCGGTGGCTCGGCCACCGGAAGGCCACGAGGGTCTAACTCGTGGGGAGGGCTCGGCGCACAGCGCTAGCCGTCATGGTCGTCGCGCTAGCGGCGGTTGCGGCCATGACAAGCGCCGAACCCGCTCGTGCCGACTACACGGGTGGGACGTTCAACGCGATCCGCACGGCTGACAACTGGGCGGTGGTCGATAACTGGACGCGTGTGTCCGGCGTCCCCTCGGCGCTCCCCACGTCGACGTCCAACCCGGCTGGCTGGACGCGGATCAAGTGGGCGAATCCGGGGGTCGGCGCAGCGGGTCTGACGGAGGTTACGGCGGGCTCGGTGACGCTGCCGACCCTCGCGCTCGCTGCGGGTGCTCTCGTGTTCGGGTGGGAGATCGGCCACGCGTCCGGGCTCTCGGACTGGGCCTCGGGGAAGATCCTCGGCATAGGCCAGCCGAACGCGCTCGGCACGATCACGGGCGGCAACTGGATCCCGTACACGTGTACGACGGGCGTCAACGACTTCGTGCCCTGCGCGACCGTGGGCCAGGCGGTCGGTACGCGCATGTGGCAACTGCGCTCGACGGGCTCCAACCCCTGCCCGGACGACGCGACAACGTCGTGGGAAGTCGCCTGGTCGACCACCTTCACGGGCTGCACGGAGGCGAACAACGCGGCCAAGCTCGCGTGGATGGACGCGGTAGGCGCGACTGCTCCGGGCGCGACTCGCGTCACGGGCGACTGCACGTCTGACGCGGGGACGAACGACTGTGTCCGCTGGTTCATGGGCTTCCGCACGATGCTCGGGAAGGCGGTCGTCACCGAGACGCGGGCCTACAACTCCACGACGGATACGGGCACCAAGACGGCCACCATCACGGGCGTCCCGCGTCCCCCCGGTATCGACTACGGCACGGCGGACGCGGACGCGATGGAAGAGGCGATCGAGGACGACCCCGCGCTCGCCGACGAAATCGGGCGAATCTTCTACCCGGAGGACTTCGACACGGGGGGCGGCACGGAGACGGAGACGGTCGCTCTGCCGCAGCCGCGTCTAAACGAGACCTACACGGCGTACCGCACGCGGCTACGCGCAGCGGGCTTCCTGGGGACGATCACGCTGTCGGAGAACGCCGGCGCGGGCATCCTCCCGGAGTTCGGCCCGAACGTCGTGACGCAGGTCGAAGTCCAGACGACGACGGCCACGACGACCTACCCGCTGCTCTCGCCGTGGCCTGACCCCTCGCCGACGATCTCGGTGCCGGGCGAGGACACGGAAATAACGATCGAGCACAACCCCGACACGGCCCCGCAACCTGATCCCGGCGACCCCGGCTCGTCGGAAGATCCTCCCCCCGGCAACGCTCCTCCTCCCGGTGGCGGCGACTCGATCGGCCCCGGCGACTGTTCCTGCCCGCCCCCGGACTTCTCGCCGCTTACGGGCCTGGACTTCGGCGATCGCTTCCCCTTTGGTGTCGTCTCGCTGGTCGTCGGGACGCTCGGTACGACACTGTACGCCGCGCCCGATGCCCCGGTCTTTGACCTCGTGGTGAACGACGGCGAGATCGGGGGCGTGGGCATTCCGGGCGGCGGTCACTACGTCGTTGATCTGGACGTGATGGACGACTACGTGTCGGTCGTCCGCACGCTGGTCTCGTGGTGCATCTGGATCGGCGGGCTCTGGTGGTTCGGGTCGCGCTGGTTCGGCTTCAAGGGCGGGGGCGACGTCGGCGCGGCTGTTGACGAGGCGTACTGATGACGTGGCTCCTGCAAGGCATCTACGACCTCCTGGCTCAGCTCGTCTGCTGGATCATGACGGCGCTCGTCGGGTTCCTGAACCTGATCGTCGCCGCGCTAGCCGCGCTGATCGGGACGCTCGTCGAGCTGCTACCGGAGATGCCGTTGATGCCGGGCGTCCCGTCGGAGATCACTACGGCGGCGTCCTGGGTGAACTGGATCTTTCCCGTGGGCACGGTCGCGAGCTTCTTCATGTTCATCCTCGCCGCGTGGCTGCTCTGGCAAGCGGTCGCCATCGCGCTGCGGTGGGCGAAGGCGATGAACGAGTAGTGGCCTCGGAGTTTTCGACGCACGGCGACCACCGCCCTCGGCGCGACTGTGGTGCGGTCTGCGTATACGGCTGGTGCCATCACTGCGGCACGTGCATGCCGGCGTCGCGGTGGATCATTCGGGAGCCCGACGGCCTGAACGAGTGTCCCGAGTGCGGTGATGTGCATCCGGGGCCGATGTGCCTCTGTGACGTTACTGGCGACTTCTTCGCTTCGACGCTCGCGGCTGCCGCGGGCTCTCATCCGGACGTGCCGGCGTGAAGGTCGGCGGCGGGCTCAACTACGTGACCGGGCCGATGGGCGCCGGCAAGTCGCTGTACGGGGTGCGCCGGATCGTCGCTCACCTGATTGCGGGGCGGTACGCGGTCACGAACGTCGAGCTCCTGCCGGGGTGGTCGGAGCGGGTCGCGTGGCATGTCGCCGCCTGGCGCGGCCGGGGCAAGCGGGCGCGGATCGCTGCGCGTCTCGAGTGCTTCTACGTCTACGAGACCGAGCTCGAGAAGGCCATGCGCTACCGGCTCCCCGGAAGGGGTGAGGCGCGCGGCGTGTTCGTCTGGGACGAGACGCACAACGATCTCAATAACCGCGCGTGGCGGGACGAGGGGCGGGCTCCGATCTTGGAGTGGGCGACGCAGCTTCGGAAGCTCGGGTACGTCGGCTTCCTCCTGAGTCAGCACGCGGACAACACCGATGCCGCGCTCCGCCGTGTGTGCGGCTTTCAGGTCCGGCTGCAGAACCAGAAGGAACAGACGCGCCTGCTGGGGCTCCGGGTGACGCCGTGGCCGTTGTTCCTCGCCGCGTGGTATCCGACGAACATTCCGCTCGGGACGAAGGCGAAGCCGATGAAGGTGGAGCGGTACTTCCTCGGGTGGCATCGCCATCTGTACGACACCTTCGGCCTGTATCACGGGCTCACGTTGGCGGAGAACGCCGGGGTCGAGGTTCTCCAGCTCCCCGCCGGAGGGCGCCCCGCCGCCGCGCCAGCGGAAGGGCGCCCGGAGGGGGCTTCGGCAACCTTCCCCCGGTCTTCGCCCACCCACCGGTAAGTGCGCTCTTGCGGGCCGTTCGGGCGTGTCAAGCGGCGAAGCCGCGTACCCCTGCGGGTTGACTCGTCCGAAGGGGCCGCGATCCTCGCGCGTCCGGGGGGTGGGCGTTCGTCTCCGGTCCGTGACTGAGGAATGCTTGGGACAGTCGGGAGGACCAGGCAGATTAGCCCCGGCGCCTCGAGCGGCCTGACGGGAGCGGGGGATGAGGAGCGAGAGCAGAGGGCCTGAGGCGTACACCCTTGTCGAAGAGGTACCTCGGATCTGGTAAGCGCCCGGGTGCAGGATTGCCGAGTGGGTCGCCGTCCTGATGGACGATCGCGACCGTCTGGCCCTGCTGCGTCCGATACCGCAGGGTCTGGCTTCGCGCACCCACTACGAGTCGGGACGGCCCGACGTCGGTCACCTCTGCGACAAACTCCCCTTCTTGCAGTCGCTCAAAATAGCGTCCCTCGTTGAAGCGCTTGCGGATCTCATCGAGACTGACATACTGACTAGGAGGCATCGTGTCCACTCTGGAAGCATCCGTTCGCGACCTAATCGCGCGCTATGTCGCGTCGTCCATCACAGCGGAGGAGCTGAGCGACAGCCTGCCCGACGGGTGGGATCTAGACGAGGCCGCCGAGCCGGTCGCCACGGATCTCGTGCTTCGCACGATCGGCTACCTCGCTGAGTACCAGCGGAGCGATCGTTCCGAGTCCGAACTCCGAGAGGCGTTGACGGGGGAGGCTTCGTGGCACCTCGAGCGGAGTGCTAGTCCGGCAGCGAATCTGATCATTCAGTCTCAGCCGCTGGTTTCGGTAAGCGCTGACGCTGATACACCACTTCGAGAGGTACTCGCGTCATAAGCTGATCTTTCTGGTTCCGAGGCCCTCCGAGGACGACGTCGAACCAGTAGACGCCTTCGTGTTGGAAGGCGAAGTTCATCCCGATGATCAGGTTTACCCCTTGGTTCCCCGTGGGGAGAGTCACGTCGGACTCGCCAACGGGTGTTCGGACGCCACTCGGGTCTTCAGCCACGATCTTGATCGAGCAGCGGCCTTTCGCCTTGTCCGATTTGAGCGCTATCACCATCCTGAGGTCGCGATCGCTCACAACAAACGGTGGCATCTGCTCAGGGGGTTCGGGCCCCGTTGCTGTCTGCGTAAAGCGATCGACGACTCGGATGAGGCTCAGCACACCATCGGGCTCGGTGAGCACCTTCTCGCAGAATGTGGCGATGACGACGTGGGGGCCTGTTTCTGGCATCCGGCCGGAGTCAAGCAGGTCCCGCGGACGCGCCGCAAAGCGTCCTGCTTGCAGCGAGAAAGGAACCGGCGTTCTTAGCTGCTGGTGGTGAGCAGCGCGGGGATATGGTTCGGGTCGTAGGCGACCGCGTAGCGCCATTCCCCGTGAGAACCGTCTGCGTTCACCGCCCGCACCCAGCGCTCAGCCGCTTGCGCCTTGATCTCCGCAAGATCGTCGTGGCCCTTCGGCTCGAGGATCAGGTGGACGCCGTTGTCGAGGCGGACGATGAAGTCCGGGATATAGCTGTGCTGTTGGCCGTTGTGTAGATATGGGATCGCGAACCCGAGGCCCTGGTTCTTGACGAACGCGACGACCCGCGGGTGCGTGTCGAGGTGGTAGGCAGCTGACTGCTCCCACTTCGAGTCCTGGACAACGTAGTTGAGGTGCGACCGCTGGATCTCCTTGACCTTCTTCGACGTCCAGAAGTCGACATCCGCGGTTGATCCTGCGCCTCGGCCTTTCTCGTACCGCGGCACTTCCGGCGCCTCACCCTCGCTGATATCCGGGTGGATCTCCTCCGACAGGCGCTCGATCGCAAAACCCCAGTACGGCGCGAGGAAGACGTCTATTCGCTTCTCCTCCGAGTCGACGACGACCTTCTCGCGCACGAACCTCTTCACGATCTCGAGTAGTTGCGGGAAGAGCACGTGCGCAGGGGCCTGGCAAGTCTCCATCTGCGCGTACTCCCGCGTCAGGCTCGCGGCCATCTCGAACTCCTGCCGCTGCAGCCGTGTCGACTGTCGCCACGCGTTGAGGTTCAGCATGGTCGATCCGCCGGGCTCCGAGAATGACGGTCGTCCCTTGTTGAGAAGTGTCGACTTGAGCCGGACCTCGTCCGGAATCTTCATCGGGTCGACGGGGACGGGCGCGATCTTCGCCCAATCGACGGTTACGCGATTGCGGATCGCCTGCTGGTACCCCTCAACTCTCGGGAACGTGATCGCGAACTGCGTCTTCTCGGGCAGCGCCCGTACGTGATGCTGCGGCTGGCGGCGCGGCCGGGCCACCGGCCGCTGCTTGAACGGCACGACCTCGAACGGGACGCCCAAGATCTTCGCAACCTCCTCCTCGAACTTCCCGTCTTTCGTGAGGTCGTAGCTTCGCCGCCGAAGACCTCGGCCGACGACCTGCTCGCAGAGAAGCTGCGACATGAAAGGGCGTAAGCCGACGATGTGCGTCACGGTGTTGCAGTCCCAACCCTCGGTCAGCATCCCGACGCTGACGATGCAACGCACGTCGCGGCCGGGCGGGTGCAGTGGGCGGTCGAGCTTCTTTGCAAGCTCCTCGAAACCCTCGGGGTAGATCGGCCGCTGTTGGTCGTCGCGCGTCCAATCCCGCTTGCCCACGGTGTCGAGGGTGAACCGCATCCAGCGTGACTCGTCGCTCTTCGCTCCGTCGACCTCAGTCTCCGCGACGACCTTCGAGTCGACCCGGATCGTGTGTCGCTTGCCATCAATGTTCCGTATCGCCTCGAAATCGGCGGGCGGGATTCCGACCGGTGCCGTCCCCTCGGCGAGCCAGTCGTAGATGACGCCGGCCAGCCTCGTGTTCTTGCAAACGAGAATGAGCACAGGTGGGCGGTCGTCGTCGCCCTCGCTTTCCCACTCGCGGCGAAGCTCCTCCCACGACTCCGCGAGCAAGCGGATCGGCTGCGCAGCCCACTTCAGCACTGCGTCGGGCCTCGCATTCGCGCGTTTCCCGCCGCGCTCGGTGGCCGTGAGCTTGCTCATGATCCAGCGCCAGATGTTGAAGTAGGCAGCCTGCTCCTCTCCGCTCGGGTCGGAGTGCGCGAGCTGCGGGATCTTGACGAGACCCGATTCGATCGCGTCGGTGAGGCCGAAATCGCTCACGACCCAAGGGAAGATCCGATTGGTGTCCTCGCCGGCTCGCGCGAGGTAGTACGGCGTCGCGGACAGATCGACGCAGAAGTTGATGCGGCGATGCTTGTGGATCCGATCGAGGCCGTCGATCCAGACTGTCGACTCGTAAGCGAGTTCGTCCGCTTGATCCTCGACGAGCCACTCGGCGTCCTCCTCGGCGGTCTCGGTCGACTCCTGGCGGATGCGATAAGCGTGATGCGCCTCGTCGTTCAGGACGAGGAGGTTCTGTTTGCCGCCGACCTCGCGCCCGAGGAGGCGTTGCATGAGCTTTGTGTCGCTCTCGACGTAACGAGTCTCCTCGACGACGACCTCCTGCTTCTTCGGCCTTCGGTCCTCGAGAATCTGCATCTGCTGGCGAGGATCCTCCAACGCGAGGGCGAGGGCCTGCCCGGTCATGTAGCGCCCGCCGCGGCCGGACGTCGTTTTGTCGCCGATCTTGATCGTGGCCCGGATCGTCTCAGGCACGCCATTGCGCTGCACCTTCGCGCCGGCGCTCATTCCCTTGCGCTCGAACTCGTGCCAGTTCTTGACCAGCACGCGTCCTCGACGAAGGGACGGCATCAGATCCGGCGGGACGAGGTCGCGCGTGCGGTAGATCGATGCGTCGGCGCGCGCAGGATCGAGTTCGGTTAGCCGCTCTCGGATGGTGAGGTTCGGGCAGACGACGAGGACGACGTCTGAGAAACGCGCGTCGGTACGTGCCGCGACCTTGTTGAGGATGCTCCATGCGGCGAGCATGCCCATCACGGTCGTCTTGCCGGAGCCGGTTGCCATCTTGCACGCGTTCCGGGAAAACGCATTGACGCCGTCCGGCACCAGCTCGGGCGGCACGTCGACGCCCTGAAGGAGATCTGATCGGGCCTCCCTGAGGAAGATGATCGTCTCCGCCGCCTCGAGCTGCGCGAAGAACAGTCGCTGCTGCCTTCCGTCCCGGCGCCAGTGCTGGATGAGGTTCAGAGTTGTCCTCGTCGCGCCCGGATAGCCTGCGTCACGCCACTGCGCGAGCCGCTCGCGAATCAGGTTGACGAGCTCAAGCTCCTGCCAGGCTCCGCGGGCCGGCTCGCCTGGCTCGGGCAACGGCGCCTTGGGGTCGCGGTAGAAGTAGCCGGCTCGTCGCCGGTCCGGGAGTCGCTTCGGAGCGTGTCCTTCCTCGATCTGCCAGTGCTCGGCGGGCTCCTCGAACGGTGAGTTAAGGATCGGCTGCTCGACTTCGAAGGCGCTCATTCGGCGTCGTCGAGCGACGTCACGACGAGCAGTTCGTTGCCGCGATCGTCGATCACCTTTACAGCGATGTCACGAGTGTCCGCCTCGGTGAAAGGAGCGCTGACGGTGCCCGCGAGGTGGTCCCAGACGGTGTCCTCGAGCTCGCCCTTGAGTGCTCGCTTGAGGTTGTCCCAGGCGCTCGTGCGCGGGAAGAACGCCTGCGAGACGTGGAAGGACAGGCCGTTCCAGGCGGTGTCGAGTAGCCACGCTGGGACGTCCGAGCCGTTCCGATGCTGCGCCTCGAATGTCGTCGGGTCGAAGGTGTCGAGGCCGAGTAGCTCGACCTCGTAGCGGTACGGCCCGCCTGGCTCCTCCGGATCGAGCTTGCGGATCGCAACGTCGGGCAGTCCCGATACGGAGAAGAGCTGGCTCGAGCGCATCGATTTCAGCAGGTCGCCCATGACGAGGTCGGGGGTGGCTTGGACGTACGTGGCCGGAATCCCGACCTGCTGCTCGATCTTGTCGATGAGCGTGCGGGCGTTCGGCTCGATTGCGAAGCCGATGACGAGCAGGTGGTCGAAGTGCTTCATGTGCGCCTCGCGCGCGGCCTCGAAGACGAGTTTCTCCGAGATCGCGCCGTTCTCGGGTCCGAAGACGATCGCCGCAGGGGCATCGTCCGGCGCGATCCCCGCCTCAGCCGAGAGCATCAGCGACTGCCCCGGCGGGCGCACGTTCGCGAGCTCGATCGTTCGATTTTCCGGCAGCCTCAGTACCGGGTTCCCCCGAAGCGCCTCGAGCATCCGGTCGCGGTACGAGGCGTCGGCTGGGACGCCGGAGTCCTCGGTGCCGTCGCCGTCGATGTCGACTGGCGTTGGAATTGTCGCCTCGACTACGAACGCGCCCGTGACCCGCGTGATCTTCGAGTCGATCTCCGGCCGGTCGACGAGGACCTCCTCGGCCGGAGGCTCGTCGTTCGCGATCGACTTCAACGTCACGTGCGGGACGATCCCGCCGACTTCCTCGCCCTTGGCGTTCTGCTTGCGCTTGAAGACGAAGCCTCCAGCCGGGCCGCGCTCCGAGTCTTGGAGCTCGTAGTAAGGGAATGTTGCGGTGAGCAAGCGCTGACGTGCAAGCGCGAGTGGAACGCGCGACGTGTCGATCGTGATCCAGCGCCTGCCCCACTGTTCGGCAACGTACGCGCTCGTTCCTGAACCGCAGGTGGGGTCAAGGACGAGGTCGCCGGGATCGGTGGTCATGAGTGCGCAGCGCTGAACAACCTTCCATGAGGTCTCCACGACGTACGCCTTCTGCGCCGTAAAGCCCGCAACACCTGTGTCCGGCCACGTTGCGGTCATGGGACGCGCCGCGAAATCATCGAGATAACGGACGAAACGCAGCGTGTTCCCGATCGCAATCACACGGCCCGCCACGATCAGCTTCTTCATACGCGGTTCGTCGGTCTTCCACCACTGGTTGCGGCCGGGGCCAAATGTCCGCCCGTCGAACTCGACGTCGTACCTCGAGCCCGGATTCTGCGAGGTCAGCGTGGTGGGTTGAAAACGTCGAGCGCCGGAGGGGATGAGCGAGTTGTCCTCGAGTTCTTCGCGCGTCAGTCGCCGTGTCTCGTTGTCGTCTTGGACCCAGTTGTAGGTTGCCGCCTCCGGATCCTCTGAGGTCTTTGAGAGGTACAGCTGACGGTACTTAACGATGTCAGCATCACGTGCGTACCAGAGAAGGTAGTCCGCGGTCTGTGCGAGGCGAACGGTGCGCGCGCCGCTCGTCTTCTGGAACGTGATCTGCGAAAGAAAGTTCGCCTCGCCAAAGACGTCGTCCAGTAGCTCGCGAACGTGATGGACGTTTACATCGCTGATCTGCACGAACACGCTGCCGCTAGGCACCAGCAGCTCACGTGCGACTAGTAACCGATCCCTCAGATAACTCAGATACGAATGCAGCCCGAGCTCCCAGGTGTCGCGGTACGCCTTCACCATCTCGGGCTCGCGGGTGAAGTCGTCGTCCGACCCGTCCTTGACGTCGCGCTTGCGGACGAACGGCTGGAAGTTCGACCCGAACTTCACGCCGTAGGGCGGATCGATGTAGATCATCTGTACCTGGCCGCCGAGGCCCTCGTACTCGAGCAGTGAGTTCATGACGACGAGCGAGTCGCCGAGGATGAGGCGGTTGACCCAGCCTCCCTTGTGCTCATAGGCCTCGAGCTGCTGGTGGAGCGGGAGCTGCGGGTCGGCGAAGAGCTGCATCTCCATTTGCCGGTCGCGCTCGTGTCCTTTGAGCGTCTCGAGGATGGCCTTCGTCGAGAGTCGCTCGTGGACAAAGAGAGGGAGCGTTGGCACGTCGAACGACAGTCGCTCGGCTTTTCCAGTCCAGTCGAGAACCGGTCGGGAGATCTTCTTCAGCTCGGCGACAGCGTCTTCGAGCCCCTCGATGGTGACGCTGGCCTCGGTACGTGGCTCGGGGAAGCGGTGCGGCGGCTCCAGGCGTGACGCCTCTTCGATCTGGGCGAGGAGCCACTCGCCGAGCGCCCGCGCCGGCTGGCCGTCCCAGTCGAGCGCCGGCGAAAGTGATGAGTCGTAGCGGTAGGTCTTCGGTGGTTTGCGCTTGCGGAACTGCGCCTGCGTCCCGACGTCTGGTCGCAGGAGCGCCTCTTCCTCGTGCTTGTACGCCTCAGCCGTCTTCTGCGAGACCTTTCGCGCCACGCGGAGACGTTACTTCAGAGGCAAGGGATCTGTGAAGCGCGGCACTCCGTCCGGTCGTATCGCGATGATCCCGGCACTCGGATCCCGCCGACGACGTGAGACTGATTCCTCGGGGAGAGGGCTGAGCGGGCAGCTCGAACCTCGGGACGACATAGACGCCTTCTGAGAAGCCGCTCCGAGGGGGCCACCGCAAGACCGCCAGTGGCCTTCGGCTAGTGAACGTAATCCTGCTAGCCCGGCGGTCAGTTCAGGAGGCGCAGTGGATTCACTATCCGGTACCGGTGGCCCGTCGACGTCAACGGCAGGCATCGAACGGCACTACACGACGCGCGAGCTCGCGGAACTGCTCGCAGTCCATCAGGAGACGATTCGCCGCGAAGCGGCGAGGGGCCGCCTCCAGTCGGTGCGCGTCGGTTCCGATCGGCGTTATTCGGAAAGTGCCGTGCGAGCGTGGTTGAATGAGCGCGCGGCGTGAGCATTCGGAAGCGGAGCAAACGGTCGTATCAGGTGCGGATCACGCCGTTCCCTGCCAAGACGCTGCCGACGCGTGAGGCCGCGGAACGCTACGAGCTCGAGCTCCGTCTTCGGCGCTCGCAGGGCGATCGCTTCGTCGAGCCGTCGCGCACGCTTACGGAAGAGATCGATGCATGGCTGAAGCGTTGGAAGGCGACCCGCAAGCACAGCCCCCGCACGCTTGAGTTCAACGAGCGCTGCTCGAAGGTGTGGCATCGCTTTGGGCACCTTCCGGTCTCGTCATTGCGTCGAGCCGCCGTCGAGGATCTCGTCGCCGACAGGGCGGCGATGTACCCGAAGTCCGCGGCGAACGAGCTCGAGTTCCTCAAGCGGGTGCTTCGCGACGCGCGGGCAAGGGGGCAGCGCGTCGACGACGCGATCTTCAGCATCGAGCCGGTGAGGCACTCGCCGCGGAGGGGTCGGGCGCTGAACGTCGAGCAGCTCTACGAGTTCGCGTCCTGGTTCCCGGAGCATTCGAAGCGGCTCATCCTGCTCGCGGGCATGGTCGGCGCCCGCCAACACGTGTGGTTCGAGATGACGGACGACCTGCTCGACCTCCAGAACGGGATCCTCGAGATCCCGTCGGAGCTCGCGAAGAATGCGCGGGCGCACCGCGTGTTCCTGACGCCGCTCGAGGTCAAGCTCTTCCGCGAGCAGCTTCTCGTGCGTGCGCCGGGGACACCGCTCGTGTTTCCCACGCCGACCGGGCAGTCGTGGAACCGGAGCGGCTTCCGCGAGCGCGTGTGGGTGAAGGCGGTAAAGGTGGCGCTCAAGGATGAGGAGTCGGCGCCCGAACGCCCGAGCGTGTTCGGGGGGTTCACCTTCCATCTACTCCGCCACACGGCGTGCTCTCTGATGGCATCCGCCGGCATGGATCCCGCCGTTGCTGCCGAGCGCGCCGGTCACACGGACGGAGGGGCTCTCTTTCTACGCACCTACCGTCATCTGTACGAGGCCGAGAAGCGAACGCAAGCCCTTCGGCTGGAGGCGAAGATCCTCTCCGACTTGGACAGGATTTGGACTTCGGAGGACGGGGATGCCCGGAATCGGCTCAACGAAGCCAAGAACGGGGATGGGCGCACCTGG
>Ga0247727_10009767_pt1 | contig 17214 bp, 8 predicted proteins | sample WisWelCaveWW1625_FD_202498 | JGI IMG/M metagenome (GOLD analysis project Ga0247727, IMG submission 202498) | Biofilm microbial communities from Wishing Well Cave, Virginia, United States - WW16-25 | ecosystem: Environmental > Aquatic > Deep subsurface > Groundwater > Cave microbial mat | place...
CTCCTCTGCGGAGCCTTGTGGGAAAGTTCTTTGGGCCAGCCCTTTGAGGTCGCCTCTCCCACTGGAGCGATACAGGTTTCTTTCACCCTTGAGAACGGCGCGCCTTATTAGCGTCACCCGTTTTGGCAGAGAAGTAATCAAGCCTTCTCGAATGGGCTTTATGATTAAGAACGCGCCGCTGCTGGCCTGGGGTTTTGCGGTGGCATCCAGCGACCAAAAACGCTTCGATGAGACCTGGACGCAGCCGTGGGGTGAAAAAAAAGATATTCGCAATCACTATAACGAGCTACGCATCGATCTGGTAGAAGTCTCCACGCCGTCGTGCAAGATGACCGTGGTTTTCTGCGTCTATGATGACGGCGTCGGCTTCCGCTACGAGATTCCTGAGCAGACCGATCTTGGCAATTTCGAGATCTCGGATGAGCTGACGGAATTTGCTTTGGCCGGAGACCACAAAGCCTGGTGGATTCCGGCCTACCGCTGGAATCGATACGAATACCTCTACCAAAACTCTTCTGTCAGCGCCATCGATACGGTGCACACACCGTTCACTATGGAGACGAGCAATGGGCTGTACATGAGTATTCACGAAGCGGCGCTCACCGACTATGCCAGCATGACGCTGGCGCGTACGGGCAAGCTGGTTGATAACGCAACCATCCTTACACTTCGGCTGGCACCAGGTGGTGGCCGGCTACGGAAGAGGACATACAGCGCCTAGCGCCCGCTCGGAACTAAATGGTTGGAAGAAACATAGATTCTCTCTCGATTCTGGCTAATAGAATGAGAAAAGCCATTTCTTTGGTATTAGGCCTTTTCGTGCTCATGGGCGGATGTGAAAAAAAAGCAGAGATCGACCCCGAGACCGCCAAGCAGATGATCATTCATAGAAATCTTGGACTGGCTTATCTGGAGGAGAACAAACTGCGAGATGCCGCCGGGGAATTTCAAACATTGGTTGAAATTGCGCCCCGGGAGCCTCTGGGATACGCCAACCTGGGCTTGACCTATTTGCGTATGGGGCAGCTCGAACCGGCCGAAAAATGGCTGCAGGAAGCGGTGAAACTGAAGCCGGATCATCCTGATATTCGTCTCTTGCTGGCAAAGGTGTATGAATCAACCGAGCGGGAAAACCAGGCCATCCGCACTCTGGAAAATACACTCAAAAAACATCCTAACCATGTGCGAACCCTGTATCAGTTGGCACGATACTACATCAACACGCAGGATCCTGGTGCCCGGCAGAAAGCGGAAGGTTACTTAACCCAGGTGGTGAATACCCTGCCCGCCAATGTGGCGGCATACCTCGAGCTAGTGGAGTTGTTACTACAAAATGGAAAGCCGGGTGAGGCGTTGCAGTATACGGAAACGATCCGCCAGTTCCTGCCGGAATTGCCGGAGGGTTCGCAGGAAATATTCCAAAGAAGTCTGGAGCTCATGCGTGACGCGAATGCGAAAGAGGCTTTTGCCCCCACGCTCATGTTTCATAATTTCTTGAAGTCGACCTCCTTCTATCAGGCAGCAATCGCCGAATTGAAGGGGATAGGCGGTGCCATCACCGGTGAGCCCATCCATCGCTTTAGTCATGATGTGTCGCTGCATACCCAACAACGAACCGGCATCCCGGATGCTCTCAAATTTGTGGAGGTGACGGATGCCAGCGGATTGGATATCGTTTCACCCGGCGAGGTCGCAGAGTCGAGCGATGATGATCCGCCAATCGTGCTGGCGCATGGCGATTATGATAGTGATGGCGACCAGGATGTTTTTGTCTCTCGATGGCTGTCCGGAGAACAAGCCAGCCGGCAATATTTGTTTACCAACGATAATGGCACCTTCTCATATATGGCGGCTGACGCTGGCATCTCCCATACCGGTAGAGATCTCTCTGCTCTCTTTGCCGATTATGACAATGACGGCTATCTCGATTTATTCGTAACTAATACTCGGGCGAACAGATTATACCGTAATACGGGAGCAGGCGCCTTTCGGGATGTCACCGCCTCTGCTGGAATCCGAACGGACTCCAAAGGCCGGATGGCGGTGTTCGTCGACCTGGATCATGAGGGTGATTTGGACCTTTTTATCGCCACCAGCTCTCAGAACCGGTTGTATCGCAATAATTCGGACGGAACCTTCACTGAAATTGCAGAAGAGGCGGGCATCAGCGGAGGGGAAGTGAACAGCAGAGACGCCACTTTCGGGGATTTTGATGATGACGGGGATATCGATCTTTTCGTGGTCAATCAAAACGGCAGCAATAAATACTACGATAATCTGCGGCAGAGCTATTTCCGGGATATTACCGAACATACCGGATTGGCAACGGATGGCGGTTCCGGCGCCATGGCGGTGGGCGATTATAATAATGATGGATATTTGGATTTATTTGTGACGGACTTGACCGGCGCTCAGCATTCGTTATTTCGCAACCGAGGCGATGGCTCTTTTGAGCGGGATGCCTGGTCAGATAGCGCTTTTGAAAGTATTAAAGAAATTGCCGGACTTGATGGCGCTTTTTTTGATGCGGACAATGATGGTTTTCTGGATCTTTTGGTTGCAGGCGCCTCAAAGGACACAGCACAAAAAGGTGCGGGTCTTTGGCTGTTTTATAACAATGGCGAGGGAAGATATCTGGATGCCTCCTCGTTATTGCCCGAACTTCCGGAAGCCGGCAGCCAGGTGGAAATGGCGGATTACGATAATGATGGCGATCTGGATATTTTTCTGGTCGGTTTCCATGGTATCCACCTGCTGCGTAATGATGGCGGAAATGTGAACAACTATCTTGTCGTGCGGCTGGCCGGGCTCCGCACCGGCAGCAGCAAAAATAATTATTTCGGGATTGGCGCCAAGGTCGAGGTGAAAGCCGGCGACCTGCATCAAACGCGAGTGATGAGCGATCCAATTGCTCACTTCGGCCTCGGCAACCGGGAAGGCGCTGAGGTGGTTCGCGTGGTCTGGAGCAATGGCGTCCCCCAGAATCGATTCAACCCCGAAAAAAATCAAACGATCGTGGAAGAGCAAATCCTGAAGGGATCCTGTCCCTGGCTGTATGCCTGGAATGGAGAGGAATACGAGTTTGTCACCGATGTCCTATGGACCACTGCCATAGGCATGCCCCTGGGAATTATGGGGGGGGAGACAACGTATGCTTTCCCAAATTCGACGGATGAATATCTGAAAATTCCGGGGAAAAAACTCCAGCCGAAAAACGGAAGATATTCCTTGCAGTTCACCAGTGAGTTGTGGGAGACTCCCTATCTCGACCAAGTAAAACTGCTGGTGGTTGATCATCCGGATAATGTGGATATTTTTATTAATGAGAAATTCACCCCCCCTCCCTTTCCGCCGTTTCGTATTTATGCAGTTGCGAATAAACAATTACCGGTATCAGCTCAAGATGGTCAAAGAAATAACGTTCTGCAGGAAATCGCACATCAGGACGGAGTATACGTCTCTCATCTCACCCCCGCCAAGTATCAGGGAATAATGGAGACTCACGATCTCATTCTGGATTTGGGGAATTTGTCTCAAGCCGAAAGCGTTTTTCTTTTTCTACATGGCTGGGTGTTTCCGACCGATGCCAGTATTAACGTGAATATGGCGCAATCCGGTGGAGTGAAATCAATTCCTCCCTCTCTTGAGGTCATTGATGAACAAGGGAGATGGAGAATAGCGATAGAAAATCTGAGTTTTCCCAAAGGCAAACATAAGACATTAGTGGCAGACCTGAGCGACAAATTTCTCATTGAGGACTATCGAATCCGGATATGCACCAACATGCAGATTTACTGGGATCATATTTTTTATGCCACCGAAGTGGCTGGCAGCCCAATACGAAACTTCAGTCTGGAGCCGGTGGCAGCGGATCTTCACTACCGGGGATTTTCGCAGGTGACCCGGGAGACCCCATGCAGTCCGCACATTCCAGACTACCAAACCGTGAACACGGCACCGAAATGGCGGGACTTAACCGGTTGGTATACCAGATACGGTGATGTGCTTCCCCTGCTCTTGGAGTCGGACAGCAAATACGTGATTATGAATGCCGGCGATGAGCTCACCATCGAATTTGATGCTGCCCAAGTTCCTGAACTACCTTCCGGCTGGGGGAGAGACTTTTTGTTTTATAATGATGGTTGGCTGAAGGACGGCGACCTCAATACCGCTCACGGGCAAACGGTGAATCCATTACCATTTCACGGTATGACCTCTTATCCTTATGGCCCGGATGAATCATATCCCGCGGATGAGGAATACATAACCTACATCCAAACCTATAACACCAGAAAAATAACCATCGAGGCATTCAAACGAGTCCTCTTCAATTTCTACGATGATGATGAGTGATACAGTGATTCTATGTCAATTTGTTTAGGTCATTGCTTTTTGTGATTTGAGATTTATTTGTTTTTTGGCGCTTGTAATTTGGAATTTTAAAAGAGCCTGACTTATGAAATTAAAACGGATAACTTATTTTATCTCATCCCCTAAACGACCTTCAAATCTGAATATCAGGTTGAGGCATCTCTTTATCCTCATTTGGGTGGTAGACTTTTTTGTTCATTGTTCCTGCCAGCGAAAAGATTTCACCCGACCTTTGTTCGAGAAGCTTACTCCTCAGGAAACCAATATCAACTTTAAGAACAACCTTGAAGAAGAACCGTTATTCAATGGTGTCAATTATCTCTATTTCTACGATGGCGGGGGAGTGGCAGTCGGTGATATCAACAACGACGGTCTGGCGGATATTTATTTTACCGCCAATATACAGCCCAATCGCCTGTATCTCAATAAAGGGGATTTTCAATTCGAGGATATTACGGAGACGGCTGGCGTGGGAGGGGGAATGGAAGGGTGGTCTACCGGCACGACCATGGCCGATGTTAATGGCGATGGATTCCTGGATATCTACATCTGCCGCTCGAATTACCTGGACCGAAAAGGCGCAAATCAACTCTTTATCAACAACGGGAATTTAACCTTTACCGATAGGGCTAAGGAATATGGTCTCGCTCATGTCGGGCTCTCCAGACAGGCCGCCTTCTTCGATTACGATCTGGATGGCGATCTGGATATGTACCTGTTGAATCACTCAGTGCATTCGAAAGGGACTTACGGCGTTGCCGGCAAATTGCGGCAAATCCGGGACGATGAAGCTGGGGATAAATTATTTAAAAATGAGAATGGACACTTTACGGATGTTACGGCTGAAGCAGAGATTTATGAAAGCATCCTCGGGTACGGATTAGGGGTCGCTATCGGCGATATCAATTGGGACGGCTATCCGGATATTTATATAGCAAATGATTTTCATGAGGATGACTATCTCTACTACAACAACGGCGATCTCGCGTTGGCGGGACAGCCACACACGTTTACCGAAGCGTTGAGGCATTCCATGGGGCACACCAGCAGTGCCTCGATGGGAAATGACCTGGCGGATTTCAACAATGATGGCCTGCTGGATGTCGTGGTGTTGGACATGCTGCCGGAAAAAGAGGAGATTCGCAAATCGTCCGTCAGCGCTGATCCCTTTGATATCTATGACGTGAAGCAGCATTTCGGATATTATCATCAGCTCCGCAGGAATACGCTGCAACTGAATCGAGGTCCGGTCGTTAATGGCGACGCAACATCGAAGGTAAGAGTGCACCTGTTCAGTGAAATCGGGCAACTGGCAGGTATTCATGCCACCGACTGGAGCTGGGCGCCCCTGTTTGTGGATCTGGATAATGACGGTTTCAAAGATTTGTTTATTACCAATGGCATTTTTCGCCGGCCCAATGATCTGGATTACCTGAAATATATTAAACAAGAAGATACCCAGATGAGGCTAGGCACGCGAGACCCTGCGGAGAGGCCTCTCGCAATAGAAAAGGACATGCTGGCCGAGATTCTCAGGCATATGCCCAGCGTTCCCGAGGCCAATTATGTCTTTCATTCCCAGGGAGATCTTACCTTCATCAATCGCGCCTCTGAATGGGGGCTTGGCGATCCTGGTTTTTCGAGCGGAGCGGCTTATGCGGATTTCGATAACGACGGCGACATGGACCTGGTGGTGAACAATGTTAATTCTCCCGCCGCGATTTATAAAAATCTGCTCTATGAAGACGCCAAAGATTCCCTGAACGGCGCCAACTATCTCAAAGTGAAATTAATCGGACGTGGCCAGAATACATTCGGGATTGGCGCCAAAGTCATTCTGCATTATCGAGACAAAATATTCTTCCAGGAATTGATGCCCACCAGGGGATTTCAATCATCCGTGGAACCGGTGCTGAATTTCGGTCTAGGGAAAATTGCCCGTCTTGATTCCCTGCAGGTGATCTGGCCGACCGGTGAATACCAGGTGCTAAAAAATCTTCCGGCCAATCAAGCGATCACACTGAAACAGACTGACGCCACAGAGACTTACACTTATTTGTCCGCAGCGCGACTTTCAAGTCGCAACACTCCATCGAAAGTTTCCTCCCAGCGAATTGCTCATCCGATGTTCCAGGATGTGACCAATAAAGTGCAGCTCGACTATTCGCACAATGAAAACACATTCATTGAATACAATCGGGAGCCGTTCATCCCGCATTTCTTATCCACGGAAGGCCCGGCCTTCGCCATAGAGGATGTGAACGGCGACGGCTTGCAGGATTTGTATCTCGGCGGCGCAAAACATCAGCCAGGCCGCATCTTTCTCCAGAACCGGCAGGGAGGATTTAAGGCCGTTATCGATTCAGTATTTATCAAGGACAGCCGGAGTGAAGATGTCGATGCCGTCTTTTTTGATGCTGATGGCGATGATCTTCCCGACCTCTATGTCGTGAGCGGTGGCAATGAATTTTGGGGGAAGGCTGAACCCCTGCGAGATCGGCTTTATCTAAATGTGGGAGATGGTTGGTTTCGTAAAGCAGAAGCCTTGCTCCCGGAAATTTATGCCAATGGCGCCTGTGCGAAGCCCGCTGATATCGATCATGACGATGATGTGGATTTATTTGTGGGCAGCCGCTCCGTGCCGTGGCAGTACGGCATTATTCCAAAAAGTTATCTGCTGATCAATGATGGCCGGGGCAAATTCACCGATGAGACCTCATCACGGGCGCCTGACTTGTCCGAGGTTGGCATGGTGACCGATGCAGTGTGGGCGGATTTGAATAATGACACCTGGCAGGAGCTCATCGTTGTGGGTGAATGGATGCCGGTGACGGTGTTTCATAATCAGAGCGGTGAATTCGTCGATGTCACCCCCAAATATGGACTCCAGAGCACGCACGGCTGGTGGAACACAGTGGCTGTGACGGATTTCAATCAGGACGGATTTGTTGACCTGGTGGCTGGAAATCTCGGATTGAATTCCCTTCTCAAAGCCAGTAAGGATAAACCGGTGCAACTGTTCATCTATGATTTCTCCGGGGATGGAAAATTGGATCAGATTCTTACTTATTATAATGGCGAAAAATCTTATCCCCTGGCATCAGGTGAACAGATGCTTTCCAATATTCCCTCTTTACGCGATAAATACCCAACTTATGCGGACTATGCGGGTGAGTCTATTCGGGATATTTTCCCCAATAAGCAGTTAGAAGCCGCCACTATCCGTCAGGCGACGGAGTTCGCTTCCATTCTGCTGCTGAACAATGGCGATGAAACATTCAGCTCACGGCCACTCCCAGTCGAAGCCCAGTTCTCACCGATATACGCCATACTGGTTGACGATTTTAATCAGGATGGCTATCAAGATATGTTGTTAGGCGGCAATTTCTCCGGCGTGCCTCCGGACCAGGGAAGATATGATGCCAGTTATGGCAGCTTGCTTCTTGGTGATGGCACGGGAACATTTACGCCAGTCAGTCTGCAAAACAGCGGATTTGTCGTAACCGGCGAAGTTCGCCAAATCAAGGCATTACAGACGGCTGCCGGTAAGACATTGATCATGGTTGCTCGCAATAACGACACGGTCCTAATGTTTAGGCGGACGGATTGAACAACTTTGAATATTTGGAAATCCTTTTACATACAAAATACAACCAGTAAAACAATGAGTGAAGAATTCATTTGGTGGAAGCATGGCGTGTTTTACCAGATCTACCCACGCAGCTTTATGGACAGTAATGGCGACGGGGTCGGCGACTTGCAAGGTATTATTGATCGACTTGATTACGTAGTAGAACTGGGGGTGGATGCCATCTGGATTGCACCCATCTTCGCTTCTCCAATGGCAGACTTTGGTTACGATGTCTCAGACTATAAAGCCATTCATCCATTGTTTGGAGATATGGCTACGTTCGACCGGCTTCTGGCAGTTTTACCAGATCTACCCACGCAGCTTTTTAATTAAATCGATTTCGAGTAATTGGTGAAATGAGTGGTTTAAATAATCATCATGAAAGCTACGTTCTTTTCATTCAATGTCTGGACGCTGTTGCTGACAATTATTAGTATCTTCGTCCTAGACATACAACGAACTGCAACAGCACAGGAAGTTCTTCCGGTTCTGGAATTTCCTCAGGTGGGCTTAGATGATACGTCCACGTATCGTGGCTACACCACGCGCTTCTTTCAGGATTCCGAAGGGAATACCTTACAAATTTACCTTAATCAGAATAATGGCCGAGTTGTAAACGTTTGGGCAGACGCAGCAAATGAAAGCATCTCTTTTACAGCGCGTACCAAGGGAGGTGAACGGGCAATCCTGGAGTGGGGTTCTCCAGTGGCTAAGGTAACGTCGGAAGGAAAGACGCGATACGTAGAGTACTCTTTGTTATCCAAAGCGCCCTCGCTGGATGTCGGACATTTCGTTCTGAACACCATGCGCATCGAGCGGGACTTTCAATATTCCAAACGGCACATGCAACCGTTTGATTCTGAGCCGTTTATCGCAAAAGAGCTTGCTGAGTTGATCGGCAACATAGAACGATTACCAGAAAATCTGCGTGACCGCCACCTTGCCCTGCTCAATGCTGAAAGTCTCGACAAATTGCGTTCACGGCTGGTTCCAAAAATAGAACGTAAAGCGCAGTCAATTGTGTTTGTTGAGCAGCCCACTTTCGACGGCAAAAATCGCTTATCTCTCGAACTGAATGTGGACAGCAATCAGGCAACTATCGAGGTATCGAAAGACAAAATCTCCGTTCATTCCCTTGAGGACCCGCCAGTCAAACTGACCATAAAAGTAGGAACTGATTCACCCTCACTAACTCCGCTGCAGAGCAAGGATATTTTTACCAACGAATTCTTTCGGTTTTATGAACGCGCCAAATCAGCGCGCTTGCAGCGCCAGGTAAAAAGCATGGAGCTGATGAGTTCCCAGGAGAAGCTGTTAGCCGGGCTTCCCAACTATGCCACCTACTTCGGCCGTGACATGATAATGTCAGCGCTGATGTTGGAACCGGTCTTGAAGCCAGCTATGCTCGAGCACGTTATTGCCAGCGTTTTGAGGAAGCTATCCCCAACCGGGGAGGTCAGTCACGAGGAAGGCCTGGGCAGTCAGGCCATTCGCGAAAATGTGGCAAAATATAACACATTGATTGCAGAGTATATTCAACAAAAGATTCAGAACGAGAGCGTTGCTGCGACGATTCTCGAGGATGCCGAGAAATTACTCGCAAACCTGCACGCCGTGACAGAGAATTACAACATGGTCGATGATGATTTTCAACTACCTGTTCTGACGGCCCGTTACTTAACGAGTTCGGTTATTTCCAATGAACGCAAGCGCGAATTCCTGCAATCCGGCGTCAGCTCGGACGATCAGACTTCACGATTGACGTTATTGCTGCGGAATCTCCTGTATGTTTCGCAAGTCTCGCGGGCCTATGTAGAGAATCCGGTTACCGATAACTTGATCAGTTTCCGGAAGCTCGATGGGCAGCGGTGGCACGCGGGCAGTTGGCGGGACAGCGGCGTCGGGTATGCCAATGGTCGTTTCGCAATGGATGTCAACGTTGTTTGGGTTTCCAACGCTTTGCAATCCATCGAAAACACATTTGCGACTCTTCGTGAACTTGGCTTTTCCATCGATGATCTGCAAACAGTGGCCCCGGAGATTCGAGATACAATGCTTATTAACTATGCCCAACAACCCGAAGCCCTGCATCAAGCCATAAAAACCTGGCGGGGTGCCGTGCGACACTTCGAGGTACATTTGAGCCCGCAGGAAGTTCACCGACGAGTTCGCGCCAAATTGAACTGGCTTCCTGAAGAAGAAAGGATCTATTGGGAAAACGCCGTTTCGAAAAGTGGCGCCGATAAGGGGAGCATCGAATTTCTGGCCCTTTCATTGGATGAGAAGGGCCAGCCAATTTCAGTTGTCAATACAGACATTGCCACCTGGTTATTCCTTGAGAATTTAACTGAAGAAATTCTGAAAGGAGAAACTAAGCCTGAAGATGTTCTCAAGAGATTGAACATCTTTGTCGTACCGTATCCGGTCGGCTTGTTTTTGAAGGGTGTGGGGCCGGCGGTTGCAAATGACGCCTATGCTTCTTCCGAGGTGTGGGAAAGCTTTGAACGTGATCTTTACCATTCCCCACGCGTCATTTGGGGTCGAGAGGTCAACCTGCTGTTTTTGGGATTGGCTAAACAAATTCTGGCAGCTTACAATTCAGAAGATAGAATCAAAGATACAAGCCTGGAGTCATATGTTCACGAATTACGGGCCATTTTATTTAAAACTCTCACGGCTGTAGAGGCATCCGGACTGAAGCATAACGAGTTGTGGAGCTATAGAATCGAGGGTGAAATACTGCTGCCAGCACGTTATAGCACTACCTCCGATATACAGCTTTGGAATTTTACGAATCTGGCCGTGCAATTCTTGCTAGAACGTATCTTAAAGATCTAAAGAAAAAATGATTACCGACAAGATAATTTTGGATGAAACGCACTCAAAGGCGCAGATACGCAAAGACTTCGCAATGTCTTAATATTGTTTTCTTTACGTTATCTTTGCAACTTAGCGGCTTTGCGTGAAATCTTTGCTTTTTTGGGCACAGATTACTCCCTTATGGGATCAATCTTTTGTCAATAATTATTTTGCCTTTTAAAAAGGAGGGAGAAATATTTATGACATCTCTGAATTATGTTGATATCCTGATTATCGCTGCTTATTTCCTGGTTATCTTTGGCATCGGCTATTGGGCCGCCCGGCGTGAAAAAAACGAAAGTGCAGATTATTTTCTGGCAGGCCGTGATGTCGGATGGCTGGCAGTTGGCGCGAGCTTGTTTGCCTCGAATATTGGCAGCGAGCACCTAATCGGGCTGGCGGGAACAGGCGCTGCAAGCGGATTGGCTGTTGGACATTTTGAGTGGCTGGCCTGTCTCATTCTTCTCATGCTCGGATGGATATTTGTGCCGTTTTATATGCGCAGCGGTGTTTATACCATGCCTGAATTTCTGGAGCGTCGCTATAATTCCGCCTCACGCTGGTACCTTACGACCATATCTGTCATCGGCTATGTGCTCACGAAAGTCAGTGTGACTTTGTTCGCCGGTGGGCTGGTCATCGGAGAGCTCACGGGACTGAACATTTGGCTAAGCGCGGGTGTACTTGTTATCGCAACCGGCATTTACACGGTGGCAGGCGGTTTACGGGCGGTGATCTATACTGAATTGATTCAGACTTTTGTTCTGATTTTTGGCTCGGTCGGCTTAACCCTACTCGGTTTGATTGAAGTAGGGGGATGGCAAGGTTTACAGGCACGCATGCCTGCCGACTTCTTCTCCATTTGGAAGCCTGCAACTCACCCGGATTTTCCCTGGACCGGCATTATTTTTGGCGCTCCGATTCTTGGTGTCTGGTACTGGTGCACCGACCAATTTATTGTGCAGCGGGTTCTTGCCGCACGCAACCAGGAAGAAGCGCGAAGCGGAATCATTTTTGCCGGATTTCTAAAAATCTTGCCGGTGTTCATTTTCGTCCTGCCCGGGGTCATTGCAGCCGCACTTTATAGTGATGTTAGCGAATCCGCTGCCGATCGTGCTTACCCTATCCTCATTACCCGCCTGCTACCCGAGGGGCTTAAAGGGATCGTTATTGCCGGAATGTTAGCTGCTCTAATGAGCTCTCTTAGCTCGGTTTTCAATTCGTGTTCTACACTTATTACATGGGATTTCTATAAGAAGCTGAAGCCTGACGTGAGCGAGCGTCACCTCGTCACTGTGGGACGGATTGCAACCAGTGTGGTGGTACTGCTGGGATTGCTCTGGATACCCTTTATGAAATACATTTCGTCGCAGCTTTATATTTATCTTCAGAGTGTGCAGGCCTACATCGCTCCACCCATCGCTGCCTGCTTCCTATTAGGTGTTTTTATTTCACGATTAAATGGAACGGGAGCCATTACTTCTCTCATTACAGGTTTTGTACTTGGCGGGCTGCGACTCGTGCTCGAATTAGTTAATGGTACGGATAAATCTGGATTGCCCGATGGAACACTTTGGGCATGGATCGCGGAAATTAATTTTCTCCATTTTGCGGTATTGTTGTTCGTTGTTTGCACTGTGATTCTTGTCATGGTAAGTTTTTTGACTCAAGCACCGAAGAGAGAACAAATTGAGGGAATCACGTATGCAACGGCACCCACTGCCGAGGGCGTGCGGAGAGGTCAAAACAGAATAAACATTTTATTATCAATAGTCCTGGCGGCAACGATTGGTCTACTTTGGATCATTTTTGCCTAACCGCCATCATAACCATTTGACTCAATAGGTAGTCAACGCGACCATAGTGAGGAGGAAGCAATAGATGCCTTACTGGAAAATCCGCATTTCGCTATTTCTGAATTTTTTCGTTTTCGCAATTCTTTTAAACACGGTCGGCATCGTCATCGCACAAGTGATTGTGGATTACGATGTCAGCCGCTTGCAGGCCGGCACGCTCGAAGCGTTTAAAGATCTGTCGATCATGTTCGTTTCCTTTCTGGTCTCGTCGTACATTCCGGGAATCGGCTACAAACGCGCGATGTTGCTCGGATTGCTGGCGGTGACTCTCGCGAGCATGTTGGTTGCGGCAGTGAAGGGGTTCTGGGTTACGCCTATTTTGTATGCAAGCGTGGGCTCGAGTTTTGCGTTGATGAAGGTTTCTGTTTATTCCACGGTAGGGCTGATTACGGCTAATCAACAGGAGCATACTAGTTTGCTGAACGTTCTCGAAGGCACGTTCATGGTTGGTTCGTTAACCGGCCCATTAATTTTCTCCGGAATGATTGCCTGGCGCCACTGGAATGAAACCTACTGGATTTTGGCGATGCTCTCGACTTTAGCGCTAATTTTACTATTGATTACCAGTTTTGATGAAAGCGCCCTGAAAGCTCATTCGGAACAGGCAAGTTTCAAGCAGATGTTCTTACTGCTCAAATTTCCCTTGGTGTGGATATTTGTTTTCTGCGCTTTGTTGTACGTCATGATCGAGCAAAGCTTTGGCACCTGGCTGCCTACATTCAATCGCGAAATTTTCAATCTTTCCACATCGCAATCTGCCTCGTTCTTGAGTATCTACGCCGCCTCCATCGCGCTCAGCCGTTTTCTGGTCGGATTCCTGGCCAAAAAATTTTCTTGGTTAACTATACAATTGATTTATCTTAGCTGCGCGTTTGCGTTGACGCTCTTTATTTTGGCGCAAACATTTAATTGGCAAGCCGGTGTGTATGAAAATTGGTATGAAGCGCCGCCGCTGGCCTTCATTTTTTCCATGGTGGGATTTTTCCTGGGGCCGATTTATCCGACCATCTGCTCGATCATCTTAAGCAAGCTCGAAAAAGTACGGCACAGCGCCATGACCGGTTTGATTATCATCTTTTCGGCGTTAGGCGGCACCTCCGGCTCACTGATGATCGGCTTTCTTTCCCAGCGCTTCAGCACCCACAATGCCTTTTTCTTTCCACTGATTCCTATCACGGTGCTGGCGCTGGTTTTGATCCCGTACAAAAAATTGTCGGATAAGTTTGGGATTGAACAACATACGGCGTGATTCGTAGAGCGAGGAGTGTGTAGCCTGAAGCGCAAACTCGCCCCTACACTCACGCTTTACGCTCTACGATTTTAAAACGGGTGCTTCAAAATGAAAATCAAAATCGATATCGAAAAAAACTTCCAGGCTCTCTTGCAGCAGGAAGACACGGACAACGATCGTCAGATTACGGTGCAAGATACCGGGCCTAAACGATTCTCCGTAAAAACCGTTAGCGGCGAAGCGTTTGAGATAGCTGGAGTCTATCATCTATCCAATCTCCTGCAGGAGTTGGCGCTGGCTCGAGAAACCGGTCAAACCACGGCCTATCTGGAAATGAACAGGCTTTTTGAAAATCCCGTAGACCGACTCGCACGTATAATTCGGGACTATTTTTGGGATGGCCTGACTCGGCGGGTGGATGCCGAGGGGCTGGTGAAAATTGTCAAAGATGAGAAGGCGGACGCCTCGAATCCTCCGCGGGTATATGTGCCTTTTGAAGACAGCACAGCTTTGAGTTATTACCAGAAAATTGCCCATGAAGGGGTGGTGCCAAATCTGGAGGTCATCCGTTTACCACAAGAAATTACGCCCGAATATGTGAAACAAATTAACAATGCCCCCGGCATTCTCTCGCTGGCACTGAGAATAGGCGAAACCGGTCAATTACAGGGAGTGCCGTTCGTCGTGCCTGGCGGACGCTTCAACGAGATGTACGGCTGGGACAGCTATTTTGAAACTCTTGGCTTGCTGGTGGATGAACGCGTGGATCTGGCGCAGGCCATGGTCGATAACTTCATTTACGAAATTAAATACTACGGCAAAATTCTCAACGCCAATCGCAGTTATTATCTCACTCGTAGCCAGCCGCCATTCTTGACTTCCATGGCCTTGGCAGTCTACAAGCATCTCCCAAAGACCGCCGAAAACAAAAACTGGCTGGCAGAGGTATTTCGAACCGCCATTCGTGAATATTGGTCGGTTTGGATGAATCGCCATCGACTGACCGACACCGGCTTGAGTCGTTATTACGGCAGCGGCCTCGGCATGCCGCCGGAAACAGAACCAACCCATTTTGATGCGGTGCTGAAACCGTATGCCGACCGCGCCGGGCTGGATGTGCGCACCTATGCGAAACAATATCGAGAAGACAAAATCAAAGAGCCAGAGCTAGACACCTATTTTGTCCACGATCACACGGCGCGGGAATCGGGGCATGATACGAGCTATCGACTAGAAAATCGCGCCGCCCACCTCAACACCGTGGATTTGAATGCGTTGCTCTATAAATATGAAACCGACATAGCCAGAACTATTGAAAGCGAGTTTAAAGATGCCCTTTCCATGCCGGATGGCAAGGTTGAACGCAGCGCAGACTGGTTTGCCCGTGCCGAAACGCGCAAACAGCGGATGAATGAACTGATGTGGGACGAATCGAGCGGCATGTTCTTCGATTACAACTTTATGGAAAAACGACCTACTGGATATGAAAGCGCCACCGCATTCTACCCACTATGGGCTGGTATGGTTACGTCGGAACAGGCCGAAGCGTTGGTAACAGGTGCGCTGCCTTTGTTTGAAGCACCGGGTGGAGTCTTAGCCGGCACCGAAGCCTCCCGTGGTACGATTACAACAGAGCGCCCACTTCGACAGTGGGATTACCCGTTTGGCTGGGCCCCTCATCAAATGCTAATCTGGCAGGGCTTGCACGATCACGGCTACCGCAACGAAGCATGCCGCTTGGCCTATCGCTGGCTGTATATGATCATCCGCAATGCTGTCGACTACAACGGCACCATTCCTGAAAAATACGATGTGGTCAAACGCACTCATAACGTATTTGTGGAATATGGCAACGAAGGTACCGAATTTGAGTACATTACGCGCGAAGGATTTGGATGGATGAACGCCTCTTATCAGGTTGGCCTTTCTATGCTATCAAAAAAACAACGAGTGTCTTTGCAAGAGTTGATTCCAGCAGAATGGCTGTTTGGCGCTGCGCCAGTGTCCTGAAAGTAAGACTTTAAAGGGGATTTTAATCTAACCAAAAATCATAAATTTTCAAATCCTCGGAAAATCCTGTGGGAGTTCAACACGGAATCCCGGCGAGACCGTGCTTGCGGAATCGCTAATCGCAACAGGATTGAGAGAGGCGCTGACAAATTAAGCAGGGATCTATACCCTTAGCTGGTTTGCTTATTATAGCTATAGCCAGTATCGGTCACTGTTCAAGGAGTTGGACTCGTGGATACGACGGAAGCTCCGCTGCTATCTTTGGAAGCAATGGGGTCGTCGAGGATACCGCGAGTTGCGGCGTCGAGGGGGAGTCGAGATTTGGCTTGGAATACCTGCAAATCTGCTCATGGTCCTTGGCGCTTAAGCCGCAGTCCGGCGTTATCGATTGCGCTACCCGGCGGTTATTTTGATGCACTTGGGCTGCCACGTTTCTACGTTCAGTCAACTTAACCAACCGAAGCGCCGTGGTACGTGATCCGTATGCCCGGTGGTGTAGGAGGAGCGGGGTCGAGAGGCTCCGCCCTATCCTGATTATATACTTATCATTGCATATCCCGAGAAATGCATTGAGCCTCCCGAGTTGCAAAACTATCCTTTTGATACCGTGCCACGGTCTCAGACCACGTCGGTCTCATAACCCAAAGGTCGAACATTCTCGACGAATTCCGGATATGCCGGATAAACGCCGCAGGCAAACATGAAATCCTGCCAGACCAGAATACCGAGTTCGTCACAAAGATCGTAAAAGATTTTCTCTTCGTAAATACCACCGCCCCACACGCGGAGCATGTCCATGTGGGCGTCGTCGGCCATGCTCAACAGCGACCGATATTTCGCATTGGAGATACGCGGCAAAAAGCAATCCGCTGGAATCCAATCTGCGCCCTTGCAAAAGATGCGCGCGTTGTTGATGCAAAAGAGGAATGACTCGCCTCCGGCATCTTGTTCGCGAAGCAATTCGAGCTTGCGAATGCCAAACCGTGTCACGCGCTCATCGACGATTTCACCGCTGACACTGGCGATCACTTTCACTGCATACAGTGGGTGATTGCCAAAGCCATTTGGCCACCACAGGTGCGGTTGTTCAATGACAAATTCCGCGGAAAGATTTTCTTGGGAGGAACTGACATGCTTGCTGGCGCGAAAATTCGGGCCGAAAATTTCTACAACAAATTCCACCGCGATATCCGAAAATTTTTCAATGTCAATTTTCACCGCCACTATCGCTCGCTGTAAATCGTCACTGAGGCGCG
>Ga0247727_10009768_pt1 | contig 17212 bp, 15 predicted proteins | sample WisWelCaveWW1625_FD_202498 | JGI IMG/M metagenome (GOLD analysis project Ga0247727, IMG submission 202498) | Biofilm microbial communities from Wishing Well Cave, Virginia, United States - WW16-25 | ecosystem: Environmental > Aquatic > Deep subsurface > Groundwater > Cave microbial mat | place...
TCCACTGGATATCGCCTCATGCCTTTTTTGCCCGCCCTAATAATAGCGCCTCCTGTAGCAGCTTCTCACAGGAGGCTGCCTGTGCGTGTCCGCTTTTAGAGGGTCAATCCAACAAGAACTCGGAGGTCCATCTTCCTCTTACTTTGCAGCGCGTTTTTTTCCTTTAGATCGGCCGGTCAACAGCAGGAGAGCAAGTGGAAAGAGAGGAACGATCGCAACCACTGGAATGACCTCATTGAGAGGCAGAACGTTGTCCGGTTCCGCATGGACGCGCAGTGTCGGGCTGCCAACCGGTTCGAAGTGGTTATCCTGCGAAACGACGGTCACATAAACGGCGAAGTCGCCCTCAAAAAGCGTGTGAACCTCCCACTCCAACTCAACCGATTCCCCGGGTTGGATGGCGTCAATGTATTGATACCTCAATGGGGACCAGTCCTCCGGGTCAACGTGCGGACCGGGACGGATCGAAGCCACGTTGAAACTCGCGACCAGAGGCGGCGTGGCGCTGACACCCGTATTGCGGATCGCAGTATGGAATGTGATCCAATCCCCGGCGACGATGGAGGCTGAATCCATGTCAATGGTCACAGTAACGGCGTCAGTGGATGTCTGCGCGAAGGCTGTGGCCGGCGCGAGACCGATCAGGACGATGAGCGCGATCAGCAGGCGCGATTTGGCGTGTATTTTCAATCTCATGTCTCAAGCCCTCCCAGCAGGGAAAGGCGGCGGTTGAGAAACGACGGTCCCAGCGCGGCGATCAGGATCAAGAGGATTATGGGGGAGATCAACAATCCCGGTTCCTGGCTCCAGGGCGCGCCGTCGAGAATCCCCGCCTGATATTCCGCCAGCGCGGTGATGGGATTGAGGGCAATGAACCAATTCACCGCCGGCAAATCCTTGACGCTGGCGGGAAGTTGGGTCGGCGCCGCCAGCAGGAGAATGGTCGCGAAACTCGCGGCGAAACTTGACAGGTTGGAGGGCGCGAGACTGCTGATCAGGGTGCCGATCCCGGCGCATAACATAACGAGCAGGCTTCCGATCAAAATCAAAAGCGTGATGGCTTGCGGGACAATCCCGGCGCTTTTAGCCATCAGAAAAATATAGGGGACGGCGATGGGAATCATGCCCAGCCAGAGCGAGAGCGTCGCAAGAAACTTGCCGATTGCAATCTGCCCCCTGGGCAGTGGAGTAAGCATCAGGCTTTCCAGCGAGCGCTGGTCCCGTTCGCCGCTGACAGAGTTGGCGGTGAGCAACAGCGCGACCAGAACGCCCACCAGGATCGTAGTCTGGAGCGCGACATTCGTCATCTTGCGCGGCGATAGCACATTCATCTCAGGGTCCAGAGCCAGTAATGTAATGTAGCCGCTCAGGAACAGGCTGAAAATCAGCAGGAGCAGGGGACCCTGCCGCCCCGACCATATATGTCGCACTTCAGTGGACAGCACAACCATCCACCCCGGTTGATTTTGATTCGTTTTCACGCCTGCGCCTCCTCAATCATCGAAAGGAATACATCGGAAAGAGTCGCTCTCTCCATCATAAAAGACTCAATGGATACGCCTGCCTGGGTCAGGTTTTGCAGAATCGCATTCACACTGTTTGTGGCGTCCCTGCCTGATAGTGAGATGAGGAACTCATTCACCCGATTCGAATTTCTCTCGATCTTTACATCGTTCATACGCGCCAAAATATCAAGCGCTTTCTGCGTCGTCTCCAATGAAACTTCGATCCGGCAGGCCGGCGCTACGGGAAATTTTTGCTTGACGTCCGACACGCTCCCCGCCGCGATTAAAAGTCCCTTGTTCATAATCAACACCCGCGAACAAATCTCTTCGATCACTTCCAGCTGATGACTGCTGATCAACACCGCCGCGTGATTCACAACCGCGGCATCCCTGACAACCTGGAGCATTTCCCGCTGCCCTCTCGGATCAAACCCGAGCGTGGGTTCATCCAGTAATAAAAGTTTCGGATCATTGATGAACGTACGCGCGATTCCCAAACGCTGCCGCATCCCGCGGCTGTAGGTCGCGATCCGCGCGTCCCCGGCGTCTGACAGTCCAAACACAGCGAGGAGGTCCCGCGCCTTTGTTGCCGCGTTCCGTGAGGAAAGAGCATAGAGCCGTCCCATATACGTGAGATATTCCTCGCCGGTCATGTAGAGAGGGAATCCCATGCTCTCCGGGAGCGCGCCGATCACGGCGCGGATCTCCTCGGCGCGCGTATGGGGAATCCCCATAACTGAGAATTCTCCGCGGTCCGGCGGAAAGATGGTGGCAAGGATTCGCATGGCTGTGGTCTTCCCCGCTCCATTGGGGCCCAACAAGCCGACGATCTCCCCGGCGCGCATCTCAAAAGAGAAATCGGTCAGCGCGTCCATATCCTTATACGATTTATGCAGACTTTGCGCGCTCAATACAACTTCAGTTTCGGCGTTTTCCTTCATCGCTATAATCAAACTCCTTTGGATGCCTGAATTGGCTGGGACAACGTACGCCCACAACAGTTATTTGGCGGCAATGGCAATGCAATAATCTTAACACAGGATGGTCAAAAAATTAATACACGCGAAAAGAAGAGGCGGATTGACCGTCGAGGCGCTTGTAAGTTGGTTTGACAAACAACACCGAGTTCTCAAAAAACTCGGAGTTCTATGTCACACGCCCGCGAAATAACCTTCTTCAACCCCCTGCCACGTCTCATCGTGCAGTTTCATATACTTTGTCAACAGCGGGTGCACGCGCGCCATCTCTTCATATATCTTTTGCGCGACGCGGCGTATTGAGAAATGCGCGTTCGCGGCGGAACGCAACTGGCAGAACGCGAACGCCTCCCGCAGATTGAACTGCGCCAGTACGCGGCGGTTGAATCCATTGGGGACGACATACTGCGCGACATTCGGATCGAACCGATATAACTTCTCGAACGTTTGACGCGCGGACTCCATCGCCGCCTCATACTCCGACCCGAAACCTGCTTCTGTTACGAGAAGCGGGGTCGCGTACCCAAGCCGCGTCGTCAACCTTTGCGGAGTCTGCGTCATCATGCGGTGACGTTTGAACTCGGCGTACGCGCCTTGATCCATGATTAGGTCGAAGGTGTAGTTGGAATATTCCAGTTCACGTAACGGAACATCGAATTTCCCCAATCGCCCCAGGAGCGACTCGGCTAATTTTTCGAGTTCAGCTTCGGCAAGCGATTTCACATAATTCAAAGCGTCTGCATAAGTCATCTCACCAAAACGATACAACACCGCTGCCAGGACTTTTGATTCGCCGTCTTTATCATAGTCAACAAGATTACACCATTCCCGATTTCCAATTCCCAATTCTCCAATCTCTAATTCTCTAATCTCCTTACTCGTCTCCGCCAAATAAGGAACCGCATCCGCATATTTCACAAGCGTCGGAGTCTCCGCCTTCGAGACTTCCTTTACCTGCATTCCAATTTCCCTGACTTCCATCAACTCATGCGACAACATCTTGCGGATCGTATTCTCAAGCACGCGCGCATTTGCCGTCATGCCCACGTTTGCCAGCGCGGCGGCGGGCAGGAGGAAACGGCACACGTCCACATACTTCGAGCGGACGCGGCGATCCCAGGCTTCGTCTTTTTCATTCTCGCGGCGCGGAAAACGCTCGAAGACAACGGTCCGCGCCGGGTCCAGCGAATCAGCGTAGGCTTTGAAAAGGAGACGGATCGTCTCCACAAATTCAGCGCGCAATGGATGATCATCCAGTTCGGGCGGGATTGTGAAATCATCCTGTCCCCATTTTTGATAGCGCGTGGATTTTTCAGTGTAGGAAGCGAGTCGGTTCGACTCGATGCTTTCGATGGCAAGGCGCGAGACATTTTCAAAAGCAATGTGCAAAACCGCATGTTCCGCCACCGACGCGTGACCGTATCCCACCACCCACTTCTCATGGAACTGCGCGGACTTTTCATCGCTGAGTTGCGCTGCAATAGCGCGGAAGGATTCGGGCGAGCGCGAGGTTTTGGCAAAAGCCACCGCGATGGTTTCAGGGCTGAGGGCGCGCGGCGAGAGCAGATATATTTCACGTTCGGGCATGGGAATCTCCTATGGGAAAACCTGGCAGATTATAACAATGAAACGGGCGACCCGAAATACATTTTTATAGAGTAGAGTACTTCGAGCTCAGAAGGTGTCAGACATATTGATTCCAGTACACTCAACACACCTTTTTATTTGGAGCTATGAATTATTTACTCGGTAAGAGTGCTATAAGCAGTTATACAGTGGTCGCAACCCCTTGTCGAGCGCTCTCTAACACCATATAATTGGCGTAAAAGTTTTGTTCACCATAAATTAAGGATAATTTACTATGAGCTCAGAGGTAATAGTCGCTCTAATCACAGGCTTTTTTGGTTTTGTCGTGGGGCCGGTGATATCTTATTTCCTGAATAATAACCCAACGGATAAGACAACATTCCAAATTTCCAAGATACTTAAGTTCACACCTCAGACTCTTATTTCTGCAATCGTAGGTGCTGGCATCGGAGTAGCAATAGGCTACTTTGGTCTTCGAGGAATTGATCCGATTCCATCATCGCCACAATTGGTCACGCCCGATGCTAGTACATTGCTTGCTCGAGTCGTGCAAACAGACTCCGAAATAAATATAGATGGCTCGTTGAACGAGCCTGCTTGGTCAGAAGCAGTGCCCCTTGTATACGCGATCCATCCGGCAGAAAATGGTTCTAGTACAGCAACAGTCCGTTTTCTGTGGGACAATAATTACCTCTACGTTGGATTCGACATCAACGACACGCAGGTGGAAACAGCTGACCTTTCCGCCCTTTGGGATGGAGACTCTATTTCTGTACTTTTACACGACGGGGGTATTGCTGAATATCGGCAAAGTCTCGGTCAAAAACAAAACGAAGACAGGGCATACCAACTGAAACCCATGACGACTTTGAACAATCCTACTGATGTAGATGCTGGATATACAGTCGAGATGAGAATCGAGTGGCGAGATCCCCCGATATCGGGAAGAGGGATTCCCGCTGACCTTTTATCAGTTGACCACGATGCCAATCCAAGTGGCAAGCACGACGCTCCAAACACGATCTTTTCCAAGCGCTCGTGGGATGGGGATGGTGACATTACAACTGCTGGGGCTAATTTGCTTTTGGTGGATGGAAAACAATGAGTTGGTAACTGATTGAGAAATACCCTGCGATTCGCCCATATTAGAAAGTAAAAAAGCAAGGCTTATTGAATCCTCACCTCTCGCGTGCTTGATCTATATGCCAAGCAGTTGCCCTTATCCAATGTGTGGCTCATGAAAAAAAATCATATCAGTCGTAGATCTTTTGCCGATAAAGATGGTCATCTTTATATCTTTATTATATGTTCATGGGCCGTTTCGATAATCTGGTTTCATCCACGGTTCACAATAATATATGAAGTAACACCAAAGGGAATTGCCCAGATAGCATTGATCCTGTTGATATTCCTTATAGAGTCGGCATGGCTATATGGTTTCTATAATGTTGGGATAGTAATCTTCGCATGGTTTTATCGTCATCAAGAAAGAAGTCAATTTCTTTCTATTTCTGAACCCCCTGTTTCACTAGAGGATTTCGCAGTGGCTCTCCTTTATCCAACCTGCAATGACTTTGTGGAAGCGAGTGCCTATTCATGTGTTAGTCAAAACTACCCGAATTTTACTGTCTATATTCTAGATGATAGTACCGATTTAGAATTCCAATACCGGGCTGACCGCTTTGCAAATAGATTTCCTGATAAGGTATGCGTAATTCGTCGCCCTGATCGACGAGGTTTTAAGGCTGGAAACTTAAACTACGCATTAACAAACTTCGCTGTAAATGAACCATTTTTTGCAATTTCCGATGCCGATGAGATTCTCCCTTGTGACTTCTTAAAGTGTCTTGTTCCAATCCTTATTAAGGATGAAAAATGCGGGTTTGCTCAAGCAAATCATTGTTGCAATCCAAATGCTTCAAATCTTCTAAGAGCAGTATTAGGAACCGGAATTGATATCCATTGGCGGTGGTACCAACCTTTACGAAACAAATATGGTTTTGTGATGCTTTTGGGCCATGGTGCTGTTCTCCGTCGTAAGTGCTGGGAGAAAATCGGTGGATTTCCAGAGATTGTCAGTGAGGATCTTGCGTACGCTATTCGGCTCAGAGATGCGGGATGGTACGGGAAATTCGTCGAAGACATCACATGTTACGAAGAATTTCCTGAGAGTGTTCGTTCTTTCCGAATTCGGCACATGAAATGGACCCGCGGCACCTGCGAATTTCTGGTTACCGAGTCGAAGCGATGGATACTATCGAAAAACATTTCGCTGTTAGAAAAACTTGATATTTTCTTTCCCGTAATGAATCTACCATTTGCTGTAATCTTTTTCCCATTTGTGATCTGTGCAAGTTTATTCATTCCAAATATCTGGAACTATTCATATCCTGTCAACACTATGGGATATGGGCGAGAATTAATTTTTGCTACCAGCTCCTCGAAAGTTATATATGATATTTTTGGGGGTCCTGATTTCTTTTTGATAAATCTTTTGACCTTCATCGCACCCATCTTGTGTTTCATCTTAGAATTAGCTCCTCGACCAATTTACTTGATGCGTTTTCTCTGCCAAAGCGCTGTCTTGTATGCTGGACTCTATCCTTTGTCAATCGTAGGTGTTCTAACGTATCTTATTACCAAAAGGGCTGATTTCCTTGTGACAGGTGATCGAAGTGTTTCTCAGGACAACATATACGCCTTTCTACCAATTTCTGTTTGGCAGAGAACAAAAAGCTATTGCCGATCATTCTTGTACCAAAGCCATCCTGACAATAATGCTGTCAAGACTTGGGAGATAGTTTGTGGCCTTTTCTTGATTTTTTATGGTTTTTTTTCATTTAAGATCGCACTAATTGGCTTGGCACTCACTTTCCTCTTACAGCCGATGATACACAACATCCGTTGGGAGAATCGAGTGATTCAGCGATTAATCATTCTACCTTATTCTCTGATTTCCATGGATTTATTAATACGTGGTTTGATCTTGTTCGCTTGGATCAGAATTAAGTGAAGCGCATTGTTTGTATGGGCTGAGTGCAAGTTTTGTTTTCGCCAAACTCCACTTACAGGGTGTCAATGCAGTCCATTGATGACAATACCTACAAGCAAACTGGATCTCCGTTTGGGAGGGAAACAATTTGACAAGAAATTAGATACATTGATTCCACCTCACTGAACGCCGCCCATCCGTCTGAAATTATACTGTTTCTATGGTTTGCCTCATCTTTATTGTCATCAGCATGGCGATGATCATCGAAACGAGATACAACGCGCCGAAGATCGTGGCGAGCAATTTCATTTTCACCGCGAAAAACAGGATTGTAAATAAAACGAACAGAACAAATTGGATGTATGCAAACGCGCGCGCTTTACCGGCGTAATCGCGATTCGTCCCATGCTTGTTTACAAGCGACACGAGCAACATACAATACAGACCAAAGGCAAGGAACTCACCCGTATCCAGTAAGATCTTCAACCAGGGCGGCACAACGAACCAACTCCAGAAATTCAACTCGCCGCCGAACGGCCAGAACAATGCCACGCCGTTGAACCAGATGACCAGATCGAGCAGAATGTGCATGAGGATACCCGCGCCAAAACCCTGCCCAAAATTATTCCATTTTTGGTTTTTGGTCATCGCCGCAATGGCATAAAACAAGATCAAAACGGCAAGGATTGTAAATACGCTATGCGTGAAGGTGCGATGATAAATCTCCATTGCCTCTTCGGTGGGTTGCTTTTGCAAAGTGGCAACCGCAACCAGCACATTATCCAAATCGGGGAACATGTTGCCCAGCACAACGCCGAGCAAAAGCCATTCCTTTTGCGGCATCCATTTGCGCGCCGCGACTCCGACCATTGCGTGAATTCCGTTTTGTGGCATGAGGGCCTCCTTTGGTTTATTCGTACAACCCCGCGAAAATAAAAAGGGAACGGTTCTATTCCGTTCCCAGCAGGTTGCGGGTCTGTTCCACGTCGCGCCCGATCTGTTCGACCAGCGCCTCCACCGAGTCGTATTTCAATTCGTCGCGCAGGCGGCTCACAAATTCCAGCGTCACCGTCTCATCGTAAATTTCCTGATCGAAATCGAGCAAATACGCCTCCACGTTCATGGTCTGGTTGTCGGGCGTGAACGTGGGATTCGTTCCAACGTTGATCGCGGCTTTATGCACACTGTCGCGCACATGCCCCCAGCAGGCGTAAATCCCGCCCGCGGGGATGACTTTCTCACGCGCGTAATTCAAATTCGCGGTGGGGAACCCGATCCTGCGTCCGCGTTGATCTCCATGCGCCACCAAGCCCTGCAAACGATATGGATGATCCATCAAACGCGCGGCTTCCTCCACCTTGCCGACGGAAACCAATTTGCGGATTTCTGTGGACGAGATCACGCCGCTTTCGTCGCTGATGGCTGATACTGTTTCGACGACATATCCCAACTCCAGACCGATCTCGGTGAGGCGAGCCGCGTTGCCTTCGCGGTTTTTTCCCAGCGTGGAATCATATCCCAGGATAAGCCGATCCAACCCCAGTTGAGTCTTGAGGCGTTTCATAAAGTCAAACGCGGCGACGTTGGCAAGTTCCATATCAAACGGATGGGTGATCACAACATCCACGCCTAAATCCCCAAGCAGTTTGGCGCGTTCGCCGGGAAGCGTCAGTAACTTGATTTCGCCGCGCCCAAAGAATTTTGAGGGATGCGGATCGAAGGTGACGACAACGGCAGGCGCGCCGTTCTTATGCGCGCCTGCCGTTAATTGATCAATGAGTTGTTGGTGACCGCGATGTACGCCGTCGAAGACGCCGACAGTCAGCCATGAATTGTGCAGAGTAATTTCGTCGAGGGAGCGGTAATGTTGCATGAACCCAATTGTACTTCCCCTCTCCCAATGGGAGAGGGCTGGGGTGAGGGAAATTACTCCGTCGTGAAAAACACCTTCTTCGGCTGCCAGGCGGGGTTGCCGTCCTCGCCGATGACGCATTCCATCAACGAGACCAGTTCGCCCTGTGTGCTGACGCCGCGCACGCGCTTGCCGACTTCGGTATCAGGTAACGCTTTCACGCGATGTCCATGCCGCACGCCTTCCACATCGTCGGGGCTGAGTTCGATGGCGGGCCAATCGCCGAGGGCCTCAGCGGCGGGGATAAGGTATTGATACCAGTTGCCCGCGTGGAATGCCTCTTGCAATTTGCGGAGCGGCGTGGCGTCTCGCAAGGAGAAGCGTCCGCTTTTGGTGCGGCGCAGGCCGACGAGATACGCGCCGCATCCGAGCTTCTCGCCGAGATCGTTCGCCAGCGAACGGACGTACGTGCCGGACGAACAATGCACGTCTATCACAACTTCGGGCGGCGCCCATTCCAAAACTTCAAGATGATGCACTGTGATCTTGCGCGGTTCGAGATCAACTTCCTCGCCTTTGCGCGCCATTTCGTAGGCTTTGCGTCCCTGCACCTTGACCGCGGAATAGGGAGGCGGCGTCTGTTCGATCTCGCCGATAAACGTTTTCAGCGCCTCTTCGAATTGCTGTTCGGACACGTTGACGGGCTGGCTCGGCTGGGTCATCCTGCCGTCCGCGTCGAAGGTATCGGTCTTGCCTCCCAAACGGATGATGGCTTGATAACGCTTGTCGGAAGCGGAGACATACTCGCTCAAACGCACCGCCGGGCCCACCAATATAACCAGCACGCCCGAGGCGCGCGGATCCAACGTGCCGGTATGGCCCGCGCGGCGCAAGCCTGTGCCATTACGGATAACCTGCACAACGTCGTGCGACGTCATGCCGACAGGTTTATCCACAACCAGTACGCCGGATATGGCGTTTTTTACGTCCTGACTGTTCATCATTATTCCTCCTCGAATATGTGAATTAATTATGACATAAATCTACGAATTTGTGTTAAAGACCAAGCATCTCCCGCGTCGTTTTTAGTACAAACGGCTGGACTTCGCTCAACGCGCCGGGGATGTCGGCTCCGGCCGCCGCGGCATGGCCTCCGCCATTGAAGTGTTTCGCCACTTTCGAGACATCTATGCCATTCTCGAGAGCGCGCCACGAGATCTTTACATGATTGTCGCTTTGTTCGACGAAAATCATACCCACCTTGTTCCCATCAATTGCAGAGATCATATTGATCAAGTCGGCGTCGTCGTTGCCGCCGTAGCCCGAACGTTTACGGTCTTCCAATGTCAATGTAGACCAGACAAGTCCGTTCTTCTGTTCCATGCTCGAAAGACCCGCGCCCCAATAGCGCGCCGCCGGAAAGGTCCTTCTCACCAATGATCGCATATATAGCTCCGACATATCCGCTCCAAGTTCCATCAATTTCGCGCTCAAGCGCAACGCGGACGGGTTTGTGTTCGATGTACGAAACCCCAAAGTGTCGGTAACGATGCCCGTCAATAATGCAGACGCAATGGGACTGGTGATTTCGTACCCCCAAACGGGTAAATAGTTGGTCAGGATCGCGGCAGTGGCAACCTCCTCAGATTCGATGAGATTTATTTTTCCGAATTTTTCGTTGGTGATGTGGTGGTCAATATTGATATCCGGCTGGCCGAAATTCTCGAAGAACTTCCCCACGCGTTTGAAGTCGGCGCTGTCCACGGTGATAAACGTATCGTGTTCCCCTTTAGGTTCTTTGACAATCAATTCAGTTCCTTCGAGATGTTTGTAAGCCGACGACACGCCGTCCACTAAAACCATCTGCACGGATTTGCCGGCGTTCTTCAAGGCGAGTCCCATGCCGAGCAGGGAACCGATCGCGTCCCCATCCGGGCGGACGTGGGAGGCAATGACGATATTCCGCGCGCTTTCCAGCCGTGATTTGATCGCCCCTATGATTTCTGAACTCATTCTATTCCTATCCTCTTTTTGATATATAAATCTCTATTCATGTCGTAGTTGAACTGCGAGATGAATGATGAATGCTTATTTTGCGTTTGCCTGCTTGTTCCGTAAATCCGCCAAAAGTTTTTCGATGTGGTCGGCGTTTTCGGGAGTCATGTCCCAGTGAAAGCGCAGGCGCGGGAAGGCGCGCAGTTCGACGCGTGAGGCGAGAGTCCGCCGGATGAAACCGGAGGCAGATTCAAGTCCCGCGAGGACGTCCTTCGAGCGTTCCACGCCTTCCACCGCCGAGACGTAGACATCCGCGTACGCCAGTTCCCGATCTATCTTTACGTCGGTCAAATAAATTTGATGCAAACGCGGATCGTGCAACTCGCGGATCAGCATCTCCGAGAGTTCAAGGCGGATGCGGTCCGCAATGCGTTGAAGTCGAATTCCTGAAGGCATGGTTCGATTTACAATTTGCGATCTGCGATTGATGGTCGAGTAAGCGGCGGGTTTTGGCATGGTCACGCAGGACTACTCAACCTCCGCCGCTGTATCGAGACCTTACGATTGTTCCAAAATATAACAGATCAACTGATCGCCGACCTGGATATCGCTGAAACTTTTAAAGCCTACGCCGCATTCATAACCTTGCTTGATCTCTTTCACATCTTCCTTTTCGTGACGCAACGATCCCATGTCGCCTTCGTAGACCAAATCCGTCCCGCGATACAAACGGACTTTGGCGTTGCGCCGCAGTTCGCCGTCAGTAACGCGGCAACCCGCCACTTTGCCAAACTTGGAAGCCGAGAACACTGCCAGCACCTGCGCGCGCCCGATGATCTTTTCCTTCACTTCGGGTTCAAGCATACCTTTGAGCGCCTTCTCGATATCCTCGGTCATGCGATAGATGATCTCGTAGAGGCGGATATCCACGCCTTCTTTTTCAGCGAGACGCCGGGCCAGGACATCCGCCTGCACGTTGAAACCGATGATGATGGCATGCGACGCGGAAGCCAGCATGACGTCGTTATCGCCGATGTTGCCGGTCTCGGAATATAAAATCTTGATGCCGATCTCGCCCTGACCAAGTTTATTTAACTCGGTGACAATCGGATCAAGCGATCCCTGCACATCCGCCTTGACGATCAGGTTCAATCCCTGCGCCGCGCCAGCCTGGACGTGCGCGAACAAATCTTCGAGCGAGACCTTCTTCTTCGCCTGCGTGTGGGACTTTGCCGCGTCCACCCTCTCAGCGACGATTGCCCTGGCTTCCTTTTCAGAATCCGCCACTTGGAACAAGTCGCCCGCCGAAGGAACGTCGCTCAAACCCATCACTGCCACCGGCGTGGATGGACTCGCCTTCTTAACCGGCTTGCCTGTGTAATCGGAGAGCGCGCGCAGTTTGCCATGCGCGGTTCCCGCCACAACGATACTGCCGGATTCGAGCGTGCCATTCTGAACCAACAGGGTAGCCATCACGCCTTTGGATTTATCCAGTTCCGCTTCGATGACCGTGCCGATCACCTTGCCCTGCGGGTTGGCGCGAATGTCCACGCTATCCGCCACGAGCAGAATGCCCTCGAGCAGATCGTCAATCCCTTGCTTCTGTTTCGCAGAGACAGGCACGACCATCGTGCTGCCGCCCCACTCATCCGGGACGAGTTCCTGCTCGGCAAGTTGTTGTTTGACTCTGTCGGGGTTGGCGTTGGCTTTATCAATCTTGTTGAGCGCGACAATGATCGGCACGCGCGCGGCTTTGGCATGGGCAATCGCTTCCTTCGTTTGCGGCATCACGCCGTCGTCCGCCGCGACGACGAGGATCACAATGTCCGCGCCCTGCGCGCCGCGCGCCCGCATCTGCGTAAACGCCGCGTGACCGGGCGTATCGAGGAACGTGATCAGGCGTCCCTTCTTTTCCACTTGATACGCGCCGATGTGTTGGGTAATGCCGCCCGCCTCGCCCGCCGCCACATCCGTCTGGCGGATGGCGTCGAGCAGGCTGGTCTTGCCGTGATCCACATGACCCAAAATTGTCACCACCGGCGGGCGCGGCTTCAGTTTCGATTCATCCTCCCCGGCAATTGTCCGGCGCCAGAGCGGAACCTCCCCTGTTTCTATTTTCACTTCCTCGATGACTTCAGGCACCGCCTCGAATCCATATTCAGCCACCACAATCGCGGCGGTATCGAAATCCACCGACTGATTGATGGTCGCCATCACGCCGTTCGACATCAGTTTTTTGATCAAATCAATCGGGCTTTTTCCCACCGTCTGCGCCAGGTCGCGGATCACAATGCTGGCCGGCAACTCGATCTTATTTCCGTTACTGCTCATAGGACCTCCTCCCGCATCGCAAATTCAAGAATCAAATTTTGGATGCGGCGTTCTGCTCAAATTACGGGCAAGTCCTGTGAGCGTTCAAACTTCACATGTTACTCGCCCGCCCCCGCGCCTTCCGCGTCTCCGGGAAGGGTCTTCATAAATTCTTCCAGTTTCGCGCGTTCATCTTCGGTCAAAGTCGTTTTCAATGCGTTTGCGAGAGCGCCCTTCAAGCCGCGCTCCCAACACGTTTTACGGTCATGCAGGTACGCGCCCCTGCCAGCCATTTTGCTGGTCGGGTCTACTTGCACTCCCTCCCGCGGGGTGCGCACGATGCGGATCATCCTGCGTTTGGGCAACACTTCCCGACAGCCTACACATGTCCGCTGGGGCACGTGCTTCACACGTTGAACGGGTTTTTTTGTCATGCTCCTTCATCTTATCCCCTCTCCTTTTAGGAGAGGGGTTGGGGTGAGGTCAGGGGTGAGGTTACTCTTCCTCGCCAAATTCAGCGCCGCCGCGCTTATGCTTCTTGCGCGCCACAACTTCGCCGCGGTCTTCATCCAGCACCAACTCGACGCTCTTCTTCTTGCCTTTTTTACCTTTTTTCTTGTCAGCCGACTCTTCTTCTGTCGGCGCGGCGGTCTGGAAGATCTCAGGCTTCATCGCGAACAGTTCGTCCAGTGAGACGCCGTCCTTATGTTCATCGTCTTCCGTTTCTTCGACGTGTTTCTTCGCCTCTTTCTTAACCGCAGCCTGTTTCTCCTCACCGGGCATATCCGCCGCCGGAGCCGACTCGAGGACCGCCTCAGGCTGGGACTCAGCCTCGGCCACAGGAGCAGGCTTGCCCTGAGTTTCATCGAAGGGCTCAGGTTGGGCTTGAGGCGCAGGTTCGGGGAAGACAAGCGCGGCGAGCGATTCTTCGATGTTCTGCATCGCTTTCGGTCCAATACCTGGAAGTTTGAGAACCTTGTCCGCGTCCACTTTCAACGCCACCATCAACGCGCCGACATTATCATACCCGGCTTCGACCAAAATATTGAAGACGTGTTCCTTGAGTCCAGTCTGATCGAGCGGCATCCCGAACGCGGCGGTCGGCACATCGGGATGCGCGGCGGAGATCATGGCGGTCACGCCGCCCTCGGAGAGCGCCGCCTCTTCCTTGATCTGAATCGTCCGGCGTTCCACGCGATCCATAAATTTGCCAAGCATATCGAATTCTTCCGGCGTCACCGGGCGGTTCTCCGCCTTCTTTGTCAACACTTCCTCGATCGCCGGAATCGACTCAACCGCATTCGGCAGCAGCGCGGCGAGCTCGACGTCGTTCTTTAATTTCATAACGGCATCGCCCGTGGCTTCGATGAGCGACTTGATATCAATGCGCCAGCCGGTCAGTTTCGCGGCAAGGCGCGCGTTCTGCCCGTCGCGCCCGATCGCGAGACTCAATTGATCGTCATTGACAACAACGGTCGCGGTCCGGCTTCCATCCAACTCAGAGACATACACGCCCGTGACCTTCGCCGGGCTGATGGCTTTCGAAATATACACAACGGGGTCGGGGTCCCATTGGATGATGTCAATCTTTTCCTCGTGCAGTTCCTTGACGATGGCCTGAATGCGGACGCCCTTGATGCCCACGCACGCGCCCACCGGATCGACTCCCGCCTGTGTAGCCGATACAGCCACCTTGGCGCGCGCGCCGGGTTCGCGGGAAATCGCGCGGATCTCCACCACCCCGTGATAAATCTCAGGGACTTCATTTTCAAGCAGGCGACGCAGGAAGTTGCGATGCGCGCGCGACAATATAATTTGAGGGCCGCGCGGCGCGTCCTTGACTTCCAGCACGACCGCGCGTACGCGGTCATGCACTTTGAAGCGCTCGCCGGGGATGCGCTGGTTGGCGGGCAATGAGCCCTCGGCTTTCATATCGAGACCGAGCGTCGTTCCTTGCGCGTTCGTCGCCTGCACCACGCCGCTGATGATCTCGCCCACCTGGCGCTCAAAGTATTGCATCTGGTTCGAGCGCTCCGCCTCGCGGATGCGCTGCTGGATCACCTGGCGCGCGGTCTGCGCCGCGACGCGGCCAAAATCGGCGGGCGTTGATTCGACGACCACCATGTCGCCCAATTGCGCCTCGGGGTTTACCTTGCGCGCCTCCTCCAAAAGGACTTCGGTCTTCGGCTCGAAGATGTCCTCGACCACTTCCTTCTCGGCAAAGACAAAGATTTTCCCGGTCTCGGGATCTATCCTGGCTTCCACATGTTGCGCCGTGGACGCGCCTACAGCCCGCCGATAGGCGGACACCATGGCGGACTCTATGGCTCCGATGATCACATCCTTGGCGAGTTGTTTTTCCTCCAGGACTTCATTGAAAGCCAGGGCGAATTCGTTCTTTGACATGCTCTTATTGCTCCGTGTGTTTCTTTATTTACTCGTAGCGGCGACTTAAGTCGCCCCCAATCCAACGACTGAAGTCGTTACTACCGGTTATTACAAACAGAAAAGTGGGGGTTGCCCACTTCTCGATGAACGCCGCGATCAATTCTGCCTTGCGGTGGGTATTTTAGCATGGGGCAAAAAATCGTGCAAGGATATAATTACAGGGGTAAATAAGCAAACGTTCAAATTGGCAAATGTTCAAATTGGCAAATGAGCAAATGTTCAAGTTGGCAAATCTATAAACCAATGAAAGGATGTGGAGTATAGATCAAAAAGAACTGACTTTCGAGAACTGGCAGAAGACAGTTCCCGAAACCATACGGTCTGAAAAATTCTGGTCGTTGATTGCCTACCAAAAGGCTCTCTATTTGTATCAACTGCTTTGGGATGATACCGAGGAATGGCGAAAGGATGAACGCGGTCAGGTTCTGGCGAAACAGATCGTTGGAAGTTCGGATTCGATTTGTTCAAACATCGAAGAAGGCTTTGGGCGCGGTCTCGGAAAACAACTTACGCTGTTCTACGTTTATGCTTTAGGTTCCGCCCGCGAAACAAAAGGACGTATTTATCGAGCCAAGGCATTCTATGCCACAGAAATCCTCAACCGGCGACTCAATCTCGCCAGCGAAGTTGTGGCGCTCGTCCTAACTGAGATTAACCGCCAAAAAGGACGCTAACGCCTGCCCTCTTTGCCTATTTGCCCACTTGCCCACTTGCTTATTTGCCCATTTGCCTACTTGCCCATTTGCTCCTCTTAAACTTACCATGAATAACCGAGATTTTGATAAAGCCGCCCTGCTCGGCGAGCCTTCCCACGTCTGGCGGGCGGGACAGCAACGCCGGTTGGATATGATCGTTCATGCGGCAGGAGATCGTATCAAAGGCATGATTCTCGAAAACGGATGCGGCGTCGGCATGTACGTGGAGCATCTCGCGGCTTATGGCGGAACTGTGATCGGATTGGAATATGACTTCGAGCGCGCGCACGAAGCGCGGATCAACTCTCCGCTCATCCTAAACGCCGCAGGGGAATTCATTCCGCTTCCCTCTTCGACCCTTCGACAGGCTCAGGGCGGCGCTTTCGACCTGATCCTCAGCCACGAAGTGATCGAACACGTACAGGACGACCGCGCCGCCATCCGCGAAATGATCCGCGTCCTCCGAAGTCCCGATCTTGCCTCGGGGCGACCCGGCGGACGTATCGTTTTATTCTGCCCCAATCGCGGCTACCCATTTGAAACGCATGGCGTTTACTGGAACGGGAAATATCGTTTCGGCAACAAGTTATTCGTCAATTACCTGCCGCGCAAATGGAGGGACAAACTTGCCCCGCACGTGCGCGTCTATTCGACAAGGGATCTGGAAAATCTGTTTGCCGGTCTGCCTGTCCGCTTTATCGAACGAACGATTATCTTCGGCGCCTACGATAACATCATCGCGCGGTTTGGTCCTTTGGGAAAAGTCCTGCGCGCTATTTTACAGTTTCTTGAAAAGACGCCGTTGAAGATTTTTGGGCTGTCGCATTTTTGGGTAGTTGAAAAAGTCGAAA
>Ga0247727_10009769_pt1 | contig 17212 bp, 13 predicted proteins | sample WisWelCaveWW1625_FD_202498 | JGI IMG/M metagenome (GOLD analysis project Ga0247727, IMG submission 202498) | Biofilm microbial communities from Wishing Well Cave, Virginia, United States - WW16-25 | ecosystem: Environmental > Aquatic > Deep subsurface > Groundwater > Cave microbial mat | place...
CCAGAAGGTCGCGGCGGGGGAACCCGCGGGCGGGGGGGAAGCGCGGCCTAGCGGGGGAGCCCCAAACCGGTGCGTGGGCTTGACTGCGAAAGCCACCTTCCTCCGGCCGGAGGCGGAAAATGTCACCGCGCTGCCGGAGTCCCGCTCAGCTGAACGCGAGGTCCGTCCCGCACGCTGGGCACGACGTCCAACCCGTCTCGACGGTCGCGCCGCATTTGGGACACGGCATCGTCACCGGCGGTGAGGTGGCCTCGCTCTCCGGCGCGGCAGGAGATTCCTCCGCGTGGGGTGCGGCTTCGGCATCCGAGGGCGCCGCCGCGAGCTCAGGCCCCTTGCGCCCGCGCATGCGGAAGGCCACGATCCCGCCGACGCCGGCGGCGACCGCAAGGCCGATGAGCGGCAGCAGCATCGAGCCGCCGGTGCGCACGGCGCTCGCCGATTGATACGCGACGCCGCCCGCCGACGCGGCGGCGCTCACGCGGCAGTCGGAGTTTGCCGAGAGGTCCGCCGGCGCGGTGAAGGTCACGACGCTGCCGGTGGTCGAGGACAGTACCCCGCAGGTAGCGCTCCACACAACCGCCGCATCCGGGATGGGCACACCAGCCGCGTCCGTCACGGTCGCGGTGAACACCTGCTGCTGGCCGCCCGAGAGCGTCGGGTCCGCCGGGCTCACACGCACCACGAACGGGCCGGGGTAATTCACACGCACGGAGGCGCTGCCGGAGATCGCATTGTAGGTCGCCGTGACCACGCAGCTCGAGCCCGCCGCGCTCCGCGGTGCCGAAAGCGTCGTCGTCAGCCCGCTCGTCGGCGACACGGAGCCGCACGAGGTCGACCAGGCAAGGACGAGGCTAGGGATAGCGTGGCCGTTGCCGTCGAGGACGGCGCCCGTCACCGAGACCGACCCGTCCGACTCCACCACGTCCGAGGTCGGCGAGACCTCGACGGAGGCGGGAGCGCCGTACTCGACAAACACGCTCGCGAACCGCGTAAATCCGATGCCGGTCGCGCTCACGGTGCAGGTGTACCCGGCGAAGTCGCTGCTCACGGTAAGCGTCGGCGATGAGCCGTTCTCCGGCGCGAAAGCGCCGCAGCCGCCCGGCGAAATGCGCCAAACGGCCGCGAAGGGGTGCCCGTTTCCGTCGCCAAACGTGAATTCGACCGAACCGCTCGGAAGCGAAGCCGATGCGGGCGAGAGCAGTGCGTCCCGCAGGTCGTGGCTCACGGACACCGCCACATCGCTGTGGTCGGCGCCGAACCGGGCCACCAGCGTGCAGTCCATCCCGCCCGCGTCGGTGGACGCGGTGAAGGCCGTCGCAGCGCCGGCCGTGAGCGAGAAGCGCCCGCACACCGGCGGGTCGACCGACCAGGCGGCCTCAAAGGGGTGGCCGTACGAGTCGACGGCGGCAAACGACTGCCCGCCGCCCTCGACGAGCGCCGCCGTCCTCGGGGTGACCTCGATGCGGCCGGTGTCGTGGACGATCGAAATCACCGAGGTCGCGAAGTCCGACCCGAAGCTCGCGCTCACCGTGCACACGACGCCGCCCTCTTCGATCGCCTCAAACAGCGTGAACGCGGCCGCCGCTCCGCCGACGCGCCCGCAGGTCGTCGCCCAAACGAAAAGCAGCTCGTCGCCGTAGCGGTCGGTCGCCGACAGGCGTATGCCATCGCCTTCGACGACGACGGCAGAGGTCGGCGTGAGGGCGATGGTGCTCGTGTCGTGCCGGACGGTGAGCCTCATCGAGGCGTACGCCGACCCCACGGAGCCCACCACCGTGCAGGTCGACCCGCCCGAGTCCGTGGCGACCGTGACGCGCACGGAGATCCCGAGCGTCGTGTCAAGCACGCCGCACTCCGGGAACTGGAGATCCCACGTCAGCGGGTACGGGTGCCCCTGACCGTCCTGGCCGTAGATGACAACATCCGTACCCTCGACGAGGTGCGCGGTGGCGGGTGTCACGAACACCGTGCTTGTGTCGTGGACGATGGTGATGCTGGCTGTCGGCTGGCTGCAACTCTGCCCGAGCGTGTCCATCACGGTGAGAACGGGCGTGTAGGTGCTGATGTCGGGGAAGGAGTGCGCCGGGCTCTGCGCCGAGGAGGTCGTGCCGTCGCCGAAGACCCATGACCAGGTGTACGGGCGGAGCCCACCGGTTGCGGTCGCCCCGAAGTGGATCGGCGTAACGACCTCCATCCCCGAGGTTTCGTACGCCGTGGCGGTGCAGAGGACCGGCAGCACCGACCCCCACACATTGAATTCGTCAACGTAAGCGCCTTCCGAGCGGCCGGAGCGGTCGCTGACGAACCGGAAACCGACCTCGACGGTGGTCGTCGGGATCGCGACGCTGGATGCGGCCCAGCCGCCGCTCGTGCCGGTGTGGGCGTCGACATAGGTCCACGCGAAGCCGTCGTAGAGCATCACCTGGAGGGTGTCGTTCAACGCCGTGTCGATCCAATACCGGTAGTCGACGCGGGCGGAGTCGAAGATGCTCACGTCGACATCGTGGACCATCGTGGCGTCCATCCCATCGTCGTAGAGGTGGATGTCGCGGTTCTGGTCAATGCGCGTCGCGTAGAGGCGGACGTCGTCGACGTACGCGCCTTCGTAGATGACCGACCCGTCGGAGGTAAACATGAAGCCGACCAACACCGCGGAGGAGGGGATTTTGTAGGTGCCGAACTGCCAGCCCATCGCGGCGCCCGCGTTGGGGAACTTCTGGTTCTCGAAGTGCCAAGCGGTGTCGAAGAACGCGACGTAGAGGTTGTCCCAGCTGTTCTCCGAGTTCTGCCAGAACCAGTACTCGAGCGTGACGTCGGCATAGCCCGCGAGGTTGACGGGCACGACCGCGGTGGAATTCATGTAATTGTCGTAGTAGCGCACTTGGGCGTTCGGGGCGTTGCTGTATTGCTGGTTGTTCCCCGTTTGCGCACACCAGATGCTGTAGCTCCCGTTGTGCGCGCGGGCGGTGCTGCGGCCCCAGTAGTCCTGGCCCGCCGAGTCCGAGCTGTTGCGGTCGGCGTATTGGAACGACCCGTTGCCGGTCTCGAACCCTTCCGTGAAAAAGTCGATCACCGTGAGCTTGTCGCCGGAGCCCGCGGCCCACGCGCTCGCGTTGCCGTCGGAGGCGCGGTAGTTGGAGGCGGCCCAGTAGTCGGCGCCGTTCAGGAGGTCGGCGTCGCCGACGGTCCACCCGCGGGCGCCGAGGACACCTTCGAAGTTTTCATTGAGAGCGAGGACTTCGACGTTCTGGGGGACGGGGGAAGCCGGGACCGGCGCGGCGGCAAGGATCGCCCCGGCGATGAACGTGGCAAGGAGCGCTGAGGCGGCGGCGGTCTTTCGTGACATTCGTCGTGCATGCGCGTAGGGCGATACGGTGGCTTGGCTCAAACAGTGACCCCCCTTGGGCCCCCGGAAGTGCGGCCGGGGTGGGATAACTGTTTCGGCGGGGTTTGGGAAATCCCGCATCATCCAGGCAGTCGAAAGGCGGCAGGGGGCGGGGTCAAGAGGGGGTAGTGTCTGCCGGCCCCCACCCCCCGCGCTGCCGGCGTCTTGCGACACCCCCCCGTGAAGCGCTTGCCCCCTCCTCCGGGGAGGGTTAAGGCGCGCGCGGGCCTCATGGGCCGCGTGTGGTCGCCGCTCCTCGTACAGGGAGAGCTTGTGCTTGCAAGCGGCCCGCGCCCCCACACACGCGCGCTTACCCAAGAGCTCGCGCACTTCGCGCTGCGCGGAGGGCCGGGCGCCGTGCTGTGGGCCGACGGCGACCACGGGTTCAACCCGTACGACTTCGCGGAGATGAACCTCGAGCGGGGGTTCGACGCGGAGTGGGGCGCGGAGCGCCTGCTTGTCAAGCGCTGCATGACGCCGTTCCAGTGGGACACGGTGCTCACGCGCCACCTCAAGGAGAAGCTCACGGCCTTGGCGGCCTCGGCGGCCCCGGCGGCCCTCGTCCTTGCCGCGCCGTACGAGGACCTGTTCTCGACGGACGAGCTCCAGGACTGGGAGCGGGAGGACTACATCGAGTACAGCCTCGCCCACCTCAAGGGCCTTGCGGAGGAATTCGACCTCCCGGTGGTGATCGCGGTCGACATGGCGAGGTGGTGCACGGTGAACCCGCTGATGGCGTGGAAGGCGTTCGAGGCGGCCGACCAGCGCTTCGCGGTGCGCCGGTCGGGCGAGGGTTGGGAGGCGTTCGAGGTCAGCCGCGAGGTGCTTGCCGGGGGCGCGCTTGCCCACCTGCGCCAGCGCACGCTTACCGACTTCGGGGGGCGCGAGGTGCCCTCCCCCACCGTGCGGCTCGTCGCACAGCCCGCGCGGCTTGACCGCACCGCGCGCGCGGTGGCGGTGGAGCGTGGTCGCTGATGGGGCAGTCGACGCCGACCACGACGATGGCGCTCGACACCTTCGCGGCGCGCTACGCGGGATTCCGGTCGGAGCTCACGGCGCGCGAGCAGCGGTGGTTCGACGAGCTCGTGTGCCGCGCGAGGCGCCACTCGAACGCGATCAACCGCCGGCCGCACCTCGACTTCGAGCGCCCGGTCGTGCTCGCGATCCTCCTCGAAGGGATGCGCGAGATCGAGGACACGAGGCGTGAACTTGACAGGACAAGGAGACAGCTGGAGGAAGCATGCCATGCACTCGACGACGCCGGCCTGGTTGTTCGACGCGTACCCGCACCCACGGAGGAGCAGCTTGGTCGTGTGGGTCAAACACGGATCGAGGACGCTGAAGCGGGAAGTGCCGTACTTCCCTGATTTCTGCGTGCGATCCGATGTGCTGCCGCTTGAGGCGGCGGAAGCGGCGCTCGAAGGGGACCCGCGGGTCGCCTCGGTGCGGCGGGAGGCCGCGAGGCTGTGGCTGCGGGGGGGCGAGGTGGAGGTGCTGCGCGTCACTCCGCGGAGTCTTCACCTCTTGCATGCGGTGGCGCGCGACTTGAGGCGGAAAACGCGCACGAAGGGGTTCCAGTTCTTCGATGTGGACCACCAGCCGGAGAGCCGGTGGATGCACGCAAGCGGGCTCTTCGCGATGTGCCGGCTCAAGGTGGGGGCGGGGGGGCCGGAGCTTGCGCTTGCGGCAGGCGAGGACCGGTGGTCGTTCGACTACCCGAACCCGGAGCTGAAGACGGTGCGGCTCGAGGTGGCCGCGCGGCAGGTGGGGCACGAGCCCTCGTTCGACGACCCGCTCGAGGCCGTGCGGCTCGGAGGGGACGAGGTGGTGTGCAGGGCGCCCGGAGACCCCGCCGCCGAGCGGGCGGCGCTCGCGGAGTTCGGCCGCAGGCTCGACGCGGCGGACCCCGATGTCATCGTGACGCACCACGGCGACCGGTGGGACATCCCGTACCTGCTCCGGAGGGTGAGGCGGCTTGGCATCGCCGACCGCGTGCGGCTCGGGAGGGAAGGCGACCCGGACCCCGACCGGCCCGACCAGAAGGCGAAGAGCATCCACACCTACGGGCAGTGGCTGTTCAAGACGCACGCGTACTACCTGCGGGGCCGGTGGCATGTCGACCTCGCGAAGAAGACGCTCGACTCGGACGACGACCGCAAGGACCTGCATGGAATCCTGTACCTCGCGCGGATCGCGAACCGGCGCCCGCAGGACGTGAACCGGAACGGCGCCGGCTACGCGCTGCAGCAGATGCAGGTCGACGCGGCGACGGACGCGGGGGTCGCGCTGCCGTGGAAGCGCAACCTCGCGGAGGACTGGAAGGATGCCGCCACGCTCTGCGCGGTCGACCGGGGCGGGCAGATCCAAGTCCCGGCCCCCGGCATTTACGAGGATGTGGCCGCGTGCGACTTCAGCGGCTACTACCCGTCGATCGTGGTGCGCCACAACCTGAGCAGCGACACGATCAACTGCGCGTGCTGCCCGGACGGCCCCGTGATCCCGGAGCTCGGCCTCCATGTCTGCAAGCGGCACGCCGGCCACCAGTCGGAGATCCTGCGGAGGATGCAGCCGCACCGGGCGTACGTGAAGGCGCTCCTGCGCCGTGCGGAGCGCATGGGGGACGTCAACGGAGACCTCGTCGCGAAGGCGCGGGCGGTGAAGTCGGAGCAGAAGGCGCTTGGCGTCGTGTGCTTCGGGTACTTCCGCTACCGCAACGCGAGGTTCGGGTGCGCGGAGGTGCACCAGGCGATCCAGTGCATCGGACGCGCGTCGATGACGCGCGCGCGAGAGCTTGCAAACGAGATGGGGTTCGACATGATCCACGCGATGACCGACTGCGCGTTCCTGCAGAAGCGGGGGATCACGAGGGCGGGCGCGGTGAAGGCAGCGAGGAGGATCGCCCGCGAAGTCGGCCTGCCGATGGATGTGGAGGGGGTGTACCGGTGGGTCGTGCTGCTCCCGTCGAAGACGCACTCGACCTCGAGCGAGGTGGGAGTGCCGAACCGCTACTACGGGAAGTTCGAGGACGGGCGCATGAAAGTCCGCGGGATCGATGTGCAGCGGCACATCACGCCGGGGTGGATCTACGACGCGCAGCAGCGGATGCTCGATGTGCTCGCCCGCGCGGACAATGCTCGGCAGTTCCGCGCGCTCCTGCCGGAGGCGCTCGACGCGGCGAAGGACGCGGCGCTGCGCTTGCGCGCGCGCACGGTCGACCCCCACGAACTCGGGATGATGGTGCAGGCGACGAAGGCGGTGGGCGAGTACCTCGCGAACACGGCGACGAAGCACGCGCTGCGAAGGCTAGAGGACGCGGGGACGAAGCGGCGCCCGGGGGAGTACGTGAAGTATGTGGTAGGGCGGAGCCACGGGCCGGGGGACGCGAGGGCAACGCCGGTGGAGCTGATGGGGAGGGAAGGCCCGTGGGGCGCCCCGACCCAGCCGATCTACAACACGGAGTTCTACCTGCGGCTGCTCGCACGCTCGGTGGAGACGATCCTCGCGCCCTTCGGGTACGAGGAGGACGCGGTGTTCGAGTGGCTCGCGGGGCGGGCGGAGAGCCCGAGGCGCGCGGCAAACGCGCAGGTGGTCGCGGCGGCTCGGCCGCCCTTCGTCCGGTCGGGGCGGTTGCGGTGGGCGCGCGAGGGCTTCAGTCGCCAAGTGCGCGCTGCTTCGGCGCCGACTTGTCCTTGCCTTTGGCATCGACCCATGTGAGCGCGGGCCCGACCGGCTCGAGGGCCTTCGGGTCGTCGAAGCGGGCCTTGCCGGCGTCCTTCTTGAGCGGCCGGGCAACGAGCTCGTCGTTCGGCGGCGCGGTGAGGAGCTTCCGCAGCCCCGGCTTCCCCGTCGCCTCGGGGCGCAGCCACTTGTCGATGCCCGCGTCGGTGAGTTGCGCGATCATGCGGTCGTGGAACTGGCGGACGAATTCGTTCGGCTCAATCGTTACGAGGGCAAACGCGCGGTCCTCCTTGTGCTCCCAGTAGGGCCCCACGAGCGCCGGCACGGCCATCGCCGCCCCGTCGGCGCGCTCGATGCGGTACGGCGTCTTGTCGTTCCCCTCCCCGGCCCACTCGAGGATGTAGCTCACGGGCGCGACGCCGTGGTGCTTGCCGAACATGGTGGACCACATCTTGCTCGACTCCAACCTGTCAGCGCGCGCGTTGAAGGACGAGAAGCGCTTGGAGAACCCGAACACGTGGCGCTCGACGGCGGGCTTTTCATCGTTCAAGTACAGGACGGGGAGCCCTGTGTGCGGCCGGATGAACGGCCGGTCGGCGTCCTTGAACTCGACTTTGTAGCCGCGGAGCGCGTCCCGCTTGTCGATGTCCGGACCGCGCAGGCCAATGACGCCTGCCATCGCGCCTTGGAAGCACGCGGGAGAAGATGAACTGACGGGCGGGCGCGAAGGCTCCGCAAGCCGCCAAGTTTTTGGCGGGGGCCGCCCCTCCACGGGCCGATGGCTGGACTCATCGGCCTCACGGCGGCCGACATCGACATTCAAGATGCGCTCGGCACCGCGCGCTGGGAGTACGATGACAAATGGATCCCGCACCCGGTGGTGCGCCTGACGACGACGCTGCCGATCGCGATCAACAAGCCGGACGGCCGCGCGATCGTGCGCGCCCGGTGGGGGTTCGATGTCGGCGGCGGGCGCCCGATCGGCAACGCTCGCGATGACCGTCTCACTGAGAGCCCGATGTGGAGGTCGATGCTCGGAAAACTGCCGGCGCTCTTTGTGACGACGGGCGTGTACGAGCAGGTCAAAGAGCCGAAAAAGACGAGTTACTGGTTCCGGCGCGTCGATGGCAAGCCCATTGTTATGCCCGGCCTGTGGGCCGAGCGGAAGATGGGCGAGGAAAAGCGGATTTGTGGTGCGATCATCACGACGAGTCCGAACAAGTTCTTCAAGGAATTCCACGACCGCCAGGTGTGCGCCCTTTCGCCGAAGGAGCTCGATGCGTGGATGGACGAGCGCGACCCCGAGAAGGCGAAGAAGATGCTCCACGCGCCGGCCGACAAGGAGTGGGAGGCAGTCCCGGTGGACGACCGGATCTTCAAGCACGGGCGCATCGAGATTGCGGACCTTGTCGAGGCCGGCCCCGCGCTGAGGTGGAAGGAGGGGTTCAAGGTGCCGACGGGCGGGACCCAACGGCGTCTCGAATGACGGCTGGGCGCCTCGGGGGCACTCGGCGGCCCCGCGGTGCGCTGGAAGAAACAGTCGCGGAAGCGGCTTCGAGCCCCGGGTTCAATAGAGGGTGCCGAGCGCCACACCCACGATCAGCAGTAGCCCAAACACGGCCGTGAGCTGGATGGTCATCCCGTTCGCCGGGATGAGCGCGTGGGGGTCTGCGTAGTTCGCGTGGGCGACGCGGAGAGTCTTCAACGCGAGCGGAAACGTGAGTAGGGGAAGGAGCGCCGTCGGGGGCGCAGAGTTGAGGCCGACCGCGAGGAACGGGAACAGGAAGGCCGCCACGAGCATCGCCTGGTACACGTCGAGCGAGCGGACGGGACCGAGGCGGACCATCGCGGTGCGCTTGCCAACGGACAGGTCGGCCTTTTGGTCGGGGAACTCGTTGATCCAGAGGATCGCGGCGATGAGGAGGCCCATGGCGATCGAGAGCATCAGCGCACCGACGGAGACCGTGCGCGCTTGGACGAGGTAGGCGCCGACGAGGACGAGCGGCCCAAAGCACGTGCCGACGACGATTTCGCCAAGGCCGCGGTGGGCGAGTTTGAGCGGCGGGCCGACGTAGAACACCGTCGCGCCGAAGCCGAGGATCCCAATGAAGAAGAGGAGCGAGCCTGCAGCGGTGGAGAAGCCCCCGATCGCGAAAAAGATGGAAAGGCCCGCGAGGGTGCCGAGGCTGAGGAATGCGAGCGCGACCCGCAGGTGGGCGGCGGGCGCGATTCGCCCGGTGGTGAGCACCCGCCCGCCCCCGGCGAAGGGGTTCTTGTGGTCCACGGCAAGGTCGTTCCCGCTGCGGTAGTCGAAATTGTCGTTCAGCATGTTGGTTGCGAGCTGGAAGCAAGCGATCCCCCCGAGCGTGAAGGCCGCGAGCGCGCCGTTGAACGCGCCGACCTGTTCGAAGGCAAGGACGATGCCGAGGGTCGCGGGAATCAGGGATGCGATCAGGAACGGCGCGCGCAGCGCGAGCAGCCACAGCTTCCCTTGCGTGGGTGGAGCGGCGGAGTGGCTGCCAGCCGGCTCGGCGGAAGGTTGCGGGGCGGCCACGGCGCCCACCTACAGCGGGCGAGTGAAGCCCATGAAGCCGACCTGCTTGCCTTCCTTGAACTTGGGGCGCACCGTGAGCACGCCTTGGAAGCGTGAGCCGTCCTTGCGCATGAGGGTCACCGTTTCCTCGAACTTCCCTTTCTCGACGGCCGTTTGAAGGAGGCGGGGGACGAGGGTCGCGACGTTTTCTGGAATGTGAAAGGCGGCAACGCTCATCTTGCCGACGACTTCGCTGGGGCTCCATTGGAAAATCGTGGAGGCGCCGGCGGCAAACGTTTGGACAAGGCCGGTCATGTCGCAGACGATGACGGAGGCGAGCTCTTCCTGACTGGGGTGGTATTCGGAGGTCATGCCTATCGCGGCTCGATTGCTCCCCGTCCTTATCGGGTTGGGGGTTAACCTATTAACCCGCGCGGGCGCGCAGGACGCCCGTCGAGTATTCAGGGGATGGCGGGTCGCGGCGGCGGGGGCGGGAGCCGTCCGTTGCGGCTCGCAGCCGGCGCCGCGGTCGGCGTTTGGTCTCAGATCGACGGCCTCGGGTACACCACCTGGGCGCGCTCTTGTTGTTCTTGCTGTCGTGGCCGTTCGGCATCGCGATGTTGGCGACCATGGGCTCGATCGCCGTTTCAGTCTCGTCGGTTCTGCTTACGGTGGTCGCCCTGTTTCTGCTATATGGCAGACTGGTCCGGTTTTTTCCAGCAGGTCCCCTCGTTGCGCCCACGAAGGAATTCGTTCAGCGCCCGCAAGAAACCGGAGCGCGCCCGCAGGAGGCTATCCACGTCGCTCGGCGCGCTGATACCTCCGATTACAAGTTGCCCCCGCAATAGCTCCCCGGTCGAACCGTTTCGTGCCCGATGCACCCCTAGGCGAGGCCAACCGTGGCCGCTTGCCGGCAATCTGCCGGTCGACTGGATGGCGGACAGCCGGTTGGGAATTGCCCTAGCCTTAGATTTCTCCGAGTTGCAAAGCGCAACCGCCCTCCGACCATTTGAATCGCAAAGGACGATCCGGGGGAAACCCGCAGCATGCGGTACGCCGATGCGGGAGGGCGCTCATTCTGAAAATGCGACCACGGTTGCGTCGCCGATTGGGCGATCTTGGCGGAGGAAGTGGGGGGACTGGGCGATGAAGCCGCAGCCGCGCACGCGACGATGGTCAGGAGGCCCTCCGGGCACTACGCACCGCCGCCATCGCTGACACGGCAAGCGCGCTTGCAGCCGCCGGAGCGAAATCGCCGGCGAGGAAGCCACCACCTGGACTCCCGACGCGGTCTTCCGTGAAATGTACCTCGGACGGGGGCCTGTCGCGCCGCTCCACCACGACCATGTAGGCTTGGTCCCTCGGAGCCCCGGGGTAGTTCGCGAACCGCTGCGCCATGTCGGAGGCATCCGTGTGGTTGCCGGGTGGATCTGTTTCGACACTCGGGCCGGCGAATGCTATCATGAAATAAGTGACCTGCTTGCCCTCCACCAAGTGCTTCCCCTCGTTCGCGGCGATTGAGGGGCTGTAATCGTCGTGGGCGTAGACCGTGACCGTGAACGAGACATTGTTCTCCGAGCGGATCTCGATGAAGTTCAAGGCCCCCCTGCCGGGGCCGGGGGCGGCAACCTTGAACGGCGCGAACTCCGCCGCGACCATGGGTCCGTATTGGGTTTGAATCCCCACTTGAATCGTGGTTTGGTAATCGATCGCACCGCTGATTGGAGGCGCGGCCGCCGACACACCGGGCCCAAGGAGGAGGACCGTGAGTGACGCGGCGATTACCGCTCCAAGGAGAGCCCCACACCGCACGCCGATCAACCGGAAGCGCGGCCGCATAATCATTGCGGATGGCGCGACCCACTGGCGACCGTGAAGGAGAAGAAAGTGGGGGCACTGGGATTTGAACCCAGATCAGCTGGTATCTTCTCCGCGCGGTTTTGGAGGCCGCCCGGATGAGTTTACGAGTCCTGCGCTCCAGTTAATCGGCATTGATCGCGATTGACCGTCCCGCATACCCGTGTCTCATCATTCTCGTAACTGGAGCCAGCGAGGATGCCAGGTTACCCCATACCCCCGGATTTGTGGTCGATTCCGCAGTGCGTCCCCGCGCCGCAGCCTGGCGGGCGCGCAAAACGAACGCGGCGTACTTAAGGGTTGGCGGGTGGCCGCGCGCCGGGCGGCGCCCCGACGCTCGCGGGCTTCGTCGCGAGCGAAACCGCCTTCACCCGGCGCCGCGGCGGCGCCGGCGAAACGGGGCGGGACGGGACCGGGAGCGGACGGATCGGCGGCGGGGGCGGCACGACGGGCAGCCGCCGGAGGTCGGGGCGGGCCGCGGCGGCCCTGCGCCTATTCCCCCGCGTTGCTGCCGCAAGGGCAATGAGTGCCCCGATCCCGACGAGGCCCGTCGCGGCGGCAACGAGCAGGAAGCTGCCGCCCGGAGGCACGGTGTCGGCGCCGGCCAAGACTACACGAAGCGTGCGCGTGGTGCGCAGCCCGTCCGAGTCGGTCACCACGACCGTGAGGTTGTGGCTCCCGAGGTCGTACTGGGCAGGATCGAGCACGAACGACCAAGGCGTCGTCCCCTGCGCAAGGATGAGGTTTCCTTGGTCGATGCGCCATTCGACCTTCCGAGCGGTGACGCCGGACGGCAGCGTGTTCGTCCCGTTCACGGTGGTGGGGCCGCGAATGGAGAACCCGTCCACGATGTTGAGGAACACGATCTGAACGCTTCCTGTGGAAACAACCCGGAAAGTCGCGGTTGCAGGCTCGGACCAAAACCCGTTCGAGTCCTGCACGCGCAGCGAGATTACGTGCTGGCCGAGCGACAGCGAGCTCGTTTGGAACGAGGGCTGCGAGGAGAGCGCCCCGTCGCGGTCGCTCGTCCACTCGAACTGCGCGATCGTCGTGTCCGTCGAAACGCCGTGGCCCTCGAAGGTGACCGCGGCCCCCTGCATTTCCGGGGACGCGGGGCTGATGGAGTCGATGACGGCGGTCGGCGGCTGCGCGCCCGGCGGCCGCACGCTGATCGCCACGCTCGCGTCGTTCGTCGAAGGCACGCCGTTGTCGTCGATCACGGTGAGCCGCGCGGTGAATGCGCCGGCGGCCGGGTAGGTGTGGTCTGCGGCGGACAGATTCTCGAGAGCGGATTCCCCGTCGCCGAAGTCGAAGATGTACTGAGAGATGGCCGAGTCGTCGCTCGAGCCGGAGGCGCCGAAGTGGACGGACCCGCCGACCTCGACGGCAAGCGGGCTCGCCGTGAGGTTTGCGACCGGAGCGAGGTTGGCGGAGCGCACGGTGAGCGACACGCTGCGCGCGTCATTTCCGGCGTTTTGGTCGTCCGGCTCCACGTCCTCGAGCCGCGCGAGCACATTGAACGCTCCGGGCGAGGCCGGGGCGGTGGTCACGGCAGAGAGGTTCAGCGTGCCGTTGATGAGGCCGAAACTTTTCCGGGCAAGTTCGTTCGACGGGCTTGCTGAGTCGCGGTAAAACGCGAGCGTCCCGCGAGTTGCAGGCGCGGTGCCGATATTCTCGATTGCGGCGGTCAAGATTACCTGCGCGCCAGCCACGGGGCTCGCGGGCGTGGCCGAGAGCCCTGTCACGGACACGTCGATGTAGCCTTCGGGCTCCTCGATCCGGTGAATTTGGCGGGTGTCAAGTGTGAGGTTCTGAATGAGCCCCGACGGCCATCGAATCGTCGCGCGCACCGTGGCCGTCTGTTCGGGGTTCCCGAAGAAGAGGCGCATCGAAGATTGCGAGCCGGTGCCGTCGCCTCCTTGGATTTCTTGAAATTGGAGCGAGGTCCGGGTGCTGTTGGAAGCAACGGGAGTTACGGTTACGGTGGCGCCAATGGCGGCTTTGTTCGAATTGCGCCCGACGAGTTCAAGCTCGACGAACCATCCCCCGTTGCCGCCGTTGCGGTAAAGCCGCGCGCCGCTCGAAGATCCCACGAGGAGGTCGAGGTCGCCGTCGCGGTCGTAGTCGGACCAGCCCGCACCCCAGCCGTTCTCGGACTCGACGCCCGCCCGCTGGGTCGCGTCATCGAAGTGGCCGGGCCGGTCGGCGACGTAGAGGTTGTTCGTGCGGTTCTCGTAGATGCTGGTGACGAAAAGGTCGGAATTTCCGTCCGCGTTGAAGTCGCCAAAGGTCGGGTTGGAGGCGGTCTCGCAATAGCGGACGCCGGACGCTTCGCGCATCTCCACGAAGCCGTAGCTTGGCGCCCCGCGGTTGCGGTACACCTGCGAGGTGTCGTGCCCGAGCGCGAGGAATTGCGGGTGCGCGAGGTTGGCGACAAAGAGGTCGAGGTCTCCGTCGCCGTCGAAGTCGGCAAAGTCCGACCCGATGGAGTGGCCGCAGGCGCCCGACGGGTTCGGCAGCACCGACACGTTTTCGCAGTCGACGCCGAGCTCCTCGGCGCGGTTCGTGAAGGTGCCGTTGCCGCTGTTCACCCAGAGTTCATTCGGCTCGAGCCGGTAATTCGAGACATAGAGGTCGGGCCAGTGGTCGTTGTTGAAGTCGCCCCACACGACGCCGCGCGAACGCAAGTTCTCGTACATCCCGGCCGCGATCGTGGCGTTTGTGAAGGTGCCGTCGCACTCGTTGTGCCACAGGATGTTCGGCGTCCCGTAGGACACGCCGGTTTCGTCGTCGAGCGGCGGCCACTCGTAATTCGCAACGTAGAGGTCGAGGCAGCCGTCGCGGTCGTAGTCGGCCCATGCGGCGGCCTCGGAGGGCAGGTCGTCCTTGGGCATCCCGGCGACCGCGGTCACGTTCGTGAAGGTGCCGTCGCCGTTGTTGCGGAAAAGCGTGTCCCACGTGGGGGCCCATGCGGTTGCGTAATAGTCGAGGCGGCCGTCGTTGTTGTAGTCGCCCCACACGCCGCCCGAGAAGGCGCCGCGCGTGCCGGAGAAGAGCGACACGTCGTCGAAGCCGCCGCCGCGGTTGTTGCGGTAGAGCACCCCGCCTGAGAACATGATGTCGTCGTACCCGTCCCCGTCATAGTCGCCCCACGCGATTCGCGAGAAGGGCGCGTGGGAGAGGCCCGCCGAAACGGTCGCGTCGAAAAACTCGGGGACGACGGGGCCCGGAAGGGAGCCGTTTGGCAGCGTCCCGTTCGGGAGCGTCCCGTTGGGCAGGGTGATGTTGCCGCCCGGAAGGGAGCCATTCGGGAGCGTCCCGTTGGGCAGGGTGATGTTGCCGCCAGGGAGCGTGTCGTTCGGGAGCGGCCCGGGCGCCAAAGGCGCTTGCGGAGCCGCGGCCCCGAGCAGGGCAACGCCCCCGGTCGGCGCTCCGATCAAGGCCGCCGTGAGGAGCGCAAGGATGGCACGCGTCGTGGCCATCTTCATGCCGTGACGCTCCTTGGCCAGACGGGCGCGCGTCGATCGGCGGCGCGCGATATAAAACGGTTCCTAATCGGAGCGGAACGGGGCAGAGGCGCCCTCACTGAAAAAGGGCCGGCGAGCGGGGCGCGCTACCTGCGCTGTTTGGCGAGCCGCTTTCGGCGGCGCATCTTCTTTTTTCGCCACTTCCAGCGCTGCTTACCGCGCTTCTTCCATGCGCGTGAGGAGCGCTTCACCGATGCACCGTCCGCGCGCATCCTAAGAAACGGCTATAAGCGTTTGGGTGGCCGCCGCGCGAGCGCTTTCGGAAGGCTCGCGCACGGTTTTGACGGGCTCCGGGCGAGGCAGTTACTAAGTAGACCCGCGCGGCATTCGCGCCTTTTGGGGGGAGGCGCGGTGGACGTATGGGGCTCGGCGATCGTCGCGTTTGCGGTTTTTTTCCTGCTCTTTTTCTCGTTCACGAACGGGTTCAACGACGCCAGCGCGGTCGTGGCCACGACGATTTCAAGCGGAGCGCTGAGCCCTCGCAACGCCGTCGTGCTTGCGGCAACGACGGGCGGCCTTGGCGTGCTTGTCGGGGGCACGGCCGTCGCCAACACGATTGCGAAGATGGTGCAGGTGCCCGCGGACTTGCACGGCACCGCGATCATTGGCGCCGCGCTTGCGGGCGCCGTCGTGTGGAACCTCACGGCGTGGCGGCTCGGCCTGCCGTCGAGTTCCTCGCACGCGCTCGTCGGCGGGCTCATCGGCGCGGCGCTCGTGGCGCTGGGGCCCGACTCCGTAAATTGGGGGGGAGCGTGGCTTGCCGACCCCCTCCACCACCCCGTGAGCGGCTTTGCCGGCGTGATCTTCTCGCTCATCACGGCGCCCGCGCTCGGATTTGGAGCCGCGTGGGTGCTCCACAAGGCGGTGAAGGTGGGCCTTCGCAACGCGAGGTTCCGCGTGAACACGACGCTCAAGCGGCTGCAGATCGTGACAAGTTCGATCCTGTCGTTTGCCCACGGGTCGAACGATGGGCAGAAGGCGATGGGCATCTTCGTCGTGCTGCTCGTGGCGGCGGGCCTCTCGTCGGACCCCACGGTACCGCTGTGGGTGCGCGCGGTGGTGCTCGGCGTGATTACCGCGGGGACGCTCGGCGGCGGGTGGCCGATCATGAAAACGCTTGGGCGGCGCATCTTCGTGCTTGAGCCCGTCCACGCGCTCGACTCTCAGGTCGCCTCCGCCGCCGTCCTCTTCGGCTCGACCGCCGCGGGGATGCCCGTCTCCACCACGCACGTCGTCGCGACGAGCGTGATGGGCGTCGGCGCCGCGGAGCGCGTGTCGGCCGTGCGCTGGAACGTCGCAAAGCACATCTTGCAGGCCTGGGGTACGACAATTCCGGCGGCCGCGTGCGTCGCTGCCGCGATCGAAGCGGCGTTGCGCTACGGGGCGGGGCTGTAGCAACGGGGGGAGGAAATGGCCGAGAAAACGCGCCGCAAATGGGTTTCCGGCCTATTCCCGGTCGAGCACGACTTTTTCGCGATGCTCGAGGAGCAGGCGCAGCTCACGCGAGCCGGCATCGAGGCGTTCGCGGACTGGCTCGAACGCAACGAAGACCGCCTCGGCCTCACCGTGCTCGAGAAGGAGCGCGAGGCCGACGCCGCCCGCCTCAAGATGGAGGCCGTGCTCGTGGACGCGTTCTCAACGCCGATCGACCGCGGCGACCTCTACGAGGTGTCGCGGCAGCTCGACCAGGTGCTGAACTACGCGCGCTCCACGATCCACGAGGCCTCCGCGCTCGAGGTGCTGCCTCCCCAGCCCCATTACGAACAATTCGCGGCGGCGCTTCGGGAAGGCATGGGCGCGATCGCCGAGTCGATCCGGCACTTGGGCGACGACCCCGCGCTTTCCGAGAAGCAGGTGGGCACGGTGCGCCACGCGACGAAGGCGGTGCGCGAGGCCTACTACGAGTGCCTGCACGATGTCGCCCATGAAACCAATGTGAACCTCGCCTTGCGGCGCCGCGAGATTTACCACCACCTCAAGGACGCGGGCGTGATGATGGACAACACGACGAACATCCTGCACCGCATCATCGTGCGGGTGCTGTAGCGGCGGCCGAAGGCTCGCCGTGGCCGATCGCGTTCAACCGGCGCTGCGGCCCACCCGCGAGGCCGCCGAGCGTGTCGTTCGCGAAGCTCTCGATTGCCGAAAGCATGGAAAGGAAGAGGTCGCGGTCGAGCGGCGAGGCGGCCCGGCCCAGTGAGGCGATCTCCAGGCCGGACGGGGATGCGAGGT
>Ga0247727_10009770_pt1 | contig 17211 bp, 18 predicted proteins | sample WisWelCaveWW1625_FD_202498 | JGI IMG/M metagenome (GOLD analysis project Ga0247727, IMG submission 202498) | Biofilm microbial communities from Wishing Well Cave, Virginia, United States - WW16-25 | ecosystem: Environmental > Aquatic > Deep subsurface > Groundwater > Cave microbial mat | place...
AGGTTTCCGGAAGGCCCGATCATCCCGCGAACGATCAACCGTCCTGCCCCAGCCGATTCGACCGCCGGTTCACCCGGTTCACCCTCCTTGGGCAGCCCCGGCTCACCCGGCACCTGACTCACGCCCGCCGCACCCAGTTCCTTGAGCAAGTTTATCCAGATCACCGCGCGTTGCTTATCGAGACTCGATGAAATCTGAATTCGGAAATCAAGCTGGTATTTCACAGCCGGCTTTTCCACCGCCGTGCCGCCAGATTTCTTCACCGTCTGTGCCGCAGCGATTTGGCCGATCGGCCAAGAACAAATCCATAACGCCGCCAGCATCGTTAGTGTTTTGCCCAACATGGAACGGTCCTTGGAACCAAACCCGCAAGGTGGAATCAATAGACACCTCATAGTACTTCTCCCAGAGCGGCTCACCAGCCAGAATGTACCCACTCTCAGCCCGTGGCGACAAGCGGCCCGCTAGTCTGTCGGAAGTACGTCTGTCAGGTTCGGGGTGCCCAGATTCATCGGGGCCGCCAAAGAATTGCACAAACGCGGTCACTACGAACCGAACTGCCCCACTGCCGTTCGTCGAAGCCCCCGCGCGTTGCCTTTCACTCGGCCGCGGGTGAAACTACCCAAAACTCTATAGCCCGCAGTCGGCGAGGTATGCCCCGCTAACGATATGAATCCCAGCGTGCTGATGTGCTTCTGGGCCAAGCTCGGCAAAGAAATTTGGCCTGAGAAATACCATCCCATGATCTGCCACCTGATCGATGTCGGTCAGGTCGCTCGGCAGCTTTGGGATCGTGATGTTCGTCGCCGGCCTCACCTCCGTGGCCGACTGGATCGGCTCGAACAAGACTTTCTTCGAGGACTTCGGCAACACTCAGGCTATGTTTCCCGTCATCAATCAGCCGCGTCCGCTGCAAACGCTGGTCGAGGAAATCATCTCCAGGATGACGGAAACCATGCCTTACGGCTGCGCTTGCGCCCGCAGGTCGCGGAGCAGGGCGGCGAAGGCGCGTTCGAAGGAGTCGTGGTCTTTCCAGTTCGAGAAGTCCTCCGGCAGGAAGTATTGGCGGATTTCGCCGGCGAGGTCTTCGCCCGTGTACGGGTCGAGGCACTGCCACTTTTGGATCTCGCGGTACGGCACCAAGGCGATCGGGAACAGCTTGCGGCGCGGCCCGTCGCGCTCCGCCTTGCGGGCCTTGGTGATTTCGAGCGGGGTAGGGTGGTGCCGAGTCTTCGAGGCCCACCGCCTCTGGCAGTTGAGTCGTGATTCTGGTGGGCCTCGAAGACTCGGCACCACCCTACGCCGCTCTGCATGCTGTGTTTCGAGAGCACGACGAGCAGCCGGTCGTTGACTTGGATGGCCCGGTCGATCTGCTCGTGCAGCTTTTCGCCGCGCCGCAGGTCTTCCGGGGCGAACCACACCCGCAGCTTCTCGCCCAGCATCCGTTCAACCAGCCGCGGCGCGAACTCCTCGTCCTTGCCCGAAGAGCTGATGAAGCACGAGTAGTATTGGATCGGCTGGATCATGGCGACCAGCGATGGGATCATCGTGATGAACTCGTCCGGCAGCCCGCAACTGAGAAGAAACGCCTTGGGAATACGTCAATGCGTCGCCGCGTTCGGCTCAATTACGCCGTGAGTTGCAGATGACTCGATTGTGATAGTCGACGTATTTCTGTTCGACAGTATGTCCCTTCACAGAGCGAAGCGACGACAGCCTGATCGGTAACACCCCGAGGTCCAGTTCAGCGTGGTGATTTGGACACAGGCAAAGGATGTTACCCTCGACGTCCGGGCCTTTATGTTCGCCACCCAGAGGTTGAATATGATGGCCCTCCGCGTAGCGGGAGCCATCGGGAAACTCAATGGTCTTGCCGCAGATTTGGCACCTGAAATGATGGCATTTCTTCACCCTGCGCGACTTCGCGGTGTCCCGCAGAATCCTGTAGGTTGTGCTCTGAATCCTCTCGGGCGGTTCGAGGTCGGCTGCCTCGCGGGTAGTGGGCGGCGCCGAATGTATTTTGCCTTCGTGAAACATCGCGCGTCGATTGATTTGCCGAATGACATAATCTGCAACATCGACATTGCAGGATGTGCCCGGAAACATTGCATACTTGGTTAAGGCTTCGGAAAGCCGTCCCTCGAGTAGCAACGCACCATTCGAATCATCGCATCGCCATCCATTCGCAACAGTTCGCCAGATTCCATCACCATCCCTGTGAGGATGCGGTGGGTTGGGACCGAGAAAACCCCAATACATTCGATCGGCGTGAAACGTGATCCAGAGCGTAGTTCCATCATCCTCAAAGAAAAGGCGTATTTGCTTGCTGAAGTTTGCTGCTTCCCGCAAGGACTCGCCCTGGTCAAGGAAGCTCTTCTTCAAGCCGTCCCAATCTCGTTTTTGGCATAAGCGAAATCTGCTCTGTTTGGCGGTCCCGAATCCCAATCGGATAATCTCGTTGTCGAGACATTCCCGCACCCATCCCCCATGCTTCCCGAGTTTGATGTAACGAACTTGTGTGGCGGAAATCGCAGCGGACATTTCAGTAGACTCCAGAATGCTCGCTTCTCCGTTGCGCGGCGGGTGACATGGCGGCGGCTCGGCGTCGTCATGCTCACGGAGAGCCGAGCGGATGGCACGCGGCGGGTGCGTGCTAGCCTGCGAACGTGACGCTGACGATGTCGCTGGGTTGGCCGATTTCGTTGTCTTTGATCACGCCGATGGCGCGGTACTCGCGCACCTCGGGCGTGCCGGCGACGGCCAGCGGCGCGTGGTCGTCGTACGGCGTGTTCGTGTCGTACGTCAGCTTCGTCCACGTCGTCTGACCCTTGAGGCGGACGTAGATGTTCAGGCCATCCACGCCACGCTTCTGGAACTTGATGCGCACGAAGCCGGCGTGTACCTCCGCGGTGATCGCCGCCTTGTAGGTGTTCTCGTCGAAGGCGTCGGCCGTGCCGACGATGTCCATCTCCTGTTCGATCGTCGGCGTCATCAGGCCGCCGGCCTTCCACTTGTTGATCTTGGTGCGAATCGGCCCGGTCTTGGAAAGTTTCGCCTGCTTGACGGTCTTGAAGTTCGACACGGCGCCGGCCAATGCGTTGCGCGCGGCGGTGATCGCGAGAAGGGCGTTGATGACGAGCTGGATCTCCGCCTTGAACGCGGTGATCTCCGCCGCCGTTTCACCGAGCGTCGGGCCGTGCGTGTCCACGGTGGTCAACAGGTTCGTGAGCCATTGCAGCAGATCATCTTGGTCTTGCGGAACGAAGTCGGCCATGGCGGCGTCCTTTCACGAGCGTGGAACGGAAAGATGACAGCACGTATAGCCGGCTGCCGGCGCGAAAGCAAGCGTGCGTTCCGTGATTTGATCGAACACGCGGCCTCAATGGTCGCGACATGGGCCGCGATGCGAGAAACCCGAGTTGCACGGTCCGCAGCCTGAGTTGCACGGTCCGCAGCCTGAGTCGCAATCGTCGCACCCGGGGTTGCAACCGCCGCAGCCTGGGACGTAGCCATCGCAGGCTGGGTTGCACCGTCCGCCGCTCAGGTTGCGGCCGAAAAAACCAGGGTTGCGGCGGTCCCAACCCGAGTTGCGATGGCCGCAACCTGGGTTTCATCGGCCGCAACCCGAAATGCTGTATTGACTTATCGTTCTAATCCGCAACAACTTATGACGCAGAAGTTGTCTGCGGAGCGGAGGACGCCGAGAAATGGCTGAAGCTCGTCGAGAGTTTCGGCACGGAGGGATCGGCCGAGGGGGACCGCAAGCATGCACCCGTCATCGTCGTCTTGAACAAGATCAACGAGCACCCGTTCGACTTGAACCGCCGCGGCCTCGACCAGAAGTACCCGTTCATCCGCTGCTTTCTCCGCACCGACTGCGACGACCGGACCGGGATCGACGAACTGCGGCAGACCATCGAACGCGAGACGGACCGGCTCGAATTCCGGCGCGCCGGGACGCGACGTATTCCCCGCCGCGTGGTTCACCATCAAGGACCGACAGGCGTCGATGGCCCGGCGTAGGGTGTTGCCGAGTCTTCGAGGCACACCAGAAATACGATTCGTGCGTGAACCTGAATACGGTCGATTGCCAATTTGGGAGCGGCGTGGTGATGCGGCTGGTGTGCCTCGAAGACTCGGCAACACCCTACGCTAAGGCCAGTCTACTCCCAGTCGGGTTCGTCCCAACCGGGACACGGGTCGGCGCGGCCCCAATTCAGGTCGTATTCGCCCAGTTCGACGAATCGGTGAAAGGATGACCACGGATAATCGCGAACGCGTCGCACGTAACCGTGCTTGACCGGATTCCAATGCACGTAATCGATGAGCCGCTTGAGGTCGTTTTCGTCGCGGCAGGTATGTTCCCAGAATCGCTTCTGCCAGACGCCACGATGCCGACGCTCGGAGCGCGAGCGTGACTGAGCGGCCTCGCGGCCACCGCCGGCCAGAAATTTTCGAGTGAATTCCTCCTTGATCTGGCTCCATCGGAGCGAGTACTTGTCATCACCGCGAGGCAAACTCCAAACGGCGTGCAAGTGGTCCGGCAAGAGCACAATCGCAACCAGCTCGAACGGCCGTTTGGTCTGTTGTACAGTGATAGCCTCGTGCAATGAGCGGCGACCGATTTCTGATGTGAGTATTCGCCGGCGCAAGTGGGTGACCACGGTGAAGAAGTAGGTTCCGCCCGGAACGTGATAGCGCCGATAGTCTGCCATGTTCGGAAATCGTACACGGCGTATGCGTGGACGGGTAGGGTGTTGCCGAGTCTTCGAGGCACACCAGAATCGAATCGTGCGTCGATCACGGCACCGACTAATCGCCGCTGTGCCTTGTGCGTGATCTGGGAGCTGGTGTGCCTCGAAGACTCGGCAACACCCTACGCTTCGACCAGCGGCCGCGGCTGCGCGACAAGCACGTGCTGAACCCGCACTGGGTCATGGGCGGCATCTACAAGATCCTCAACTCGCAGAAGCTGGCCGACCAGAAGGGAACGATTCGCGTGACCGACGTGGGTTCTTGGGTCTTGGGTTAAGATCCTCGACCCCGCCGTGTACCGGCGAGTCGAGAACCGCTGCGACCTGTTGTTCCGGGTCGAGCCGTCGCGAGCCGGGCCGCCGGTCGTCCTCGTGCAAACGCGCGAAGAGCCGGGCGACTGGCCAGAACTTCCCGCTTGATAGCTTCTCCGCCCAGCCGAGAGCAGGGCGCTCGACTTTCCTTCGCAGCCGACCAGCGGCTGCGCCACGGAACGAAAAATTGTGGTGCGTCCGGCTCGGACGCGGCGGCTCTTTGACAATTTGAGATCGCGTGGGGCAGGCGAGAATTCGGCTTCTTGCCCGCACCGAGGCGCTGAGGCGGGATCGTCGGACGCCTCCGGCCAGCTTGTCTGGCCGGAGCGAATGATTGGATGGCTAGAACGCGACGGCAGTCCGCTCTTTCTTCCCTCTTTTCTTTCTGCTGCCGCCACGGCGGCAGCAGAAAGAAAGAAGGATCAAAGGGCCGTCCGCGTTCTAGCCGTTCAATCATGTTCACCCGCTGGGCGAGCCGGCGGGGGTCTTGCGGTGCGATGGATGAAAAACTAACTGGGGGGCTTCTCTTGTGGAGGTGTTTGCTCATGATTGACTTACATCAGTTGCCGACGCTTGAGGACCGGTTGAGTTACTTGTACCTGGAGCACGGCTGGATCGACCAGAGCGACAAGGCGGTCGCGTTTCATACGAAGGAGTCGGAGACGCACATTCCCGCGGCGTCGTTGGCGTTGCTCATGCTTGGGCCGGGCACGTCGATTACGCACGCGGCGGTGCGGCAGCTTGCGGACAACAACTGTTTGGTGGCGTGGTGCGTGCAGGAGGGTGTGCGGTTTTATGCCTACGGGGCGGGCGGCACACGCAAGTCGCGCGGGCTGCTCGCGCAGGCGTGGCTGGTGAGCGACCCGGATCGGCGGCTCGCCGTGGTGCGGCGGATGTACGAGAAGCGGTTTCTCAAGAGGCTCGAGCCAGACCTGTCGCTGGAGCAGATTCGCGGCATGGAGGGGCGGCGGGTGCGGCAGGCGTACGACGAGGCGAGCCGGCAGTGGAAGGTGGTGTGGCGCGGGCGGTCGTACAAACGCGACTCGTGGGCGACGGCTGACCCGGTGAACTGGGCACTGTCGGCCGCGAACTCGTGTCTGTACGGACTGTGCCACGCGGCGATCGTTTCGGCCGGCTACTCGCCGGCGCTCGGGTTCATTCACACGGGCAAGCAGCTTTCGTTAGTGTACGACATTGCAGACTTGTACAAGGCGAGCTACACGATCCCGGCGGCGTTTGCGGTCGCGGCCGAGGCGCCAGGCGAGCTGGAGCGCCGCGTCCGGCTGCGGCTCCGCGATTCGTTCCGCGTCAATCGGCTGATGGAGCGGATCATCCCGGACATTCAGGAGATTCTCGCGGTGCCGCAGGAGGCGGTGGGCGAAGGCGAACCGGCCGGCGCGGAGTTGGACCCAGATTTCGATGCGGCCGCGCCCGGCGGCCTGTGGGACCCGGGTGGGGCGGTCGCCTCAATCTAAGCGGCTTGGATCAGCAATTCTATAAGTGCGAGTTGACATCTATCGTGCCGCGTGGTGCGATGCTACGGCATTCCTGGGGAACCTACCGAAACAAGGAGATAACACCGATGAAACACAAATGCTGGCGGTCTTGGCTGGGTGTGATAATTGCGTTGGGCGTGTCGGCGACGGCGGCGGCCGATGTGAAGTTGCCGGCGATTTTTGGCGACCACATGGTGTTGCAGCAGGGGCAGAAAGACCGCGTGTGGGGCTCGGCGGAACCGGGCGAAGAGATCACGGTCACGATCGAAAACCAGTCGCACAAGACCAAGGCCGGGCCGAACGGTAAGTGGTCGGTGTCGATGGATCCGCTGCCTGTCGGCGGCCCGCACACGCTGACGGTGAAGGGGAAGAACACCGTCAAGTTTGAGGACGTGCTCGTGGGTGAAGTTTGGATTTGTTCCGGCCAGTCGAACATGCAATGGTCGGTCAATGCCTCGTACGACCCGGACCTCGAAAAGCTTTCGGCGAATTTTCCAAAGATCCGACTGATCTCGGTGCCGCAGGTGGGCACTCAGGAGCCGCAGGACACGTTTAACGGCATGTGGCAATTGTGTACGCCCGAAACGGTGGGCGGGTTCTCGGCCGTCGGGTACTTCTTCGGCCGGCAATTGCACGAGACTCTTAACGTGCCTATCGGCTTGATCAACGACGCTTGGGGCGGCTCGGCGTGCGAAGCGTGGGTGCGTCGCGACCTGCTCGCGGCCGAGGAAAAGTACAAGCCGCTGCTCGATCGTTGGGAGCAGATCGAAAAGAACTACCCACAAGCCAAGGCGGACTATGAGAAGAAACTTGCCGCCTGGAAAGAAGCAGCGGATAAGGCAAAGGCAGAAGGAAAGCCGGCCCCACAGCAGCCTGGAAACCCTGACGGACAGATGCGCGGCAATGCCCGGCCGGGAAACATCTACAACGGTGTCTTGAAACCAACCATCGGCTACGGTATCCGCGGCGCGATCTGGTATCAGGGCGAATCGAACGCCAGCCGGGCCTACCAGTACCGCGACTTGTTCCCGCTCATGATCAAGAGCTGGCGCGACGAGTGGGCGATTGGCGACTTTTCATTCTACTGGGTGCAGCTCGCCGACTTCAAAGCAGAAAAGCCCGAGCCGGCTGAAAGCGATTGGGCCGAACTGCGCGAGGCTCAGACTTTAACCATGACTAGACTGCCCAACACTGGTGAGGCTGTGATCATCGACATTGGCGAGGGACGCGACATCCATCCGCGAAACAAGCAAGACGTGGCCAAGCGGTTGGCCCGCTGGGCGCTGGCGAGAGACTACGGCGTTCTGGTTGGCGGGAAACCGATCAATCACCGCAGCCCGCAGTTCAAGTCGATGGAGAAGCAGGGATACAAGATGGTGCTCACGTTTGACCACGTCGGCAGCGGCCTCTATTCGTTCGACGTGCAGCAACCGCGTGGGTTCGCAATCGCGGGAGCTGACAAGAAGTTTGTCTGGGCCCAAGCGAACATCTTGCCCACCAAGCCCGGCGAATCGGCGTCCAAGGTTGAAGTCTGGGCCGACTCGATCTCCGACCCGGTCTCCGTTCGCTACGCCTGGGCCGACAACCCGGTCTGTAACCTCTACAGCCGCGACGGACTGCCCGTCACACCGTTTCGTACCGACGATTGGGATGGCGTGACGGCGGGGGCGAAATGAATGACGGGGACGAGAGACAATCTCACGCCGAGGCGCAGAGTTCGCAGAGAGTTTCAAATCTCAATCTGAGACAAGAGATTCGAACATTAATACTCTGCGTTCTCCGCGCCCTTGCGTGAGGATTCTTCGGGTCTGATGCTGATCCGGAAAGGACCTTCATGCGACAAGTCGATTATTACAAGCCGGTCAAACTGATTTCGTTGTTCGCCTTCGCACTGCTGATGCTGACATCGGGCTCGTTTTGTTTCGGAGAAACCAAAGTGGAAAAGGTCGAATTCAAAGGCTGGAAGAACAATCTGAAACTTTCCAACGGCACAGTCGAGTTAATCGCAACACTCGATGTCGGCCCGCGCGTCATTCGGTACGGCTTTGCCGGCGGCGAAAACATGCTCGAAGTCGAGTCGCTCGGTCCACTCACGAAACTCCAACCCGGGTCGGCCGTCGAACACCGCGAGATGTGGGAGTTGCACAAAAGTGTCGCACCCGTCACCGACGAAGCATTGATCGATAAAGGAATCTTGCCCCTGGTTGTCGGCAAGTAGCTCGATCTTTTGCGAGGAGGGTTCTCGCCATGTTTCGTTGGCTTAAATCGCTCTTCGGCGTACCCGAGCCTGCCGGGCCGCCGCAACTGCTGCGGTCGGTCTCTATCCAGCAGCCGACAATCACACAAGACATCGTGACCCTCGATGCCGACGGTTGGCGGATCGAGGCCCAGGGGCCTGCCGAGAGTGTGCGGCTTTTCGAAATCTCGGTCGCCAACCTGGAACAATGCATGATCACCTATCGCGCGGAAGTTCGCACGGAGTCGCTGGCCGGCAAGTGCTATCTCGAAATGTGGTGCCGCGTGCCCGGTCGGGGCGAGTTTTTCTCGAAGGGTCTGAATCAGACGGTTACCGGCACGACCGCGTGGTCTCAGCACGAAATTCCATTTTACCTGCGGGCCGGTCAAAAGGCCGACCTGCTCAAGCTCAACCTGGCCGTGGAAGGCACAGGCTCGATATGGCTGCGCCGTGTGGAGATTTACAAGACGCCTCTTACGTCTTGATCACTTGCGAGCCTGAGCTTGCCAGTGGAGGATGGCCGACGATGAATCCAGCGAGTCTTTTCTTGGCCGGAATGCACGTGTTGGCTCTTGCTTGGTGGCAGGACCGGGCACCGGCGGTCGATCAAATCCCCGTCTTTATCGTCGGCCAGGACGGCTATCACACCTACCGCATCCCGTCGGTGATCGTGACGTCGAAAGGTACTGTGCTCGCATTCTGCGAGGGCCGAAAGAGCGGTCGTGGCGACACGGGCGACATCGACCTTCTGCTCAAACGCAGCTCCGACGGCGGCCGGACGTGGAGCAAGGCTCAGGTCGTCTGGGACGAGGGTGAGAACGTCTGCGGCAATCCGTGCCCCGTGATCGACCGCGACACAGGCACGATCTGGCTCCTCTTGACGCACAATCTGCGCGAAGACACCGAGGTGAAAATCGTGGATGGAACGAGCAAGGCGTCGCGCACATGCTGGGTCTCAAAAGGCACGGACGACGGAGTCGCGTGGGCGAGGCCCGTCGAGATCACTCGCGATGTGAAGCGGCCGGACTGGTCCTGGTATGCGACCGGCCCTGGTGTCGGCATTCAAACGAAGGCCGGCCGGCTGGTAATCCCGTGCGACAACAAAGTCCTCGGCGCCAAAGCTCGCCAGTCGCATGTAATCTATAGTGACGACCACGGCGCGAGTTGGAAACTCGGCGGCGTGGTCGGCCCGCAGTGCAATGAATCGCAAATCGCCGAACTCACCGACGGCCGCCTCATGCTCAACATGCGGAGCTACGAAGCGAACAAACGCCGACTCGTCGCGACCAGTGCCGACGACGGCCTGACTTTCACCAAGCCGGTCGAAGACGAAGCGTTGATCGAGCCGGTTTGCCAGGCAAGCATCCTGCGCTACTCCGGCCTCCGCGCGAACGAAAGGAACATCATCCTTTTCTCGAACCCGGCCAGCACGAAACGCGAGAAGCTGACGGTCCGCGCGAGCTTCGACGACGGCAAAACCTGGCCTGCCGCAAATCTGCTTCACGGTGGACCAGCCGCGTACTCGTGCCTCACCGTACTGCCCGGTGGCACGATCGGCTGCCTGTACGAACGCGGAACCGATTCGCCGTACGAAACCATCACCTTCGCGCGGTTCCCGCTCGACTGGCTCAGCGATAAGGCTGCCGAACCCTCAAAGGATTAAGTGCAGCCTCGTCACGATCAATTCCTAAGTTCACGCTTGACAACTAAAACTACCTTGGTAGTATTATCGGGGTCATACAACAGGAGGCTGAGTTTCATGGCTACGATACGCACGCATCGGCTTGGTGACTTGCAGTTGAAGATCATGAAGATCCTGTGGGAACGCGAGCAAGCCAGTGTTTCGGAAGTACACGAGGCGTTGGCAGACGAGCGGCTGGCGTACAACACGTTCGCGACCATGCTGCACAAGATGGAGGCCCGCGGGCTAGTGAAACACCGCTCGGAGGGCCGGCGGTTCATCTACAGCGCGGCGGTGGCCGCCCACGCGGTCACGCGCAGCATGGCGGATGATTTGGTCGATCGCGTCTTCGAAGGGAGCCTGGCCGACATGGTGAGCCATTTGCTTTCCACGCGCGAGGTCAGCATTGAGGAGCTTCGGCGGCTGGAGCGACTCATTGCAGATAGGAAAAAGCAAACATGAATGACCCTCCGACACTCGACGTGTGGATGGAATTGTTCTGGGTGCTTGCACTCGGGGCAACCATTTTCGTTGCCACGGCCGCCGTCTTGCAGCGGCTGGTCCGGTCGGCGGCCTGGCAGCGTACGATCTGGCAAGTCACGACTGGTGCTCTGGCTGTTCTGGCCCTGGTCGAATTGACTGGCGCGGGCCGAGCGATCAGCCAGTGTTTTAGTGTCGCGGTTTGGCCCTGGCGAGCTTCTCGCGCGAACGGAGATTTGTCCGGGAGATTTGGGCTCTACGTGAATGAATCCGGGGAGGAACCTCACTACCAAAGTCGCGTTTGGCTCGACTCCCGACTGGTCGATCCGCCAGACCGAAACCAACCCGATGAGATTACTGCTCAGACTAGTTCCACGTCTGATGCGTCGTTCTCAAACGAGATAAGCTTGGAGCGATTGGATGGTGTCGACGGCCAAGACTCGTCGGCGTTGGCCTTCGATCGAGCTGAACAATCGCCGGTTGAACAGACTGCCGCGGCCGGCATGAGTGCAGATTCTGTTTACTCAATTGCAGGACTGCCCACACTTGAAACCGCATTACGCACCACGGGCAACGCCGGTAAAGATTCGGGGCGAATCGCCTCGTGGTGGCCTGGTGCAGTCTGGCTGTTGGGCGCGAGTTTGATTTTTGCCCGTGCCGTGATCGCCCGGCTGCTGCTCGTGATCTTTCGGTTTCGGCATCGAACAGCGGACGAGGTTGGACTGGCCGATCGCGTGCGGGCGCTTTCGGCGCGGGTTGGATTGCGGTGCCGGGTTCGGGTGATCGAAGCAACGGGCCTGTCTGGGCCGATCGCGTTTGGCGTGTTTCGACCCGTGATCGCCGTGCCGGACCAGCTCAAAGTGCAGTTTGGCTCGGCGCAATATGACGCGATGCTCGCCCACGAGCTGGCACATCTGGCCGCGCACGACCCGGCGTGGCTCTTGGCGGCAGACCTGGTGACCGCGCTGCTCTGGTGGCACCCGCTTGCCTGGTGGTCGCGGCATGAACTGCACACGGCCAGCGAATCGGCTGCCGATGAAGCAAGCCTGGTCGTGGCCGACGGGCCGGAAGTTCTGGCCGCGTGCCTGGTCGAATTGGGTGCTCGCTTGGTCCGCAGCCGGCCGATCGGCTGGCTGGGAGTGGCAGGGAGCGGTTTTCGGTCGAGCCTCGGCCGCCGTGTCGAGCGACTGCTCAAGCTGAACGGTCAATCGTGGCAGCCGCCAAGCCGGCTTCGGCGCACGCTGGCCAACTCCGTCGGTCTCCTCGTTTTTCTCGCCGTCGCGATCCTGGGCACTGCCTGGGTTCGTCCAACGTTGTCTCAGAAAGGAGACAGTTCCATGAAAATCGTGCATCATGCCTGGCAGCGATCCGTTGTCGCGATCGCAGTCACTGCCGCGTTCTCGCCAGCCTCTGACCGAATCGCCACTGCAAACGAAACCGATCCGTCGGTCCAAGCCGCTGATTTCGACGGCATCGCGCCTGCCCTCACACCCATGCTGGATGATCCGCAGAAACCGCCTGATGCGACACGATCTGAACAGGCCACCGGCAAGCAACCCGAAAAAACCGACCCAAAACCCGCTTCGCCGGAGGATAGTTTGCCCAAGGTCGAAGGTGTGATTCTGAAGGCAGGTCCCGACAAGTTGGAAATCTCCATTGGCTCAGGCAGCGGAGTGTTGAAAGGTCAGAAGCTCGAAGTTCTCCGCGTCAAGCCGCTGGGCCGAGTCGGTACGATCGAGATTATAGATGTCGCACCTGACACAGCCACAGGAACGATGCTGCCGGAATCAAGGCAGTCTGACCCGAAAATAGGCGACGTCGTCATTGTCGGCGGCCGAGTCCAAGATCTTCGGAAGGTCGTCGATACCTTCAACCAACAACGATTAATCCTGGAGCAGGCCCAGATTGAGGCCAAAGGCAAACTTGAAACTCTGGATGCTCACCGGGCCAAGGTGAGCAATTCGATTGCTGCCGAAAAGGACATAGCGGCAGCCCAGTTTCTATTGGCTCAGAAGGAGTTGCGACGGGCCAAGGAACGATTGACCTACTCCGAGCGGCTGGCCAGCAAGGGCTATGTCACGCAGGATGCCGTCAAGGCCGATGAGATCGCAGCGGCCAGGGCCGAGCTGGTCGCAAAGATCGCTGAACAACAGGTACTGGCCCTCGGTTTTTATCAGGCCAGTCAAAAGTTCTCGGCCGAATTCCAGAAATTAGTCGAGGAGCACCAGAAACGGTTGGCCGACGATCCAGCCGATAATAGCCTTCAGCAGATTTCGACACAGATGGATGAGATGAAGGCCAAGATGCTCAAGTCGATCGATGGCCTTTTTCAAGCCGCCTCGGCACAGAAGGAACAAAACAAGTCTTCAGCGACAACGCCAAGTGCCGTGCCATCCCACGTCCAATACAGTGCGAAGAAAGACGCCGCATCGGAATTGAAACCAGCCACGAGTAGCCCTGCCGATCCCGGTCAGACCGGTGGAACCATCGGGCCGGCCGGACAAACAGGTGCGTCTTCGTCGCCGACTGGAGCGCCTAAGGGTTCGGGATCAACGGCAGCCGCCGGGGGACTTGGGGGTGGTTCGCCCGGGATGCCCGGTGCGCAGGGGGCTGGCGCGAGAAGCCGAACGGAGCCCCCGACGCAACGCATCCGAGTTTTTCCGCTCAAACAGTTAGATCCAGAAAGCCTGGGGCGAACCATTGAAGAGCTGATGGGGTCAAGGTCAGGACAGACCTGGAGTCCCCGCTCATTTGGTGCCTCCAGGGACGGCGCTGGAGGAGCGGGCATGAACTCAGAATTCTACGGAGATTTAGCAAGCACTTCGGGCCCACTTTATGTCGTATCGGACAAACGCACCAAGTCGTTAATTGTGCGTGGCACAGAACAACAACTTAATCGTGTGACCGCGCTCATTTCCGTACTCGATTCATCGCCGGACAAACCCGTCCCACAATCCAAAAACGTTCGAATTTTCCAACTACGGTTTACTGCCTCAGAAAGTGTCACCGAACTGCTCAACCGCTTGGGTCTCACCAGCCGCATCACCAGAAATCCGCAAAGCAATTCCGTTATCGCCTCGGGCCCCGAATCAGAATTGGAGGAAATTGGCGAGCTGATCAAGTCGCTCGATGTGGAGTATGGTTCGCCGCCGGACAAGAAATGAGGAGGGGATTCAGCGACCTGGCCAAATTCAATTCTGCCGTCATCGACCCGGTTTCTTGGCGAAACCGGGTCTTTTCATTATGGTGAGTACATGGCCGCAAGACTTCCTGACCGGCTGGACCCGCGCGATATTGCTCCAGATGAGTTCCTGGCCCACGTCGATTCGCTCGGCGAGCCAGCCGAGGCCGGGCGTCGGCTGATGGCTCGTGTTGTCGGCCGGGGAGTCTTTTCACGACGCGAACTGAACCAGCAGCACCGCATCCCGCGCCGGCTTTGCGACGCGGTGGGCGAGCTGCCGCGGCTGCGGCTGGTCAATTCCGTCACGTCGCCGATTGACAAATTCTGCAAACTGGCATTCGCAACTCACGATGATCTGGTCTTGGAAACGGTGCTGATCCCGCTGAAGAAGCAGAGTGCGGTGAGCGTGTGCCTGTCGAGTCAAGTGGGCTGTCCGATGGGCTGCCTGTTTTGTGCGACCGCGCGAATGCCGGATCGGCGAAACCTGGCGACGTGGGAGATGGTGGATCAGTTGATCCAGGCCCGCGCGTGGGCCGAGGGTGAAGGCCGCCGCGTCACCGGCGCCGTGTTCATGGGCATGGGCGAACCATTTCTGAACTACGACCGCGTGTTGGCTGCCGCGGAGATCTTGTCGGCACCGTTCGGCGGTGCAATCAGCGGCCCCGCGATCACAATCAGCACGGTCGGACTTGTGCCGGAGATCGACCGGTTCACGCGCGAGCGGCGGCGGTTTCGGCTGTCAATCAGTTTGGGTGCTGCGACAAACGAAAAGCGGCGCGAGGTCGTGCCGCTGGCGGCACAGACTTCGGTCGCCGAGGTCATGGCCGCGGCACGCCGTCACATCCTCGCGCGCGGTCAGGGCCGCGTCATGCTCTCGTATGTCTGCATCGGCGGGTTCAACTGTGGCGAACACGACGCTCAGGCACTCGGCGAATTGATCGGCGACACGCCCGTGCGGCTCGACCTGATCGAAGTTACTGACCCCACTGGGCGGTTCCAGCCGCCAACGGCCGATGAACTGAAATCATTCCGCGATGCGCTTACCCGCCACGTCGGCCAACCTGTCGTCCGCCGCTACTCCGGCGGCAAAGACATCGCCGCGGCGTGCGGCACGCTGGCGGGGAGTCGGACTTAGCGACGGATCGGCGCGTCAAAACATGTCGATCATCCACTGGCCGCCGTGTTCCGGATTGCCTGCCAATTTCTGGTTGGCCATGTCAACCCAAAAGTCCATCTGCTCCAAGGGCAACTGACCCAAGAGTGCGGGCGAACCTTCCGGTAACTCGGCAACTTCGCTGATCCCATCTCGTTCCTGAACTGTGACACGCACCGGCGAAAACAACCGCTGCTCGACGAGTCCCGCGGCGGTGCGAGCCTTTTTTGATTTCACGTATCGCAATCCCAACCGTGCAATCTCACTGGCAGGCAAGCTCACATATCTGGCTCCCGTGTCGACCAACGCCTCAGTTTCCAGGGAACGGACCTCATGGGACGGTAATGCTCCGCGCTCGACCATTAGGCAGCCAGCAGGAATTAAACTACCCGCACTCGACACTAACCCGAAGCGTGAGCGAGCGGCGGTCCTCACTGACGTTTCGGGTTAGTGTGGTAGATTATTTTCTGCGGGCTGCCTTACGTTATCGTCGAAGTTTTCCAACTTCATTTGCACAACAACTCGGCCCACGTTTCGACCCCAGATTGGCTCAACGATTTGTGCTTCCATAATTGCCTCCGAAATCAGTCTACGGCGGCCTCGGCACGTAGGCAAGCGTTCAATCGGGCACCCGCTACCCGTCAACTCACGTGTCTGAGCAGCGTCACGCGCCCTGTCGCGACCCATTCGACGACGAAGATGTTTCCGTCGCGGTCAAAGCAGGCGTCGTGTGGGTGTACGAATTTTCCCGGCTGCCATTGGGATTCATTCGCCCGAACCTTGAACCCGTCGAGCACGACCTTGCGCCATTCGGGGTCGTCGCCCAGGTGGACGATCGCCTTGTTGTTCTTGTCGAAGAGCGACACGCGGGCGTGCAAGTCGGGGACGAGCAGCACGTCGCCGCGGATGTCAAAGTGGGCCGGGAAGAGGGCATCGCTGACGATGCCCAGCGGCTTGCCGTCGAGCGAGAAATATTGCAGCCGGGCATTGGCGCGGTCGGCGACGACGAGCGTCGGGCCGCTACGTTCGATCACCACGCCGTCGTCGAGGTGCAGCGGGCTGGGTCGGTGGTCCAGCCAGATGCCATGCGGTGTCTGCATTTTGCCGAGTTCCTTGCCCGCTCCGCCCCACGTGCGGACCCACTTCACGTCTTCGCTGTACTGGTGAATGTAGTGCGAGCCGTATCCATCGCCGACATAAAACCCGCCGTCCGGTGCGAACGCGAGATTGGTCGGCTTGTAACCAGCCGGCTTGCCCCCCGGCCCCTTACCCTCGCCGTAGACATCCGGCTCCTTCGGCGCGTTGAGTTTCCACACGACCTCACCCTTCAGGTTTGTCTTGATCACTTGATTGTGGAACACGTCGCAAAGATAGAGAAACTCCTCGCCGCCCTCCTTGCGAATGTCGATGCCGTGTCCGCCAGGGTAGTATTCTTTGCCGAATGATCGCACACACTTACCCGTCGGATCAAAGACGACGATCGTGTCCTGCGGCGTCTTGCCGTTGTGCCCCTGCTGCTTGATGTAGACGAGCCCGGCTTCGTCCACCGTAATGCCGTGCGTCGTTTCCCAATGGATGTGGTCCGGCAACGTACCCCAACCGTGAGTGCATTCATAGCGGTACTCGCCGGTCCCGATCACGATCTTTTTCGTTCCTGACTTGTCGTCGGCGTGAACAAACGTGGCGACGCTGGCGGCGACCGCCGTGGCTCCGGCCGCCGCGGCGGTTTGCTTCAGAAATGCTCGGCGTTTCATGGCAAGCTCCTCGTGGATGTCGTCCAATGGAATGTTCGGACTCACCGGCACTGTACCGCCCGCCCGCCCGCTTCTCAATGCCACGCGGCAACTTCCGCCAGCGACTTGCGCCGCAAATCGGGCACGCGCGCGTCGTCCGCCGGGTAGCCGATCGGGAACAATAT
>Ga0247727_10009771_pt1 | contig 17205 bp, 22 predicted proteins | sample WisWelCaveWW1625_FD_202498 | JGI IMG/M metagenome (GOLD analysis project Ga0247727, IMG submission 202498) | Biofilm microbial communities from Wishing Well Cave, Virginia, United States - WW16-25 | ecosystem: Environmental > Aquatic > Deep subsurface > Groundwater > Cave microbial mat | place...
GCCGGCAGCGGCGCCGTGATGTCGATGGAAGATTCTTTTTCAACCGCGAGCTGTCCCGCATAAGCTTCGATGGTTGGAATTTCTGTCGGGCTGAAGCCAAAGCGCAAGTGGTTGATGAGAGATTTTTGGCAGAGGAACATGGGAATAATCCGTAATGCGTAATGCGTAAAAAGCTAAGACGGCGTCGTGGTGGTTTCGGCGGCGTCGGTTTCGTTGAACCAGGTTCCGTAACGGCGCGACTTGGAGGTGATCATTATACTCGCGCTGCTTTCGACTTCGGCGACGCGGCGGCCGTAGAGCTTCAGCGCTTCGATGCTGTTATCGTAATCGAGAAGAATCTGCGGACGATCTTCGAAGACGGTGTCGCCATGGGCAATATCGAAGAGATATTTCTTTACGATGTTGAAGAGATGTCGATGCAGCTCTGCGGTCAGTTCGTCAGGATCGCTGGCTGAAATGTATTGACTGAACTCGGCCTCGGCGAGCGCGATCTTTTTTTCGAGAGTTTCATCCGAGGTTAATTCGGTCGGCTTGCGCGTCGCGAGACTTTCCCAGATCTCGAAATTTTCTTTGACGTAGTCGGCGGTGATGAGTGACATTTTTCATTTCTCCGGAAATGCTCGGTTCGACAGGCTCACCGAGCGCATAGCCGAGCTTTTATAAAATCAAAAGCACAGGGGTGATAAAAAGTGATAAATTCATTTAATTCGAACGCAGGGCAAAACCCGCTATCACACTATTGCCAAAGGGCTGCATCGCTCTACGGGCGTTGTAGGCGTTTTCGTACCTGTGATCCTCTACCAGAAAGTCAATAGTTTTTTTATAAAGCACAGAGCATAGAGCAAAGCGCATGGCGAAATCATTCTTCGGATAGTTTCTGCAAGATCAAATTCAGTTCCGCTTCGACAAGCTCAGCGAGCGATTCCTCTTCCGGCTTACTCACTCCCCAAAAGTTTCTGATGACTTTGCTCTTTCCGGCGCCGAGGATATTATGAAACTCGGCGAGGCGTTTTTTTTGATCGTCGGTGAAGAACAGCTCGACGCCGGTGAAGTCGTTGAATACGACATGGTCGATGCTTTTCATCATGCCGTTCACGTCGTCATAAATCAAGTTGACGACGTTGGTCGGGATCCCGGTCTTGCGGGTCTTGCGCCTGGCATAGATCGGGTTGTATGGCCTGAAAGCATTTTCAAGCAAATCTCTTCCTTCGCGCGTGCGTTTTTGAATATTGCGCTGTTGCGCGAGGCCGAGTTTGTTCATCATCTTCTGGCTGTGAATGCCGTCGAGGATGTCGGCGAAGACTTGTTTTAATTTTCCAATATCAGATGCCATGCGTGATCCGTGATTCGAGATACGTGATAAAATCAGTCGAGCAAATTGACGATTTCTTTTTTCAGCGGCTCTTGATCGGGATACATGAAGACGCCGAGCTTGGCGATTTCAGTCGGGTTGATTTGATAGCCGGTTTCCCAGGCGAACTGCAAAACTTGCAAGCGCTCGTTCACGTCGATGGGTTCGGATTTGTCGATGGTGAAAACCGGATAGCGGCCATTGCCTTCGTTGCGGTCGACGATCATCCGGACCAGCCGGTAAACTTGCTCTTCGATGTAGAAGATGTCGCCGAGGGCGATTTCGCGGCGGACTTTATAAGAGCTGGTGTTGTCGCCCACTTGCAAGCCGGGCGATTGCTCGACGGCGTTGGCGTGGCCGAGAATGGAAATTGAAATTCCTTTGTCGGCGCGGTCGGTGAAATCTTTATGGTCGCCGGTATTACGATTCGTTTCTCTTAAATCTACATTCGTCGTATCCGGCATGACGCCGCGCGCGGATCCCGCCAGCGCATCGATCCCTTGCTTCAATTCATCGATTGTTTCCTTGCTCGATCCCGGCGGATACTTGCCGATGATGAAGGCCTCGCCGAAGGTCTCGAGGAAACTTGCCCAGCTCTCGATGCCGAATTCTTTGAGGATGAATTCGCGCAGCACCGGCAGCAACAGCGGCATGCGGTTGCTCTCGCAGACCAGCGCGGAATCTTCGGGGATGTCGTTAAGAGTTTTGTCGAAGTCGATTTTTAGAATGCCGTCTTTCGGATCGTAGCGGAAATATTTCTGCTCGATCTTATGGGCTTTAGTGATCACTTGCTTGTTGGCGATGATCTCCCAGGTCAAATCGATGACGGCATATTTTTTCAGGCGGGCTTCATGCACGTCTTCGAAGAGGTCGCGCATGTTGATGCCCATGAACACCGACTCGACGAGTTGCGCAACTTTTTTATCGGCGGCGGATTCGGAGAGCGGCGTGATTCTCCACTCGCGTAGAAAGCCGGCGCGGCGTCCGATCAAACATCCGGAGACGTGGCTGTCGCGCTCGGCGCTTTCCATCAGCGCATGGAGCTTGCGATAGTTGCCGTCCTGGTAATCCTTCACCGCTGATTTGTAGAAAGTCGGATTATACGAGACGGTTTGGTTGCCGATTTTTTTGTTGACGGTTATCGCCATGATGCTTTTGCCCAGGACATTTTTTCAATGACTCGTTTCTTCAGCGGCTGGAAGCGGCCGGTTGCGAAGTAATCAAAAATTCTTATGTACAGCGTCGCCAGCGCGTCGAGGCCGTCGAGCTTTCCACTGGCCTTGCCGTAAGCGAGAAACTGGCTTTTGAATTTCTCCCAGTCGGCCCCGATCATGATCTGCATCGAATAAAATATCGCGCCGGTTTGGTGCGGATGCACGAGGTTCAAAATGCGGCTGTCTTTGTCGGCGCCGCGATGTTCGGTTTTCGATTCCTTGCTGCTGTACATGACGATGGGAATCGTCTTGTTTCGCCTCTTCATCCAGTCGGCATAATACGGCGCCGCGAATCCCCATTGATTGAAATCGTTCTCAAAAAGAAAACATCTCCAGCTTGGAATTTTCCCGCGTAGCGCATCGACATAATCGAACAGGATCGAGTAATCATCTTTGCGAATGTAAATATCCTGGACGATCAGCTCACGCTTGTCGGTGACGCCGCCGGTGACGATGGCTTTGTCGCACGCCGCTGGTGAAGTGCCGTGACTCGGATCGCATACCGAGATCGAGGCGATGATCTTGGTGAGATTCAAATTGACCGGCTTGAGCATCTCCGGCTCGAAGACATCGCCCTTGACGCTCGGTTGATCTTGATACTCACCGAGCCAAACATCCCAGGGGATTTCCTTGTTGAATTTTTTCCATTCTTCTGATGACCGATATTCCGGCCAAGTGCTCTCATCATCTTCATCGAGAGCCGGAAGGCTGAGATGATGCTCGGGGTTATTTTTTTTGAGCTGCACGATAGGGCAAGTTTCCGAAATGCTATTGCCATCGGTGATACTCAGCCCGCCTTCTTCCAATTGTCCGGAGACTTCGCTTTCGATGAAGTCTCTGATTCGATCATTGTCCCATTCGCTGTTGACCGAATCTTTGTTATACAAATCGGTGTTGTACGAAAAACGGATGCGCTTAAACTCGTCGTCGAAAATATCCCGAAGGCCGGTCTTGGCGCTGCCGGAGACCAGCCAGGTCTTGCCGATGATGTAATGGCCTTTTAAATCCTGAAGGAGCTGAAGGTCATAATCATAAACCAGCAGGCGATTACGAAACATCAAGCGCTTGATTGCGGCGGTGCGCTCGTCGGCAAGATCGATGGTCCGGCAATTGATGTTGATGATTCCACCGACGTTCAGGCAGATCGGCTTGATCAATTTTCCAACGGTGGTGAAAGCAGACTTGCCGCACTTTCGAAAGCCGCTGACCGTCCACATGCCGGATTTGAGCTGCGCGATTTGGCGATGCAGATGATTCCATTCGAGATTAAAAATCGTCGGGAAATACGTTTTGCAAAACGCCAGATCGTCTTTATCGGCGATGGCGCGGCGCGCGGCTTTCTTCTCTTCGGTGAGATCGATCTCCCGCGCCTCGATGAGGACGCTATCAAGAAATTGCTCGAATTGAGCATCAAGCTCTTTAAAGTTTTTGCTCATGTATCGAGCCTCGTTCTGAGGTGCGTTCTAAAATCCCTGAACATGTCATTCAGCTCCTGGCTCAACAGCGCCGAATTCTTTTCTTTAATGAAGAGCATGAAATCCGTGAGCATCTGATACATGACGTGAATCTGGTTGTCCGGCGAGGTCAATCTTTCGAGTGCGCGCATTTCTTTGGCGAGCGCATCCGAGCTGAACTTCGGATCATCGAGCAGGTCTGAAATGCGCTGAAGAATTTTTGTGGTGATGCGTTTGGGGGATAATTCTTCGAAAGCTTTCTTAGCGAATTCCCTCCGTTCATCCCACCAGGTCTTGCCGGTTTCTTCATCAACGTGATCAGCCCAATTCGTGACGGTGTTTGCGGAAGGCCTGCCGTTGAAAATCTTCGATACGTTGTCGGGCGCAAGCTGCTTCATCACCACCAGCTCTTTGACCATCAACTTTTTTTCGAGTGTGTAACTTGGCATGGAACAATATAACCTGCCGTCTCAAAAAGTCGCAATGAGTTAAGTCCATTGGCATAGATGGACTTGGACTGCTTTGTATTGCTTGAATCGTGAATTACCTTGTAGCGTGAAAATGAAGCGGATTTTTGGATTGATGGAGTTGCGATGTTTGAATGGTTAAAAAATAATCGCCATAAAAATATCAAGGGCGCGTTCTTCAATCAGGTGGACATTTCCGAGGGCGAGTTCGTCAAGATCGTTCCGGTTGGAAATTTCCCGCAGCATCCTGATGGAGCGCATGAGATCACGCCGGCGGATATTCAGGCGATGGAGCGCAACTTTAACGATTCGAAAAAAGATTTGCTGTTTGATTATGAACACGGTTCGATTTTCGGCAGCTCGCGCGCCGCGGGATGGTCCGCAGAAGTCAAGGCGCAGCCGGACGGTTTATATGTGAAGTATCCGGCGTTCACGCCGCGCGCCGCGGAGTCGATCAAGAACCGCGAGTACCGATATTTTTCGCCGGTCTATTTTATGAAGGCGAAAGACAAGCTTGGCCGAGACATCGGCGCAAAGTTGGATTCGGTTGCGCTCACGAACATTCCTTATCTGGAAAACGAGATCGACCACATCAAAAACGATTCATCGGAGATCCCAATGGACAAAAATTTATTGAAGCTGCTCGGGCTTGGCGAGAATGCGACCCAGGCTGGTGTTGATGCAAAGCTGACCGCGCTGCGCGGACAATTCAAGCTCGATGAAAACGCGACGCTCGACCAGATCATCGAAGCCGCCGGCAAGAAACCGGAAGGCGACGGCGCCGTGAAGCCCGCCGACGGCGAGAAGCCGAAAGAGACTCCGCCGGCGCTGACGCAAGCGGATGTTGAAAAGGCTGTCAAGAAAGAACTCGTCGAGCGTGACGCCGAGGTGCTGGTGAATTCCGCGATCACCGATGGCAAGATTCTTCCCGCCGAGAAAAACGTGTGGTTGAATTCGGCGAAGGCCGATCTGGCGCAGACCAAGATTCTGCTCGATGCACGGCCCAAAGCCGGCGCGCTGCCGGGGAAGATGAAGATCAACTCCAACGCCAGCGGCAAAGAGGAAGACAAAAAGAGCGCAACTGAAAAAGCGGCTGATCATTTCAAGTCGATGGGTCGCAGCCAGCACGTTTAAGAAATTCGAACACGATTTCGTTCATAAAAAAATTTCGATTGGAGAATCACCATGCTTTTACGACAAATCAGTCCGAGCGATCCGGTGACGCGACTTGCGCTCGATGGGTTGGAATCACGCTGCCAGATTTTGCAGGACGTGCAATTTTATTCGCGTCCGGGCAGCGCCGATCGCGTCAAGCAATCGCGCGAGGCGGAAACGCCAAGCTCGATCTTTCGCTCACTGAACGAATCTCCAAACTCCGCAACCGGCGCGACGCTAACTTATCTCACGCCGGCGAAAAAGATCGTCTCGTTTGATGCGAAGGTCGATGTCATTCTCGAAGATCGCAACGAAGACCCTGAGGCCGAACTTGCCTATCAAACCCGCCTGAAAGCGGAAGAGGCCGGGTGGATTCTTCAAAACAAATTTTTCGAGGGCGATGACGCCGCTGATGCAGAATCTTTCGACGGTCTGCGAAATAAGGTGGATGCCGCGTGGATTCTTCAGGCCGGAGCTTCCGGCGGCGACGGCGTCGTGCTTCAACTCGGAAATTCCGATGATGCGGTCACCGCGCAGCAAACTGCAGTTGAAGAGCTGCTCAAGTTATTTGCAACGGTCCGCGGCGGCGCTTCTCACGCATACATGAACGAATATCTCAAAATCCGTTGGCTGACGGTTGCGAAGGCGCTCGGTTATTACCGGCTTTCGAAAGACGAGCTGGGCAATGACATCGAGCTGATCGGCAGCACGATCATTCGCGGCGCCGGATTCAGCAAAGCCGGGACGCCGCTGTTGCCGTTCACTGAAACCGCCGGCGCGGCCAGCAATGCCTCGAGCATCTTTGCAGTGCGTTGGGCCGAGCGCAGCGACTTGACCGCGCTGACTTCGGTCGGCCTCAAGGCGCGCTATTCCGGACAATCTGGAAACTTCTTGATCAATAACGTCAACATGGATGTGGAATTGGTGTTGCAGGATGTGACCGCGCTGGTGCAGAGCAAAGGTTGGAGATTGGCTGCGACTTAATTTGAACCACTATTGCATGGCAATAACGGATTGATCCTGTGCCGGAATCGTCGCGAGGGCGGCTCCGGCCCTGATCGCATTCAACGAGGCAACCATGAAAATTTCGACAAGCTCAATTTCCGTTTTCATCTGCGCTCTGCTCTTGGCGCTGTGCTCTTCGCTCTTCGCTCAGACCGGCAGCTACAGCCGCGACGCGGTTTTCAGTTCACCGGGTGATGTCGCGACGACGTTGAGATTCACCGCAGCGATCGACAGCATCGATGCGGATACAAGCCGGACATTCAGTCTTTACAAATGGGACGGTCCGCATAGCTGGACGACTTATCCGATTCGCGCGCAGAGAAATTTCAACAGCGCCGCCGCCGGCGTCGAGATCACCACGTATATCGACGGAACTTTCGATGGCGTCGCCTGGACGGCCGTGGATACGCTCGGCACCGAAGTTACGACCGAGGGAAAAACGATTGTCGAATTTGATTTGAACGGAAAGAGATTTCCATACTACAGGATGCGGCTGCTCGGCTCGACACCGAACCGAAGCGACGCGACCGCCGATTGGATTTGGTACCTGTATCATCGGAATGATTAGCCTCGATTCGGCAAGCTGCCTTCGACAAGCTCAGGCAGCGCGCGGTGATTGAGCTTGTCGAAATCACCGTGAATAAGTTTTGAATATTTTCTCTGAGAATTGAAATGGCAACTCTTGCAGTGCAACAAGCAGCGATCACCGGACTCGAGGAAACATACGGAGCGTGCGCAGTCGCCGGCGATGAATTCCCAAACGACGGCAATACTTTTATCATCGTCAAGAACGGCCATTCGTCGCCGCAGACGGTGACGGTTGTATCCCAGGTTGCCGAGGCTGATTTGCCGCCGGGCACCGATCAGGCCAATGTGGCCATCGCCGTGACCAACGCCGAGCAAAGAATCATCGGGCCGTTCTCGCAAGTTGGTTTTAATGATGTGGATGGGATGGTTCAACTGACCTATTCCGGTGTCACGGCTTTGACCATCGCCGTGGTCACACTCAATCAGTGATTTGACCATCAAAAGATTTGATGCTCACTAATTTTCTATCGATGAGGAAGTCATGAAGCTGAAAATGTTTTTCTTGTTTGCAATGCTGGCGATGATCGCGGTGCCGTTTGTGGTGTTGGCGCAACCGCCACAAGAGCCAGAGCCGCCTGGATTTTTTGAAGGGATTTTGTCACCGCAGTTTTTGCTTGATGCGGCGATCTATGCGCTGGCCTCGTTGTTCGTCACTGCGAAGCTTTTGGATGTTTTGAAGGCCACGCAAAAGCTTGTCAAGCTCGGCGTTTCGGCAGTCGTCTCCATTGCGCTGGCGGCCGGATCATCTTTCTATGGCCCCGGCATTATCTTCGCTTTTCTTTTGCCGTTGGGTTATGTCGGCGGGATACCATCCAAGCCGGAAGTTGTTGGAACGGCTTACTATTATGCTCTGGCCGTTTTCACCTGGCTTGTGGCTGGTGGCATTTACGATTGGCGCAAGGATAAAAAGTTTGCTTAATCGCTTCAAACAATTCCTGCGCGCGGGGTATGTTTTTATTCCCAGTAATGAAAAGGGCGAGCGCAAGGAAGAAGTTCTTTCAGTGCCGATCTTATCTCGAAAAGGATTTACGCTCGAGGCGCTGGGCAGCAGCAAGATGAAAATTGGCGCATCGATAACCGCCGATCTTGGAAAGAAGTTTCACGCCGGGCCAGCGGTGATTGTCGATCCGAACGATGGAAAAACGGTTGGCGGTTTTTTGCTGACTTGGTCAATAAAAAAATAAGGCAACGACAATGGCAGAAAAACTTTACGCAGTGTTGACGCCGGTGAAAAATTTCAAAGGCCGGCGTTTCGGAGTGGTGTTCACCGATGGCAAGGGCATGGCCACGAAGCGAGAGGCAACGGTGCTGGTGAATAATTGGAAATACACTTGCCCAGAGCTTGAGGCCAGTGTACAGTTAACAGTTATCAGTAATCAGTTGCCGGACTCAACAGATTCGACCGGCGGCGCGCTGAAAGAAGATGCGAAGCCGCCCGCAGCGAATGCGCCGAAGCCGCCCGCCGGCAACGCGCCGAAAGCCGATGGCAAGCAAGACGGGAAGCCAAACAAGTAGGCCATATTTTCCACCGTGCTTCCTCCTCAGTGCCGGTCGCCCGGCGCAGCTTGGCCGGGCGATTTTTTTTTCAACAGGGATGTTTTAATCATGAAAAATGATGTCAATAGAAATCAAACAAAGAATCCGCTTCATTGTCGAAATCATGCTCGCGGTTTTGGTGATCATGTCAACGGTCATCAATTTTGCGGTGAGCAACGCGCGTAAAGATTTCAATCTCGATCAAATTAAAATCGATACCGGCGAGATCAAAGAATCATTGAGAAAGCTGGAAAAACAAACCAACGATCATTTGATCGTCGCCCAATACAAAATCGCGCAGCTCGATGCCCTGCAAAAAGATTTCGATGATGTGAAACTCCGTGTCAAAAGTCTGGAGCAATGATGAGACGCCTTCATGTAAAATATTTCAAGTACGTCGCCGCGAACGGTGACCTCGACGCGGCAACCGAAAAAGAACTCGTCAACAGCGAGGCCGTTGAAAAAGTCGAGCAGCACATCGTCGAGGCGGTCACCTCGAAAAACAAAAATCCGCGCGAGCGCTATCGCGTCGGTCGCGGCATCAGCTTGAAGGCCATGCTCTACGAAGCAACACAGGCAGATCAGGCTGTATTCTTTGGCGGCTCGGTTGCTTCGGAATCCTACACCGTCAATCAAACGGTGGCCAAGCTCGCGAAGTATGATTTGCGCCTGGGTATTTACGACGGAGACAGCGGCTTGGTTTACACCATCGATTACACCGACATGCAGTTTGTCGGCAACATGGAAAACAGTTTCAAGGAAGCCGGCTCTGGCATCGTCAATATCGCCTTCGAGGCGATGAGCACGGATACTTCAGATCGCACTGAAGACATCGACGCGCTGACGCCGTAAAGAGTCCACCTCAATGATGGGAGACGAGCATCCGCCGACGTGCTTGTTTCCCATCTCCCCTTTGTTCAAAAGCACTTGGAGGAAGTCATGAAAGATAAACTCACCTACACTCTGCGTCAGGAAGTTTCCTCGCGGACGATCAAGAAGTTACACGAATTCAATCTCATTAAAATCGATGGCCGGACGATCAGCATCGTTCACGAGAGCATTCTGCCGGTCACGGTCGATGATGAGAAGTTGCGCGCGCTGTGCGTGGCGCTCTTCGGAGATCAGTTCAAAGAGGTGAATGCAGAAGAAATCGACAACGCGAAAGTGATGGTGGGCCTGACGGATTTTTTGCAAAGCTGGTGGACGCCTACAAAAGGCTAAACGATGTCACCCATGAGCTGGGAACCACGAGCCTAAAAAACGAGCCGGTTAAAAATAGCGAGCTGCCAAGTTTCTATTGGCATCGATTCACCAGAAATTTGGTTTTGTCTGGGTTTGGAGATTATGAAAAAGCCGATGCCGCAGATATTGTCGAGGCAGCGGTTTTTCTTTTATTGGGAAATAGTAAAGATGAACGCACAAGACGTTTTTTCATGAGCTGAGAGCATAGAGCAAGGCGCATGACGCGAAGAGCGTAGGCGAAAATCGAAGAGCGAAGAGCGAAGGGCGTAAAGCAAAGCGCATGGAGCATGGCGCGAAGAGCGTAAAGCGAAGAGCGAAGAGCGTAGGGCGAAAAGACAAAGCAAATGCCAGTCACGAATATTAAAATAACTCTTGAAGCTTCGGACTTTAAATCTGAGTCTAAGGAAGTCATTTCGACCATCGAGAGCGTCGGCGCCGTTGCTGATAAATCTTTGGGGAAAGCCACTTCAGGATTGGCTCAAACTAATACCGGCATTGACAATCTCAAAGATTCATTCGATGCGTTGGTCGATAAAATCGGCTTGCCGATTGAAAAATTCGGTGAGCTGAAAAGCGAGATCGCGATCACCGCGCAAAGCGGGGTTCGGAATATTTCTGGCATCAAAGATTCTTTATCCAATCTCTCAAGAGAATCCGGCCCGCCTTTGAAGTCTTTGACGCAAGATGTTCATCGCGTCAGCTCGGCCATCACGCAGATTGATTTTCCATTCATGAGCGACGGCTTCCGGTCGGTGACGAATCAGGCAACTAATTTTGTAAATGTGCTTGCCACCTCGACCGGCGGGGTCGCATTTGCCGTGTTCGGCATTACCTCACTCATTTCGGTTATCAATCAAGCTATCCCGCGCGAATCAGAATTAGCCGCAGAGAGAAAAAAGACTGCCGAAGAAACGATCAAGATCACTGAAGCTGAGATCGCCAGGGTTAATCAAGCCGCTGAAACTGATGAATCAGTCCACATCAGCACTGAAAAACTTCGGACGATGAATGAGCAGTTGATCCGGCAGCAGATCATTTTGTCTGACATCAATTTAAAAACCTATGCGGAAGATTTGGAAGAAGCAAAGAATGGCGTAGATAGTTTTTTCGATAAAGTCAACAGCGCGCCACCAATGGATGTTAAGATTGGCGTGATGACAGAGATTAGCCGCACGGCGACTATTGCCAGAGAATTATTTAAAAAACATGGTGGTGATATTGTCAAGATTCAGACTGATGTTGAACAGCAGATTTCGTCAATCAGCGAGAGACAGATTTCATTTCGTGGCTTGTTGGGTAAACAGGAAGAGGTTAATTTAAACGTTCGCAAAGAGGCTTTACGTGAAATCTCAGACCAGGTCAAGGGGGCCGCGACGGCTCAGAAGAATTACAACAGTGAGATTGAAAACCAAATCCGTCTCATCCAGGCGCTCAACACTCCCGACAAAGGAATCGCCCCTCCAGAAATCCAAACGCCTGATTTCCCAGAAGCTAAGCCGATTGTTCAACCGGTCGAGTTTGGCGAAGTCCACGCCAAAGAAATAAAGCTTCCCTCGCTTGGACTCGAAGATTTTTCTGCGGTACAGGCCGAAGAAATCAAGATGGTCGATCTGAAATTTCAAACGCATCTCAGCAGCGAAGAACAATATCTGAATGACAAGCGCGCGTTGCTCGAACAGCAGGCGACATTCATGGCGGATTTTTACGGCGCTGAATCTCAACAGGCGCTGGAAGCCAATCTGAGGAAGATTCAATTTGATGAGGAATATGCTCGCAAGAAAAAATTAACAGAGCAGCAATCCGCACATAACACATTGCAAATCACCGCAAATTTGATGGCAAATGCGCAGGGCATAAACGAAGGTTTGTTTGTAGTTGGCAAAGCCGCCAGTATCGCTCAGGCGACGGTCGATACTTACGCCGCCGCAAACAAAGCTCTCACCGCCTATGTGCCACCATTTAGTTATATCGCTGCTGCGGCTACAATCGCCACAGGTCTTCTTAACGTCAGTAAGATCAACGCTACAAAATTCGAGCGCAAGGCCGAAGGTGGAATTCTTGGCGACATGGGCCGTCAAGTGATGGCCGCAAACTTCGGCGGGGATAATGGTTTGTTCATTGGCCATTCAGATGAGTTCGTTGTCAATGCCGATAGCACACGCGCTAATCGAGCGCTGCTTGAATTGATCAATGCCAGCGAAGGGGCGGTGAGGATGAATACCGCCCGGCAGAATGGCGGGCCGCTCGGTTCGACCGGTTCGACAAGCTCGCCTTCGACAGGCTCAGGCGCCGCGCCTCTGATTGACATGTCGGATGTGGTGCAAGCGATTCGCGACATCAAAATCGAGGTTCGCGCGGAGTTAGATGCGATTAAATTCTATCGCCAGACGCTGCCAGTTTATGAAAAAGAAGAAGCGCGGCGGAGGCTTGCATGAAGTTTAGATTGCAATTGATCAGCACCAGCATCGTCGGGGGAACGCTTAAAGAGACGATGACGATCAGCGATGAAGCGATCCGCAACATCAGTCCGGAAGAAACCGTGGGCGATGAGTTTTTCACAAAGGCAACGGCGATCCAAATCGAAACACGCGCGCCGCTGACCGTGCTCGATGGATTTGCGGTTGTGAATTGGCTTGTGCTCTATTTAGATGACATCTTTTACAACGTCTATAAACACCCTTTAACCTACATTTCATTTGATGAAAAACTGAGCGTTTACAAGTACCGTTGCGATCCGATTCAGAAGATGTTCTACGATGATCTCGCGGCCACGGCCATTGTCTATAACAATACCGATACCTGGCATTGGAATTATGGGATTCCGGACGCCTGGGTTGATATTATTATCTTACCAGCAGAGATTGGCGCGAGCCTGACGGATCGAATCGCTTTTCCGCTGCGAACCTTGCTCGATGGTCTGCAAGGAAAATGGTTGGTTGAAAATGGCTACTTCATCAATCAGATGCAGCTCGATGAGTTGAATCTTCCTGCCAGCTTAGAGGGTGAGGTTCCATTCATCTGGCGCGGGGAGTCGTTCGTCGATGGTGTTGATTCAGACGAAGATATTGTGAACGGCACATTTAAAGAATCTGCTGGCGCCGATCTGTTCAACATGACCTGGCTGGACGTCTTCAAGATTCTGATTGCTGGATGGAATGCCTTCGTGAAAGTAACGCCGAGCATTACCTGGAGCGACACCTATTCAAAATATGTTCTTGGCATCAACGTCGATCTGGTTCCAAAGATCAATAGAACGCCAGGCACTACCAAAGAGTTAACCTGGCTCGAAAGAAGCATCGTCGCGGAAAAATACAAAGTCTCTGGTGTCATGCTCACCGGAACCAATTTTGTTTTTGAGGATGGCGACATAGAGCATGATAATGTGGTCGAAAAAGAAATCGAGGTCGCCGATTATCTCGAGACGCTGACCGATCCGACGCTCGAGCTTTATCTTGCCGAGGGACATTTCACCATCGCGGTCGGATACAGCATCGATTATCCCTGGTTCGCCTCGCCGAGCGAGCACGCCGAAGAATTTTATGGCATGATGATCACCGATGGTAACGGAATTTCCGGGCGCTGCAAAATGATTTATTCCGACAGCGGCACTCCGAGACCGTTGAGCGTTCTCGATCAAGTTAATATCGGAAGCCAAACCGCGCAGCTCGTCAATATCCGCTGCGGCGAAGATGGCATTGCAAGCGTCGAAGGTATTTTGTTGGATTAATTTCGACAGGCTCAATTACCGCCATGTTAGTTCAGAGCATCGAAGTCAATTTTTCAAACTACGGCATCAACGCGCGAGAGCTGGTGTGCGACTATGTGCTGATGGGATTCGAGTATATCGGCGGCGGGCCGGTGATCGAGAAGTTGGATTTCACGCTCGAGGAAGATTTCGACGACGTGCGCCAAACCATCGAGCTGAAAGTTTTACTGAACCTTTACGAAACGAATTGGATGCAGCTCTGGCTGGCGACCAAAAATAAAACGTTGGACATCGACGGCGTGCGCTATGAAGTGGTTGCAGACTTCCGTGATCTAAAATGGCCGCTGTTCGAAAAAGTCATGGGCATCGCCACGCATCCGGTGATGAAATTCAAATGCAAACAAATCGGCGTGAAGACGCCGGATGTTGAAGTCGGTTCAATGCTCGAGGGAGTTGTTGAATGAGAAACACGATCACCTTTCGCGACGATCTTGGCGAGCCTTTGCCTGGTCTTGCTGTCGAGCTGTATGAATGGCAATCCGGATCGCCTTTCTATGCTGACAAGATCGGAGACTTTACGGACCTTGGCAACGGGCAATACTACATCGATGTCACTGATTCAGCTCGCTGTACAGTGCTGGTCGACTCGGTCGTACAGACGGCGTTCATTGGGATCTTGATGAATGGGGAACTTGGCACCACGTCGATTCCTGATGGATCGATCACCACGGCGAAATTGGCCGATGGCGCCGTGACGCCAGACAAGACAACCTTTGCGGAGGATTTTTAAGATGAGACGATTTTTTATTTTCGCTACGCTCCTGGCGCTGTGTTCTCCGCTGGCCGGCCAGACGAAGAAGTTTTCGACGGATTCTCTGCGGGTCAATAACTTTTTATCCGTGCGTTTGCCGGCATCGGCATTTTCTGGATTCGGGGATGGCATATTGGGATCCATGGGATTGGTAACTCTGTCAGATACGACGAATGCCAGTAGTTTTAGTATCATCCCAAACATTGGGGGGAATGTTTGGCTTGTTGCAAACAAAACCGGATCCGGCACCATACCCAATATAAATTTGGTCATCGGCGCTGATGCTGTTGCCCATTTCAACAGCGATAATAATTTTGGCGTGGCGGGGCAGAGCACTTTTGGCACCAACGCTGCCGGCGTCATCGGCATCCCGAACGGCACGGCGCCGACGACAAGCCCGGCAAATATCGTGCAAGTTTATTCTGAAGATGTTTCTGGCAGCGCAGAACTTAAAGTTCGTGATGAAGCGGGGAATGTAACTGTTCTTTCGAATCCGGCGAGTTTCATCTGGAGCAAATCGGGCGAGGCAACGCAAACTGATTCGATCCGTTTCGTTCAGGGCTCGAATGTGACGTTGACGCGGAGCGGAAATGCGCTGACGATCGCGGCGAGCGCTGCTGCGGCATCTGGATGGACGGATAATGGAACAACTGTAACGGTGACAACCTCTACCGATATGGTTGGAGTTGGTTTAACTCCAACCCGGGCGCATTTTGAACAACAAGGGATTGTTGGAAACACGGCAGCAATTTTCGGCGCCAATTCTACTGGTATTGGCATCATCACGGACACAAACCCACACATCGGATTTAATAGCTACTTCAACTCTTCATGGAAGGCTATTAGTACCGGATTTGGAGGAAGAATTGGTATAAATACCTCGAATGGCGTTATGGTATTTTCTTCTAGTTCAGCATCCGTGAGTACTAATGCTTCCTTTACTTTTCCATCGCCGGATCATCTCAATTTGACAAAGGAAGGATATTTTGGAATTGGCCTTATTCCAACGCGAGCTTTTTTCTCACAATCCGGGGTAATTGGTGGTACAACCGCAATGTTTGGCAGTGGAAGTACTGGCATCTCCATCGGCCAAGCAAATCCATTTATTGGATTTAATTATTACTATAATGCGGCTGATAAGGCAATGGCGACTGGTTTTGGTGGCGCATTTGCATTAAATACATCAAACGGAGTTATGCTGTTTTATTCATCGACTGCGAGTGCAGCAACAGATGCCAATTTTACCACATCGACGAAGTTTCAGGTAGAAGCAGATGGCGATATGTCATTTGGAACAAAATCCCCGGCATCGGGGACTTGGACATTCAAATCAAAACCGTTACTGGTCAGTTACGAAGGGACTCCAGCTTTTTCTGATTCATCCATGGAGTTTTTGGTATCAAGTGGTCAGCCAACGATCTCCTTTTTATCGGGCGACGGCGATGCAACGAACATCTCCGTAAACAACTCAGATCAAATAACATTGAATGCGGCCAGTGGCGGCATTGTGATTGACAATTGGCTAATTGAAGCTGAGGTTGTGGCTGATCCATCGACTGCCGTTCTCACTTCCGGCAATCACATGTCATTTTATCGGAAGAATGACAAAGCAGTGATTGCCTACAACAACGGCGGAACGATTACTTATCTGACAATTCCACTTGATGGGACTACAATTTTATGGACGCAATCAACAAGCGCACCATAGATTGGAGATTTTATGAATGGACTCATTACGCTTTTGGTTATGGTCCTGCTCGCGTCGAACGCTTTCGGGCAAGCGGTTATCGCAAGTTTATGGTTCAACGAGCAGGATAGAACGGTTGCTCTGCGCTATCATCAAATTACCGGTAGAGACACGCTCTTGATTGCTGAATTTGTCTTTTTGGATGGGAGAGTTAAGTCGCCAGCGCGCGGCTAGGTGGTGATAAACGATCAAGCAGCCATGCAGAATAGCGTGGGGAATCTGCAATTGTTTGTTTCTATCATCTCAAATAAGGGTTGGGGGACTGAAACGAGGCCATCGGATTATCAATACTCGGTGAAGACGCTGCCAAACTCTATTAAGTGGCAATTGGATTTGGCTGGGGCAAGCACGAAAGTGCGTTTTACGAAGCATAATAATAGAACGGTAATTGCCGCTCGCGAGAAAATCGATTACTCTTGGACGGATTTCAGGTTTTATGTGAGCATATACATTAAGCACCTTGATCTTGTTCAGTTTGTTGGACGGAACTAAAGGAGGCGTTATGAGAGATTCTTTGAAAGGCAATTTGGCGGTTGTGTTATTGGTTGCGGCGGTGGTTTTTGGCATGTGGCAATGGCACATAGCGGAAGTTACTAAAGCAATAAACGATCAAATGTGGAAAGGATTGAGAGCGAATATAAGGCTCGATCAAACACAGAATATTTTGTCGAATCTTCAGTTCGATAACCAAGATGTGGCAAATGCGTTCAGGCAAGCTGGTTATAAGATTCAGCAGCCAAAGCCAACGAAGCAAGACAAAGCGATCGTATCGAAAAGGCATGGGAATTAGTAGAGTCTCTCGGAAAGACTTGAGAAATACAAAAAAAGCCCCTAAGTTAGTCGTCAAAAACGGCACTTATGGGCTTTTTTTGAGGTGGTTTTGTCTCATTTCATCTGGAAATATTTCTCATTTCATCTGAACGGCTATA
>Ga0247727_10009772_pt1 | contig 17204 bp, 18 predicted proteins | sample WisWelCaveWW1625_FD_202498 | JGI IMG/M metagenome (GOLD analysis project Ga0247727, IMG submission 202498) | Biofilm microbial communities from Wishing Well Cave, Virginia, United States - WW16-25 | ecosystem: Environmental > Aquatic > Deep subsurface > Groundwater > Cave microbial mat | place...
TAATACATTTTTATGTCAAAGTCAACAACCAGGTTGTTACTACAAATTTGCTATTTTGTGTCATAAATTATCCATTTCGTGCCTAACCGACCCCCCGATTCGGGGAGGAAGTGTCAAGGCTGGGTTTTAACTTGTCGCGCCATTCTTTAATGTCCCACACCGCGGTTTTCACGCCGCGGCCTTCGCGGTAAGCGTGGGAGACGTCTTCGAATTCCGCCTCGAAGATTTCGCGGGTGACGAGGAAGGCGGCGGTCTGGGCCGTGCGGTCGCGGACGGTGGGGACGGAAAGAAAACGTTGGGACAGTTTGACGGTTGGACCGTTAGACCGTTTACCCGTTGAACCGTCTAACTGTTCAACTGTCGAACCGTCAACCTTCCAACGGTCGAACGTTTTGGCACCGCAAACCGCATGAGCGGATACGGATGATATTCTCCCGACGCGAGGCCGTGGCTGAGGTCGCGGAGGTTGGCCGGAAGATTGGCGGCGAAATGCGGCACGGTGATGCCGTCTGAGCCGCGGCAGCCGGCTTTGAGCTGCACGCGGGCGAAGGCGGAGTCGAGGTTGGGGAGGGCGGCGAGTTGGTCGAGGAAGTTTTTCATAAAAGTCATTAGGAAAAAGGCAAAAAGCAAGTTGCTGTTTGCTTTTTGCTGTTTGCCGTTTGCGGTTTTTTATGGCCGCACCATGCCGCGCGCGGCAACGAACAGGGCTTGCACGAGCGTCAAGTGGTTGTTGGCAAACGTGACGTTATCGAAACCGCCGAGAATCGCCGGATTGATCCGCGCGCCTTTGGTGTAGACGACGAAGGCCACGTCGTCGCGCTCGGCCAAATCTTTATTCCCGATGAAATTTTTTAATTTCTCCGCGTCTTCATCGGTGGCGGCGAGAACGACCACGGCGTGTCTGGTGCAACTGTCGTCGAGCCAGCGATAGAGCGAAATGTCGTGGAATTCGACGTGCTGCAAGCGCGCCAGAATCGCCGGATGGTGAACCATCCGGCTCAGAGGTGAAATGCCGCTAAAGCGGCATACGGCATGGTTTAGTCGCCTTTAGGCGGCTTGCATTTTTTAGTGGGATTCATCCCGCCGCGATTATCCCGCCGCGATCCCCCGCGATTATCCCGCCGCGATTTTTTTGACAAATTCGATTTTGACTATTTGATCGCCGGCCGGATTGGTGGCCTTGACGCGCACCTCGAGGGTATCGCCGATTTTGATGGGCAAATAGGTGCCGGTGAAACTCAACTCGCGGCCCATGTCTTTTTCGAGCAGGCGGACGTGATATTGGCCGGCGTCGATTTTGAACAATTCGGCGCGGAGCTTGTCGCCGGGACGAATGTTCGGCGCCGGTTTGGATTGGGGCGGCGCCGGAATTCGCGGCGGCGGAGCGACCGGCGCATGGCCGGCGCGATCATCGGGCCGCGTTGAGGCTTTGAAAGCCGGCGGCGCAAAATGGCGGCGATCTTCGACGGGCGGAATTTCCGGCTTGTGTTGGGAAAAACGCACCCAGCCGAACGGATAGCGTGGGTGGCCGGCTTCGAGCGCGATCTTGCGCGTTTTGGGAAAAATCGGAAAGAGCGCCTTTTTCACACCGGGCGCGGGGAAGGTGTGCATGCCTTCGAAGCAAAAGCCGGTGTCCTCTCTGCGGTTGTCGGGGCAGATTTTTTTGGAATGACAAATCGGACATTCTTCGGGAAGCTTGCCTTGCATCTCGAATTTGCCCAGCGCGAATTTCCTGCGAACGCGCTGCAGGTCGTCCGGATTTTCAATCAGCTCGCCGGTCATGCCCTGCCAACCGCTGCCCCACGCGAGGCGCAGAAAAAAATCACCGGTGGGTAAACTGGCGCGGAGATTTTCCAATTCGTCATAAAAATTGACGAGGGCAGTGAGTTTGTATTTCTCGAAGAACTGCCGCTGATTCCTGATCTGCCGGGCGGCGTAGTCATTACAAAACTGCGGCAACTCGGCAAAATATTTCGCCTGGTCTTTGAATCCGGCTTCGTTTTCCACCGCCGGCGATTGCAATAAAAACTCGTCGATGGTCAACGTCACTGCCGCGGCCGCGCCAACGCGCAACGCTTCGGCGGCAAGCTGCGTGGATTCTCGCGGCTCGCTTTCATTGCGCCGTCTGGAAATATTTTTCCAGCCGTAGCGCTCTTCGCTCATGAGGTTGAAGATACGCGTGTCGGCCAGCTCCAAATCGTCGGCGGCGAAATGGGCGTCGCTGACGTGCAACACGCGCATGAGGTCGCGGTTGGCATCATTGGGACGCTTGCTCCGGGTGGCAATATTGAAAGCATGTTCAATAATCGGCGTGCCGGCCCAACGTTCGTCTCGCGCCTGCAAAACAGTTTCCAACAATTCCGGATAATTCTCTTTCCAGCGTTGGGTTTGGCTGAGTTTCCACAGCAACGCGGTGCGGAGGCTGCCTTTGATGGAACTGCCGGGCAAGTAGGGCAAGCCGGCGCCGTTGCGGACGAACTCGAACATGTCCTGGCTGGTGGCTTCGCCGCGATAGCTGGTGGCGACGATGTGCGCGAGGTCGAGTTTATGTCGCGCTGCGAGGGCGTGAATGTGCAGCTCGTCCCCACCGGCAAAATCATCGAGCGCTTTGGGATTGGCCGCCAACGCGGCTTCGAGGCCGTGTTGGTCAATCAACCACGTGCGCCCGCTGGCGGCGAAGAAATCCAAACCATTGCGCAGACGCGCGCCGCTGCCGACGTGCACGGGGGAGAGGGTTTGGAGATGATATTGCAATATGCGATTGGTCATTTTTTAATCCTCGTGCGCCTGATGATGAATCATCAGGCTAAGATGTGAAATGCCGCTGAAGCGGCATTAAGGTGTTGCGACTGGGTGAAATCCAATGGGAAAGGCGTAGCCGAAGCGATAAACATCATGCGTCAGCGTGCTGCCGGAAAAATTTTTATCGAGCACTTTTCTTTTGTCGCCGTATTGGGCGTTCGGCGCGCCGCTGAATGTCGAACCTTCGGCAAACATCGTCAGCGACTGGCGCCGATAGCTGTGGCCGAAGACATAACCGCCGCGCTGCACCAATTCGTAGCCGCTGTTTTGCAACAACGGCGTGTTGATTTCCGTTCTGGTGGGATTATACAACGACAACGTCAGAAAACGGCTGGCGTTTGGCGCGCCGGGCAAAACCGTTTTGGGTGGATCCTTCACCACTTCAAACAAGCCTTTGCCGGAGGTGCGGTCCAGGCCGAGACCTTCATCGCCGAGCATGCGCAACACTTGCATGAAACGGTCTCGGATCTTGTCGTCGATTTGTGTCCAAAAAAACAATCCGGCGTTTTCGGCAAACCGCAGCTCGCTGACGAAATACAGCATGCCTTGATTGGTAACCCGATCCACCACCACGCGCGGCGTTTCCGTTTCATAGACGATTGAATCGTTGGACTTCAGACCCGACGACGCCGGACTCATCCAGAACCGCCCGCCTTGGCGCGTGCATTCCGGCGCAAACGGCGGCGATTCGCCGGCGATGATTTGTTGAAAGAGCGCGGCTTCGATGAACTGCACTTTGCTGAAGGCTTTGCGATGCCGCGAGGCAAAATTGGGGGGCAACGCGAGCGGCTTGGGATAAAACTCCGCTTCGTCTTGATACGGAAACGCGGAAGAGAGCAAGAAGGGTGGCGGCGATTTTTCTTGCAGATGTTGCTGCGCTTCGTCCGGGTCGATTTGATTCCAAACCGAGAAGATGGCGCTGTACAGCGTGTCCGAGTGAATGACCCACCCAACGCGCTCGAAGCCGACGCCGCACGCCGCAATGTGCAGCGGCGCGGTGAAGCGCAGACGAATTTTAGTGGCTGGCACCGGCGGCCTCCGATTTTTCGGGTTGCAGTTCCAAAGGAATCGCATAGTCAAGCGCGTGAGGCCCAGTCGTGCTTTTATAATCTGCAATCGTCTTTTCAGCAAGCGTGTTGACGACCACTTTGACTTTGCCGCTGCCGCGCGAGCCATGTCCGCCGAGATAATCGTCCTGCAGCAGAATCAAGCCGCGAAAGAGCAAAGCAACCATCTCCTGAATATTGTCGCCTTCCCAAACATTCAACACCAGATTAAGATCAAATTCCGCGCCGGAGGGAACACGCTCCAGTTGGCGCGGCATGGCCGCGGAAGTGATGCGATCGATCACGACTTCGGTTTTGACCTCGGTAAAAGGCATGTCGGTATTTTTCGCGTTCTTGAGCTTGACATTGGCCGGGCTTTCTTTCTCGGGCGAAAGATGGCCGTCACGCACAATCAAGCGGGAAGGAGGCAACGGCTTGGCGTCGGATTTACTCGCGACTTCAGCGGGCACGCCGAACACTTTGCAGATAAGGTTTTCTCGATCTTCGCCGTCTTTGCCGCCAATGTAAGGGCCATGCCGGACGTCATCGCTCATCTTTTCGTGGCCCCACAGGCCTTCAAAACGCTCGATCAAGCTGCGCATTTTGCCGCGCAAAGAGGAACCGGGGATATAGGGTTCTTGCGTGACGGGATGACGCAAAACCGTATTGTCGGTGTTGCCAATGGAAAGGCCGATATTCTTGCTGCCGATGTGCAAACCGGTCTTGGCAATGACTCGGCCATTGATAAAAACTTTTTTAGTGAGTTTCATATTTCATTCTCCTGTTCAATTGCCGCCGTAATATTTGTGATACGCCAGTACCGCTTCAAAGAAATCGGCAAAATTTTGGAAGCGGCGTTTTTTGTCTTCCACATCAGCGCCTTCGGTAATTTCCTTGACGCCTGCCGAGAGCACATCGGCAAATTTTTGCGCCACGCCGGTTTTGGCAACGGCGCGTTTGGCGGAATAAGCCAGTTTCGGGCGCAACAGCAAGATGGGAGAATCTTCCCATTTGTCTTTGTCCATCATTTTCATTTGAATCCGCCGCACTTCGCCGAAGACATTGCGAATTTGGGCGGTGGCGAGTTTGTTGTCCGCGAGATCCTGGCCGAATTTTTCGGCGTATTCGATGGCGAGTTTATCCAACCCATTTTTACCGCTCACCCATTCTTTGATCTTGGCGACGCCGTCGACTTTTTCTTTTTTGTCGCCAATCTCATAAACGACACTGTTGAGGTTCATGATTCCTTTTCCTCTCTGGTTAAAAATTCAACCCAACGCATGGGCACATCGATAAAGCTGACGATTTGTACGCCTTCACTGGATTCGAGCAATTCATCTTTTTCATGCCATTTGCCGTTCTCCCATTTTAAAGGTTGCCATTCGTTGTCAATTAAAGCCCTTTGCAAAGTTTCAATCAATTTTTTGTGATTCTTGTTGTCGTCTTTGTAACGGCCCAGCGCGTACACCAGCCGCCAGCGCCATTTGTCGTACATGAGCAAATCGAGATGCTGGCTCATATCCGTTTGGGTTTGGCGCGACATTTCTTTCAGCTCGCGCCGGCGTGCTTCGAAGAGCGCATAAATTTGCCGCAGGCGCGAAAGAATGCCTTTGTTCAACGGCGGGTCGGCCGCGGTGATCGCTTGATAAAGCGCGTCTTTGATGGAGGCGGCAATGTCGAAATCATGCCAGCGTAATGGTTTCTCCAAAAAAGTGAAGCCGTTTTTTTCCGAAACGATTTCCGGCGGCGCGGTTTCCACGGCAGGCTGCTGGGCCTGCGCGCGAACGCGACGTTTGATGACGGCATCGATTTCTTTGGCTTCATCTTCCGCCTGTTCGGAAATGATCGCGGCTTTATGAAGCGGAAATTTTTTCGGGGCCAGCATCAGGCCGCCGGAAATGGTGAATCGGGAATTTTTTTTGTGTCGCTCAAAATCACCTTGTGTATACTCGACAAAATCACGGCGGATTTTCAGCGCGAGATCAAGCACTTTATTCCACGCGCCGACGATGAAGAGATCATCCCCGCCGGAATATACGATCAGCGTCTCTGAATTCGCGATTTGCTCGCGCAGCGTATTCAAGCGCCCGCATAAATAATAATTGAGATGCCAGCTTAGGGTCAATACGCGCGCCGCCGTGTTCCGTGTTGCGAGTCCCTGGCTAAAAATCTCGCCGAGGGAATCGACGTCCATGCGCAAGATGCCGAGGCGCTTGATACCTTGACTCGCTTCGGCAAGATCATTGTAATCCATGGGTTCGTCGCTATCTTTTTGGGGAATTTCATTGCCGCCGTAAAAACGAAAGCCGCAATTGACTTTCGCATTTTTGAGGTCGCGCATTTTAAAATTCTCACCGGCATAATTATGAATATTGAGATTCCAATAGGTGATGGCATCACCGAACAACTCGCAATCGTCGGACTCATTCAAAACGTAGTAAGTCAGGCCGAGATTCAGCGGTGTAATCGAAGCGACGCCTTTGATCACTGCAGGATTATCCGTTACGACTTCAGCGATTAACTTTACTTTCGCGAGCCGGCTGCCGAGTTCTTCCATATTTTTACAAACCGGGCAAACGTCGCGTTCATCGGGCGTGCCGGCGTGTTGTTTTTCTAATTTGTATTTTTCACTCTCTTCGCGCCCACAAACACTACATATTTTTTCCTCTGCGCCAACGCCCTGCGGATCGAAAATCTCCGTATATTTTTTTGCCAACAGCAAATGAAACTTCGTCTGCTTGGGCTTGCCACATTCTTTGGTTATGGCTTCCCATTTGCCGCCAAATTTCTCCGCCATAAAATCCTGGCCGGTTAGCGATACCGCGCCGAGCCCGAGAAAAAGCTCGCCGCCGTAAGAATCCCAAAATTTTTGGGCTAATGTGAGATTGATTGAGTCTTCACCTTCCGCGTCAATTTCCGTTTTTGCCGAGGCCGGCGCGAGAAGATAAAATTTGCCGCCGCTGCTGTAGATCAAGTTGGCGTTGGTCAATTTAAATTTTCGCAACAGCCATTTCGCCACCGCATCGGAGAGAATCGCCAGCTCGAACGAACGCGCTTTCAATCCTTTCGCCACGCCTTTGCCCGAGGAAATGCGGTAGATGTATTTCTGAATGCCGCTGATGTCGCCGCAGACGAGCGTATAGGTTTCAGCATCAGGCGAGGGAGCTTGCGGTTGGCCATTTTCTTTGGTCGGCCAGCATGCCATGATTGCCGTTGACATTTTCGCCAACGCATACAGCGGCACATCGGCATCATCCGGCAAATACCACGGCGCCAGACACCAGAAATATTTTTCAAGAAGAGGCAGAAGCGTGTCCGGTTTTTTATGGCTTTCATATTTCTCAAGCTGCCAAAGTTCGGCAAGAAATTTTGCCAAATGCGTTTCCAGACTTTCCTGCCATTCGTTTTCATTTAGACTGCTCGTCGGGAGTAGGAGCGGTTCCTGGCTCAACGCATGCAGAGATTGAATGCTCCAGTCGTGCTGCGGTGGATTCTCCTGGCCGCGTTTAACCGAGGAAAAAATTGATCGTAAAGACCGCGGCGCCCGATTGATTTTCTCGGGCTGCCAATCATATCCCAATGCCAGCGACCGCGCCTGCCGCAAGGCTTCTATCGAATGGTCAGTGGCCGGTGAGGTGATTGGGGGCGACGGCTGCAACATGGGGAGGTCATGATACAGTGCCAGGAACCGTTGCCATTCTGCGGTGGCGCCGCAATATTTTTTTAAATATTGCCCCACATCCCAGAGCAGCGAACCAAGCAGCCAGTTTGGAGTTTCCATAGATTTTCCTCGGATATAAATTTGTACAAAGTCTCCCAAAACGACGATTTCTTTGCGAGACCATATTATAACAAAGTAATTTCGTAAATACAATCCATTTTGTCATGAGTCATTTGACTCATTTTTTAGATTTCCGCCGCCGGATGGTGAGCCATCCGGCTAAGAGGTGCAAGCGCCATCAATGGCGCTAAAAATTCGAGGGCGCTTCAGCGTCCTTCCACATCTTAGCCCCGCGATTCATCGCGGGGCGGTTTAACAAAAAACACCGACGCCAATTCCGCGATCACCACGCCGCGGTCCGTCGGCACATCGTCGCGGAAGCCGAGAAATTCGTGGAGCTTGTCGTAGACATGGCTGAGGTGATTGCCGATCGTGCGGATGCTGCGATGCAAACGTTGCGCGATGGCTTCGTTGCTGAGGCCTTCGCGCACGAGCAGGGCGATGACGTCGCGTTCGGCGCGGGTGAGCACGTGCGCGACAAAGGCGCGTTTGCGGAGAAAGGCTTCGTGCTGCCGCCATTGCTGTTGTTGCTGCAGGGCCTCGCGCGGATCGTCCGTCTCCGCCAGCGGCGTCAAAATCGGCGCGATCGCGCTCCACTGAAAAACCGGAATGGGAATAAGCTTCACGTCATCGCCGTCTGCCGCGAGCATGCGTTTCGCGGCCAACACCTCGCCGGCAGAAAGCAGATACCAGAGATGATCCTGCTCGTCAAACAACAGTTGCGCGACGGTGACGCCATACGCCGACATCACTTTGCGGCCGCCGGCGATGCTGAGATGCACGGCTTTGTGGGCGCGCTTGTTTTGCAAGACCGCGCGATACAACGTGGCAAACACCGCTTCCAAATCCACTTCGGTCAACGTGTCGGCAACAGGATGCTCGCCGCCGATCACGACGAATTGGAGATGCACCGGTGTTGGATAGGTTTCATTAAAAAAGTTCACCAGCTTCGCGAGCGCCGAGCGTGTTGGCTCATTCTCCGCGGCGGTGTGTACTACGACGATTTCGCCAATGGGATAACCGAGTGCCTGCAATTTTTGCCAACACAACGACACCACCTGCGCTTCCGAGCCGAGGGTGGCGATTAAAACATGGGGAGGGTTCATTTGAAATTCTAAAATCGCCCCGCGCCGAGGCGCGGGGCTAAAATGTGTAAGCGCCATAAATGGCGCTATAAGTTTGAGAGCGCTTTAGCGTCCTTCCACATTTTTGCCCCATGATTCATCATGGGGCATCCAAATGCACCACCACCCCATCCTCCTCCTCGCTCCATTTTTCCATCGCCTCATGTGTCGTTTGTTTTTGATGATGCTCTTTTTGATTGTTCGCGTAGGCAATCACCGTCGGCAAATTTTTGTCGCCAAAGGACAGCACGCCGTAGCCGCGCTGCCAATCAAATTCGCCGGGATGTTTCAAAACATGCGTCACCCAATGCGAGCTGGCGCCTTTGAGCTTGCCGATGAAATCCGCAATGGCAAATTTCGGCGGCAATGAAAAAACGTTGTGTACGTGATCTTCGATACCTCCGACCGCGTGCATAATCGCGCCCAATTCGAGGCCTTTGCCGCGCAGGTATTTGTATAGCTCCGGCTCCAATTCCGGCGTGATCAATGGCGCGCGATTTTTGCACGACCAGATCCCGTGATAATGCAATCGCCAATAGGGCATGATATTCTCCTTTCTGGTTAATCCGAACAAACAATTTTGCCATTCCCAAACACGCAGCCCTTCCCCACGTGCATCACCTCACAAGCTCGCAGCAAATCGAGAAACGGTTCGATATCGCCCTCCAACACCATTTCGCCGACAAAACCGCCCATCAGCATTTCGGCATTCTGCCGGTTGCTGCGGCGCTCCCAATCGACCCAGTGCAAGTCGCGCTGCACGATTTTCACGGCGTCGGCAGCGACGAGCAGAGGATGGAACTCCCAATCGATCTTCGCGTTGGTACGTGAAAATGCGCCAGCTCCAAAACGCGGCGGATCATTTTGAAGACGAGCATGCGGAAGGTGAAGTCGATCGTCAGGTCGTTGTTGAATTTGAGGCGGGTGGGGGTTATGAAGTTGACGGTTAAACGGTTGGACAGTTCGACGGTTGTTTCGTTCGCCGGTTTGCTCCGATTTTTATTTAAAGAAATCGAAGGAAAATCGGGGTTTGCCAATTGCGGCGCCGGAGTTTCAAGCAAACGTTTGGTTGGGCCATCATAAAGCAGTCGCCATTCATGATCATCTTCCCGACGATCACTGACCTGTGACAAGTTTTCACCGGCTTCCTGCTGTTTGCTTTTTGCTGTTTGCCTTTTGCCTTCTTCCTGCTCTTTGCTTTTTGCCACTTGCCACTTGCAACTTTCCAACTGAAACGGAATTCGTTTGAATCCCAATCCTTGCTCGCTCATTTGGGAAACGGCAAAAATCGCAAACGGGTGCAATTCAACGGCCCGGCCGATCAAGATAAGATCAAACCGCAAGGATTCGCCGGCGCGGTAGAGCCGCTGTTCGTCGAAAGGCTCGAAGACATAAGGCTGAGGGCCGGTGGGCAAACCACGCAGGAAACGCGGGACCTTGTCGTCGGGTTCGATGAGCGTTTCAAACAGACGGGGATAAACACATTGCTTGCGCAGCATGCAGGTGGGACAGGGTTGCTGCGGGCCCATGACACAAACAGTCCGGCGCAGGGCATGGCCAAATGCCCCGCGGAGCAGCGAACCTTTGAAGGAAGGCAGAAATGCCTCTTGCCGGGCAGTGAGGCAAAAGCGCAACCGCTTTTTTAATGATTTTTAGCGAGGGGACGGCTAGACAGCCAGGCGGGTTAACGGAGGACAGTCCAAAGGCAAAGAGCAAACAACAAAAAGCAAACAGCAAAAGGCAATTGCTCTTTGCTGTTTGCTTTTTGCTTTTTTCTTTCGGCTCAAATCCCCGACTCGTATTTTTCTTTAAACCGTTTGATGCCGTTGAAAATCGCTTCGGCGACGTCCTGCTGAAAGCCGGCGTCGCCGAGCAAGCCTTCTTCGCGCGGGTTGGAGATAAAGGCGGTTTCAACCAAAATATTCGGCATGGAGGCGCCGACCATGACGTAGAATCCGGCCTGCTTGACGCCGCGATCGGGCAGCTTGATGCCGTCGCAGATTTCTTCCTGAATCATCGCGGCAAAATCTTCGCTCTCGCGATTGAACGCGCTCTGGGCCATGGCGGCGAGAATAAAACTCTCGTCGCCCTGACCGGCGTACGAGCTGCTGTCGGGGTCGTATTTGATGACGGCGTTCTCGCGTCTGGCCACTTCCAGCGCTTCTTCGCTGCGGGCCGGGCCGAGAATGTATGTCGTCGTGCCGTTCACGCGGCGGCTGAGATTGGAGTTGCAATGAATGCTGATAAAAATTTTTCCCTGCGCGGTGTTGGCCAGTTGCGTGCGCTCGCGCGGCGAAAGATAACGGTCGCTGTCGCGCGTCATGACAATGCGCGCTTCGATATTTTTTTCCAGCAGGCGCTTGACGCGTTTGGCGATGGCAAGAGTGATATCTTTTTCGCGCACGCCGCTCGGGCCGATGGCGCCGGGATCGTGGCCGCCGTGGCCGGCGTCGAGCACGATGGTGTCGAGCAGCCATTTGCGCTTCTCGCTTTCCAGATTGCGCAAAACGCCGGTGGAAAGCTGGTCGAGCGTCGGCAGCGAAATCAACGTTTCATTGCCCTGGCCGGTGATGCTGATGCGCTTCTGGTCGAGGTCTTCTTTTAATTGACAGGAAATTTGCACCACCGAACCGGTGTATTGCGAGGTGACGCGCTGTACGATACCCGCGGGACGGATGGTGCGCACGAAGGTGGAATCGAGACGGCCGCCGGCCACGTCGATATACAACCAGCGCTGGCTGACGCGGGTGTTGACCTGCTTGCGCGCAATCGGGCGCGAGGCCTGCACGCGGATCAGCGTGCCGTTGGCTTTTTCTTCGACAAGAATTTTTGAAATACTGGCCGGAGCGGCGGCGGGTTTTGGCGCAACAGGTGTGAGTGCACCCGGCGGCTCACTCGAAACGGCCGCGTTGTCGGAGTTCGATGCCGTTTGGTTCGCGCCGGCGGCCGGCGGAAATTCCAATTCTTCCGGCCAGCGCTTGGGATAAAGAGGTCGCAACAAATCCGCAAAATAGCGCACAGGCACGAGAATGTCGCCGTTGGCAAAACGCGTTTCCAGCGGCAACTGCACCATGCGGTCGTTGATCTGCACGAACGGGTTCATCGCGGTGATCTTGATCTCGTTGCTGCCGCTGTAGAGAATGACTTTGCGCGCCTTCTCGCTGTAAAACGTGCGGAGATCGAGGCGCTCGGCAAGATCGCTGAGCGCGACAAACTGGACGTTGCCCATTTCCGGCAACGTCACCACCGCCAGTTTTTGCGGCGCCCCATTGGCGCCGGGAGCCGTTTCCTGCGCATGGGCAAACGCGACGGCGCAAAAAAACATCGCGAACAGCGTCAGGCGTAAAACGTCAGAGGCAAAACGTAAGGCGGCAAACGCATCGCAGCGCCCCAAAAATCTTTGCGCCGAAATTGCAGAGGTGAAAAAAGCGATAGCCCCGACGCGGCCGGATTTACGACAGGCCTTCGGAATGAAGGTTTTTTTGGCTGAGATACTGACTGGCTTTTTTGAGAACCTGCTTCTCGTCTTCGGAAAGATTCTCATAACCGACTTCATTGATTTTATCCAGAATAACATCCACACGCTCGCGAAGCTGAACTTCCTGTTGTCGCCGGCGCACCACCTGCATCTGCCGGCGTTTTTCCGTGCGTTGCCGAAACCATTTGGTGACGCGACCGGTGTCCGCTTTCGCGGAACGGTTGCTGAACATGACGTCGCCCCAGCGCAGGCTCGGCTTGATATTTTTTAAATAGACAAATCCGATCATCATGCCGCCCAGATGCGCAAAATGGGCGACGTTACCGCCGGGGTCTTTGGCGGAGGCCAAACTCGAATACAACACGACGAGGCCGGCGATGGTGACGAGGTACTTGACTTTGATATTGACGGGGATGATAAAAAACAGCAGCAACGTTATAACCCGATTGGGAAAAAGCACGCCGAACGCCATCAACAGGCCGTAAATGGCGCCGGAGGCGCCGATGACCGGAACCTTCGGCGGATAAATCAGCGCCGTTTCAGGCAAAAGAAAACTCACGATCAGATGGATGAGGCCGGCGCCAATGCCGCAGATGAAATAGAAGCGCAAAAATTCCCTGGTGCCCCAGTAGCGCTCCAGCTCGCAGCCGATCATGAAGAGCACGAGCATGTTCATCAAAATGTGGCCGATGCCGCCGTGCAAAAACAAATACGAAACGAGCTGCCAAATGGAGAAGGTATGCACGACCGCATACGGCGTTAACGCGAACCATTTCATGATCGCGTCATCAAACGCGAGCTGCAGGAAAAAGCAGGCGACGTTCGTCAACAGCAAATATTTGACGGCCGGCGGCAGTCCTTCACTGAAGCCGAAAGTATATTGTTGTCCGTAAGAACTCATCGCGAGTATGCCGAACGGTTATAAAGTGAGTTTTTATGGTTGGACGGTTTGACAGTTCGACTGTTGGACGGTTTAACCGTCTTACCGTTCAACCGTCCAACGCTTTCACCACAACCCAAACCGCAAGCCGCCGCGAAAGCCGAGGCCGGAAAGATCAACCTGACTCCAGACCGGCAGGCCTTCCGTATTTTTCGTCTGGTTGCGCTTGACGGTGGCGTTGTGATAAAAAACTTCGCCGATGAAGGCGGAACGGCTGCCGAGGCGCTGTTGAAAACCGCCGCCGGCCAGCCACATAAAGCCTGAGTAGTAACGCCGCTCGCGTTTTTGTTGCGCCAGATTATTTTCGTTATTCCACAACATTTCGTAGCCCAGCCCGCCGTTGGCAAAAAAATGAAAATCTTCCTGTCCGAAGTGGACGATGGCTTCGGCCATGATCGGCAGGAAAAACGTGGTGAAGGCGAGCTCCTGCTGCACCTGTTTTTCAATTAAACCGCCGGCGCTCACTTGCTGGGCGATGGTCGTGGTCTTTTCATAACTTTTGCGAAAGCCGTTGATCGTCACGCCGAGTTCGACGGTCTCATCAACCTGCGCGGTCAAATCCAGGCCCAGTATCAAACCGGCCTGCGAGCCTTTTGGATCAAGGTAACCGAGGCGAATGCCCGTGGGGCGGACTTGCGCCAAACCGTTTGCAACGTTGGACATTAAAATGGCGGCGAGCACGAGAAAAAGCCGTGTCCGCATGAGATCATCTCCTTAAAATGAAGTTCGAAGTGCGGTCATTTCATTTTATGAAAACAGGCCGTCAAAGTCAAGCAAAACCTTTTAATTTAAACCGCCGGCGAAACGCTTCGGAATAAACGTTTGCATAATTGCGCACCATCACCTCAAGGCTGAATTTTTCTTCGACGCGTTGGCGGCCCAGCCAGCCCATTTGCCGGCGCAATTCGGGATCGCGCAGCAATTTCATAATCGCCGCGGCCATTGCCGGCGGATCATTGGGCGGAACGAGCAGGCCGGTTTCGCCGTCAACCACCAGCTCCGGATTTCCGCCCACGGCGGTGGCGATCACCGGGCGATCGGAGGCCATCGCTTCGAGAATCGTATTTGACATGCCTTCGCTTTCCGAAGAGAGCACAAACACATCGAGGCCGCGCAGAATCTCCGGCATATCTTTACGCGCGCCGAGAAAATGGACGCGATTCGCAATCTGATGCTTGCCGGCGAGTTGCACCAGCTCATCCAGCTCAGGACCGTCGCCGACGATCACCAAATGCGCCCGGGGAATTTCGTTAAAAATCAGTTTCGCGGCCTGCAGGAGAATCGGATACGCCTTCACTGGCACGACGCGGCCGACGGCGCCAAACACCAGCGCGTTGGCCGGCAAACCGAGTCGCGTTTTGTAATCAAGGTCGTGACGCGTGAGCGCAAAGCGCGACAGATCGACGCCGTTGGCCACGACGCGAATTTTTTCTTTTGGGAAATCAAACTGGCGGTGCAAATTTTCGCGCAAAATATTTGAGACCGAGAGCATCTGATCCGCGGCGCGCCAGAGCAGGCGTTGAATTTGAATATGCAGCTTCGTCGCGGTTTTCATCGTGCCGTGCTCGCCGTGAATGATGATCGGCACTCTCGCCAGCCGTGCGCCGATGATGCCTTCCATCACCGTGGCCCATGAATGGGTGTGGGCAATGTGAATGCGATAGCGGCGAAATTCGCGCGCGAGCTTGAAATACAGCCGATAATCGCCGCCGAGCTTGTCGCCCAGCTCGACAACGCGGCAACGCGCCGGATCGACCCTGCGCGCCAGCGCGCCGCCGCCCACGTAGGTGAAAATATAATTTTCGAAGATCACCGGGTCGAGACGGTTGACGAGATTGACCACACCGTTCTCTTTGCCGCCGTAGTGCAAAGAAGCGGAAACGTGGGCGACGCGAATTTTTTCGGCAGGAGATTTCATTATTTTTTTTAAAACACGGAGCGTTGCGTGTTGCGTCAAACGTCGCGGTCGGCCTGCGTCATAAACCAGTTGCGTTCATCGAGCAAGACGTCATTCGGTCCGCCGGTGGAAACGTGCAGCGCAATACCGGAATTGACGGTGTCGAGCGAAGCCGGCCCGAAGGAGCGCAGCAACGCCAGAATGGGATTGTGATCATTGGCGCGCACGGACACGCTGCAAATGCCTTTTGGCCGCAGCCAGCGAATGATGCCGGCGAGCAATATCGCCAAATCGCAGCGGTGATCTTCAACGAGAAAATCCAGAATGCGCGCGCCGTCGCCTTTTAAATCCACGATCGCATAGCCGCGCAAACGGCCTTCGGCTTTAAGATGAAAAATTATAAAGCCGGCGTGCAAGGGATTTTGCAAAAACCGCCACGACAGAAATCTCGCGTCGCGCGCGGCGATGACGGGATGTTTTTTCGCGACGCGCGCCAACAGCGCATCAAATTCGTCGCCGAAATAATTCCGTTCCTGCACACGGACAACGGCGCCGCCGCGAGCCGCAGAATTTCCTTGCCACGACCACGCTTGCAGCACAGGATTCGCCGCGTGCGCCAACGTGGCGGCGACAAAATTTTTGCCGATCCTCTCGTTGACAAAACGGTCGAAGCGCAGCATCAAGCCGTGGCGCGCGAGTTTGCCGATGACCACATGTCCGACCTTCTCCAACACGGCGCGCATGCGATCAACCGGATGCGAATAGAGAAAACGCATTTCGCCGCGATCGACGCCTTCTTTCACGGCGCGGCGCAATTTGAGGGCGGCGCCGAGGGTGCGAAATTCTTGATCAATCGAGGTGTCGCCGCCGTTCCAGCCAAGCACCGCTTCGCCGTTAACCAACACGCGCCGCGGAAAGGCGCTCACCGAGCCGATGACTCTGCCGGAGCTTTCGTCAATCGCCAGCCACGCGCGCGGCCGGCCATACGGGTTGCGGGAAAGCGACCACTCGAATCTCGCCTGCCGCAAAGCATTGTCACCTTGCTCGCGGTTGCGCAATAACGTGTCGAGCAAAAGATCGTGATCGGCCGGCAAATCGGCGGCGCGAATGACGATGCCCATAAATTGAGGTTTTCCATTTTAAACAGAAAAGCCTGCCTGAGCCGCGCGCGGCAGGCTTTTCGTTGTCGCTGCCATCATCCGAGGAGTTTCTGTAGCGCAACATTTATGTTGCGCGCACCGTTTCTTCTCAACATAAATGTTGAGCTACACATAAACGGAACATGGCGCTCTCAAACCAAACCTTAACGAGTATAATACCTGCAATGGCAAGAAAAAGCGGAGAGATGGGCAAGGGGAATTGGCACCCCACGGCGAACGGCCCACGATATGGACTGGCGAGGATGGGTGAGCTGTTTGCCGGAGAAATGGCTGTATGGCAATTGTAAAGACAAGATAAACCGTGTTGCAGGTTTACTCTTTCGCTTTAATTTGCTTTTTAGCGTGACGTACCATAAAAAGGGTGATGATAAACGAAATAAGCACCATGAAGGCGCCGCCAATGAGGAAATTAATGTAATTCTCCATGGTTATCATGATGATTGTTCTCTGTCGCTTTGGTGTGCAATTTGAATAAGCCATGTACCAAAAAATAATTGTGCAAGGCCAATAATAATTCCAACAACAATTGATGACTCGACGCAAATTTTTTGAGAAATTCGTGGCGCTGTCCGCGGTGTGTACGCGCCTCGGCTGCGTCGTCGCTTTCAACGCGGGCGAGAATATTTTTCAATGACCCTGTCATGGCGGCAAATATGATCGCGATGACTGGTGAGCCGTTTGTCAAAGAAACGGCTTTATGGCAATTGAGAAAACAAGATAAATCCGCGTCGCGGGCTTACTCTTTCGATTTCAACTGCTTTTTTGCGTGATACGCAAGAAAAAGCGTGATGAGAAATGAAATAAAAACCATGCCGACACCGCCAATGAGGAAGTTGTCGAAGTTAACCATCGTTTTATCCTCCGCCTTTTTGACACGATTAGCTGCTTGAATGAGCCACGCTCCGGCAAGAACTTGAACAACCGCAAAAATTCCAAAAGGGAGTATCATCCCTCGCAAGGTGTAAAATGCAGCTTG
>Ga0247727_10009773_pt1 | contig 17204 bp, 17 predicted proteins | sample WisWelCaveWW1625_FD_202498 | JGI IMG/M metagenome (GOLD analysis project Ga0247727, IMG submission 202498) | Biofilm microbial communities from Wishing Well Cave, Virginia, United States - WW16-25 | ecosystem: Environmental > Aquatic > Deep subsurface > Groundwater > Cave microbial mat | place...
TCTCCAGCGCTGCCTGGCGATCGCGCTCCACCGTTTGCCTCGCTTCAAACTGCGCTTGACCAACCTTGTGCTCGCACCTGTCCGGCCAAGACTGCCACAGGCTGAGATATGTCAGTGAATCAGCGCCGGATCCTATTGCGTCCTAGCAAACTCCCCCACCCCACTGCCCGCTCCATGCCCCACCCGCATTGCCCTAGCCCAGCGCACCCTTCTTCATACGAGACCACAAACCATCCCAGGGCGTCCCAATCCGGGATTTCTGGGGCAATTTGATCGCCCCCACTTTCTCCCCCAGTTTCACACACAGCAAGGCAATCCGCCCCCAATCATCCGCCATCAGCGCCACCTGCAGTTCTCCAGCCATGCGGCCCGCCCAAGCCCACTCCATCCTGAACCGGTCAGCCTTTACCCAGTAATCGCGTTTTTCCCAGGCGACAACGGACTGATCAATCCCTTCCCCCACTGCCTTTAAACTGAGCGCGATGTAGAGCACAAGGTCGCGCGAGGCATCATCTGGTTTGCCCCGCCTCAGCAACTCCCGCAGCGCAATCGCCACCGATTTCATCAATTGGGTTCGATCCTTCCCCACCCCATTTGGATTAATCACTCTTGACATTCAGGCCTCCGGATTTTGGATTGTCGAATTATACACAGCCACCTTGGATTGGCAATTTTATCCAAACCGCCTCCTTGTTGACGCACCCGCCCCACCTGCATATAATCCGCCCTTCCGGGGATGTGCTGGAATTGGTAGACAGGCTTGACTTAGGATCAAGTGCCGTTAGCGGCGTGAGGGTTCGACTCCCTCCTTCCCCATCTGGAAATTGTCCCCAACCCCATATAAAAGATTTGTAAAATGTCCCCGGTAGGGGGTGTGGAAACCCAAGCCGCCACACACCCGCTGATATAATCCTGCGAAATAATTCGCGAAGGCGCATCCATTGAAAATTGAAAAGACCCCTCTCGAAGACCACCAGCTACAACTCCTGGTTGAAATTGATACAGAAACTTTCGACCAATCCAAGCAGCGCGCCTCCCGAAAGCTCTCCCGCACCCATAAAATTCCCGGATTCCGGCCCGGCAAGGCCCCGTACCATATGGTGGCGCGCCACCTCGGGGAGGGGGCCATCGTCGAGGAAGCGGTTGAGCATCTTGTGGATGAAATTTACCCAAAGCTGATCGAAGAACACGACATCGCCGCCTACGGCCCGGGGCAATTGAAAGAGATCAAGGAACTCAACCCGCCTCAGTTTGAGTTTGTGATCCCACTGGCCCCCACCGTCACCCTCGGCGATTACCACGCCATCCGCCGGGAATACGCGCTCCCGGAAATCGATGAGAAAGACATCGAACGGACACTCAACGGCCTGCGGGATGACCGGGCCAAGGCAACCCCGGTTGAACGCGCGGCTGAGCCGGGCGACCTGCTGGCTGTTTCCATTGAGGGACGTGACGCCGCTGCCAACGCAGAGGACGAGCCGCTGATCAACATGGCCCGGACACCTGTCATCATCAAACCTGTTGAGGCGGATACATCAGTTGAACGGCCTTTTCCCGGCTTCTCCAACCAGCTGGCTGGGGCTTCGAAAGATGAGGTGCGCAATATGGAGTTCACTTTCCCCGCCGACCACAGTGCGGCCAACATGGCCGGGAAAACAGTGCATTTCAAGGTTGCGGTGCTTGAGATCAGCGCACGCGAACTCCCCCTGCTGGATGATGAATTCGCCATATCCCTCGGGGAGTACGAAAACCTGGAAGCCCTGCGGCTGGATGCCCGCAAACATCTCGAGGCCCAAACCAAAACGGATTATGACGATCACTTCATGAATGGCCTGCTGGATGAAGCGGTTGAACAATCCGAAATCCATTACCCGCCGCAGATGGTTGAGGAAGAGATCAATACCCTGGTGGATCAGTTGAACAACCGGTTGGCACGGGAGGGTTGGAATCTCGAAATGTACCTGTCCGTCAACAACAAGGATCAGGCTTCCCTTCGCGAAGAATTTCGCGAGACCGCCATCCGCCGCATCCGGCGGGGGCTGGTGCTGATGGAATTGGCCAGCGCCGAGAAAATCGCCGTTTCCGAGCATGATGTCGAAGGCGAGGTATTGCGAACGGTCGAAATGGTACAGGGTTCGATGGACGCCCGCGAGGCCCGCAAACTGTTGACCCAGGATACCATCCGCGGGCTGGTGGTTGGCGCCATGCGCGATTCGATGACCGAGAAAACGCTGGCGCGGCTGAAAGCGATTGCGACCGGCGTGAGCGAGGAAACGGAAGCGGAGCCGGAAACCCATGGGGCCGCGGAAACCCCCGAGGATACCGCGCCCCCGGAAACCCCGGACGCCCCCTTGGATGAACCCATCTAAAGTTTTTATGGTAGAACGATTTTGAAAACCGTTCTACACAATTCGTTATTTCACACAAAGGAAGGAACTATGATTAACCCACAATCTGTAATCCCCATGGTTATTGAAACGACCAGCCGCGGCGAGCGGGCGTATGACATCTACTCGCTCCTGCTCCGCAACCGGATCGTTTTCCTGGGCACCCCGATCAACGCCCAGGTCGCAAACGTGACCGTGGCCCAGTTGCTCTTTTTGAGCAGCGAAGACCCGGAAGCGGACATCCAAATGTACGTCAACTCCCCCGGCGGCGAGGTGTATGCCGGGCTGGCGATCTATGACACGATGCAAATGATCCCGAACCGCATCCGCACGATTGCCGTCGGCATGACCGCTTCCTTTGGCACGGTGCTTTTGGCTGCTGGCACGCCTGGCGAGCGCTATGCTCTCCCCAATGCTACGCTCCACATGCACCAACCGCTGGGCGGCGCGCAGGGGCAGGCCTCCGATATCGAAATCCAGGCCCGGCAAATCCTGAAGCTCAAGGAAAACCTCAACGGCATCCTGGCGAAACACACCGGTCAGCCGATTGAAGTGATCGAGCGCGACAGCGACCGCGATTTCTACTTCACACCCGCGGAGGCCACCAAATATGGCCTGATTGATCAGGTGCTTGAGAAAACGATCCTGCTCGGCAGTTGAACGGCACAAACCCTGCAAAGAGGGAGCGGATACCCGCTCCCTCTTTTGATTCCGGCCTGTATAATCTCCATCCCGGAGATACACATTGACCCAACCGATTAAAGCCCTGATTCTCGATATGGATGGTGTCCTATGGCGCGACGACGATTGGCTGATCGAGCCAGGGAGGACGTTTGGCCGCATCCGCTCTGTCGGTTTGCAGGTGGCGCTGGCGACAAACAACGCCACCCGTACACCGGCCCATTACCTCGCAAAGTTTGCCGCCAAAGGCGTCGAACTCGAAACCTGGCAGGTGGTCACCTCCGCCGTGGCCGCCGCCGATTTCCTACGGGCGCAGTACCCTGCCGGGGGCGCGGTGTTTGTTGTCGGTGAGACGGGGCTGGAAGAGGCACTCGTTTCACGCGGCTTCCAGATCGGCGGCCCGGACCCGTTGGCCGTCGTGTCCGGGCTGGACCGCCAAGTGACTTACGACAAACTCAAACTGGCGTCTTTTCTCGTGCGCCGCGGCGTACCATTCATCGGGACCAACCCGGACCTCAGCTTCCCCACCCCCGAGGGACTGACCCCAGGGGCGGGCGCAATCCAGGCAGCCATCACGGCGGCCACAGGCATCGCCCCCTTGATCATCGGCAAGCCACAGTCCACCATGTACCAGCAGGTGTTGGCACGGATGGGCGCCGCGCCCGGCGAAACTCTCGTCATCGGCGACCGGCTCGATACGGACATCCTCGGCGCACAGCGGCTCGGCTGCCGCACCGGCCTCGTCCTCTCCGGCGTCACCACGGCGGAGCAAGCCGCGGCCTGGACTCCCCAGCCCAACTTTATCGCTCCCAATTTGGAGCAACTTTTGGATCAGGTAATCCCATGAACCCGGCCAACCCCCTCATCTACGATCTCGACCCCGCCGCGCTGGCTGATCAATTGGCCCAATGGGGGGAACCAGGGTACCGATCCAAACAGGTTTTCCGCGCCCTTTACGTTGATTTGGTCGATTCCCCGCACGCCATCACCACCATCCCCAAGCCGCTGCGCCAAAAACTGGCCGACCACTTCGACTTCAGCCACCTCCTCCCTGAGGTCACGCTCGATTCCAGCGACGGCGAGACGCGCAAAACGCTCTTCCGCCTGCCCAATGGCGAGGCCATCGAGGCCGTCCTCATGCGCTATGCCAAGCGCCGCACGCTCTGCATCTCCACGCAGGCGGGCTGTGCCATGGGCTGTGTTTTCTGCGCTACCGGGCAGATGGGCTTCCGCAGCAACCTGACCAGCGGGGAGATCGTCGAGCAGGTGCTGTACTATGCCCGCCTGCTGGCCCGCGATAATGACCGCCCGACCAACGTAGTTGTCATGGGCATGGGCGAGCCATTCCACAACTACGACGCCACGATCGCTGCCGTCAACCGCCTCAACCACCCGGACGGTTTCAATTTCGGGGCGCGGCGCTTCACCATTTCCACCGTCGGGCTGATCCCGATGATCCGGCGATACACCGAGGAGCGCCACCAGATGAACCTGGCGATCTCCCTCCACGGGGCGGAGGATAAACTCCGAGGGTCAATGCTCCCCATAAACCAGCGCTACCCCATCAAGGAATTGATGATCGCCTGCCGGGAGTACACGGAGACCACCGGGCGCAGAATCACCTTTGAGTGGGCGCTCATCCACGAGGTCAATGATTCTCCCGAGGAAGCCCAGAAACTCGTCAAACTCCTGCGCGGGATCAATTGCCATGTCAACGCCATTCCGCTCAACCCGACGAGCGGATATGCTGGACAGGCCACCTCACGCGAGCGCGCCGCCGCGTTCCAACAAGTGTTAACCGATGCCGGGGTTTCCTGCACCATCCGCCTGCGCCGGGGTATTGATATTCGGGCCGGCTGCGGCCAATTAGCGGTGCGGCCTGTGGTATAGTTGCACAACCCTTTGGAATGGCGAGGCGAGTAACTGGAGGAAAGTCCAATGACCGCAAAAGTAATCCTGAACCCTTATTCTGGCCGTTGGAGCGGGGCGGAGCGGCAACACGAGATCGAGCAGGCGCTCAAGGCCGCCGGTCTCGAGTACGAGATCGACTTGACCACCGGCCCCGGTCATGCCAGCGAACTGGCGAAGCAGGCCGCCGAACAGGGGTTCTCGCCCATCCTTGGCGCGGGCGGCGATGGTACGCTTAGCGAGGTCATTAACGGCCTCCTGCACGCCGAAATGGAAACCCTGCCCGCCTTTGGCATGCTCTCCCTTGGCACGGCCAACGACCTGCGGGACAACCTCGGCTGGCCGAAGGACCTCAGCGAAGCCGCCCGGCTGATCAAGGTCGGGAAGACCCGCGCGTTGGATGTGTGTGCCGTCAATGGCCGCTACTTTGTCAACAATGCCGGGCTGGGGCTGGAGCCGTACGTCTCCACCATCCAGGTCAGAATGACCCGCCTGCGCGGCCTCGTCCGCTACCTCGTCGCCGCGCTGTGGGGGATTATGAAAAACCCGCAATGGAACATGGAATTGGAGTGGGAAGGCGGCGCATATCAGGGGCCGGTCACGCTGATTTCCATCGGCAACGGCCCGCGCACCGGAGGCATCTTCTTCACCGTCCCGCACGCCGATCTCTTTGATGGAAAGTTGACGTTCATCTACGGCCATATCCGCGGCCGCCTCGGCATCCTGCGCGCTTTCCCGATGATCATGAAATCCGGGGCGGGCAACGTTACCGAACACAAAGCGGTCAGCGAAATCCACACCACCTGGCTGAAGGTGCGTTCCACCCCGCCCACGCCCGCCCACGCCGATGGCGAAGTGATCACGGAGGGCGGCACGGAATTCAATTTCGAGATTTTCCCCGGCAAACTACCCATCATCGTCGCCTGACGTGGCCGCACGTTTCCTCCGGCTGTTCTTCCACCTGCTCTATCATCAATTTGCTTTCACCTATGACTGGGTCTCCGCCGCCGTTTCTGTGGGCGCGTGGAATGATTGGGTCAAGGCTGTTATTCCCGAACTTACCGCGTCAGACCTGAACCGTGGGTTGAGCTTGTCGAAGCCCGAGCTCACCGGGGGCCGCCTCCTCGAAATGGGTCATGGCCCCGGGCATCTCCTGCTCGAACTCGCCCACCAGGGGTACCGCGTCACCGGGCTGGATCGCAGCCCCCAGATGGGCCGCCGCGCCCGCCGCTTGCTCACCCGCTCTGGCTTTCCCGATATCCCATTGATCCGCGGCTCATCCACCGCCCTCCCCTGCCCCACCGGATATTTCGACGCCCTCGTCGCCACCTTCCCCGCCGAGTACATCGCCGATCCCCAAACGTGGCGCGAGGCGCGGCGTGTACTCAAGCCTGGCGGGCGGTTTGTTGTGCTCGGCGGCGTCCGGGTTGGCGGAAATTCCCCCGTCCGCCGGTTTACACGCTGGCTGTACGAAATCACCGGCCAGGCCGCCGCCCGCGGGGAGGAGGATATGAACGATGAAATCCTGGCGCGCCTGGAACAGGTCATCGCTGATATTGGGTTTGAATTGAAGGTGGAAAACAGGCTGGTGAAAAACAGCCTGCTGTTCATCATCATTGCACAAACGGCCTGTAGTGACGACTTTAGCCGTTCGGCCCGGTAACGACTGAAATCGTTACTACGAGGTTCAGTTCCCAATCCAGAACAACGGGCCAGCCCGCGCCAAAATAACCTGACCCCAATGCGGCAGGAACAACAGGATGAACGCCCCCAGAATCAGGAACGGGCCATAAGGGATCGCAAGGAAAGCCCGGTAACGGCGCAACACGATCATGAGCAGCACCAACACGAGGCTGATCACCCCCGCCGCCAACACGGAGAGCAGCAGCCCCATCAGGATTTGCGGCCAGCCCAAAATCAATCCCAGCACTCCCGCCAGGTTAACATCCCCAAAACCAAGCGCCACTTCCTCATCATTCCCCTGCAACTTGCGCGTGAGCCGGGTAAACAATACTCCCAGCCCAAACAAGATATACATGATCAGGAAACCGCCCAGCCCGCCCGCCAGGGTCAGCCATAACCCGTGAGTTGTTATCCCCATCAGGAGGCCCAGCGCCACCCCGGCCATGCTGACCGGGTGGAGGATCAGCCGCAACTCCATGTCGATGACAGCCACCACGCCGAAAAAGATGAGTAATAATGCGGCCATCCAAAACGGGATAAATTTAAGCGCATCCGGTGTGAGCCAAACCCACAGAAAGAGCGCGGCGAATCCCAATTCAACAAACCAGACCCGCGGGGGACGGCGTTTCCCGCAGTTTACACAGCGCCGCGGCCAGATCAGGTAATTCTGTAAACCCTGCTTTTGCCCGCAATGGTTGCAAATCGGCTGGGCGAGGCGGCGTTTGACGGGGAGGGTATCAGCGAGGTAATTGACCAGCATCCCGGCCAGCAATCCCGCAAACGCAATTGCCAGTTTCTCGAACATGGCGGTATTATACCCACCCGGCGTGGTTGGCCCGCAAACCCTGCCCACCGGAAATCAATTGCTTCAGGAGTGTTTTTGATGGACAGCTTTGTCATTGAGGGCGGGTATCCGCTTCATGGGGAAGTCACGCCTTCGGGGAATAAGAATTCCGCCCTGCCGCTGATGGCGGCCTGCCTGCTCACCAGCGAACCCGTAATTTTACGCAATGTCCCGGACATCAAGGATGTACATACCATGACGGCACTGTTGATCAGCCTGGGCGCGACCGTCGAGCAGTTGGCCCCCAACGTGTTAAAAATCCACGCTGCCGAAATCAAGGATTGGAACCTGAACGCCGAACTTTGCCGCCACCTGCGTGCGTCCATTCTCCTGGCCGGGCCGCTACTGGGACGCATCGGCGAGTTGCGCCTGCCGCCGCCCGGCGGGGATGTCATCGGGCGCAGGCCGATTGATACGCACGTACTGGCTTTCCGCGCGCTGGGGGCCACTGCCGAATATGAGCGCCCCGCCGACGTCCTACACCTGCAAGCCGATGGTCTGCGCGGGGCGGACATCCTCCTGCACGAAGCCAGCGTGACCGGCTCCGAAAACGCTGTGATGGCCGCCGTACTTGCTGATGGGAAGACCGTGATCCGCAATGCGGCCAGCGAACCGCATGTGCAGGAGCTGTGCCAGTTGCTCAATGCGCTGGGCGCAAATATCAGCGGGGTCGGCTCAAACCAGCTGGTGATCGAGGGGGTCAGGGAATTGAAGGGCGGGGAATTTACGATTGGCCCGGACTACCTGGAGGTCGTGAGCTTTATTTTGGCCGGGATCATGACGAGGGGGGAGATTCTCATCCGGGGCGCGGCCCCTGGTTATCTGGATATGTCCCGACTTGTGTTCAACCGGCTCGGTATTGACTGGCAGATCCGCGGTGAGGATATTTTTGTCCCGGCGGAGCAATCCCTGCAAATCCGGCATGATATTGATGGTTCCATCCCGGAGATTCGCGCCCAGCCCTGGCCGGCGTTCCCCAGTGACCTGATGAGCCTGGCGATTGTGGCGGCCACGCAGAGCCGCGGGGCGGTGCTCTTTCATGATTGGATGTACGAGAGCCGGATGTACTTTACCGATAAGCTCAAAAAGATGGGCGCACAGATCGTCGTCTGCGACCCACACCGCTGTGTGGTGAACGGGCCGATCAAGCTGTACCCCGCCGAGGTCAACAGTCCGGATATCCGTGCCGGGTTGTCGCTCGTGCTGGCGGCGCTGGCCGCCGAGGGCCGCTCGGTCATCCGCAATGTGGGGCACATTGACCGGGGGTATGAGCGGATTGAGGACAAGTTGAATGCGCTGGGGGCGAGGGTGGAGCGGGCCGCTTAAACGAAAAGTGCCACGCACTTTGAAAGTGCGTGGCACTTGAATAACACAACCTGCTTCAAACCGCTTCTTCCACCGCTTCCATAAATTGCTGGACGACATCGCGCAGCATCGGTTCGGGGAGGGCGCCCACCTGGCGGTGGACGATGTTGCCCCCGTGGACGAAGAGCATGGTCGGGATGCCGCGTACCTGGTACTGACCGGCGTATTGTGAGTGCTCGTCTGTATTCACTTTGGCGACCACAAGCTTGCCCTCATACTCCTTCGCAAGCTTGTCCAGCGTGGGGGCGACCATCCGGCACGGGCCGCACCAGGGCGCCCAAAAATCAACGATGACGGGCAGCTCGCTCTGGAGGACGGTTTTTTCAAATGCGGCGTCGGTTACATTGACGGGTTCGGAATGCATAATTGGCTCCTTTTGGGTACAGCGTCGGGGATAGTATAACCTTAGCGGATGAAACCTGTCAGGTTTGGATTGGACGTACAGTTTTGGCGGCTTCTTACGCAAGTATAATTGCGCTCCATGTCCATGGCCCAACCCGCTTTTCATATCGAAACCCTCGTCTACGAAGGCCCGCTTGACCTCCTCCTCCAGCTCATCGAGGGCGCCGAGTTGGATATCACATCACTGGCGATTGCCCAGGTAACAAACCAGTTTATCAGCCACCTGCACGGCCTCCAGCAAAAAGCCGCCGAGGAAGTCTCCGAATTCATCATGCTGGCCGCCCGCCTGCTCCAGATTAAATCCGAGGCCCTCCTGCCCCGCCCGGTGCAACGCGAACCCGGCGAGGAGGACCCCGCCGCCGAACTCGCCCGCCAGTTAATTGCGTACAAGCAATATAAGGAAATCTCCCGGATACTGGCCGACCGCGAGCGCCAGGGATTGCGCACCTTCCTGAGACTGGCCCCCGCCCCAAAAATCGAGGCCAAACTGGACCTCCAGGGGGTAACGGTATCCGATTTATGGCGCGCGGCCCTCATCGCTTTCTCCGCCAATCCCAACCAGGCGCGGCTCGGCTCGGTCGTCCGCCGCCCAAAAGTCACTATCCGCCAGAAAATCCGCGGGATTATCGAGCGCATCCGCAGCCTCGGCAACACCCGTTTTTCCGATATTATTGGCGATGTGCGCTCCCGGATTGACATCGTCGTTTCCTTCCTCGCCATGCTCGAACTTGTCAAACGCCGCCGCGTCGCCGTCTCACAGGCGGTGATGTTTGGCGAAATTGACATCGCCCCGGCGGAAGACTGGGACGATGAAACGGATTTTGAGCTGGAGTTTGGGGAGTGAGCAGTGTACAACAAATTGCCCCACGCCTCTGGTGTCTATCAAATACGCTGTAATCCAAACGGGAAAATATATATTGGAAGTGCTATTGATGTACAAAACAGATGGGAAAATCATGTTCGCAGTCTGAGGCGTGGAGATCAGCATAACATTCATTTACAAAATGCCTGGAGTAAATACGGGGAAGAACATTTCGAGATCACCGTTCTGGAGTTTGCTTCCTCGGAATACTTGTTGGTTGCCGAACAAGAATGGATAGATAGAAGTGGTTGTTCAGATCGCACGATTGGCTTCAATATCTATGAGACCGCCGGTTCCCCTGGTGATGCGAATGCGCAGATTTGGGAGGGATTCATTGATCCAAGTGGGAATGAGGTGATCATCAAAAATTTGTTCGACTTTTGCCGTCAACGCGGTCTTGATTTCCCATCAATGCATCGATTGGCAAATGGAAAGAGTAAATTGAAGTCATACAAGGGGTGGACCCATAAAAACAGCCTGAGAAAACGCGCTTACGTCAAAAGCTATGATGGATTTATCAATCCAGATGGCAACCCAATTGGCTCGATCACAAACCTGGCTGCATTTTGCCGGGAGCATAGGTTGGAAAAATCTCATATGGTAGCTGTCTCAAGGGGCAGGATTTACAGCTATCGGGGTTGGACCTACAACAATGATCGGCAAAGGCACGATCCATCAAAAACTTACACAGGTTTTGTTGATCCAGCTAATCGACGAATGGTCATCACAAACCTGGATGCATTTTGTAGGGAGAACGGGTTGGATGTTGTGCATATGCGGGAAGTAATGGCTGGCAGGCGGAAAAGTCATAAAGGCTGGACCTGGAGAAATGAAGATGGGTAAACCTAACCGACTTTTTTACGAAAGCAGCCCTTACTTGCTGAAGCACGCCTTTAATCCGGTCGATTGGTACCCATGGGGACCCGAGGCACTGGCCATCGCAAAAGCAGAAGACAAACCCATTTTTCTATCGATTGGGTACAACTCATGCCACTGGTGTACAGTCATGGAGCACGAGTCCTTTGAGGACGAGGGGACGGCGGCGTTGATGAACTCACATTTTGTCTCGATCAAGGTGGATCGGGAGGAGCGGCTTGATCTCGACAGCATTTACATGAAGGCGGTGGTCGCCATGACCGGGCAAGGCGGCTGGCCGATGAGCGTGTTCCTGACCCCGCAGGGGGAGCCGTTTTATGGGGGAACGTATTTCCCGCCAACCCGCCGGTATAACATGCCGTCTTTCCGGGAGGTGCTGTTGGGCGTGGCGGATGCCTGGGCGCAGGATCGCTCCGGGGTGGCGGATCAGGCGGGGAGATTGACGGGCCACCTCAAAGCCGAATTTGCTGCGTCCCCTATTGAAGGGGGGATGATCCCGGGGGCGTTTGCCGAGGAAGCGGTGATGAAGCTGGCACAAAGCTATGACTGGCAATCCGGCGGGTGGGGCCGCGCCCCCAAATTTCCCCAACCGATGACGATTGAGTTTTTGCTCAGAAGGGCGACGCGTGGCGATAAGATGGCATTGGATATGGCCGTGCATGCGCTGGATGCAATGGCGAAAGGCGGGATGTATGACGCGGTGGGCGGCGGCTTTGCCCGGTACAGCGTGGACGACCATTGGCTGGTGCCGCATTTTGAGAAGATGCTGTATGACAATGCGCAACTGGCGCTGGTGTACCTGCACGGCTGGCTGGTGACGGGGAAGCCGCACTACCGGCAGGTGGCGGAGGAGACGCTGGCGTTTATGATGCGGGAGTTGATGCACCCGGACGGCGGGTTTTATTCGAGCCTGGACGCCGACAGCCGTGACGCGGATGGGCATTTGGAGGAGGGCGCGTTTTACGTCTGGACGGTGGAGGAGATCGCCGCCGCGCTGTCCCCCAGCGAGGCGGCGTTTGTGACTGCCGCGTATGGCGTGACGGCGAAGGGAAATTTTGAGGGGCGCACGGTGTTGCAGCGCAAGCTGGATGATGTTGCGCTGGGAGCACAGTTTGGGATGCCGGAGGCGGATGTCCCCGCCCGGCTAGACTCCGTTCACGCTTTGCTGCTGGAAGCCCGTTCTCATCGAACACGCCCGGCGACGGATGACAAGGTGTTGGTTTCGTGGAATGCGCTGGCGTTGTTGGCTTTTTCTGAAGCAGGAAGGTATTTGTTAAGTGAAAAGTATCAGATATTGGCTATGCGCGACGCGGCGTTTTTGCTGGAGCGGGTGCGCAGCCCGGAGGGACGGTTGCTTCGTTCGTGGCGGGCGGGCGTTCCGCTCCATGCGGCATTCCTCGAAGATTATGCCGCCCTCACGCTCGCCCTGCTCTCCCTGTACCAGACCGACCCTGATCCCAAATGGTTCGCCGAGGCCCAAAAGCTGGCGGACGAAATGCTGGCCCTGTTTGGCGACGAGGCGGGCGGGTTCTTCGATACCGGCTCCGACCATGAAGCCCTGCTGGTGCGCCCGAAGGATTTGCAGGATAACGCCACGCCGTGCGGGAACAGCCTCGCCTGCGCCGCCCTGCTCCAACTGGCGGCGTATACGGGCGAAACGAAATACCGCGCCGCCGCAGAAACCGCCCTGGCGGCCACCGCTCCCCTGCTGGCGCGTTATCCCACGGCTTTCGGGAACTGGCTATGCGCAGATGATTTTGCGGCGGGGCCGGTGAGGGAGGTGGCAATTGTGGGGGAAAAGGGTGCGGCGCGCGATGCCCTGACCGCCTTGCTGTGGGAAGCGTGGCGACCGCGGCTGGTGGCGGCCATTTCAGAGCCGGAACCCGCCCCCAACGCGCCGCCATTGTTGCGCGACAGGCCGCTGGTGGGCGGCGCGCCGACTGCCTATGTGTGCGAGGGGTTTGTGTGCCAGTTGCCGGTGAATACTTTGGCTGCGTTCAGAAAACGGCTGTGGGAGCGCGGGTAGGGCAAGGAAAATCATAGCAGCCCGCTGGCCGGTGTACCCGAAGTCTGTCGGCGTTTGACCGCTGGTGAGGCGCGTGGCACCCCATGGCTTATACCGCAACTCACTGTAATACGTCCCGTCTTCGTAGGCGGTCACGCTGGTGCTCCCCAGATGGTCGGTGAGCGGGTAATAGACAGCATTCGTGTCATCCGGGTCGGCGGGCTCCTGGACGCGCATGGCGATGCGCTGGCCGCCGGCATAGTAGTAGCTTGACCACTTCTCGCCCGCGGGGGGAGTCAGGGTGTCAGGTGATTCAGTGTCAGGCGTAAATTGAGTCATCAGCCAAACGGCCAGCCGCATGGCGAGATTGGGGATCAACCCGGCGGAGTAGGAATAAGGGGACGACGGTTGACTGACCACTGGCTCGTTCTGCAGGCTGTCCGCCGTCGGCCCGGTGGCGTCCACGCACCAGCCTTGCAATGTGCCGGTGTACTCCCCGCCAGCGCGGTCGGCGACTTTGATTTGCCAATCGCCGTTGAGGGATTGGCCGTCAAAGGCGGTCAGGGCGGCGTAGGGTTGGAAACTGCCGGAGAGGGTGGGGGCTTCTGAAATTACAAAAACCTCGTTTCACCGGAATACGCGGACAAAGCCCTCTTAAAACTGGTGTACATGCAACTCAACCTGTTCACATTGCGATACCAGATCGATGCCACGGATGCCAAATTCTTGAGGCGTTATAGATACCATTCTCTTTTGAAGCAAAAAAAGCTCAGATTAAGATTCGCTTTTGAGACCCTCTGCAGGTCAACTATGGAGCAACTCTTACCTGTCTAATATCAAGAGAGAATAACCCATCCCACGTTGTTACGTAAAATCTTTCATTTTTTATGTTCCATGCAACATCGAAGATTCTGGTTGATGGTGCAGGGTATTCAACTAACACGGACCAACTATTTTCGAATACCCAAATTCCACCACTCACTGTAAACACCCAAATTCGACCAAGACTATCTTTGACGATATCAATCCCTGCAGATGGCCCATTAAGTTGAACTACCAAGTTGTTCGAGGGATCCGAAATGTCATAGATTTCAATAAATCTATCAAACAAAACGAATGCTCTACTTTGATCAACAAAAATGTCAACCAATTGTGCTGGATACTTGTAATCAGCGCGAAAAAAATATGTCCAAACCCCCTCAACGTTGTGATACAACCCGGCATCTTCAAAATATACCCAATAATCACCTAAAGAACCTGCGGAAACCGCGCTCACTTTATCAAATGGCAAATCAATTTTTTCCACATTGTTGCCAAACTCTACAAGTATGGACCGCCCCCAGAAAAAAGTAGAATCATCCTGATTTAGAAGGCAACTGTAGAATTCGTCATCCAACTCTGGCACATCCTCCAAAACTCCAGAATCAAAGTGCATTTTTTTGAATACGTTGTCAGTATTCTTGATCCAAAGAACATCACCAAAACATAAACTTTGATTATCGCTTACGGTGTCTTCGGGTGCTGTAAATGTTACTGGCTGTTGCTTGAAGTCGGAATTTCTAAATAATTGGATGTTTTCACCTAGCAGGTCCAAAAGTGCCAAATCACCATTCTTGACAGAGATTGCAACGTAGGTTGTTTCTTGGACACGTGCCGGTGCGTACTCCAAGACCCACGAAGTTGTAGTAGTTTGTTGCGTGATAGGCGGAGCAAAATTCGCGTGACTACATGAGTTTAGTACTGCCGTTCCTACCACCACGAGGATGGTTTTGCATATTACTAATCGGGTCTTCACCGGGATAATCCTCCATATCTGCCATATAATCTTCAAGCCAATCTATATCATCGTAAAGTGTTATGTCACCGAAAGTATCGTCAATCCAATTGAGGACAAATTCCCTAACCACCTCGTCTGATATGTCAATCCTGACACATTGAAAGGCATCAAATCCTGTACCAGCCGGACCACCACAAGCTGCGAACAGATTAGCGGCCAAGTCCAGAATTATAAACAAAGTGCCCGGTTGATTTGATGAATTATGTACCCAATAAATAAAATCAATCAACAAGTTCAATTTGTCAATCACATCTTGAATTTTATCCATCTGTCTTTCCTGATCTTTTTCTATCGCCAAAATTGCAACCCCACCAAGACCTTCTCCAACCATAGCACCACCAACTGCGCACGGAATGACACCAATGATCGTTGGAAGACACGATGATACTCCAAACCATGCGCCAACCCCAGCCGATATTATTCCTATTGCTAGTTCAAACCCCTTCTGACCACCGTCAATTTCCATTTGAAGTGTTGTAAGTGAAGCAATTAAATCGTTAACCTTTCCTGTCAATCTTAATTGATCGTCAACGACTGGATAAAATGCCGCGCATTTGCTTGTACAAGTGTGATTGTGTCCAGAAGGATCGGTATATCGAATCGGATTATTGGCAGTATAAGAAAAACGATCGAAACTTGGTGGGGAAAAAGGATTTTGAACCACAGTATCCGCGCTCACAAACCTGCCCAGCGCGGGGTCATAGAATCTAGCCACGTAATACATCAGCCCAAAGTCATCGGTATTCGATCTCTGCCCAGTATACGTCAAGTCGGTCGGCATCACGCCATTTGCGTAGCGTTCCTCCCCCCACGGCTTGTAGCGCAACTCACTGTAATACGTGCCATCCTCATACGCTGTCACACTCGTGCTACCCAAGTGGTCGGTGAGCGGGTAATAGACGGCATTTGTGTCATCCGGGTCGGCGGGGTCATGGACGCGCATGGCGATGCGTTGGCCTCCCGCATAATAGTAGCTCGTCCACTTTTCGCCGGTGGGGGGAGTGAGCGTGTCAGGTGATCCGGTGTCAAGTGTTCCAGTGTCAGGCCTGCCCTGAGCGGTGTCGAAGGGTGTCAGGTTGCGAATCAGCCACTTTGCCAGCCGTCCGTTGATGAATTGCCCGTCCCTTCGATTGTTTCTCTGACCAGCTCAGGAAATCGCCGCGAAAGTGTCCTGAGTAATTCCATGTTTTATCGGGATAAAGTATGGGAAGAATATTTGTGTGGATAAATAGGATGTTGTTATTGGTCTACCGGGTAGACTTCACCGGTAAGCGCGTCTATCCAAACAGTTACGTGAATATCAATGTCATCAGTATAAGTTACCCGCCAAAACGGTTGGGATTCCTCACTTTCAAGCTGTATATAATGAACTTCAATATAACAGTAGTCTGGAGACGCATCAGATCGGGCGGCATACCCTCCATTGCTTTCAGCAATTGCCAATGCATCGGATGCGGCGATGATGTTGCGACGATCGATGGGCGCAACTGATGGTGAGGCCAGATGATTGGAGCTTTTAACTATAGTCACCAAATTGGCGTAAAGTTGTATCATTACAGAACTGTGATCTCGGGTCAGTCCGATTTTTCGCTCATAGGTATACGTGGCCGAAATTGGACCAAAATCCGGGTCCGCACAATCAAATTCATACAGCTGCCCATAAAGTTTCCAGTAATCTGCGGGTTGTTTCCAGGATAGCTCTAGAAGGGCATGAGCGACCAATTGGAAGTCCGTTTCAGCCCAGCGAACGTTTGATTCACCAAAAGTTGGCGAAATGGCGTGGAAGCCGTACTCCATGATGAATAATTCTTCTAAGTCTGGGGAATCCAAGGAGAGGCCCGCAATAATTTTTGTGGCATCTATCGAATAAAGTTCCACGTCCTTATTATTCTGCTGGCGGTCACAACCAAGTAGAATTACAACAAATAATAATGGAATCCATTTTCTGGATAGCTTTTTAGCAGCCATAGCGATACTCCAAAGGAACTTTAGCTAAATTAATTTATTGTGGATTATTTGGTGGTTTTGCCGGTGGCTTTTTAGGAGTGGGCTGAGGCTGATTTAAGATTTCCTTTTCAATTGCGTCCAAATCCTCGAGTGTTAACCCCCAAGGTAATTCCCATCCCAGGCTTTCTAACTCACGCAACTTATTGATGAACTCCGTTACTTGTTTGGTTGAATCCCAATACCCTAAAAGATTAGCATCCACTGCATTTTTATAACTGAATCCCCTGATTCACTGACATATCTCAGCCTGTGGCAGTCTTGGCCGGACAGGTGCGAGCACAAGGTTGGTCAAGCGCAGTTTGAAGCGAGGCAAACGGTGGAGCGCGATCGCCAGGCAGCGCTGGAGA
>Ga0247727_10009774_pt1 | contig 17203 bp, 26 predicted proteins | sample WisWelCaveWW1625_FD_202498 | JGI IMG/M metagenome (GOLD analysis project Ga0247727, IMG submission 202498) | Biofilm microbial communities from Wishing Well Cave, Virginia, United States - WW16-25 | ecosystem: Environmental > Aquatic > Deep subsurface > Groundwater > Cave microbial mat | place...
AGCCGTAGTGTGCTGGCCCTGAACGATTTGCAACGCCCCAATCTGGGAGGTGTGTAGATCGCAGCATGCCTGTAGCGCCTCTACCTGTTCGGCCAGCAGAACCACATTGGGCAATGGTTCCAGGCCCTCGTTGACGATGCAGGTCTGGGCCTGGGGGATGATCGTGGGCGGTACGGACAATAAATTTACATTGCCGTCGTCCAGGTCGCGGGCGACCAGCACATGCAGAGCATCGACGGGGATGTTGTGTTCAATGGCCAGGCAGCAAATCAACACCGCCGCCGAACTCGCTTGCGCCGGCGTCGGCCCGGTGTTCTCGAATCCTATATAAATGAAAGGGAAATTCGGGTCTGGGGTAGCCGGTAGCAGCGGCCACGAGGGATTAGAGAATGCGTCCAGCGCCCACGCCGAATTGTCTGGGTCCATATATTGCCGGATGACGCCGGCAGCCGTAATCCCGTAGTGGACGGCCTTCGGGTAGGGGGTAGCATAATTCTGAGGCCGGGGCTGCTGAATCAGCCCTTCATAGGTGGTCAGGTCATAGGGCAAGCCGAATAAAACAAAAGCGATTGGCGCGGGAAATGGACCGCGCCCAGCCGTGAAATGGTTGGTACAGAGAAATGGAACAATCGGGAGGCTATCGCAGGCGGCCATACGCGGGCTGTCCTATCGGTCTGGGTAAACAGGTTGCCGGATGCGCCGGCAACCTGGCCATCGTCTTAATGGTGTAGCCCCGCTGCGCCCGCAGAACCAGTTCAAATTCCTTAATCTGAGCCAAAACATCCTGGTACATCATTTGTAGCGAGTCGAAAATCTGGCTCCACCGGCGACGATAGGATGTTGCAACCTGGTCGGCGAAATCGCGGGCGTCGCTCTCGGCGTGGTCCAGACTCTGGCCGGTCGATTGATCGCCGGACTGTTGTTCGGCGTGGCTCACCCGGTCGCTCCCCTGGTGCGTCTCTGAATGGCCCTGAGAATTGCCGGAAGCGCCGGCGTGGGACTCGCCAGTCGAGCTTTGGTGGCGCTCTCCCAACCCTTCGGCCCGGCTGTGTTGCTCTCCCTCGGAGTGGCCGATAGTGTCGGCCACGCTCGCTGAGAAGTTATTGGAAAACGCGCTTGAACTATTGGCGCTGGCCATATCCTCAATGGAACTGGCGTCCTGGGCGCTCGAACTGAATGAGGCGATCAGGCCAATGGTCCCGGATGTCGTCCCGAACGTGGGGATACTGATCTGCAAATGCAACGTCCCGCCCAGCCGCCACGCCTGCATATTGCCCTGGGCCTGAGCGGTCCTGACGTGCTGGGTCCGGCCATCCGTGACGTTGCCGCCCGACTCCTGGCTCTGGGCCAGGTCCGTGCCATAGGCGAATGAATTGGCCCGGCGGCTGGCCGTGTTCTGGGCATTCTGGAAGAAATTGCCTTGCGCCTGGGTGAACGCGCTCGACTCGCCCCGGTTGTGACTCTCCGACGACCTGGCCCACGTCCTGAACCCGCTGGCCGTAGACCACGCGCACTGGAACATTTCAGCCGTGCGCTGGCTCGAACTATCCCGGACATTGGCCGAGTCGAACCTGGCCCCAGCCAGCTTGTTCATTTCCGAATGAGCCAGGTCAATCTGATTGCGGGCATAGGTCAGGGCCAGTTCAATAAGGTCCAATTGGACGTACAGGTACTTCATCGACTCGCCGCATTCGAGCGACCGCAGACACCACGCCATTAGGGCGTGTTCTCCTAGATGGCTCTCTAGTTTCGAGTCGCCACAAGAGATTGTTTCAACGAGTAATGTCTGCAGGTCGTTCATCATCTAGTCTGGTAGTCAGGTAGTCAGGTAGTCAGGTAGTCAGGTAGTTGACCACCCGACCACCCGACTACTAGACTACATCATGGTCCTGGCGGAGTCGGGGTGTTGGTCCCCGTTGGGCCGGCCGGCGAGGTCGGCGTTGGGAATGGCGTTGGCGTCGGCGAGACCGGTAGCGGCGTCTGAGTTGGGACCCGTGTAGCGGTTGGGACAGCCGTCGGCGTCGGAACCTGGGTCGCCGTCGGAACCTGGGTCGCCGTTGGGCCGGGCGTCGGCGACGGGGGTTTGGTCGGCGTCGCCGGGACGGTGACCGTCCAGGTTGGGAACGGTGTAAAAGTCGCCGGCCGGGTTGGGCTGGCCGGCGGCGGCTGGGTCGCCGGTACGGTTGGCGGGGCTAGAGTGTTAATCGGCGTCAGGAAAATCGGCGGGGTGAACGGCGGTAGCGTCACCTCAACGCAGCCGCAGCCCGGCCAATCGCAGCCACAACTGAAACCGGGTTGGAGCTCGACTGTCCCGCCGGCCCCAAAATAGGATAGGGCCAGAAGCGCCCCACCGCCGGCGGCCAATGCCCCCCAGCCCCTCTTCGACATTATCCGGCCCGCCCGTTCCCAACAGCAACAGCCGGCGGGATGATCCGATAGCCGCCATTTTTCAGGTTGGTCAGGAGGTTGAGCCCGCCTTGGTTCATTGATCTCGCTTCCTGGAGCCTGGTCGAGTCGGCATCCAACTTTTCCATAGAAGCCTTGACTTGAGCAATGAGTTCATCCAGAGCATCCGGGAGGGTCCTGAGAGCATCGTCCAAATCGCTCACCGGCAATAGCTCGGTGCGAATGGATTGCTCAATAATTGGGGTAGAAGGGGTTGGCATGTCGCCTCCATTTGTCCAAAGTTAAATTTCGTAGATGCCGCCCGGCGCATTCGCAGGTGGGCGATCATCTGGGTCGCATTGTCGAATAATGTCTGAAGATGTAGAAATCGTTGATGATAGGAAAATTCATCGTCCTGGCTAAATCCAGAGGCATTCATCCGGCGATGCGCCTCGCCGTCGGAGTGGGCCAGGTTTGAGCCCTGGCTGCTGGAAGTGCCACGACTCCGCATTTCATCCTGATTGGCGCCGAGCCCAGAACCAGCCCCCGTTTGGTCGGCGAACGACGATCCGGCCTGGTCGCTCCTTGCCCCGCTCTGGCCGCTGGCCGCCGATTGGCCCTGAGAATTAAACAGGTCGCTAGACTCCGAGCTACTGTTACCCGTCGCCGTCGAAAATCCGTTCATCTGGCCCTGGCCAAATTGCTGTTCAATCCGCTCGTTGCGGCTGGTTGAGGAGTTGATGCCCTGATTGTTGTGGATGATGATGTGAAGCGTAAACCCGAATCCCGGCAAGGCCAGGCCAGCAAAAACATCCTCGGTGTACCCGGCTTGCCGGGAGAATGAAGAGCTTTCACCCGTCCCCGTCGCCAGCCGGCTGAAACTGTTGATCTGGGTCCGGCTCGCCTGGCCTTCCCGGTGCGACTGCGAGTCCGCCCGGCTCGTGCCATCGGCTACGGCCAGGCTACTCGAAAACGAGTCGGCGAATGAGCTTGACGAACCGTCCGTTTGTGACCCCGTTGTACCCTGAGCGTTGAAAGCGTCATTGTACCGGGCCGTCCCGATTGCGTCCTGCAAGCGCATTCCCTGGCCCGTTGATTGGGCCTGGCTATAGCCGTCTTGCCGGGAGTCCGCGGTAGCCACGCTATGGCTCTCGGAGTGCCCGTCGGCCAGGTCAATCTGCCTGCTGTAGCAGGCCATCACCAGTTTGATGGCCTCCCGGCGAACAAGCCAATAATGGAGGTCGAGAGAACACGCCGCCTGGAACCTCATCAGGCCCCACAGCATGGACAATCGCGCCGGGGTCAGCGTCGCTTGCCCGCACGGGTCCGCGACCGTTAATGAGCTGATGATGTAGGCCTGAATCTGGGCCGGCGTCAGACAGTCGATAGCCGGCGCACCGGCCGCCACCGGAGCCGGCTCGCAGGCCGCCAGGTCCTCGCAATAGGGTGGTGGTATCCTGTGAGGGCTAATCTGGTACTGGCTCATAGTCCGGGGTCTCGTAGTCTGGCGGGAAATTCGTGAGAAAGTCTCCCACAGCCTCGGCGAGAAATTCCAGAGCGTCAGCGCCGAAATCGACAAGGCCAAAAAAGTCTTGGCCAAGGTCATCGAGCGGGTCGGTGAAATCGGCGGCCTCGCTCAGGTCATCGTCGTCCAGCCCTTGGAAAACATCGGGGCGGTCTTCCATTGCGGCCGCCAAATCCTCTATGCCTTCGTCGCCCAGATTGAGTTGGTCGGCGGCCAAATCAAATTCAAAATCATCAAGAAAACTAGGCATTCGGGTCATCCCCTTCTGGAACCAATTTGCTCTCCAGCGTGCATTTACAGTTCAGGCCACAGGCGCTATCAACGGTTGGCGGCGGGAGCGTCCCGCCCTCCTGCCAGCCCTGCGCCGCGTAGCCTATGCAGTCCTCGCAATGTTCGGCGATAGCTCCACCCAGATTGGCCGGCCTTAGTTCGACTCCTCGGCCGGGCCGGTTGGTCGTTGAAGCTCGGCATTGATTATTCCTGCCAGGTCCGGGTTGAGCCTACGCCAGCGGTCCACGAATTCAGCGAGATCGCCGTCCGTGACCGTGACCTCGGACTCGGCCTCCGGCGAAAGTTGGATTTGGCTCAGGTCCGGCCCCTGCCATCCCCGTCGTTTGATATTTTTCTTCTTTGGCTTCATTTTTGACAAGCCTCAATTCCCCGCTACCTGCCGCATCCAGAATGGCGCAAAAAAAATCATATGCGCCCAGACCAACGCCGGCCTTCGTCGCCCTATCCAGATTTTGCCACGCAGCCTGATTCACGTTGGGTATTAGGAGCCGCCGGCTTCCGTCTGGCGCGACTCTGAGTAGGAACAGGTTTAGGAGCCGAGTTAGACTCGACATCCCCCGGCCGGCCGCCCGGAGTTGAGCGATGAAAAATTGCTCCGGCGTCATCTTAACCTCAGCCGTCAACGCGGTGAACGTGGCCCAAACCTCAGCCGGGATGTCGGTCAGGATGGCCGTTCGGGTAGCGCCGGCGACGCTCAGAAGGAACTCGGATAGCAGAGCGTGGGGAGCGCCATCCCCACGCTCAGGGATGGCGACTCTGGCCTGCTCGCAGTAGGCCGCCCACAATTCCCGTGGGACATCATAGATAATTAGGTGGTCGCAGCCGGCCTTCGGCTCAGGCAATTGCACGGACTGTCTCCTCTAAGATTCCCTCACGGAGCAACCAATCGAGATCAATGCCCAACTCGATGGCCAACACCTCCGTTACCTGTTCGCCGGCCGGCAGTGGTTGCCGGCCGCCAGGCAGCAATAGCGCATCGACCGCGCCGGTGACGACGAAAGTTCGAGAGACCGGCGGCTTTTCGACAACCTTGGCCTTTATTCCTCTGGCCATTTTTAGCAGCCTGTCCTCAACACAACAACGGCTCGTGGATATTCGATGGCTGGGCCGCCATTATGCCCGTCGAATAGGGTGATTTTACGAGGAACCTCGCGGTCGCAGGTGTCCACGAGTTTCTGCCAGAACCCGCTTGACTCCACGCAGCCGACGGCGTTGCGCGTCAGCTGGTAATGGCCGATTGGATCCACCCCCGGCCGTTTGCCGACGACAACCACATAGCCATCTGGCAGATAGGGCTGGAAATTGTCGGCCTCGTCCACGAAGCCCTGGTCGTACACCTTTAATTGGGGGAGACCCTGAGCCGCGAACTGCTGATTGACGATGTCGAGGCCCATGAACGTGCAACACGCGCTCAGGCCGGCCTTGCCCACATCATTTGGATTCTGATTGCGGGCAAGGCAGTTGAAAGTTACCTGATTCATAACGGCCATTGAGTCCACGCCGAACGATGCCGACGTTCCCCGGCTGCGAAGTTTGATCTGCCTGAAATCATCGAGCGGGGTGGCGGTGAGGATGTTGGACCACGGGATGCCGCTCGAAACTTGTTGGATGGCGTAGGATGCCTCTTGCACGATCTGGCCCTGCTCGTTCAGGGCCTCGTACCGGCCAAACACAAGGGCCTGCCAAATCAAAAACTCCGTCCGGTTGTATCGGCGCTCCATAAGCCGCATTTGCAACCGGGCGACGTGTTCGGTCAGGTCCAGGACGGCGCTACATGTGGCCGGCTGTGCCGCCGTGGTCATGAACTCCTCCGGGATATAATCATGTTCACCCCAGTAGCCGGGGCGAACCTCGCAATGCCGGCCATACGGATTATAGGCCCCTACGACTCGCGTGGGCTGGCCCAGACCGCGCCATTGCTGAAGCCCCCGGAAAATATCCGGTTGCTGGAATATGATCCGGTCGTAGTCTGAGTTTCGGAACGGCAGGACCTGAAATCCGAGCCGGCCCTCTGCATAGCGGGGTAGGAGGTCCATTTGCAACTGCAAAACCTCTGCGTTAGTGGGATAGACACACCCCAAAACTGTTACTGGCATGATGATCCTCCTATGCCAGGTTCCAGACGCCGGGGCCGGAAACAAAACCTTCCAGCAGACGCCCGAAACCGGGGTGAGATAGAGCGGCGGCCAGATTGCCCACCGTCTCCTGAATGCGGAACGCGCCACAACGCCACGCCCACGATGTGAGACGTGGACAGCCGCCGGCCCCGAAGGGGTTGAGAGAGAAATTGGTGAGATGGCCGTCGGCGTCCGTGATGGCATCATAACGCAACACCGCACGCGGGATCTGCAGGCCATCCACGGCCAGCGGGTCATAGGCCCCCCAGTAGCCGTCGGATTGGCGTTGGGCAAGAATAGTTCCCCGTAAAAGATTCAGCAACGGGGCGAGTCGAACTTCGATTGGGCATTCGCAGCCGCAGGAATAAACGGGGCGAATCTCGCATACCCCGAACTCCACGCAGCAATCGCAGCCAGGGCAATCGCTCATGATGTTCTTTCCTTTCTACTAATACCGGCCAGCTTATGCAGCCGGGCCATATATTCTGTATCAATGGTGTCCTGGCCGCCTTGGGGACCATCGAACCCAGCCAGCGATAGTACGCCGACGGGGGCGACGATTTGGGGCAGCCGGGCCTCAACCATTTTCATAATGGCGGCGGTTAGAGGATTGCCACCGCCCTTGACGCGACTCTGGCCGGCCATATTCAGAGCGGCGACGGCGCCTGCGACCTCGGTGGGCAACAGCCGGCCGCCGGCCACCTGAGCCTTGGCCCAATCCCTATATATTCGGTTGCTCGACTCGGCCTGGAGCCGGCTCACCTCAGCCTGAAGCTGGGCGATAGCCGGGTCAGCGGCGGACTTGGTGGTTTTCTTCATCTTGGCCGCCAGGAGGACTTTGAGCGCCTTGCGTTTGTCGTCATCGTCAACCGTCAAAACGCCAATGTCCTCTAGCGCCTCCAGAAATGTATCCAGTTCGTCAAGCGCCGCTTCCTCTGTTGGCTCTTCGTCGTCCGCTTGCTTGTCAGGACAGTCGCCGTTCATACAGTCGCCCTGCTTGCCCTTACCATTGCCGGCCGCCTTCAGGCTTTGGATAAAGCCGGCCAGAGTCTCCTGCAAATCATCAATCCATTCCATGCTCGTGCCTCCATTATCGTCCAGGTAGGTATCCTCAAACACCTGCCTGCCATATTTTGCCAGTGTCTTGAGCGGCCTGGCAATCGCATACGAATTAGCCGGTTTTTTGCCGGCCTTTGGGTCAAGCTCGAAGAGAGACACCTCCCCAATGAGCCATCGTTTTATTTCCCCGGTCTCCGCATTGACCTCCCGGCTGGCCGGGACCACGCCGGTCGAGGCATACGCCTGGCCCCGGCTGGCCGCCTGCCAGACTCGTTGCGACTCTGGCCGGGCCATATCCAGCGCGACTCTCAGCCAGACACCGGCTTGGTCGGCCCAGCGACCCACCGAGCGTCCGATAGGTTCAGAGGTCGAATCCGTCTCAGCGCCGTGATAGTAAAAGGCCGGCGGGAGGGGGATAAGGTCTTCCTGAAAATCCGTGGCCGGGCTGAAAAATTCGCCGTCCGTGTCCCGGCCATCGTCAGGCCCGCCATAGGGCGCGGCCAGAACCTCTAAATGGCCGACAGTACCGCCAGCACGAACAGGGCCGGCAGACAAATCAGGCATATCGATAAGCCAACTAGAGCCGTCATCCTGGCGAAGGCGGGTAAATCGCGCCTGGTTGGGCGTCGCCGGTAAATGGTTTTCATCCAAAAATTCGGGTGAGGTTTTGTTCGTGGCATAGAGCGCCTGTAGCTGAACAACGGCGGCCGGCCGGTTGGGGTGACAGCCGACTCGTTCCCCTTGCCCGCCGTCCGACAAGAGCTTGTGGATGCAGAATTGGTCGCCGGTTACGTAAATGTTCCAGGGCATTGTAATAAAAAAAAGAGGCGACTCTAGAGTCGCCTCTTCCAAGGAGGGTGTCTCAGGGGGTAGGCTAGACGGGTGACCTACCACACCTCATGGCTGTGAAGCCCCAATCGGACTTCATTTACACTTTACATCATCTTGGCCCAATTGTCAATGTTGAAAGTTCCGCCTGGCGCTTTTCCGAGTTTGTCTGACCCACCTCCCGGCCTAGTTCGTCGGCAATGGCCAGCAGGCGGCGGCGGATAGCCAGGACCTGTTCCCGGTTGATGACCCGGCTCAGGTACATCGCCCGGATCAACTGCTTGTATTCGTGCAACAAAGTTTCCAAATATCTTACCATTTCTACCCCCTTATTGGTAGTCTAGTAGTCAAGTAGTCTGGTAGTCAAGTAGTCGTTCAGTCATTTAGTTGACCACCTGACCACCTGACTACTAGACTACTAGACTACTAGACTACTAGACCTATCTCCTTACCGGGAGTCCCAGTTGCCGGTCAACCACCGGCATCTGTTCCTCGGTGAACCACCCGGCCGTTTGCAGGGCCGCCACCTCTGCCGGCGTGATCGGGAATCCGTCCCCGTCACCCAAGTCGAGTCGGGGCGCGAGGTGGGCGTTTTGCTGGCCATAATTGGCAATGGTCAGCGGTACGAGCAGGTCCCGGCGAATTTGCCGGGCCTGCCAGGTTTTCACAAAGATAATGAGGAGCGACAGCACGTCCTGATGCACCTCAGAAGACGCCCTGGCCTGGTGCTGGCCTTCGCCGGTAGCCAGGTGTTGGAGTAGGATTGCCCGCGTAATCTCGCGGTCAGCCCAGTCCATGACGACCTGGAAAATCACCTGCGCTCCCTCTGGAACGGCAATCGTGTTGATCGCCGAGCCAAACGGCAACGCCATTACCGAGGCGTTCCTGAATTGGCTCAGGGCGGCCAGTAACTGGTCCGTCGGCTCAATGATCGTTTCCGAGCCATCGGGGTTGGTGATACATTTGGCAATCGCATTCTGGGCCGTCACGCCCCAAATGCTGGGCTGGATATATCGGGCGATCCAATCCACGCCCTCATTTGCCGTTTTCTGTTTGATCCAATAGGGCGGGTAGGCCGGCCTTAGCGCCGACCGGCCCCGTGGGTCGCCGGCTCGTTTTCGCCACGTGAACACGACAAATTTCGAGCGGGGGATTAGCCCCCGGATGACCTGCTCGTTGGGACCCAAGAGACTATCCCCCTGCCAGTGGATCGGGATATAGCTCCCCACCGGCAGGACCAAATTCGGGAGCCGGGTGGCTATCAGGCCAATGACATTCTGATAAGCGTCGATGACGAACGACGTTTCCCGCAACAACTTCGGCTTAATGGCCGTGGCCACCAGGTAGCCGTCGTAGTCGCCGCCTGATTGAATGCCATAATCTATCTCAGCGACGGACGATCCGTCTCTGAGCGCCCCCTCGGTCAGGGCCATCCGCCATTCATCAATGTCCAGCCGATCCAGGTATTGCCGGTGAAAGGCGGCAATCTGTTCGGCCAGGCCGTAATCCGGGTGGTCCGGCTGGACTCCGGGAACGAGTCGGGCTTCCGAGGCGCACGTGGCCAGGACCAGAACCCCCAACGACGCTGCCACTTCTGGATCATTGGCCATTTGCTCATATATCTCCGGCCCAAAATCGCAGGCCAGGTCGTCGAATGCGTGAGGGAGCGATTGGAGGGCCGGCAGCAGCGATATGATGTTGCTGGCGACATAATCACGGGTCAGGTCGGCCTCGGTCGCCACCCGTGCCACAACCCGGCGCTGGCCGGCAACGAGCGGATTGCCCTGAATGTCCGATATTTGGCGGACTCGGATTGGCCGCTCGTTCCCGTTGGGCGTGGCCGGCGGTGCGCTGGGCGGCGTGCTACTACTGTCTTTACGTCGTCTTGCCATAATATCCTTCCATATTCTCTGCCGGGGTCACCGGCTCGCAGCCCCAAGCGGCGGCGTCACGTGCGTCGACATCGACGCACACGGCGTGGGGTCTGAGCCGGTAGGTGGCGCCGGTGGCCGGCCCGGTTTTCGTCTGGGCATGCGTCACACGCCCGATGACCGGCCGGCAGTCTGGGGGGAGCGTCACGCGCTCCCGGAGCCGTCCCCCTCAACCACAGGTCCACCAGGAACCATTGGAGAATTTCAAGATTGCCACGAGTCTATCTTCCCTCCATTGGTTCGGGTTGCTCGTACAACTCCGGGATGAAAACCCCGCTAGACATCTGCAGCAATTGGCCGCGCACGAGATCGGCCTCATTCAACAGGTCGGCCAGCCGGCTCAGGAGCGCGGAGTCGGGGTCCGGCCGGCCGGTCATGGTTTCAATCCGAGCCGAAATAATCCGTTCCCGTTGCGCCGGCGTCAGTATCTCCCACCAGGATCGTAGCCTCAGCATTATAAATCTACCACCCCGGCCAGGGCCATCAGGGGGATGGCATAGCCGGCCGCTGCCAGAGGAATAAGAAATGGCTCAATGCCTGGGAGAAAATGGATGGCCAGACCCGTCACGACGGCCGCCCAGAATGCGGTGCAGGTGGCGCACAGCAATGGCCCGCCCAGCCGGTGTCTGAGTCGAAGCAGGATATTATAAGGCCCGTCCTTCCGGGTCAGGACCAGGCCGGCCAGAACAGCGACGCCGGCGATTGTTATGATCATCGTCCAATCCTCTGTGGCGGCGTCTTGCGCCACACCGGTTGGGCCAGAGGTTCGCGGCCCGGCAGCCGGGCCGCTCGACTCTGTGCTGGCAGGGCCGGTGCGCCGGCGGCGCCATCCCCACCACCGTCGAAATACATCACGGCGTAGCGCAGGGCGTCCAGACCGTGGTCATTGATTTTGATCGGGACCTCCCTCGTGGCATTGTTGGCCCAAACCCACGACTCAAATTCCTGTTCGAGCGCAAAGGGCAAATGCTTCGCCACCAACACCTGGTCCGCCTCGATCAGGCTGTTCCTGAAAATAAATAATTTCCTGGCCTTGAGCCGGTCCTGAACCCGCCCGATCCCGGCCAGGACCGGCTTCCTGGCCGCAATGTTGGGAATCCCGGCCCTGGCCAGGGTCAGCCGGTCCTCAGCGTCGTGGTCGCACACGGTCGCCTCGAACCACTGGCCGCTGGAGTGGGCCAATATGGTCCCGGCGTGTTCGGCCACGGTTCGGCCGGTCTTGTAGAGCTGCCGGTAAACGTACAGGTCGTCGGACTGGGGGGCCTGAGCCAGCCACAGGCAGGCGAACGGATGTTCCAGGCCAAAATCAACGGCCCGGATGCGCCGCCAGTCGCCGGGGAGAGGGATCGGGTCGATGAGATGAACCGCCGAATCGTAGTCGGTATAGATTTGCCCTTCGGCGGACACCCACCGCCCGAACCTCAGCCGGGCCAGGCGGACGCCGGATAACGAGTCGAGGACGGCAAGAGTCCGCGCCCCCTGTTCGGTCAGCCCGCCGGCGTCGTCATAGAGAACAGGGTTATCCTCGTGCCGGCTCTCCAGGAGAGCCAGTTTCCCCTCATTGGCCCGTTGTTTGATCCAATGGCCGGGAGCGCCGGGGTTGCAATCTCCGAGGAGCTGGCCATAGGGCATATGGCCGGCCCGGCCGGTGACGCGAGTCAGCAGCACCTCCCAATCACCCTGCGCCAACTCCTCTGCCTGTGACACATAGATTATGTCGAACTCAGACGATAGCAGTTTGCCGGGGTCGTCCAGGCCGGCAACGATCAAACGAGAGCCGTTGGGATAGTCGAACCAGCTGGGTTCCTGGCCGCCATAAACCGCCACCGGACTCTCTGGCCCCAGAATGCGACGATAGGTTTGCAGAGTCGAGGCATAAATTGAGCGCCGCACCTTGCGGGCGATTGCTCCCTGCAGGCCGGGGTATTTCCAGGCCAGAATATGCAGGCGCATTAAGGCCGCCGTGGTTTTGCCGGTCTCAGACGGGCCAGAGATGATAGCCTCCTGATTATGGCAAGTGAGGAGGGTCAGGGCCGAGCCTCGCGGCTCGTAGCCCTGACCCTCGATTAGCTGGTAGATCATATATCCTCTATCTCAACGCCCTTGACAGAGGCAACTACGACCTTAACATTGCCCCTAACGTCCGCCTGTATTCGCCGGCCATACTCCTCCGGCCAGCGGCGTTCTAGCGTCCAGGCGCCGGCTTGCCACTGGCCGCTGTCGGCGGCCTTCTTGATGAGGGCGAGTCGAGCAAGGATTCCTTGAGCCTCTGCCTTTTTTATGTCCTGGAAAAACTGGCGAAACTCCCCCTCTAGCTCGGCTTGCCCTCGATTCATCCACTCGTTGAGAGCATCGTAGCTAACGCCGGCAGCCTCAGCCGCCGTCGCATAGGGCGCTAACAGGCCCACGGCCTCAATGATCACCTTCCTCACTTCGGGCGTGAATTTAGTGGGCCGGCCGGGGGGCCTTTTCTCAGTCAATTTCGGGACTCCTCAAATTCCTCGACCGTCATCACCACAATCGCTCTCCGCCGGCGGAAACACTCCCTGCAGATGCGGGGTCGAGCGGGTTCCAGTCGCCGGCGCTTTATCATTTGCGACGGGGGATACATTTTCTTGCATTCACCGCAAGTGATGAGTTCCAGGGCCTTCCTCATAATTCCCCTGCTATATCGTCGCCCAGAGGCACGCGGGCATAAACTAATTTCAGGCCCTGGCATTGCCGCCGAACCGCAGCCGCACCCACGACTGTTGCCCGCCGCTCCACGCCAGAAATGGACCAATCCACGCAGAAACGTTCATCGGGCAGCTCAGTGATGGTCGCTACTCGTTTCCCGCCCAGATTGTGGGCATAGGCGTAAATCGTCATCATCTCCCGCCCGTCGAGTCCAGCCGCCAGACGCCATCTGGCAGGAGCCTGGTCCAGGGGCCGGTGGTCCAGCCGACCAACCCTGGCCGGGTTGCCAGGGCGTTCATGAGCGCGTCGTCGCGGGAGTTGGCCTCCACGGTCACCTCAATCTGGAGGGGTTTGAATTTTCCGTCGTGGGCCAGGCCAGATACTCTATATGGTTTCATGATCCTATCATCTCCTTGCTAGTTTTTGTGGCTTATAGCCCCTGAGTCTAAATCGTTCCAGGACCAGGGCGCAATAAGCCGGTTTCAGCTCCACCATGTAGCAGAGCCGTTTCAATTCCTCGCAGGCCAGGGCCATTTGCCCAGACCCGGCGAATGGATCGAGCCAAATGTCCCCCCGGCCACCTGGCCAACACCTGAGCCTCAGATTGGTCAGCCGCCACCTGAGACTCGGCGCGAGACGATATGATCCGTCGCTCCAGGCCGGGCAGGGAGGTTTGGTGATAATAATGGCTCATAATTTCTCCATTAGCGCCAGGCGCTCCTCCTCGGTCAGACCCGGATCGGTCATATCCCGCAGGGAGGCTAACTGGCGACTCATCCGCTCTTGCTCCCTCAGCGAGGCGACCGTGGCCTCCTGCCAGATGGTCAGGATCATCTGGGCCAGCCCCTCCAGTTTCTGGCGATACATGGCCCTGACTCCACGAATATAAATGGCCTGAAAAATAGCCGACTTCAGCCAATCAGAATTGATTTTGGACTTGACCAGATACCCTAGCGCTCCTAACTCCAGGGCCCGGGCCATCATATCATCGCTCGCGGTGTTGGTGAGAATAAGGCAGGCGACTCCGCGCTTACCCTGGAAAAATCGCCGTAGGGTTGCGGCCGCCCCCTCGGAGTCGGGAAGGGACAGATCAAGCAAAACACAGTCGATCTCTGCCGGATTGACCGCCTCCATGCCCGATCTCAAATCGGCTTTGGCGGTGATGACATAATTATCGCCCAGCAATTCGCCCAACAATTGGGCGTAGAGCGGGTCATCGTCGATGACCAAGATTTTTATCAACACTATTTCATCCTCACAAATTCACTGTGGCGGTAGAAATCCGGGATGGATCGAATTGCTACCTCGAATTTGCGGAATGAGACCGGCTTGACGATGTAGGCCGCCGCGCCCCAACTCCTGGCCCGTACAATGTCGGTCTCAATCCTGGAGGTCGTGAAAACGACCACCGGGATGCTCGACATCCGAGGGTCCTGGTGAGTCGACAACCATTCCAGAATATCCAGCCCGCTAATGCGAGGCAGGTTCAGATCGAGTAAAATCAGGTGGGGCAATTTCCTGGCCGCCCCCTCCAATCTCTCTTCCAGCCAGCGGAGCGCCCTGGCCCCGTCGCTGACGACCTGCAAATCAATTTTAATCTCCTCGTAGCCTGCAAGAGCTTCCCGAATTAGCATCACGTGGGCGGGGTCGTCCTCAACGAGTAAAATCATTGTTTATCTCCTCCGGTGGGCAGGGAGAACAGGAATTGGCTCCCCTTGCCCTCCCCCTCGCTCTCAGCCCAAATTTGTCCATTGTGCCTCTCGACAATCTGCCGGCAGATCGCCAGGCCCAACCCAACACCATTTGCGTCCGGGTCGAGCTGGGCAAAGGGCATAAAGATTTTCGTGTGATAGGCGGGGTCAATGCCCTGGCCGTCGTCGGATATTTCAAATAGAGTGTCCGCCGGGCGGACCCGGGCGCTGATAACGATATTTCTAGCCCCGAATTTAATAGCGTTAGCGATCAGATTGGCGAACAGGCGCTCAATCCGATATGGATCGGCCACAACCGCCGGCAGCGGGTGGCGGACGACGGTTGCACCCGAATCAACAAGCTCTTGATGCAGCGAGTCCAGAGCCTGTTTCAGAATCTCATTGGTGTCCACGCTCTCGAAACTGGCTCCCGGAACCTGTTCCTGGCTCAGTTGCAGCAGGCCGTCCAGCCGGCGCTGGGCGGTCTTGGTGGCGGTTTCCAGCATGGCCAGATATTCCCGGCCATCCTGCTGAAGTTGATCCCAGCATTTTTCCCTAAGCAAAGAGACGAACCCGGCAATAGTCGTGACCGGGCTGGCCATATCGTGGGCAACGACGTGCGCGAATTGGCGTAGGAAGTCGATAGTCCGTCGTTGCCCCCGTTCGGCCTCCACTCTGGCCGTTACATCCCGGAAATTGGCCAGGATATATTCGCCGGCCGTAACCGCCGTGCCTTCCATAAACAAATAACGGCCATCCGAGCAACGGAGCCGGATTTGGGTGTTTCGTGCTTCACCTTTCAGGATAGCCTGAAAAGCCTCCTCACGGATCATTTGGTCGTCGGGGTGGACCAGGCTGCCGGCGCGTATGCCGGTCAGAGCCAGATGATCATCGTACCCCAACAGCCTATAGCCGGCCGGGTTGACCCAAACAAATTTCCCCTCCAGGTCGATGAGCGAGGTCATATCCTGGCCACGCTCCAAGAGCCGGAGAGCCAAATCTGGAGTCGGGTTCATTTTCCCAATTCCTCAACCAATTCCCTCACCACAGATCGCATGCCCTCGATCTCCAGACGTACCCTGGCCTGATCGCCCTCCTGCAACACGGCGGCCAGCGAAGCCTGGCGTGCCAGGAGTCTATCTATTTTTCCGTCCAGGGTGGCCATTAGAAAATCTGTCAACCGCTCTACCAACTCCGCCTGTTCCTCGAACAGGCGAACCTCGATGGACTGTTGGTGAGAGACATTGGCTCGTTGCAGGTCTCTCGAAAACTCTCCCTGTTCCGCTCTCTCCTCAAGACCGGCCTGGACTCCGGCCTCTATCCAGGCTGGGATGCGCCGGAGTAGAAACAGGATAGGGCCGCCCGCTCCGAGGAGGGCGACCAGAAACGCGGTCAGGATCGGGCCTAGCTGTTCTATAATGAGTCGTCTGTTTCTGGCATGGTCTTATCCCTACGATAATTCTATACAGAAAGCGCTTGCAGTCAAGTCACGTTCGCGAGGGAGCAGGCTCTGGAACGCGCCAGGTGCGCCGACATCGACTACGCTGCCGAAGATTAACGCCCTTACACGTAACTTGATTATTGCAACGCATTGTTGTTGCAATATTGCAACAACAAAGAGGACAAAACGCATCGTGTTGTTGGGGGACTAACGTCCCCCCAACAACACGATGTGGGGTTACAAACAATAAACATCACCCAAAAATCATTGTTGTTTGCAAAATATATCTTAGTGCAACAATGATTTGCAACAATGATCAGGCCCTCAGAACCGCAAACCTGGCTTGCGAGTCCCTGGCCAGCGATGCGCCCGACCCCGACACCCGGCGCGATCTAGAATTGACCCGTCTGGCCCTGGCCCGGTTGAGCCGGCGGCTATCGGCCTATGGCCTGGCCGGGGTGCCGCTGGCGGCGCAGAACGGGGCCGGGCAGCGGCGCAGGGGGTAGGAGGCAGATTATGACAGATAATGGCAAACTGACACCGGCTCAAAAACGAGCCATTTCTGCTTTGCTCACGAGTCGGGACGTAAGGGGGGCTGCCGAAGTCGCCGGGGTTGGCGAGCGGACGCTGCATAGATGGTTAGCCGATGATCCGCTTTTTCGGGCCACCTTGACCGCCGCTGAGGGGGAAGCGATAGACGCCACCACCCGTCGCCTCGTTGGGCTACAGGACGGGGCCATTGATACGATTAAGGCCCTGTTGGATGATAAGACCACGCCGGCCACTGTTCGACTCCGGGCCGCCGCCGCCGTGTTGGACTACCTGCTGAAGCTGCGCGAATTGCGGAACGTTGAGGCCCGGCTTGCGGCTCTTGAGGCAGTGGTCGCTGTCGGCCAGAAGAAGCAAAAAAGGAGCAAATGCCGGTGATAAAAAACGTGAATGGCCGCCTGGCCGCTGTCGAGAGTGCGCTAATCCCCCCGTCCGAGCCAGAGGTGGTATTCGTGTTTGTCCAAGAGGACGGCAGCAAGGTCGCCCCGGACGAGGTGAGATTGGAGACAGGAGCAACCTTGGTTGTCAAGGACCAGTTTTGGCTACTACTGTATGACGGGCAGGTCGTGGCATCTATGAGGGGGGTCCGCTTTGATGATATATGAGGATGGCAGGCGAAGCTTGGTCTGCTCAACGGCCCCCCCCCGTAAACCGTAGGCCCCGTAAAAAGGCCCCGCAAAGGCGTTTTTGCGGGGCCTATGTTTTTTAAG
>Ga0247727_10009775_pt1 | contig 17199 bp, 10 predicted proteins | sample WisWelCaveWW1625_FD_202498 | JGI IMG/M metagenome (GOLD analysis project Ga0247727, IMG submission 202498) | Biofilm microbial communities from Wishing Well Cave, Virginia, United States - WW16-25 | ecosystem: Environmental > Aquatic > Deep subsurface > Groundwater > Cave microbial mat | place...
CAGACCGGCCAGGTTTACATCGGCACCACCAGCGGCTTATCGATTTATCAGAGTCCGTTTGTCGCGCCCCGCTCTGACTTCAGCCAACTCAAAGGCTACCCCAATCCGCTTGTTCTTGGCGATGATGGCGAGACCTTCAAGATCACGAATTTGACGAGGAACTCGCAGGTGAAGATTTACAATGAAGTCGGCGCACTGGTTCGCACTTTTTTCGAAGAGGAGGTGCCGAGCGGTCTCGTCGAATGGAATGGCAAGAATAATAATGGTGAGTTGGTGAGCAGTGGCATTTATCTCGTCGTGGCTTTCAATGAAGAGGGGCAAAGCGCTGTCGGCAAGGTGGCGGTCATCCGAAAGTAGCGATTGCCGAAATAAAATCGAATCGCGACTTGACTTTTAGCAGATTAAAATCATGGATTACGATATTGTTTTCTCATTGATCTCGTTGTTTCAATATCGTACAAGTTCGGGGCCGACTTCCGCGTGTTTAGGCGCGGAAAGCTGAACTGTCGCTGGCTCTTTTTGTACCCGCCTTTAGTCGGAATTTCCTTAAACTTTCGCCAGGTGTCTAAAATTTGTGACACTCGTTGCTTATGAATGGCTCAGTGGAGGAAGGGAGAAGTGTGGGCATATTGTTTGCAAGCTGCGTACATGGTGCAGATGGAGAGGGCGCTGGCGTTAGTCGATGTAAACAAGCCGATCCTTTTTCAGAAAGTTGATTCGAAGCGCTCTTCCGAGGCAAACCCAGCCTCGTCCGACAAGCAGCATGGAGAGGGATAAACGTGCTGCAGTTCCTTTCCATTCGCAATTTGTCGCTGGTTGACGAGGCCGCGATGGAGTTCGGCGACGGCCTGAACATCATCACCGGCGAAACCGGCGCCGGCAAGTCGATTTTGATTGGCGCGCTCGGTTTTCTGTTGGGCGAAAAGTCCGCGGTCAGCACGCCTTTTGATGGCGTCAACAAGGCGGTCGTCGAAGGCCATTTCAAGATGAAGATGACGCCGGCCATGCGGGCGTTTCTTGAAGAGCGCGATCTTGCTATCGACGAAGAGGCGCTGATCTTGAGGCGTGAGGTTCACCCCAGCGGCCGCACGCGAACCTTCGTCAATGATTCGCCGGTGGCCGCCGAAGCGCTGGAGCAGTTGAGCGATTTGCTCGTCGATTTGCATGGCCAACATGAGCATCAATCGCTTTTGCGCAGCCGAACCCACTTGTTCTTTCTCGATGCTTATGGCGATCTCGACGCCTTGCGCCAACAGGTTATGGAGAATTATCGGCAGTGGCGCGCCGCCGAGGCCGCATTAGGAGAAGCGCGGCGTGCCCAGCAGCAGGCGCAAGAAAAGCATGATCTCTATCTCTTCCAGCTCCAGGAAATCGACACGGCCAATCCCGCGGTCGACGAGGACAAGGCCCTTGAGCTTGAAGAAAAGCTGTTAGCCTCCGGCGAAAAGCGATTCGAGCTAGCCAGCCGACTCTCCTCTCTGCTCTATGAGAATGAAGGATCGATCCACGAGCAATTGGGCGCGGCGACGAACACGCTTCGCGAATTGGCCACGACGGATCCGATGCTGGAACAACTCCGCGGCGAATTGGAATCCGCAGCCTTGGCCCTTGGCGAAGTCGCCAAGACGATTCTCGATTACTCGCGACACGTGGACATCAATCCGGCGCGCCTCGAAACCGTTCGCCAGCGCTTGGCCGAGTTGCAACGCTTGAAAAGGAAGTACGGCGGCTCGCTCGAAGCCCTGCTGCTGCGCCGGCAAGAGTTGCATGCCGCGGTGAATCAGCAGGAATCGCTGCAGGAAGAGATTAGCAAGCAGAGCGAGCGCCTGGCGCGTCTCGGCGAAGAGCTGATGCAAAAGTGTTTGGCGTTGTCTGAGGCGCGACAACGCTTTGCCAAGCAGCTTGAACAAGAGATTCCGCCGCTACTGAGCGAGTTGGGAATGCCGTCGGTTCAGTTTGAAGTTCAGATCGAGTGCCTGCACGAGGCTGACGGCCGGCCCAAGCTCGGCCCGGAGGGAATGGAGCATATCGAGTTTCTTTTTTCGGCGAATCCCGGCCGCAGTGTGGCGCCGCTCACTCGCATTGCCTCGGGCGGTGAATTGTCGCGCGTGATGTTAGCGCTGAAATCGGTGCTGGCGGAAAAAGACAGCGTGCCGGTCATCGTGTTCGACGAAATAGACAGCGGCGTTTCCGGGCGCATCGCCCAAGCCGTGGGCAGGAAGTTGCATCAATTGGCCGCGAGCCACCAGATCATTTGCGTGACGCATCTGCCGCAAATTGCCAGCGCCGGTCGCCATCATTTTCTGGTTGAAAAATCCGTGCGCCGGCACGAGACCCGAACCTCGGTTCGAAAGCTGCACGACAACGAACGTGCGGAAGCCATTGCGCGCCTGTTGGGAGGCGAGAACATTTCCGAGACGCATTTGCAAAGCGCGCGCGAGTTGCTCGCCGAGTCGGGCGGGGAGAATTGAGCGCGCTAGGGGTTGCGCAACCGCGAGGCGATGCGCGTACATACAAAAAGGTAATTGACTAAGGCTTTTAGATAAGATTATTTGGGAAATTCATTTTTCCAAAAACTTTGATTCCTTGACAGCAGGTTTTCTCCGTTGCCAGGGATTGGCAGCGGCGCACGGGTTGTGATCGGCTTCATCTTCTTGCGAAGAGAGGCGGCACTGCACCATAAGCAGGATATCCATCATGGAGGAACTTCATCATGACTAAAACACAGAAGATTATCGGAACCTCTCTTTTTTCATTGCTACTGGTTTGCGTCGGCATGTTCATGGTCTGTAGCGGTCGTTCGGCGCGGGTTGGTAACGAAGAGGACTATGCCGCCCAGGAAGACCTGGATGAAAAGTATCGCAATGATCTTTTGGCGAAACTGGAGTATCTCGAAAACCAAAGCGGATTGCAGCCCGGCGATACCGAGGGTGAACCGCCGATTTTGGTGGCGGAAGAAGAACCTCTTTCTCAAGAAGGGAGTGGTTCGAGCGGCAACACCAATACCGCCGAAAGCTTCCTCACGCCGGATCTTTTCGGCGGCATGCAATCCGAGATAACCGATCTGCAGGCCGTGGCGGATAACAAAGAACGCGAAGTTCAGGCCATGCGCGGAGAGCTTCGCGATGTCGACGCGCGCGTGGCCACCGCCTCGACGACGGGCACTACGCGTAAGGGCGCCAAGAGCAAGTCAACATCGCAAACCAGGGTTGCAGATTACGCGGGGATCGCCGACGCCGAGCTGGGCATGTTCTACCGCGACGCTTTGGACGATTATTACAAGCGCAGTTACGACAGCGCCATTAGCAAGTTCATGGGGTTGCTCGGCCGCGATGATGAGCACAGTTTGGCCGACAATTGCCAGTATTGGATCGGCGAAAGCTATTACGCGAAAGGCGATTATTTCCAGGCGGTCGCGGAGTTTCAGAAAGTGCTTACCTTTGGAGAAAACAATAAGCAGGAAGACGCCCAGCTCATGGTTGGCCTCGCTTTTATGAAAGCCGGTGAACGAGAGCTGGCTTTGCAAGAGTTGATGTTTGTCCGGACCTATTCGAAAAACCAAGAGGCGATTAAGAAAGCAGAAAAGTATCTGCGCCAGCTCGATCGAGTATGAGCGGGATGGGTTGATAAAAAGCCAGGCACGTAAAGAGCCTGGCTTTTTTATTTCTATCTTTTGCAACAACGTTGTTGCAAATATTAAAAAGCTTTTCTAATTTCATCGCGATTTGTAAGTTGTGCTGACCCTCCGGCCTATAGGTGGACGGAATCTCTTGCAGACAAAAAATCACCGAGGAGATCGTCTGCGTTCAGCGCGATGCATGTCTGAGCATTTCAATTACCGTATACCCGGAAAGGCGACTCACTGACCATGGCTGACTTCGTTCATCTTCACAATCATTCGCATTATAGTTTGCTCGACGGCGCGTGTCGCATCGACGATTTGGTGGCGGCGGCCAAATCGCACGGCATGGCCGCGCTGGCATTGACCGATCACGGCAACATGTTTGGCGCCGTCGAGTTTTACAAGGCTTGCCAGAAAGTGGGCATCAAGCCGATCATCGGTGTGGAAGCTTACGTGGCGCCGCGCAGCCGCAAGCAAAAATCCGTTGCCGGCTCCAGCGTTTCGGATACCTCGTATCATCTCGTATTGCTCGCCAAGAACGTGCGCGGTTATCAGAATCTTATGAAGCTGGTTTCCATCGGCTATCTCGAAGGCTTCTATTATCGGCCGCGCATCGATCGTGAAGTGCTGTTGGAAAATCGGGAGGGCTTGATCGCGCTCTCGGCCTGCCTCAAGGGCGAAGTCGCCTACAAATTGTTGAACGAAAGTTACGAGGCGGCGCGCGAGACCGCCCGCGCCTATCGTGAGATGTTCGGCGATGATTACTATCTGGAAATTCACAATCACGGCATCCCGGAAGAAGATCGCGCGCGCGACGGCATTCTCGCGCTCAGCAAAGAATTGAACATTCCCGTCGTTGCCACCAATGACACGCACTATTTGAAGCGAGAGCATTACAATCCGCATGACGTGCTTCTCTGTTTGCAAACCGGCAAAGATATTGATTCTCCACAGCGCCTGCGTTATACGACCGACGAAATCTTTTTCAAATCGCCCGACGAGATGGGGCAGACGTTTGCTGATTTCCCCGACGCGCTCTCGATGACGAGCGACATCGCGGCAAAATGCGATCTCCATCTCAATCTCAACACCTTTTATCTTCCAAAATTTGAAATACCGGCTGATCATGCCGGCCAATCGTTGGACGAATATCTCGCGGCTCTGGCGAAAGAGGGGATGCATCGACGCTACAAAACGGTGGCGCCGGAGATCGAACAACGCTTGCAACACGAGTTGAACGTCATCCAACAAACGGGCTATGCCGGATACTTCCTCATCGTGCAAGACTTCATCGCCTTCGCGCGCTCCAAAGGCATTCCGGTCGGGCCGGGGCGCGGCTCGGCTGCCGGCAGCTTGGTGAGCTATTGCATCGGCATCACCAATATCGACCCGCTTAAATATGATTTGCTCTTCGAGCGGTTTCTAAATCCTGAGCGCGTCACCATGCCGGATATCGACATCGACTTTTGCTACGAGCGGCGTGGCGAAATCATCGACTACGTGCGCCAGAAATACGGCGAGCAAAACGTGACGCAAATCATCACCTTTGGCACGATGGCGGCGCGCGCCGTCATTCGCGACGTGGGCCGCGTCCTGAAAATCGGCTATGGCGACGTGGATAGGATTGCCAAGCTGATTCCCGCCACGATTGGAATTAGCCTCGATGAGGCGCTGAGCAACGTGTCGGAACTGCGGGCGCTGGTGGAGCAAAGCAAAGTGCACAATCAGTTGTTTGAATATGCCAAAGTGTTGGAAGGCTTGGCGCGCCATGCTTCCACCCACGCCGCCGGCGTCGTCATCACGCCTGAGGAGTTGACGAAGTATACGCCGCTTTACAAATCCAACACCGGCGACGTGATCACGCAATATGACATGAAATCGCTGGAAACCGTCGGCGTGTTGAAAATGGATTTTCTCGGCCTGCGCACTCTGACGGTGATGGAAAAAACCATCAATAGGTTGCGGGCGAAGGGCATCTCCATCGATCTGGACAACCTTCCGGAAAACGATCCGAAGACGCTTCAAATCTTTGTGGAGGGCGAGACCACGGCGATTTTTCAGTTTGAATCGACCGGCATGCGGGAATATCTGAAAAAGCTCAAGCCGCAATCGATTGACGATCTGATCGCCATGAATGCGTTGTACCGTCCCGGGCCGATGGAAATGATCGACGATTTTATTCAGCGCAAATACGGCGTGAAGAAGATAGAGTATTTGCACCCCTTGTTGGAACCGATTCTCAAGGAAACCTACGGCGTCATCGTCTACCAAGAGCAAGTGATGCGCATCGCCAGCGAAATGGCGGGCTTCACGCTCGGCGGCGCCGATCTGTTACGGCGCGCCATGGGAAAAAAGAACGCCGAATTGATGGCGAAGCAGCGCCAGAAATTCATTGAAGGGGCGAAGGCCAAAGGCGTGCCGGAACATATCGCCACTCCAGTGTTTGCCTTGATGGATAAATTTGCCGGCTACGGCTTCAACAAGTCCCATGCGGCCGGCTATTCCGTCGTCGCCTATCAGACGGCATTTTTGAAAGCGCATTATCCGGCGGAATTTATGGCGGCGACGCTGACCAGCGAAATGTCGAACACCGATCGCATCGTGCTCTTGCTGGACGAATGCCGCCGCATGGGCCTGGCCATTCTGCCTCCGGATCTCAACCAAAGCCGCGCCGACTTTTTCGTAGAGGATGACGCCATTCGCTATGGATTGGGCGCCGTCAAAAACGTTGGCACGGGCGCCATCGAATCGATGGTGAAAGCGCGAGCGAGCGGCGGCCCGTTCAAATCCATCTTTGATTTTTGCGCCCGGGCGGATTTGCGCCTGGTCAATAAAAAAGTCATTGAAAGTTTGATCATGGCCGGCGCGATGGATGGATTGGGCGGTCATCGCCATCAACTCCTCAACGCGTTAGATGACGCCGCCACCCATTCACAAAAAACTGCGGCGCAACAACGCAGCCGGCAGGCCTCGATTTTTGAGCAGGCGCCGGAAGCGGCGACCATCGAACCGCCGTTACCCAACGTGCCGGTGTGGCCTACGTCGCAGATTCTCGAAAACGAAAAGGCGACCCTCGGTTTCTACCTCTCGGGCCATCCGTTGCATAGTTACGCGCAGGAGTTGAAAGCTTTTTCCACCATGTCGTTGCAAGACGCGGCCACGGCCGACGACGGCACGGCGGTCATGCTCTGCGGTCGCCTGAGCAACATCAAGCCCTACAACGATCGTCGTGGTGGAGAGATGGCGTTTGTGACGCTTGAAGATTATTCGGCAAGTGTCGAGGGCCTGGTCTTTGCCGAGGCCTTTGCGGCAAACCGGGAGCTGCTGAAAGTCGACAAAATCGTCGTTTTGTTGGGGAGATTGTCGTGCCGTGAAGAAGAGTCGGCGAAAATTATTGTGGAGAGGGTGTTGTCGCTGGAGACGGCTTGGTTGGAGCTGCCGCGGCTGATTCGCTTGATTTTCGATGCCGCCCATCTCGACAAAGCCGTTGCCGCTAAGATATCCCAATTGCTACGCACTCATGCCGGCGCTTGTGAAGTGCGATTCGGAGTGCGCGATGCGACGCTTCCCGCGCTGGAATTTGCCTCGAAAACTTTGAAAGTTCGGCCAAGCACGGAACTTGTGCAAAAGCTGCAGGGCATGCTCGGCGCCGATCACGTGCAGATCGAAGCGGCCATGCCGCCGCTGCGCGGCCGGGAAAAAAACAACGGTCGAACGGCTTATTATCAGAAAGTTTCCGCCCCTCAATGAAATGCCTTCCATGAAAATAAACTGGCGGCCGCTTCTTACCTCGGCGCGAATCTACAACGGCCATTGAAATCGACCTATCAGTTTGTTTACGCACTTTTAGTTTGTTTTTTATCCTGCCGATTTTATCTTTGTCAATAATTTCCACAAGCTCATTCATCTTGCCGCGCGGGTTGGATTGATTCATGTCAACTTTTTTCAATGGCCGATTGTTGAATCTGGCGCATCGCGGCGTCAGCCGTGAAGCGCCGGAAAACACCTTGGCCGCCTTTCGTCTGGCGGAAACGCGCGGCGCCGATGGCATCGAGCTCGACGTCCGTCTGTGTCGCAGCGGCGAGCCGGTGGTAATGCACGATGCGCGTCTCAACCGCACCACCGACGGTCGCGGCTACGTGCGCCGCAAAACCCTCGAGCAGTTGCGGCGGCTCGATGCCGGTTCGCATTTTCATGAACGCTTCGCGCAGGAGCGGGTGCCGTCTCTCGACGAAGTGTTGCGCTGGTCGCGCGGACGAATGCTGGTAAACATCGAGATCAAGTCGTTCGCCTCGCGCCGTCTGGCCGGAATCGAAGCGGGGGTGATCAAACTATTGCATCGTCACCGCATGGCGCATCAGTGCTTGATTTCTTCTTTCAATCCGCTCGTTCTACGCCGCGTGGCGCGGTTGGACTCGCAGGTTGCCACCGCGTTGTTGATGGACCGCCGTCTCTACGTGTATCGTAGCGAGTTGCCGTTGTCTCGCCTATCCGGAGTTCACGGCCTGAACATCCACGTGCGCTTGGCCAATGAGCGTTTTGTGCAGCAGTGTAAAAAAGCCGGATTGCGCGTCATGGTGTGGGGCGCGTCGCGCCGGGAAGAGCTTGAGTCATTGACCGAACTCGGCATCGACGGCATTATTACCGATGAACCCTTGCTCTTGAGAAAAATCCTCGAAAGGAACGGATGAAGAAACGACTTCTTGTAGCGCTGATTTTGTCGACGAATATCTTGCGCGCGCAGGATTACACCTGGCCGACCAATGCCAGCCAGTGGCTCACCTCGACGTTTGGCGAGTCGCGGCCGCGGCGCTTTCACGCCGGCATGGATGTCAAGACCTGGAATCAAGTGGGCTACGAAATCTATGCCGTGCGCGACGGTTATCTCATGCGTATGCGCGTTTCGCCTTTGGGCTATGGCCGCGTATTGTACGTCAAGTTGGACACCGGCGAGACGGCGGTTTATGCTCATCTTCAAAAATTTTCTGATCGCTTTCAGAACATTGCCGAAGAAGAGCAGGAACGGCGCGGACGCTATACTATTGAAAAACAGTTTGCCGCCGGCGTGTTGCCGGTGAAACGCGGCGAGCTGCTTGGCTACACCGGGCAAAGCGGCATCGGTGTGCCGCATTTGCATTTCGAGTTGCGCAATGTCCGCAACCAACCGGTCAATCCATTGCGCATGGGCTTCAAGCTGGCCGATCAGACCTCGCCAACTATTCTTTCGATTGCCGTGCGCCCTTTGACGGCTGGCAGCATGGTCAACGGCGACTTTCGCGCGCAAATTCTTCCAGTGAACTCACATGCCAACGGACAATACAAGATCGAGCCGGCGATTGCCGTCTCGGGAAAAGTGGGGCTGGCGGTTTCCGCGTACGATGATGCGGCCGGTGTGAACAATCGCTATTCGGTGTATTCGCTAAAATTTTTTGTCGACGATCAATTGCAGTTCCAGGCGCATTACGACGAGTTGAATTTCGATCTCAATCATTACGTCGAGTTGGATCGGGATTACGCGCTGAATCGCAACGGCTATGGCCAATTTTACAAACTTTACAAGGAACCAGCCAATCGACTTTCTTTTTATAGCCATCTCAATTCGCTTGGCGGCGCCTTGTTATGTCGAGAAGATGAGGCCGCGAACGCTGCCGTCGCCAAGACCGCTTCCCGGCTTTCCGGTTTGCCGGATGAGCGCCGGGATAATGGCTCTGGCCGCGCGGGGTCTTCTGCCGAGTTGGCGTGGGGGATGCACACGTTTCGCATCGAAGTCGGCGACTACTTCGGCAATGTCAGCATGGTTCACGGTCGCCTGCTGGCCGGCCCGGCGTATCGCCTCGAGCCGATTTTGCTGAGCAGCGATGACAAAGCTTTGGCGATCAAACAGATCGTTTCCGCCGGTCCCAACCGGCGCGCGATTCGGGACGTCGAGGTCCACGTTCAACAGGGCGGGCTTTCTCCGGCGGCGAGCGCGAGGTCTCTGCCCGGCGCCGCGCTTTTTCAATGGAAGAAAGTCCCGGTCGAGCTGCAGAAGATTTTTGATCCGAACGCCGAAATAGACAGGATACAGCTCGATGATTCAACCAACGCGCAGCTCATCGTCGATACTGTTGGCGCTGATCTCGTCCGGCTGGTGGCCATCGATGCCAACAGCTTGCGCTCGTTGCCGTATTTTATTCCGGTCTCGGTTTATCGCGGGCCGGCGCTGCCGCTGGAGCTAAAGCTGCGGCGCGAGCATTTCGCGACGTATCTGCGGCTGGAGATTGAAGCCACGCAACCGCTGATCGCGCCGCCGCAAGTGATGGTGTCCAGTCGCTCGGCAACAAGCGGCGCCGGAAATACCACCTTGCCGAATTTTTTGCCGGTGGAGCCAAACCTGTACATCGCGCAAGTGCCATTGGAAAACTTGAACGGCACTATCATCATCGAAGCCAGCGCCGAAGCTCTCTCCGGCCAGCGCGCCGTTGCAATGGACAGCTTTTTGATAACGGCGGTGCCCGGCCGTGGTACCGGGTCGCTGGTTTCAACGGATCGCAAAATGCAGATGAATTTTTGGAGCGGCTCGCTGCACGGACCGCTCTATGCCTGGGTGGAAACCGATACGCTCGCGCCGGTGGAGGCGTGGTCTGCCGTCGGTGGAGTGAGCTACCGATGCTACCCGAAGGACGTGCCGCTTGCCGAAGGCGCCACTGTGGCGATTCGTTTTGCCGAGGCGCTGCCCGCGCCCCACCAACTTGGCGTCTATGCTCATGATGGCGAAGAATGGGAATTTGTCGATAACCGATTGGATGCCGCCAAGCATCAGGTTTCGGCGCGGGTTTACAATCTGGATGACTTCGCGATCTTTCGCGACGATCAACCCCCGGAGATCGGCCGTTGTGAGCCGTTAGAAGGCAGCCGGGTGCGAGACGATCGGCCCACGATCATCGTCGACGTGCGCGATCTGATGTCCGGCTTCGAATCCGAAGAATCCATCCTGTTGCGGCTGGATGGCCGCAAACTGATTGCCGAATACGATCCAGAGCGCGACGTGATCTTCGCCACGCCCAAGCAGCCGTTGGCGGCCGGGCGTCACGAATACTCCGTTCGCGCCATCGACCGCAGTGGCAACGTCGCTGAAAAATCTGTGAGCTTTATTGTGCCATAAAAGAGAGGGAGAGCAGGAGAGAGGAAGAGCGGGTGATGAATCATGACACCTTCTCCCACTCTCCCTCTCACCCTCTCTCTCAATCACAGCTATTAGCCATCTGAGAAGGAGGGAAGATGATACCGCTGCACGACGACAATCCGCGCGTAATGATTCCGTGGGTTAATTTCAGCCTGATTACGGTAAACGTTCTGGTTTTTCTTCACGAATTCAGACTCGAGGGCGACGCCCTAAATGAGTTCATTCGCGCCTACGGCGCCATTCCCCAGCATCTCGTTGCCGGGCAGACCTTTCTTCCCTTGCTCACTTCCATGTTTTTGCACGGGGGAATCGTGCATCTGCTTTCCAACATGCTTTATTTGTACATCTTCGGCGACAACATCGAAGGCCTGATGGGGCATGGCCGTTACTTGATTTTCTATCTGCTATGCGGCGTGGGCGCGGCGGCCTCGCACATTTTTATCGACCCGATGTCGCAGACGCCGATGGTCGGCGCCAGCGGCGCGATTAGCGGCGTGCTGGGCGCCTATCTCTTGAAATTTCCGCGCGCCCGCGTGTTGATTTTGTTTTGGATTTTTATCCTGACCACCGTGCGCGTGCCGGCGCTGGTCGTGCTCGGCTTGTGGTTCGTCATGCAGCTCACCAACGGCCTGGCGACTCTCGGCCTGCAAACCACCGGCGGCGTCGCCTGGTTTGCGCACATCGGCGGTTTCATCGTGGGATTTCTGCTGGTGAACATGTTCCAAAAACGACGGCCGCGGCAGTGGGAGGAGGATAGGTGGTAAGTAGCCCCGCCCCCTTGTGGGGTGATGTCCCAAGCACGAAAATAATCGAGGCCAAAATATCCGCCCGCCCCGCCCCGCGTCATTAACATCTGGATGCGGAGCGGGGGCGATCAGTATTATGCAGAAAAAGTCTTGGTTATTCTCTCATCTCCTATGTAATTTCCATTGCGGCGGCGCCGCATAAGAAACGCAATTTTTTGGAGCGAAATCATGGCAAATACTCTTTTGGATCGCATCGAGATCAATCCCCAAATCATGTTGGGAAAGCCTGTCATCAAAGGCACTCGGATTACCGTTGAGATTATCCTGAAAAAGTTGTCTCAAAACATTGCCATCGAGGAGATTCTTGTGGACTATCCGCGATTGACGCGAGAGGACATCCAAGCGGCGGTTGCATATGCGGCAATCGCAATAAGCACGGATGATGTGCTGCCATTGGAGATGGCTTAGCAATGAAGTTTTTAGCGGATGAAAATGTTGAGAAGCCGGTGGTGGATATGCTTCGCCAAGAGGGCCACGACGTTCTTTACGTGCTTGAGATTGCAAGAAAGACCATTGATGAGCGTTTGTTAAAGGAGGCCAACAAAGAATCGCGTATCCTGCTGACCAATGACAAGGATTTTGGCGAGTTAATTTTTCTTCAAGGGAAAGTTTCGCGCGGCATCGTCTTGATGCGTTTCGTTTCCGAGAAAAGCTCAATCAAGTCGAGATTTATGAAATCTGCACTCAAGAATTATTCCCATCGTTTTAGCGGTTCTTTTACAGTTGTCAGCGAATCAAAGGTGCGTATACGGCCGTTGCGTTAATTCACCGAACGAATGGAGAAACTCATGGATCCGCAAGAATGGAAAGATGACGCGAAAAAAACTTTCTCGACCGTTGCGGCGCTTGCCCGACAACTCCGCGACGAAGGCTTGCCCTACGCGACTTATGCCGCGCTGGCCATCTTGTCGCTCGCGCCCATCACTGAGGCGATTGGCCACAACAACCTCGCCGGCGCCATCTTGGCCTTGGTCGGCGTGGCCGGAAACGTCGGCGCCAACTTAATCGCCAACCTCGTGCAAGGCTGGAAAGATAAACCGCAGCACGAGCAGGCGAAACTCCTCCTCGCCAAGCTTTCAAAATTTCCCGACTTTCACGCCCACCTCGATAAAATCATCCAACACCTCGACGCCATTGCCGAGGCGCAGGCGGTATTGCAGCTCGAAGATCGCGAATGGTTTGCCCAAACGCTGCAAGCCGAACTGAAGAAAATAGGCAGCCCATTGAAAATATATGCCAAGGTCAAGGTCGACAAGCGCCGGGGCACCTTCATTCAACGGCCCAATAAGGTCGTTATCAAACAAGCAGCGCCCGACCAGGCTGGCCGTGTTGCCGAGCTCGCCCGCCGCAGCTATCTCTTGGGTCTGTGCCAGGACTGCAACCAGCTTTATCTCTCCGTGCTCGCCGGCGACCGCGACCCGCACGACCAGAGCGGCGAGGCGGCTCTCCACCTGAACGACGTGTATATCGAGCTGAACACCACCGATGGCGCGCCGCTCCCCACAGCAGAACAACGCCAGCAGGTTGAACGCTTTCTCGAAGAATCCAAGAAGCGTCCCCTGACGGCTTTAGACGTAGCCATCAAGCATTCCCGCCTGGTGCTCTTGGGCGATCCCGGCTCCGGAAAGTCCTCGTTCACCAACCATTTGCTCTTTCTCTGCGCCGGCCATTGGCTGGACAAACAGAATCCCTTACCCAACGGCTGGCCGGCCGACAAGGCGTTGCCGGTCAAAATTACCCTTCGCGAATTGGCCATTGAGCTGCAAAATGCCGGCGCCAAAGCCTGGCTGCAACTATCCGCCAAAGAACGCGACCGAAAACTGCTGGAAGCCATGGAGACGCATCTCGAAAAGTGGCTGAATCGCGAGGCCGCCGTGTTTCATCTGCCGTTGCTCGCGGCGTTGACGGCCGGCGAATGCCTTATCGTGCTCGACGGACTCGATGAAGTGCCTTTTGCAGAACGCGCCCTGATGCGCGCCGCCATCTCGGCGCTTGCCGGCCTCAAGGGCGCAAACCATTTCATCGTCACCTGCCGGAAAAACTCCTGGGATCCCCAAGAAACGCTGCCGGCCTTTCATGTGACCACGCTCGAACCCTTTACTGACACGCAGATCAAAAGTTTTGTCGAGCACTGGTACGGCGGGCTGTACACGGTTGGGGTGCTTCCACAGCAACTGGCCAACGATCGCCTCCGGCAGATGAAAGACGACATTGCGCCGCTGCCGGGCGACCTTAAAAGCAATCCGCTGCTGCTCACCACCATGGCCGTGGTGCATTTCCACGACACCCGGCTGCCCGATGAGCGCGTGGTTCTTTACAAGCGCGCTGCTGAGGTCATGCTCAAGCGTTGGGAATTGCTCAAGGCCGGAGCTGACAGCCTGCCCGAGACCACTCTGGGCATCGGCGATCGCGAACTCTATCCGGCGCTGCGCGAGTTGGCCTACGTGGCCCATGGCACCGGCAAAAAAGAAGCGGCGGATATACCGCGCGAGCAGGCCACGGCGGTTCTCGTCAAACATTTTGCCCGCTATGAGAATCCCGACGCATTGGCCGGAAAATTCCTGGACTACGTCGACCAGCGCGCCGGACTGCTGGTGGGCAAGGGCGGCACCAAACTCAAAGCCAGCTATTCGTTTCCGCATCGCACCTTTCAAGAATTCTTTGCGGGAAACCACTTGCTCTACGGCGCCGAGAAATCGTTTATAGATGAGTTGAAAAACAAACGCCCCGAAGGCGACTACTGGCAGGTGGCGGCGGAGCTGGCGGTTGAGCATTTGCTTCACAACGACTATAACGAACGCGCGGCGCTGGACGCCGCCTATGAGCTTTGCCCGCGCCGCGACATTGAGGCGAAAGACGACATCGAATGGCGCGGGGTGCTGTGGTCGGCGCTCTTTGCCAAGCAAATCGGCGTTGAAAAAATCCGCGATGATAACCGCCAGCTTGGAGGGCCGGGTTATCTCGAACGAATTGGCGCGCATCTTCGCGGCCTGGTCGAGCAGGGCCGCCTTTCAGTCACCGAGCGCGCCGAGGCCGGCCGCGCTCTAAGCGTGCTTGGCGACCATCGCCCCGGTGTTTGCGATTTTGATGACGCCATGTGGGTGGCGCTGCCCGGCGGCCTTTTTATGATGGGAGAAGGAACTGATGCGCACCACGTCAAGTTCTCGCCGTTCAAAATCAGCCGTTATCCCATCACCAACGCGCAGTTTAAAAAATTCATTCTCGATGGCGGTTACAAGAACGATGCTTGGTGGAGCAAAGAAGGAATTGACTATCGCAATGAAGAAAAGTGGCAGGCCCCGCGCTATTGGAATGACAAAAAATGGAATCTGGACAACCATCCGGTGGTTGGTGTTTCATGGTTTGAGGCCGAGGCCTTTTGTAATTGGCTGAACCAGCAAATGGCAAGTGGCCAAAAATTTTTGGTGCGATTGCCAACCGAGGCGGAGTGGGAATTTGCCGCGCGCGGCGGTTGCGGCGAGGGTGACTATCCGTGGGGCGATAAAAGTCCGGCTTCGGAATTCGCGAACTACTCGGGAACGCAGCTTGGCCGCACCAGCGTCGTCGGTTGTTTTCCCGACGGCAAAACTCCCAACGGCATCTTCGACCTCGCCGGCAATGTGTGGGAGTGGTGCCACGACTGGTACAGTGATAAATACTATGCTGATTGCAAGAAACGAGGGATAGTTGAGGATCCGCAGGGACCACCGTCAGGTGACTATCGGGTTCTGCGCGGGGGCTCGTGGAGCCTCTATGAGTCCTATCTGCGCGCGGCGTCTCGCTACCTCGACCATCCCGGCGGCGATTGGGACGACGACGGGTTTCGTGTGGTGGTGTCGTCCGAGTTATGAATCTTTTGAAGATCTGAAAATCTGACCCTCTGATAATCTGAAGGTTTTTAAAACGCGATTTTTTTTGGAGGAACGACCCATGGCCGGAGAATTCAAAACCATTAAAAAGAGCCAGGATTTTTGCAAATGGCTCATGGAGCACACGGACAAGTTTCCGAAAAGCCGAAGGTTTTCCATGGCCGTGCGAATGGAAAATACCTTTCTAGATTTTGTGGAGAAAGTGACTTTGGCCAATCGGCGACGCGAACGCCTGTCGCTCTTGCATGCCGCCGATGAAAAGCTGTTTCTCTCGCGCATCCTGTTGCGGCTGAGCCACGACATGAAACTCATCAATACCAAATCCTATGAGTTTGGCAGCCGCTCGCTCGACGAAATCGGCCGGCTGCTTGGCGGCTGGATCAAACAACAAAGTGGAGGAAAAAGGGGCGAGGCCTAACCTGACACTGCCGGGTTCTGCGCGGGGGCTCGTGGAACAACAATGAGACCAATCTGCGCGCGGCGACTCGCAACCACAACCATCCCGACAACAATTGGAACAACAACGGGTTTCGTGTGGTGGTGTCGTCCGAATCACGTCCACCGGCCGAGCCGGATTGCCAATGCCGCCCGTTTACGGACTGGCGGCTGGTGTACCGGACATGACAGGGCCTCCTCCTGTTGGGTTCCCCGCTGTTTGGGGAGCACACAAACGAAGAGGATGGCGGCGAAGTGAGTAGTCCCGAAGCATCGGGGTCGAAAGCCTTGCTGCCGAACCGGGTAGGGACGCGATATATCGCGTCCCTACATGTTTTGATCATGAAAACCTACAAAAATCTTTTTGCGAAAATCTGTTGCTTTGAAAACCTGCTGCTGGCGGCGCGCCGCGCCAGCCGCGGCAAAGGCCTGAAAACCCCGGCCCTGAAATTCTTTTTTGACCTCGAAGAAAATCTCTTGCAATTACAGCGTGAGCTGGCAACCCAAACGTACCAACCCGGCGAGTACAAAACCTTTGAGATCGTCAAGCCCAAGCGCCGGATGATCAGCGCCGCGCCGTTTCGCGACCGGGTGGTGCATCATGCGTTGTGCAACGTCATTGCGCCGTTGTTCGAGCGCTTGTTTATTTTTGACAGTTACGCCAATCGGGTTGGCAAAGGCACGCATGCCGCTATCCGCCGTTTACAACACTTCATGCGCCGGGCGAAGTATGTTTTGAAATGTGACCTGCGCCAATACTTTCCCAGCGTCGATCATGAAATATTGAAACAGTTCATTCGCGAAGTGATCGCTGATGCGGAAACACTCTGGCTTATTGATAAAATCATCGACGGCAGCAATGCCCAGGCTGAGACCAATTGGTATTTTCCGGGCGACGATTTGTTCACGCCGTTTGAGCGCCGGCGCGGCCTGCCGATTGGAAATTTAACCAGCCAGTTTTTCGCCAATGTTTATCTCAACCCACTCGACCATTTTGTAAAGGAAATACTGAGGTGCCATTTCTACGTTCGCTACGTCGATGATTCCGTGTTCGTGCATGATTCGCCGGCGTATTTGCAATCGCTGATTCCGCAGGCGCAAGATTTCCTCGACGGCTTTCGGCTCAAATTATATTTGCAGAAATGCCAGGTTCGTCCGGTGGAAAACGGGCAGAGATTCTTGGGGCAAATCGTTTTTCCAACGCACCGGCGGTTGGCGACGGAAAACGTCCGCGCCTTTACTCGACGCTATGCGATGCTGAGCCGCGAGTGGCGGCGCGGGCAACTTTCTGTGTTTGAATTT
>Ga0247727_10009776_pt1 | contig 17199 bp, 13 predicted proteins | sample WisWelCaveWW1625_FD_202498 | JGI IMG/M metagenome (GOLD analysis project Ga0247727, IMG submission 202498) | Biofilm microbial communities from Wishing Well Cave, Virginia, United States - WW16-25 | ecosystem: Environmental > Aquatic > Deep subsurface > Groundwater > Cave microbial mat | place...
CGGGTCTTCGACCTGCTCCAGGTGTCACACCGGATGTAGTGTAGTCAGTAGCGGGAAGCTGACTACGTGGCCTTTTTCCTTCGCACCAGCCACTTCCGCCTACCCTTCCGAGGAACTTCCGTCTAGTGACGCTTCTCCAGACTTGCTGACAGAGGAGAAGCGGCACTATCTGAGCCGTCGTTCGCGGAACGGAAACGAACTGGCAGGAACGGCTCAGAAAGTGTGCTGTCTCCCGGGCCTACGAAGCGGCGAGACAGCACACTGACATTACTCCCCGAACTTCTGGATCCGCCACGCGCCCCCGTCGCGAGCGAGGTGGATCGTTTGCTGCTTCGGGGGCTCGCGGCGGCCGTTGATCATGTCCTGACGCCAGACGCGCACAGTTGCGCGGTCGCCGTCGACGTCGACGTCGACCGACTCCACCTTCATGCCGACATCCTGCGACTTGATGCCTTTGAAGGCCTCGCGCACTTGGCGCTCCTGGTCGGCGCTCAGGGGGAGCATCACGCTCCGGTAGAGCACGAGGTCCTGCCCCTCGAGCGCCCGCTCGTAGTCGGCGATCACGCGCCGCACGGCGGCGTCCGCCAAGTCCGGTAGCGGCGCCGAGACCAGAGGCGCGCTCGCTGAGGGCGTAGAAACGCTGACCGCCGAAGTCGGGCGGGATGTCGGAGCGACGCTCGACGGTGCTATCGGCGTGGGCGGGACCGTCGGCGCGAGCGCCGGCGTGGGAAGTGCTTCGGCCAGGGTAGGCTGGGGCCGTGGCGCGGCCGCATCGCGGGCGGCCTGCTCCGCCGCGCGCGTGGCCTCGGCCGTGCGGCCGGCCGCTTCGAAGCCCGCGCGCGACTCGAGGAATTTCTGGGCCGCGGTCGTGAACGCTTCGCGGCGGAAGAGCGCTTCCGCTTCAGCGGAGAGCGAGCGAGCCTTGGCGAAGTCGCTCTGGCCCGTGGCACGCACCCGCGCGGCTGCGGCGCGGGCGCTTTCGGTCTGGCGCCGGGCCTCCTCGGCCTGCTGCCGGAACGACTGGTTGAGGCTCGGCGCGAGCTCGGCCGCGACCGAGTGGCGCGGGTCGAGAGCCAGCACGCGGTCGAGCAAGGCCCCCGCTTGCTTCGTGTCGCCCCGGGCGAGCGCGGCGCGCGCCCCGGCCACGGCAAGATCGAGCTCCTTCTGGATGCGTTCCGCCTCCTCGATCAATGCCCGCGCCTCGGCGTTCGTCGCGTCGAAGCCGAGCGCCTCGCGCGCGCTCGCGGCGGCCGCGGCGTAGTCGTGCTTCTGCAGCTCGTCCCGCGCCAGCTCCAACTTGCTGGTGACCACCACGTCGGTGATCAGGCCGAGCTGGTCCTGCGCGGCCTGCGAGGCGGGCGCCGTCGCGCCGCCCGGTGCTATCGGCCGGGGCCGCAGCCAGACAGCCAGCGCGACGGCGCCGAGCGCCAGCGTGGCCGCGCCCACGACGAGAGCGCGCGAGCGCCGGGGCACCTCGGTCGCGGGCCCGGCCGAGACGGTCGCGTCGGGCCGCAGCGTGCGCGAGGGCTCGTGCTGGCCACCGAAGTCGAGGGCGCTCGTACCCGAGACACTCGGCTGGGGCTTCGGTCGCGGCTCGACGATCGTCTCGGCCTGGAGCAGCGTGCGCACGCTCGCGTCCTCCGGGGCGACCGGTGCCGCGAGCGTCTCTCCGGCGAGCGCTTCCCGGGCGAGCGTCAGCGCGTGGCTGATCTCGCCCGCGTCGTTGTAGCGGGCCTCGGGTTCCCGGGCCATCGCCTTCTCGACGATCTCGACGAGCGCGGCCGGGGTCGCGGGAGCCCGGCGTCGCAGCGGCACGGGGTCGCGGTCGCGGATCCGCTGCAGCACCTCGTGCATCGCCTGGCCCTCGAAGGCGCGCGCGCCGCTCAGCAGCTCGTAGAAGATCGCGCCCAGCGAGAACACGTCAGAGCGCGCGTCGGCTTTCTGCCCCTTGAGCTGCTCGGGCGCCATGTAGTGGGGCGTTCCCATCACCGTGCCCGTCCGCGTCAGCTCCGACGCTCCGAGACGGGCCAGGCCGAAGTCCAGGATCTTCACGTGACCGCTCGGCTGGATGTGGATGTTGCCCGGCTTGAGGTCGCGGTGGATCACGCTGCGCGCGTGGGCGAAGGCCACGCCCTCGCAGATCTGCTCCATCACCTCGATCTTGCGCCCGAGGTGCCCGAGCGTGCGCGCCCGGATCGCCTCGCGCAGGTCCACGCCCTCGAGGAACTCCATGGCCATGTACGTGAGCCCGTCCTCCTCCCCGAAGTCGTAGATCGTGATGATGTTGGGGTGATTGAGCCCGGCCGCGGACTGGGCCTCGCGCTGGAAGCGCGCGCGGAACTGGGGATCGGCGGCGAGGGACGCAGCGATCGTCTTGAGCGCGACGTGCCGGTTGAGCAGTGGGTCGTGGGCCTTGTAGACCTCGCCCATCGCGCCCTCGCCGATCTTCTCGACGACCCGGTACTTGCCGATCCGGTCGAGGCTCATCACACTACGCTGCTCGCGCCCGCAATCGTATCATGCGCGGGCACTTGCGCTGCCTCAGGCTGTGAGCTTCGGCGGGCGTCAAGCGGCGCTCGTGTCCTCGCCGGGGCCTCCGCGCGAGCCGCCCCTCACAGGCTGCGGTTCGTCGGCGTTACGGGCGGCGCGTCGCGCGCTTGGCCCGTTCGAACCGGATGCGGGCCTCGAGGAAGTGGCGAGCCGCGTTCACGGGCTTTTCGGCCTGAAGCGCTCTCTCGCCCTGCTCCTGGAGCCCGCCGGCGTCACTGAAGATCGGCAGTGTGGTTGCACCCGCGCTTTCGGCTGCGGTCCTGGCCTCAGCCGCCAGGCGGCGGGACGCTTCGGCGCGGGAGCGGAATAGGTCGCCGCTCTCCCGAGCGGCCTTCTCGGCTTCGCCATCCGCGGGTGCGACCTTCATCAGCTCGAACGCGGCGGCGACGATGGCGGCGACGTCGCCGCGTCCCGACTGCGCCTTCTGGAGCGCGGTCCTTGCCGCATCGGCCAGGCGCGCCCGCTCCGAGGCCTCGTCCAGCACGGCTCTGGCCTCGGCGTTCGCCGGATCGAGCTTGAGGGCGCTCTCGGCATCGCGAACCGCTGCCGCGAAATCGCCGGCATCGAGGCGGCGCCGTGCCAGTTGCACCCGGGCCGACATGGCTTCGGCGAGCAGCTTCTCCACTCCTGGAGCGGCCGGGGCCGCCGCGGGGCGGCCGAGCACGGCGCGGCTCAGCACCCAAGCGCCCACGCCGACCGTGACCAGGCCGGCGAGCAGGCCGATCACGAGGTAGCGCCGGCCGTGATCCGGAGCCGCGATCCGCGAGGCGGTCCGGCTCTCGGCCGTGCGCGCCTGGGTGCGTGGCGCGGCGCGGGCTGGCTCGCGTGCCGGGGTCGCCGCGGGCGCGCGCTCGAGCTCCGGCGCGCGCTCGTGTCCGCGTCCTGTGGCCGCGGCCTGGCGCGCGCGGCGCAGCGCGGCGAGCAGCTCGCCTGCGGACTGGAAGCGCTCCGCCGGCTCCTTCGCGAGCGTCTTGTCGACGACCTGGACGACCACGGCTGGCAGCTCGGGGGCGATCTCCGCGAGCGGGGCCGGCTCCTCCTGCATCACCTTGAAGAGCACACCGTGCATCGACTCGGCGTCGAACGGCTTACGGCCAGAGAGCAGCTCGTAGAAGACGCAGCCGAGCGCGAACACGTCCGAGCGCGCGTCGGCTTTCTGGCCGCGCACCTGCTCGGGCGACATGTAGTGCGGCGTGCCCATCACCGTTCCGGTGGTGGTCATGTCGGAGCCGCTGATGCGGGCCAGCCCGAAGTCCATGATCTTCACCTTGCCGCCGGGCAGGATGTAGATGTTGGCGGGCTTGAGGTCGCGGTGGACCATCTCGTGGTGGGCGTGCGCGAACGCGAGGCCCTCGCAGATCTGCTCCATGACGCCGAGTTTCTCGTTGAGCCCGAGCTTGCGCTGGGCGATGGTGTGCTTGAGGTCCGTTCCCTCGAGCAGCTCCATCGCCATGAACATCTGGTCGCCCTCGAAGCCGAGCTCGTAGACGGTGATGATGTGGGGATGGTTGAGCGCCGCCACGGCGCGCGCCTCGCGCTCGAAGCGCTTGCGCAGCGTCTCGTCGGCGTCGAGCCCCGACGAGATGCGCTTTATCGCGACGTCGCGGTTCAGCACCGGGTCGTGCCCGCGAAACACCTCGCCCATGGCCCCCTGGCCGAGCTTGCCCGTGATCTGGTACTTGCCGATGCGTTCGGGCGTCGTCATCCAGGGATCGCCGGCGCGCCCGAGCCTGTGCTCTCAGGGAACGGCGGTCGGCCGGGATGATAGCACGCGGCGCCCAGGCTACCAGGCGTTGAGCGTCTGGCGCCAGCCGTCGGTCGGGATCTCTCGGATGCGCTCGCGCAAGCTCGCCTGCTGCACAGCCACCGCCGCGGCTTGTCCGCTGCAGCGGCCGGTCCGCACGACGTGGAGGGCCTCGGCCAGGGAGGCCTCCTGCGGGCTGGCGAGCGCGTGGTCCACGTCGTCCGGTGCGGCGCAGTCCGCCGGTATGCCACCGAAGTAGTCCGCCTCGCCGCGCGCGTTGGTGACGAGGAAGGACACCGCCCAGAGCAGCTTGTCGCAGAACTCGAAGCCGTACTGGCCGACCGGCTTGCCGAAGGTCCTGTCGCCCACGACCTTCACGTCCATGTACGGGCGCAGGCCGTTGACGATCAACTCGCTCGCCGAGGCCGAGCTCCGCGTCGTGATCACCACGAGGCGCGTGGCGCCGAACGCCTGTGGCTTCGCCTCGAACGTATGGGCGGCGTTTTGCGACGACTGCTTGTCGTTGTGGACGTACTGGAAGAAGACCTGGCCGACCAGTGCCTCGCCGCCGATCAGGCCCCCGAGGTGCTGCGCCACGTTGACGAGGCCGCCGCCGTTGTAACGGAGATCGAGCACCAGATCGGTCGCGCCTGCGTCGCGGAGCTGCTGGAAGGCAGTGTTGAGCGCTTCGACCGAGGGTTGGACGAAGTTGCGGAAGTGGATGTAGCCGACGCGCGCGGAGCCCGACGCGATCACCGCGGTCTGCGAGACCGTGGGTATCGTCACCAGCCGCTTCGCAAGCGTCGCACGCTGCTCCGGGCCGCCCGGCGTCCGCCACGCGATTTCGGCCGTCACGCCGATCTGCTCCGGTCCGAAGATCGTCGCGATCTCGCCGGTGCGGATCAGGTCCGCGACCGGCTTGCCGTTAACCGATACCAGGTGGTCTCCGCGGTCGATCCCGGCGTCTGCCGCGGGGCTGCCCGGGAAGGTCTGCGTGACGCGCAGCTCCAGATCGCCCGTGCGCTTGTAGGAAAGCCCAAAGGCGATGAACTGGCTGTCCGAGAAGAAGGCGTCGCTCGCGGCCTTCGACGTGATGTAGCTGAAGCTCGAGTCGAGCGTGCGGTAACGCACGGCGCTGAGGTACGCCTCGGGCGAGGCGAACGAGGCCGGGTCGGGGTTCGGCAGCTCCCGGTACCAGTAGTAGTACTGCTGCAGCGCGTCGCGCACGAACGTGCACTGGCCCGCGGTGGTGCAGTTCGCGGATGCGCTGGTGCCCGATGGTGTCGGGAGCGTCGGCAGCGAGCCTCCCCCGCACGAAGGTAGAAGCCCGGCAGTGGCGAGCAGCAGCAGGAGCCTTTGGGTCATTCGTCGGTCTCTCACAGTGAGTGTCGCTCGCTCCGGGCGCCGGTGCAACGCCGCCGCATGGTTTGACAAGTCGGGACGGACCTCGTCGAGACACGCCGCTGCCCGATTCCTGGCACTCCTGGACGGCCCAACTTCAGGCATGAGGCACGAGCGGATGACAGCCTCGGCCGGGATTGCCCAGAGAGCGGGGCCCGGCCCAGGAGTGCAGTCGGGTGGGCCGGGCCCCGCTAGAATGCCCGCCGGAGGACCTGCGATGAATCCACGCGAGCTCTGGGGGCGCTACCAGGCCATGCTGCTCGACGATCCGTCTCTCGGGTTTCGGCTCGACCTGAGCCGGATGGGTTTCGACGAGCGGGCGCTCGTCGAGCGTGAGCCGGTGCTCGAGCAGGCGCTCGCCGCGATGGAGGCGCTCGAGCAGGGCGCCCTCGCCAACCCGGACGAGAATCGAATGGTCGGCCATTACTGGCTCCGCGCTCCCGAGCGGGCACCCACGCCCGAAATCGCATCAGCCATCCGCGAGACGCAGGCGCGCGTCCTCGATTTCGCTTCCCGCGTGCATGACGGACGGGTCAGGCCGCCGGGTGCGGAGCGCTTCCGTCACGTGCTCGTTGTCGGCATCGGCGGCTCGGCGCTCGGCCCCCAGCTCGTGGCCGACGCGCTCTCGGGCCGCGCCGATCGCATGCAGCCTCACTTTCTCGACAACACCGACCCGGATGGCCTCGACCGCGTGCTCGGAGGCCTCGGCGGCGCGCTCGCCGAGACGCTCGCCGTGATCATCTCGAAATCGGGGGGCACGCCCGAAACGCGCAACGGCATGCTCGAAGCGGCGGCCGCCTATGCCTCGCACGGCCTCGCCTTCGCGCGCCACGCGGTCGCGATCACGCAGGACGGGAGCGCTCTCGACCAACAGGCCCGCGCGCAGGGCTTCCTGGATCGCTTCCCGATGTGGGACTGGGTGGGCGGGCGCACGTCGGTCACGAGTGCCGTGGGCCTGTTGCCGGCCGCGCTCCAGGGGATCGACGTGGCGGCGCTTCTGGCCGGGGCGGCCGCGATGGACGAGGCGACGCGAAGCCGCGAGGCGCGTCGCAACCCGGCGGCGCTCCTCGCCCTCGCGTGGCACGTCGTGGGCGAAGGGCGCGGCTCGAAGGCCATGGTCGTCCTCCCTTACAAGGACCGGCTGTTGCTGTTCAGCCGCTACCTGCAGCAGCTCGTGATGGAGTCGATCGGCAAGGAGAAGGACGGGGCGGGCCGGGTCGTGCACCAGGGCCTGACGGTCTACGGCAACAAAGGCTCGACCGACCAGCACGCCTTCGTGCAGCAGCTACGCGACGGGACCCCCGACTTCTTCGTGAGCTTCGTCCGCGTGCTCCGCGACCGCGACGGCGCGAGCCTCGAGGTCGAGCCGGGCGCGACGAGCGGCGACTTCCTCGACGGGCTCTACCTCGGCACGCGGCGGGCGCTGCACGAGAGCGGCCGCCCGTCCCTGACGCTCACGATCCCGGACGTGTCCGCGCGCAGCCTCGGGATGCTGATCGCGCTCTTCGAGCGGGCCGTGGGGCTCTACGCGAGCCTCGTGGCCATCAATGCGTATCACCAGCCGGGGGTCGAGGCGGGGAAGAAAGCGGCCGCCTTCGTGCTGGACCTGCAGCGGAAGGTCGTGGCCTCGCTCGGCGAGCGGGGGCCGGCCGGTGCGAGCTGCGAAGAGCTGGCCGCGGCGGCGGGAGCACCCGACGAAGTCGAGACGGTCTTCCACCTGCTCGAGCGGCTCGCCGCCAACCCGGAGCGCGGCGTGACGAAGCGGCCGGGGGCGACGCCGTTCGACGCCTCCTACACCAGGGGTCAGGTCTTGAAATGACGCATGCGCTCTGATTCAGGACCTGACCCCTCCTGCCATGGCCGGGCGACTCGGCTTCGGCTCTTCGCTCGGGCCTTCTGTCCGGGTCCTTGAAATCCCCAGCGCGGGCGTGAGTGCACTCACTCAGGAGGTCCCCATGCTCCGACTCGTCCCGTTGGCCGCCGCGTTCCTGCTCGTGCCGGCTCCGCCCGCTGGAGCCGAGGTGCAAACCAAGGAAGTCAGTTACAAGCAGGCTGAGACGGAGCTTTCGGGCTTCTTCGCCTGGGACGCCCAGGCCAAGCGGAAGCAGCCGGGCGTGATCGTGGTCCACGAGTGGTGGGGCCACAACGCACACGCCCGAAACCAGGCGATCCCGCGGCCGGGCTTCTCGCGTCGCGAAGTGTCCTCTACAATGCCGGGCAGCGAGGAGGTCAGGGAATGATGACGAGGCTTGGGTTCGTGGCGGTGATGGCGACGTGCCTGCCGGCTCTCGGCCCGCACGCGGTCGAAGCCAAGGACAACTGGGTCCGGCTGGGAGAGCGCACGGTCAACGACCGTCTCGACCACGACTCGATCGGCGTGACCGCCTCGCGCGGCGACTTCGAAGCGATCAAGCTCGCGGTGCGCGGCCACGCGGTGCGCTTCGTCGACGTCAAGGTGTATTTCGTGAACGGGCGCAGGCAGGACGTCTCGCTGCGCACCCACATCCCGGCGGGCGGCGAATCGCGCGCGATCGATCTCGAGGGCAAGGAGCGGGTGATCAGCCGCGTCGAGTTCTGGTACGAAGCCCAGTCGCGCGGCAAGGGCAAACGCGCCGTGGTGCGTCTCTTCGGGCGACACTGAGCTGAGCCTGCCGAGCGAGTCGGGGGCCGGCGCTGACGTGACCCGCGGCGGGGCAAGCGCTGATTCAAGACCTGACCCCGTCCTTCCGGCGGTAGTCGCGCCCGCTCGTGCGCAGCGCCGCGTCCAGGAGCGCCACCGAAGCCTGCTCGGCGTGAGCCACGAGCCGCGGCACATCGACGCCCACGAGCTCGCCGCGCTCGACCACGATCCGGCCGTTGACCATGACGGTGTCCACCGGCTCGGGCCACGGCGAGAAGACGAGGGCGGCGAGCGGGTCGCTGCCGGCGCCGGCGTAGGAGAGCCGGCGCGTGTCGACGAGCACCAGGTCGGCGGCCTTGCCGGGCTCGAGGCTGCCGACGTCGTCGCGGCCCAGGCAGCGTGCGCCGCCGCGGGTCGCCAGCCAGAAAACGTCCTCGGCCGTGAGCCAGCGTTCCGGGTCCCGGCCCTGGCGGTGCGCGAGCAGCGCCTGGCGCAGCTCCGCCAGCATGTTCGAACTGTCGTTGCTGGCCGAACCGTCGACGCCTAGGCCGACCGGCACGCCCGCGTCCAGCATCTCGCGGACGGGAGCGATACCCGAGCCGAGGCGGAAGTTCGAGGTGGGGCAATGGGCGACGCCGGTTCCGGTCTCACCGAAGAGGCGGATCTCCTCGGGCGAGAGATGGACGCAGTGGGCGAGCCAGACGTCGTTGCCGAGCCACCCGAGCCGCCGCAGGAACTCGGCCGGCCGGCAGCCGTAGACCTGCTCGCAGTAGACCTCCTCGTTCTTCGTCTCGGCCAGGTGCGTGTGGAGCCGCAAGCCGTTCTCGCGCGCGAGCTCGGCGGTGCGGCGCATCAGGTCCTCGCTCACCGAGAACGGCGCGCACGGCGCGAGCGCGATCCGCAGCATCGCGCGCGGGCGCGGGTCGTGGTACTCGCGGATGAGACGGCGCGAGTCGGCCAGGATCGTCTCCTCGTCCTGGCACACGACGTCCGGCGGCAGGCCGCCCTGGCTCTTGCCGCGGCTCATCGAGCCGCGCGTCGGGTGGAAGCGGATCCCCAGCTCGCGCGCCGCTTCGATCTCGGCGTCGATCAAGCGCTCCTGGCCCTTCGGGAAGAGGTAGAGGTGGTCGGTCGTGGTCGTGCAGCCCGTGAGCAGCAGCTCGCCGAGGCCGACGCGTCCGGCGGCCGTGACCGCAGCCGCGTCGAGGTGGCGCCACACTTCGTAGAGCTCGACCAGCCAGCGGAAGAGCGGCGCCTCCTGGACGCGCGGGACGTTGCGCGTCAGGACCTGGGGCAGGTGGTGGTGGGTGTTGACGAGACCCGGCAGCACGATCTTGCCGGTCGCATCGATGCGGCGATCGACCGCGATCCCGGGCGGCACCGGCGGCGGCCCCGTGGCGACGATGCGGTCGTCCTCGACCAGCACGTAGCCGCCCGCGAAGCGGCTGCGCGCGTCGTCCATCGGCGCCACGAGGCGCGCGCCGTGGAAGAGCGTGATCACTGGAAGAACTCGTAGCGGTCGCCGGCCAGCACCTGGACCACGTGGATCGACTCGTCGCGCAACACCTGCATCCCGATCACCTCACCAGGCCCCGACTGCCAGATCGCCTCGTAGAGCTGGCGGAGACCCAGGACCGCCTCGCCGTCGACGCTCACCACCAGGTCGCCGCGCTGCAGGCCCGCAGTGTCCGCCGGGCCGCCCGGCACGACTCCGGTCACGGCGATCCCGTCTTCGCTCGCCTGCGGGTAGAAGCCGAGCCAGGCCCGCCGCTCGGCCCGCGGGGGAGCCTCACCGCTCTCGAGGCGTTCCCGCCGCTCCAGGAAGAGGGCGATGGGGATCGCGAGGCTGAAGCGCCCGACGGCCGCGAGCCCGAGCGAGACGATCCCCGCCACCTGGGCGCGCGCGTCGAAGAGCGGCCCGCCCGCGAGGCCGGGGTTGACCATCGTGGTCATGATCGAGCGATCGAGCATGTACTCCCAGAACGCCTCGAAGGGCCCGACGAAGGTGACGTGGCCGCTCGCGCCGCGGCGTTCCTTCTCGCCCGTGCAGGTCAGCAGGAATACCGGGTCGCCCGGTTGCAGCTCGCGCCCGGCCGCGAGCCGCGCCGGCTCGAGATCGGAGCGGCCGCTCGTGAGCAGCGCCAGGCCGCTCTCGTGATCGAGCGCTATGCGCTTCACGTCACGCGTTCGCCCGTCGAGGCCGACGATCTCGACCCGTGAAGCGCCGAGCACCAAGTAATGCGCCGTGAGCACGTGGTCCGCCGACACGGCGACCCCCGCGCCCATCCGCTCCTCTCCCAGGATCTGGGCGGAGGCGTGGCTGCGGGGGATCTCGGCGCGCAGGTACACGACCGAGGCCGAGGCGACGCGCGGGATGAGAACGGGAGAGTCCGTGATCGCCTCCGCGGAACGGATGGATTATAGGGCGCCCGGCGCGCGCGGCCGGTGGGACGCCCAAGAAGCGTTCCAGGGCCTTACAGAAGGCGGGACAATTCGTACAGGCTCCGAACGCGCCGGTGCGGGCGTCGGCCCCGCACAGGGTCGCCGCGGTCGATCCAGACGAACGGCACGCCCGCCGCGCGCGCCGCCGCGCCGTCGACCGCCGGATCGTCGCCAACGTAGACGGCGTGGCGCGGTGAGACGCCGAGCGCGTCGAGCGCCACGTACAGAATGCGCGGGTCGGGTTTGGCGTAGCCGCATCCTTGCGAGGTGACCACGGTCTCGAAGAGCGGCGTGAGCCCGGACGCCGCGAGCCGCGAGCGCTGCACGCTGTCGATGCCGTTGGTTACGACGCCCAGGCGGTAGCGCTTGCCGAGCGTCCGCAGCACCGGCCGGCAGCCGGGCAGGCGGTCGCCGCGCGCCGAGAGCCGCTCGAGGTACGTCGCGCCGAGCCGCGCGGCATGCGCCGGGTTAGCCCCGATTTCCCGCAACAGGCGGCGGAAGCGCTCTCTCGCGAGCGCGGGCTGGGTGATCTCGCAGCGGCGGAACGCCGCCCACAGCTCGTCGTTGATGCGGCGGTAGGCGGCGAGCGTCGTGCGGGGGCGAGGGAGTCCGAGTGAGTGGAGGGCCTGGCGCAGGGCGGCACGCTCGGCTTTGTCGAAGTCGAGGAGTGTCCGGTCGACGTCGAAGAGGACGGCGCGGAGGCGGGCCAGGGGCCTACTTGGCGCGGTAGGTGATGAGGCCGCGCTTCAAGTCGTAGGGGGAAACCCCCACGGTGACGCGGTCGCCCTGGATCACGCGGATGCGGTACTGCCGCATCTTCCCGTTCAGACGGGCGAGCACTTCGTGGTTCTCGCTGACCTTGATCTTGTAGTTACCGCCGGCAAGCACTTCGACGACCACACCCTGCAGCTCGATCAAATCGTCCTTGGCCATCCACTCTCCTTATTAGGGGGGCGCTGCGTCGCGCCCCCCTCTGACCCCCCGCTCCGCTCGCTGGAGTGAATCCAGCTCGCTTCGCAGCCCGTTACGCGAGAGGCGCTGCGTCGCGCCCCCCTCTGACCCCCCGCTCCGCTCGCTGGAGTGAATCCAGCTCGCTTCGCAGCCCGTTACGCGAGAGGCGCTGCGTCGCGCCCCCCTCTGACCCCCCGCTCCGCTCGCTGGAGTGAATCCAGCTCGCTTCGCAGCCCGTTACGCGAGAGGCGCTCCTGTCGCGCCCCCCTCTGACCCCCCGCTCCGCTCGCTGGAGTGAATCCAGCTCGCTTCGCAGCGTGTGGCTCTGTGCAGGGAGGAGCGATTATCCGCTCACTCTTCGGTGCGCGTCCAGTCGACGAACCCCGGGCGTCGCGCGGGCTGGCAGCGCGGGCAGAACCAGGAGTCCATCCCCCTGACGCCGGCGGTGCGCAGCTTCGCGCCGCAGCGCGGGCAGATCTCCTTGCGCCGCACCTTCAGGAAGTCGCGCACCTTGACGTCGATCGGCTCCGCGCGGCTCGCAACCTCGGCGACCGCCTCCTGCAGGACCTTCACGATCGCGTCGCGGAGGCGCACGCCGTCGTCGTGGGACAGCGAGCGGCAGAACGTCTTGGGATGGATCCCCGCCTCGAACAGCACCTCGTCGGCGTAGGCGTTGCCCAGGCTGTCGAGCGCCTTCTTGTCGAGCAGAAACACGCGCACCTGGTCGCGGCGGTGCTTGAGCAGGCTCACGAAGCGCTCGCGGCTGAACTCGGGCGAGAGGATGTCGACGCCGCCCGTCTGCAGGCCCGGAATCGCCTTCCAGTCGTCGGTCACGATCAAGTAGGCCTTGCCCATCTTCTTGTCGTCGAGATAGCGCAGCTCCACGTCGCCGAAGCCGAGCGCGAAGCCGAGCGACGCCTCGTCCGGGGTGCCGGGCTCGGTCAGTCGAAAGCGGCCAGCCAGCATCGGGTTCACGGCGAGATCGAGCCCCTCGAAGCGGAAGACGAGGAAGTGCGACTTGCGGAAGAGGTCGACGAGCGAGCGGCCGAGGAGCAACGAAAGGTTGCCGCGGACCGTGAAACGCAACACCACCGGCTCGCCGACGCGCTCGGCAGCGACGGTCCGGCCGAGCAGCCGCTCGCGCAGCCGCGCCAGGACGTAAAGGAGGTCCGGGAGCTCCGGCATCGCTCAGCCCGCGCGCCGCACCAGCGAACGCAGCTCCGGCTCGAGAAACGGCGCGCAGAACACAGCGTTGCCGCCGTGAATCGACGAGCCGCCGTCGAAGTTGAAGAAGCGGGCGCCCGCCTCCTCGGCGATCACTTTGAGCGCAAGCCCGCCCGCCCGGCGTGCGACGGTCCGGCACTCGATCTCGCGTTCCCAGCGCATGCGGGATTGTCCCATCCCAGGGCGCTTCGGCGAATCAGGTGATACCCGTCGCGAAGCCCTCGACCGCTGCCATCCATCTGCTTGGTTGATCGGTCCAACACCTCGGATCGCCTAGGGCGGCTCGAGCTCACAACTCGTTGATTCAACACACGATCTCGGAGACCGCTCGGTGGCACGGCGGATGCAGCAAGAATTTACAAGGCCCGGTCTGCACTCGGGCCTCCTGTTTCAGCTGGCGGACCTGCCGACAGGTTTCTGGAGGCGAATGATTTACCGAGTCCTTGCGAGGCTCCTTCTCCCTCGTGTTGGCCGGTTTCTGTCCTTCCTCTCGACCTTGGCAGGACCGGCGAAAAGACTCTGGCGGTCGCGCCCCGAGAGTCCATAGAATTGGACACCAAGAGCCCCAGACCCCTGCGGTGGGTGGTCCGTCGCAAGCCCGTGCCGCGTTTCACTGCCTCTGTGCCACACGGAGGTCAGGGAGGTTCCATGCGAAGCCGAATCGCCACGAAGACTCTGCCCTGTCTGCTCGCCGTCTTGCTCCTGGCCTTGCCGGCAGCGGCCCAGACGCCGCTCGGCCGCCTCGCCGGTACGGTGCTCGACACCTCGGGCGGTGTCTTGCCCGGCGCCGCGCTGACCCTCGTGAACGTCAGGACTAACCAGCAGCAGTCCACCAACAGCACCGCGACCGGGGCGTTTCTGTTCCCGCAGCTTCCGGTCGGTACGTACAAGCTCAGCGTGGAGCTCTCGGGATTCAAGTCGGCGACGTTCAACGAGATCAAGATCGCCCCCAGCCAGGAGTACTCGCTCACCGCGAAGCTGGAGGTCGGCGCGATCACCGAGTCGCTGGAAGTGACGGCCGGCGTGTCGCTCGTCCACACCACGACACCCGAGATCAGCCAGACCGTGGCGCAGCGGCAGATCATCGACCTGCCGCTGCCGGGCCGCAACCCGATCGAGCTGATCAGGCTCCAGGCCGGCGTGCCGGGCATCACCAACCGCACCAACACGGCGATCAACGGCGGCCGGCCCACCTGGACCCAGCTCACCCAGGACGGCATCAACATCCAGGACAACTTCATCCGCACCAACTCGCTCGACTTCGTTCCCAACCGGCCCACCTCGGACACCGTCGGCGAGTTCACAATCACGACCAGCACCCAGGGCGCCGAGGCGGCGGGTGGGGCGACCCGGGTCAGCCTCGTGACGCCGGCGGGCGGCAACCGGTTTCACGGTGGGGTCTACGAGTTCAGCCGGGACTCAGCGCTCGCGGCCAACACCTGGTTCAACAACGCCTCCGGCGTCAAGAAGCCGGTGCTGAAGCGCCACCAGTTCGGCGCCAAGCTCGGCGGGCCGATCCTCAAGGACAAGCTGTTCTTCTACGCCTACTACGAGGGCTTCCGCCAGGAGCAGCAGTTCACCCAGAACAACACGATTCCGGCGAACGACGACCTGCTGCAAGGGGTGTTCCGCTACGCCGCGACGAACGGCACCGTGCAGTCCGTGAACGTCCTCGGGCTCTCGGGCCTCCGGCCGGACCAGACGGTGCAACGCCAGCAGCTCGGGCTCGTGCCGGGCGCCTCGCAGGTCAACAATTACGACGTCGGCAACTCCCGCGCCGACCGGCTGCTCAACACGGCTGGCTATCGCTTCTTGCAGACGGACCTCAACGACCGCAACCAGTTCGGCCTGCGACTCGACTACGCACTCAATCCCCGCCACCACTTCGAGCTCGTCACCTCGCGCTTCAAGGAGACCGACGACCGGACGGACCTCGACACCGTCACGAACACGCGCCCGCTGGCCTTCACGTCCGCGACGACGACGTTCCTGTCGGGCGCCTGGCGCTGGCAGGTGGCGTCCAACTTCCACAACGAGCTCAGAGGTGGTTTCAACAAGGCCCCGGTGGCCTTCGAGATCGAAGCGGATTGGGACGGCGTGATCTACAACAACATCCCGCTGATCACGGGCCGGATCCCGACCTTCCAGCCCCAGGGCCGCGACACCCGCACGCGGCAGTTCAGCGACACGGCCTCGCTCGTGCTCGGCAACCACTCGCTCTCGTTCGGCGCGAGCCTGCAGCAGATCCGCGTGAAGCCCTACAACTACGCCGGCCGCTTCCCGCTGCTCAACGTCGGCTTCAGCGCGACCGCGCCCGCTAGCGTCCAGCTCCAGGCCTCACAGTTCCCGGGCGGGATCAGCGCCGCGGACCTGACCCTGGCGAACAACTGGCTCACTTTCCTCTCGGGCACGCTGACCTCGGTCCAGCAGCGGTTCCAGGTGCAGGACCAGACGTCGGGCTTCGTGCCAGGCATCCCGAACGAGCGCAACTACAGCCTGGACAACTGGGCCGTGTACCTGCAGGACTCCTGGCGGTTGAAACCCAACCTGACGGTACGTGCCGGGCTCAAGTGGGAGTACTACAGCCCGTTGCGCGAGGACGGCAACCTGGCCTTTCTACCGATCCTGAACGGGCGCCCGCTGCACGACGTGTTGATGGACCCGAACGGGACCGTGGGTTTCGTCGACGGCGACTTCTACAAGAAGGACCTCGACGGCTTCGGCCCCACGATCGGCTTCGCCTGGGATCCGTTCAAGGACGGCAAGACCTCGGTGCGCGGCGGCTACACGCTCTCATACGTCAACGAGGAGACGATCACAGTCGGAAACAGCGCCGCAGTGAACAACACCGGCCTCGACACCACGGTGCTGCTGCCCAACCTCTACACGAACATCGGCTCCGGCGTGCCCGTGATCCCCACTCCGGCGTTCAAGACCACACGGACCTACGCGGACCAGCTCGCGCTGAGCCCGACCTCGGTGGCGTTCGGTATCGATCCGGGTATCGAGCAGCCCAAGGTCCACCAACTGAGCTTCGGGATCGAGCGCGCGCTCCCGTGGGACTTCGCGGTCGAGGCGCGCTACATCGGCACCTTCGGGCGCGGCGTGTGGCGCGGCGTCGACTACAACCAGATCAACGCCGGAGGGCCGTTCCTCGAGGATTTCCTGCGCGCCCGTAGCAACGGCTTCCTGGCGCTGGGGGCGACCGGCACGTTCAACCCGGCCTACAACCCGGCGATCCCGGGCAGCCAGCAGCTCACCGTGATTCCCGGCTTCTCGGGAGGCCTGCTGACGAACGCCACCGTGCGCAGCCACATCCAGACCGGACAGGCGGCGGCGCTCGCCGACTTCTACGTGACGAGCCGCGTGCCCGGCTCGAACGCCGCGTTCTTCCCCAACCCGGGCATCTACGCCGCCGACGCGACCCTGAACGGCGTGACGACCGACTACCACTCGTTCCAGGTGGAGCTGCGGCGCCAGTTCCGGAACGGCGTGTTCGGCCAGGTCAACTACAGCCTGAGCCGCAACGAGAGCTCCTCGGCCACGGGGGGGGTTGCGCAGAACCGTCTCGAGCCCAACCTCGACAACGCGCGGCCGGAGCTGGACGAGGGCCGCTCGCTCTTCCACGTCACCCACATCATCAACGGGAGCCTGATCTTCGAGCTGCCGTTCGGCCAGGGCAAGCGCTTCATGAACAAGGGCGGCCTCACCGACGCGCTTCTCGGCGGCTGGCAGGTGGGGTCGATCATCCACTGGCAGAGCGGCTCGCCGCTCTCGTTCCTGTCCACGCGCGGGACCTTCAACCGGGCTGGCCGCTCGGCCAACCAGACGGCCTTCACCGGGCTGAGCGACGAGCAGCTCAGGAACCTGTTCGGGATCATCAAGCAGCCGGACGGACGCGTCTACTTCATCAACCCGTCGGTGATCGACCCGGCCACCGGACGCGCCGTGGGGCCGGACAACCTCACCAACATGGCCGGGTTCGCGGGCCAGGCGTTCTTCAACCCCAGCGCCGGACAGGTCGGCTCGCTCAAGCTGCTCGACTTCGACGGCCCCTCGCAGTTCGTCTGGGACCTGAATCTGATCAAGCGTATCAGCCTGCCGCGCAGCTCGCGTCTCGAGCTCCGCATCGACTTCTTGAACCTGCTCAACCACCCGAACTTCTTCCTCGGGGACCTGGACATCAACAGCACCACCTTCGGGCGCATCACGTCGACGAACACGAACGCCCGCATCATTCAGCTCGCGGTGAAGCTCGACTTCTAGG
>Ga0247727_10009777_pt1 | contig 17199 bp, 14 predicted proteins | sample WisWelCaveWW1625_FD_202498 | JGI IMG/M metagenome (GOLD analysis project Ga0247727, IMG submission 202498) | Biofilm microbial communities from Wishing Well Cave, Virginia, United States - WW16-25 | ecosystem: Environmental > Aquatic > Deep subsurface > Groundwater > Cave microbial mat | place...
GAGCCATCATGCGCTACTTGCGAGAGTACAACCGGCACCCACAACCATTCGTCTGGACTGCCTCGGCGACGACAATCCTCCGCAAGGTTCGCCATTGTCAAGAAGCGTTAGACGCACCACACTAGATGCGCAAGAAGCCCCTGTTTCTCGTCGCCGGCGACCCATACGAGCCGCCGTCGCCCGTCAGGTTCCAGGCGCACTCCATTCGCTGAAGGAGATCCTGTCGATGCCAGCACGCCGCACCTCAGGAAAGCGACCGTCGGGGCCGATTAGTCAGACGGGCTCCTAGCCTGCGAAACTAGGCCGACCTCCGGGAAACGCGCGCCCTCGCCATCTCCCTCTCGCCCTCTTTTTCGCGGCTTGCCTCCCGCTTGTCGTGCCTCTTCTTGCCGCGGGCGAGCGCCACTTCAATCTTGATCCGGCCGTTCTTGAGGTACATGCGTGTCGGCACCAAGGTCATCCCGCCCGTTCGGGTTTCTCGATCGATTTTCCGAATCTCCTCGCCGTGCAGAAGGAGCTTCCGGATTCGCAGAGGGTCCACGTTCTCACGGTTTCCCTGCAGGTACGGCCCGAAGTGCGCGTTGTGGAGGAACAACTCGCCGCGGTCGACCTTGGCGTAGGACTCCTTGAGGCTGACGGTCCGCTCGCGAGCCGACTTCACTTCGGTCCCCGTCAGGACGATCCCAGCCTCATAGCGGGTCAAGAGGTGGAACTCATGCGACGCGGTGCGATTCGTCGCGAGGATCGCACTCCCGCCGTTCCCTGGTTCTTTTCTTTTGCCCACCCAGCGCTCCGCTCTCGCGGAGTATACCAAGTCTCGCGGAAGCCGGTCGCTACTCGGCCGCGCCCGTCTCCTGCATCTCGGCCAGCAGCCGATACAGGACAGGTCGCTTCATCCCGAGGGCTCGTGCAGCCAGGCGAAGCGCCTGGCGGGAGTCGCCATCTGCCGCGCGGAGGGCGACGCGCCAAGCCCGTACGATGCGGAGCCCGGCTTCATCCTTGACTCCTGGCTCGGTTCCCGTGGTGCCCGGGAACGCGATCGTGATTTCCCCCTTGACCTCGCCGGGCCCCAGCACCTCTCGGAGGCAAGCCGCGTCTCCACGGTGGATCGATTCGTGGCGCTTTGTCATCTCTCGACCCAGCACGAGAGGCCGGTCCCGGAGGATTGTCGCCATGTCTTCCAGAGTCCTCCGGATCCGGTGGGGAGCCTCGAAAACGACCACGGTGCGTGTTTCCCGTCCGAGCTCACGAAGGCGCCGCCGCCGCTCTCCAGCACGGGAGGGAAGGAACCCATCGAACACGAAGCGATCCGCCGGAATCCCGCTCGCCGAGAGAAGAGCCGCCACCGCCGAAGGCCCAGGAATCGGCACCACCGCGATTCCCTCGAGCGCTGCGGAGCGGATCAGGATCGAGCCCGGGTCCGAGATCCCCGGCGTCCCTCCGTCCGACACCAGCGCCACGCTGTTTCCCCGGCGGAGGATTGGAAGAACCTCCTCGACGCGCTCTTGCTCGTTGAACCGATGGCAGGAAATGGTCCGGGCCTCGATCCCGTGGCGCGTGAGGAGCTTCCTCGCGCGGCGCGTGTCCTCGCAGGCGATCCACGCGACCGATCGCAGGGTCTTGAGGGCTCTCACCGAGAGATCGTCCAGGTTGCCGATGGGTGTGGCAACGACGTACAAGGTGCCTGCCACCGCGTGCCTCAGCTCTTCCAGTCGCGGGGGTAGCGGAAATCCCAGCCGACAGAGCGGGTGGATACCTTCGCAACCACCGGGGGGCGCCGCTTGAATTGGGAACGGACCACCCGTTCCATCACGTTGTTCACGAGGGCGGGGGAAAACCCGGCCGCGATGGCACTGCGACGGGTGACTCTCGCGTCTACGAGGAGAGCCAGGAGCCGGTCCACGGTGTCATACGTGAATCCCAATTCCCCCTCATCGGATTGTCGGGGCCAGAGGTCGGCGGAGGGCCGCTTCCGGCGGATCACCGGGGGAACACGGAGATACTCTGCCAGGGCCCGGACTTGGGTCTTGTAGAGATCTCCGAGCGGATTGATCGCCGATGCCAGATCTCCATGCAGGGTTCCGTAGCCCAAGAGCATTTCCGTCTTGTTGCTGGTTCCGAGGACCAGCGCGTCATTCTCCGCGGAGCGGTCGTACAGGAGGATCATGCGGACTCGCGCCATCGCGTTTCCCAATCGCACTCGGCTCCCTGGCCGGCTGATTGCGGAGAAGGCGTCGATCAGCGGCGTGATCTCCACGCGTTCGCCGATGATGCCGAGCGCGCCGAGAACCAGCTCGGCGTGTGCGGCAGAGGTGGGGTGGCTCGAGCGATAGGGCATGACCAGGCCAAGAACGGACTGGGGACCAAGAGCGCGTACCGCGAGGCAGGCGGCAACACTCGAGTCGAGTCCGCCCGAAAGGCCAACAACGACGGAGGAGCGGCCCGCCCGTCGAACCTCCGACTTGATGAAACCACACAGGATGCGCGTGGTGAAGTCCGGATCGAGGCCCAGATCCGGCTCGGTCGCAGGACTGCGCGGCGCACTCTTCCTCATCGGGAAGGAACTCCTCCGTCCGGCCGGAGCCCGGAGGTTGGCTCGCTCCCGGCGTCCGTGCTCTTTTCGGCGAGGTCGTATCGTACGTTCCGAAGGCGGTGCAGTTCCCGATACATTAGATCCAGGTTTTCGTCGCGGAGAAGGGGATACGCGGTCCGTGCTCGCCGGAGGATCTCCCCGTTCAGATCGATCACTGCCAACCCCTCCTCGATCGCAGGCAGGGAGCCCACGAGCCTCCCGAAAGGATCCACGGCCGTCGACCCTCCCCCAAAACTGAGCCCGTCTTCAAAGCCGACCCTGTTCACATAGACGACGAACGAGGTCTGAAACTGGGCAGTGACCCGCAGCAAATCGTGCCACACCGCTACGCTCGTGATCCCTCGGCCCGGCCGGGTCCCGCGGGTCGGCCCACAGGAGGGGGCGATGAGGATCTCCGCTCCCTGCTGGGCCAGGAGCCATGCCGACATCGGGTGCCAGAGATCCTCGCAGATGAGGACGCCCGCAGGCCCGAACCGTGTGTGAAACGTGCGCAACTTGTCCCCCGCGGCAAAGTCGCGCCCCTCTTCGAACATGCCGTACGTCGGGAGGTACACCTTCCTGTGGACGTGAACCACTCGGCCCCGCGACAGGTAAACGGCGGCGTTGTGGTAGCGATGCCCGACGGCTTCTTCCACGAGGCCGACGACAATGTCCACACGTCGCGAGAGGGCCTTGACCCGTCGAAACCAGGCTCCGCCGATCCGAGCAGCGACCTCGGGAACCTGGTCCCGGAGGAGATAGCCGGTCAATGAGAGCTCCGGGAACACGACCAGCTCCGCCCCTTCCCGGCAGGCTCGGCGCAGCGTCTTTGCATGAAGCTCCAGGTTGTGATTCAGGTCGCCCAGCTTGGGTGCGACCTGCGCGAGGGCTACGCGTAGGGATTTCACTCGACCCTCACCCCGGTGCAGCCCCAGGTAGCCTCGGCGGCGGAGCCTTCGTCCGCGGGCCACGCAACACTACCACATCGACCAGAACCCTCTCCATGAGCCAGTCGAACCCTCTGGTTTCGGGGAAGTGCTGCGCTTGGGACCACCGAAAAAGCGGGGTCCAGGAGGCTGGATCGCAGGAGCAACGCCACGATAACTCCGCCATCATGACATGCCAAGTTTATTTCCCTGGGGCCCAAGTGGCGCACCTTTGGATTCTCGACCTGTTGATGGTCACATGGTTCGTCGCTGGACCAACTCGGCAAAACGCTCGTAATGGCGCCGTGTTATCCATACGACAAGAATAGATCCTAGTCATTAGATTGACAAAACGTGCGTGGTCTAGATCTGGCTCGTTTCTTTCAACAATGCTTGAAGTCGGAGAGTTGGATGGGGTCGCCTCACCTGCCACCGGCAGAGGAATCGCGTGGGGTTTCCTCCACGAAGGGGCATGAACGATGTTTCGGAAGGGAATGATGGGTGACGCTTCCGCGGATGCTACAGGAGGGGAGATGTTCGTGAAGGACGCGACGAGCACGTATGCGATGGAGTCGCCGTTCCCCAGGCGCCGTGTCGCGGACCAGGACTTGACCAGTGAAAAGCCGACCGCGGCGATTCTGCCCATCTATCTTCGCGAAATGGGTGCAACGCCTCTCATTGACGAGCACCAAGAAGTGGAGTTGGCCCAGGAGCTCCAGGATGCGCGGGAGGCCATGGCGAAGCTCGCCCTCCGAGTCCCCGCAAACCATCGGGAGCACGTACTCGGTGCGGACGTTGCCGGTCCCCGCCGGGGGAGGGAATGGCCGCTCGACGACATGGAGGCCTTCTACTCGAAGCTGATCCGCTGCGAGCGTGAGAACCGCGAACCGAAGCTCACGGCGGTCGTTCGCGAAGCCAAGACGGCGAAACGCCACGTAGACCACGCTCGAGACGCCCTCATTCTGGCCAACCTGCGCCTCGTCGTCCACATCGCGAAGAAGTACTTGAACCACGGCGTGTCGTTCATGGACCTGATCCAGGAGGGGAACATCGGGCTCATGAAGGCGGTGGAGAAGTTCGAGTACGAGCGGGGCAACAAGTTCTCAACATACGCCTACTGGTGGATCAAGCAAGCCATCGAGCGAGCAATCGCTGACAAGGCCAGGATCATCCGCATCCCGGTCCACGTCAACGAGAAGATCAAGAAGATCTCCCGCGTGGCACGGGAACTGAGCGAGACCCTCGGCCGCAAACCGACACCTCAGGAGATCGCCAAGAAGCTGCGCATGCCAATCTCCAAGGTGGAGGAGATCCTCGGCGTGGTACAGGAACCCCAGGCTCTGGAGGATTTCTCGTCCGAAGAAGACGGTCCGGGTCTGCTCCGCTTCGTCGCGGATCCGAACGCCCCGTGCCCCCTCGAGCGGACTGTGGACCGCGAGCTCAAGGAGAAGATCGAGGACACGCTCAAGGTCCTGAACTCGCGGGAAGAGGAGATCATCCGCCTTCGGTTCGGAATCGGGAGGGACATGCCCTACACGCTCGAGGAGATCGGCCGCGTCATGGGGCTGTCTCGAGAGCGCGTGAGGCAGATCGAGGCAACCGCGCTCAGGAAGATCCAGACGGCCCAGGAGTGTCGCGAGCTTCGCGAGTTCCTCTGCTGATCGCGAGAGATCGAGGGACCACCGAGGGCGCCGTCGGTCACCCGACCCTCCGGGGCACGCGGCGTCACGTCGAGTGTGCGCCAACGACCGCGACCCCTCAGTGAGGCTCTGGCCGGGCCGGCAGTGACTGTGCCGATGCCTCCTCCGGCTCCCCCCCCGGGCACGGCGGTGAGGTCGTTCGGCGTCGATCGGGGCGCATTGACACGGTCGTGGGAATCCGGAACGGCTCTCCAGGCAGTCCGGGCGCCTCTGTCACGAGCGCGCCGGAAACCGGCCCGACAGAGTACTCATGGTCGGCCTTGGCCTGGAGCGGGATCTCCTCCTGGCGCGTCGAATCGTTGGGGCCCGGGGTACCATGCGCTCCGAGGGGTCCAAGGAGCAGGAGCCAAGGGGATGATGGTTGAGCCCCCAATTCGCGCGAAATCCGCTCGCTGTCCACGGGGTCGCCGGAGAGGTTACACAGCCAGAATGGAGGGAAACTCGTTAAAGTATAGAACACACGATGGTTCCGCCTGGGCTCGACGGGAAAGATGCAGGCCGCTCCATGGTTCGGGACTGGTTGGGCGATGCGGCAACTGCACCGCTGATGTCCGCACGTATCTATAGCGCAACACAGGATGCGTACGTAGACTGATCGCTCCAGACGAGGGGCCCTTCGACGGAAGCCATGACGATCTTCGACCTACGACGCGCATACCACGACTCGCTGCACAACATCCGTGGTTGGTTCGGAGATTCGGGCCTCTCCAGCCGCTTGACCGTTCTCGACCGCCTCTCGATCCTCGACGCATGGCAGCAGGAGATGGCGGAGTTCTTCGAGAAGAACGGGTACTGCTTTTCATGCAACCGCCGCCTGGGTCGGTGCCGCTGTCCGAAAGCGCCGGAGTAGTCCCCAAGGATCTCCTTGCGTTTCGCTTGACAGGTCCGCGGGCATGGGTAGACTGCTCAATCCAAGGAGACGACCACCGAGAACCACGTAGTGTGGACGTGGATGCCCCCTCGATTCCCAGATCGCCCGAGCCAATCCAATCCGAGCCTCTCTCTAGCCGTCGGACTAGCCGCTCGATGATCATCGCCAAGGGCACCGGGATCGCTGTTGCGTTCCTCCTGGTCTCTTTCGGGATTGAGTCCAGGTGTCTGGCGGCAGACGCTCGACCCGGTCGGGTATCCGCCACACTCTCTTCCGTCGCGGAAGGGCGCGTGGGGGACGTTCAGGTGGAAGCGGACCGACTCGAGCAGACTCGGGAGGGGGACACGGTGCTCGAAGGCTCCGTGACCCTGCACTTCCAGCAGTCGCGCATGCAGGCCGACCGAATCAGCTTCCGGCAGAAGAGAACCATCGAAGCCGAAGGGAACGTCCTCATGGTCTGGGAGGGAAACCGTATTTCCGGTACCAGAATGAGCTATGACCTGGAATCGGACCATGGAGTGATCGAGAACGCGATCGGTCAGGTGGATCCGGAGTTCTTTTTCTGGGCCGATCGTGCGGAGACCGTGGGCAGAGACCTCGTCAAGCTCGAATCGGCGACCGTGACGACCTGCACGCAGCCGATCCCGTACTGGTCGTTTTCCGTTTCCAAGGCCAAGGTGCGCATCGGAAGCTACGCGCACCTGTGGAACCTCCGACTGAAGGCGGGGAAAGTTCCCGTGCTTTACCTCCCGTATCTCCTGTGGCCCGTGAAGAAGGACAGAGCTGCGGGACTCTTGTTTCCGGAATTGGGGACCACGCGCGACCGCGGGCGAGTGCTCACCCAGGGGCTGTTTCTCCCCATGGGCCAGAGCGCCGATGTGACGCTCTTCGGGGAGTACTACACCATTGCGGGATACGGGGGGGGCGGCGAGTTCCGCTGGGCTCCCAACGACAAGGGGGTCGCCCTTCTCAACGGGTTCTACATCCAGGATCGCGTGTACGGGGGGGGGCGCTACCGGGTCACGTATCGGCAGACCCAGGAGTTCCTGAACGGTTTCCGCATGGTTGCGGACGTCAACCAGGTGAGTGACTTCGACTTCTTCACGGACTTCGAGCGAGAGCTCAGGCTCGCGTCTTCTCCGACGATCCTTGGACGGGTGGAGTTTACTCGCAACGGGGAGTGGACCAGCGTCAACATCCGCGATGTCCGACGCGAGCAGCTCTTCTTCGACGGGAGCAGCTTGGTTCAGCGAGCCCTGCCCGATGTGGAGTGGCGAGGCAGGAGCCGTAGGATGGGACGCACGCCCGTCTACGTCTCGTTCGAATCCTCGGCAGCGTGGATCCAGCAGTTTGGTGACCTCGATGCGGACTACTTCCGCGCCGATCTCTACCCGACGCTGTCGGTGCCCGTGTCCCAGGCTCCATGGCTCGACATCACGCCGTCGGTGGCTTACCGCGCCACGTGGTACTCCCAGCACCTGTCCCACCAGCCCGATGGAAGCGCCCTGGTGGAGGACAACTCCCTCATGCGGAGCGTGGGTCGGGCAAGCGTCGAGATCATCGGGCCGAAGTTCTCCCGGATCTTCCAGCGAGCCGACGATCCCCAGGCCCCGAAGTACAAGCACACTTTCGAGCCACGTCTGGCCTACACCTACCAGCAAGGAGCGGACAACGCCTTGGACGTGCTGGTCTACGACGAGGTGGATCGAATCATTTCGGCCCAAAACCTCTTCTCGTACGGCCTTCGTACTCGAGTTTTCACCCGGCGTCCCCGAGCCGAACAGCCGATGGCGTCCAGCACGAGCACGCCCATTGTCTTCCCCGATGGAGGGTCGAGCGCGGCGTCCGGGCCTCTCCCTTTTTCACGGGCCACCTCGGACGCGGTACGACCCTCCAGGACACAGGAGCCGTTGGAGATCCTGTCCTTCGAGATCAACCAGGCGCGCTCCATCGATCAGAACCTGAGCTCGCTGGACATCGATGGGGACGGCCTGGCCGAGACGAGCCGGTACTCGCCCATTCTGGCCAGTGGCCGCTACAGCCCGAGCGAGGGAACCGACCTCGACGCTCGGGTGAGGTACAACGTCATCGCCCAGCGGATCTCGGAGTTCAACGTGGCGGGGAACCTGCGGGGCGACATGCTGCAGACCAATTTCTCCTTCGTGCGTCGTGTGGGCCTGGGCTTCGTCTCGGGGATGCCGGCGTCGAACGAGACCCAGATGCGTCTCGCAGCGGGGCTGAGTCTTCTCGAGGGGAAGCTCCGGATCGGTACGCAAGGAACCTACGTGTTCCATCCCCCAGAAGGGCAGCAAAGGAATCCGGACCGCCTGTGGCGCATGGAGTACTACACCCAGTGCTGCGGCTTTCTCGCGGAGTATCTGTCCCGGGACTTCTCGGCGACCAACACACGGCAGGAGCTTCGCTTCACCGTGGATCTACGGGGGATCGGCAAACTCATCGACGTTCACGAGGGACAGGACCGATGACGCGAGACACGGATCGCGACCGCCGGTTGGTTCTGGGGGGGACAGGTCAACTCGGCCTGGCGTTCGCCGCGCGGCTCCACCGCGCAGGCTGTCGAGTCGACCTTCCCTCGCGGAGCGAGCTGGATCTTTCGGACCCGGCGAGCATCGAGTCCGCCCTGGAACGACTGGCTCCCGCGGTGGTCTTGAACGCGGCGGCATTCACCGACGTCGCCGCGGCGGAGTCTCCCGAAGTCCGTGACGAGGTCTTCCGCCTGAACCGCGATGCACCTGCGGCTCTGGCGCGGACGTGCCGGGCCATGAAGATCCCTCTCGCTCATGTGTCGACCGACTACGTTTTCGATGGGGCGAGCCCGAGGCCGTACCGGGAGGACGATCCGACTCACGCGCTCCAGGTGTACGGACACTCCAAACTGGATGGGGAGCGCGAGGTCTTGTCGATCCACCCTGGGGCGCTGGTCGTGCGGACTTCCACTCTCTTCGGTCCCGCACGGAGAAAGAGACTCAACTACGTCGATGCGATTCTCCGCCAAGCCCGACACGGCGCGCTTCTGGAAGTGGTAGAGCTTCCCGTGTCGTCGCCTACGTTCGCGCCGGATCTCGCTCATGCCATTCTCGTCCTTCTGGACACGGGCGTGACCGGCCTCGTCCACGTGGTCAACCAGGGGCAGTGCACCCGCCTGGAGCTCGCCCGAGCGGTGATCGAGGAGGCAGGCCTCGCGGGGTCGGTCGAGATCCGTATTCGTCCGACCTCACCGGGAGATGTGCCGAGGCCAGCCTACTCGGTCCTGGATACGGCCCGCTGCGATTCCATCCTGGGCGCACCGCTGCGATCGTGGAGGGAGGCGGTCCGGGAGCACGTCGGATCCGAAGCGCCGTGAAGATCCTCCTTACCGGGGCGACCGGGTTCCTGGGAGGGCGTGTTGCGGAAGCGCTCATCGCGGCGGGTCACACGGTGCGTTGCCTTGTCCGGGATCCGTCACGGGCCGTTTTGTCGCGGGGAGGGGAGGCGGTCCGCGGCGACGTCGCTGACGCCGCGTCGTTTTGCCGGGCCGCCCTGGGAGCCGAGATCATCGTCCACCTCGCCGCACTGGTTCGAGCATGGCGCCGAGATCGCAGGGAGTTCGACCGGACGAACCTCGAGGGGCTGCAGCACGCGCTCGAGGCGAGCCGGGAGTCCGGAGCCCGGCTCCTGTACACCTCTTCGTTCATCGTCCTGGGGCCCACCGACGGCCGCGTGGTGGGCGAGGATGCGCCGCGTCCGGCCCCGCGCTTCCACAACGACTACCACCGCACGAAGTGGCTGGCCGACCAGCTGGCGCGACACGCGGCATTGGAGGGTCGCCCCATCGTCCGTCTCTACCCCGGAATCGTGTACGGGCCAGGAGCTTTGACAGAGGGGAACCATGTCGTTCGACTGCTTCTCCAACACGCACGCGGCGAGCTCCCCGGTATCCTGGGTCGAGGGGACCTGCGAATGTGCTTCGCGTACGTGAGGGATGTTGCGGCGGGCTTCGTCGCCGCCATCGATCGGGCTCCGTCCGGATCCGGATACATCCTCGGAGGCGAGAACCGGACAACACGGGACCTGTTTGACGCGTTCCAGTCCGCGAGTGGCATCACACCGCCGCGACGGTCGATCCCATTCTGGCTGGCGTCCGCCCACGGCCGCTATCAGCGATGGCGAGCCGAGATCACCGGCATCGAGCCCGAGGTCACGGACCAGATCGTCGGGATCTACCGGCACGAATGGGCCTTTTCCTCCGTTGCTGCGCAGAGGGATCTCGGCTACCAGATCACCCCTCTCACGGAGGGGATTCGCGAGACGACGGCTTGGCTCACGGCCACCGGCAGACTTCCCCGGAGCGACAAGGGATGACGCGCGTCCGCGCGGAGATCGCACGCAAGGCCGTCCATGTGGGGACAGGTGGCTTCGCCCTCCTGCTGCGGTGGCTTCCGTGGCCGGCGGCGGCTCTCCTCGCACTGTCCGCGGTCCTGTTCAATCTCTTCGTCCTGCACCGTCTGACCGGAAGAATCCTTCTCCGAGACGGAGAGCGGGAGCGCAGCGTTTCGTGTGGGATCGTCCTGTACCCCGTCGCCGTGCTCCTCCTCATCCTGGTCTTTCCCAACCGTCTCGATCTTGCCGCTGCGGCGTGGGGGCTTCTGGCGTTCGGGGACGGCATGGCCACGGTCGCGGGGCTCGCTCTTGGGCGGGCCCGCCTCCCCTGGAATCGCGAAAAGTCGTGGTGCGGTTTCGCGGCTTTCATCGTCGCCGGTGCGGCGGCTTCCACGGCCCTCCAGGAATGGGTGCGGCCGACATCTTCGTGGAAGACTACGCTCGGCGGCTGTCTGGCGGCGGCGATCGCGGCGGCGCTGATTGAATCGATGCCGACGGGAGTCGACGACAACATCACGGTTCCCGTTGTCGGAGGATGCGTTCTCTACGCGGCATCCCTCGTGGATCCCGTTCTACTCTCCGGGGCGACGGAACAGACCGTTCGCAACCTTCGCTGGGGATTACCCGTGAACGTCGTGCTCGCCGCTCTGGCGTACTCCGGGCGGGTCGTCGGCGCCTCGGGTGCTGTCTGCGGCACGGTGATGGGCACCGTACTGTTCGCATTTGTCGGGTGGTCCGGATTCGCCGTTTTCGTTGCCTTTTTCGTGGTGGGAACCGTCGCGACCCGCCTCGGCTGGGAACAGAAGGTGGCGCGGGGAGTGGAGCAGGAAGCGGGTGGGCGGAGGGGAGCGAAACATGCGTTGGCCAACATGCTGGCAGGCATCACGTTCGGGTTCCTGTCCCTGGCGAACCCCGACGTCGCGGGCTTCGTCCTGGCGTTCGTGGCGGCATTCGCGACCGCCGCGGCGGACACCGTGTCCTCGGAGATCGGGCAGGCCTACGGACGCCGGGCCTACCTCCTCACGACGCTCCGAGCCGTGCTACCGGGCACGGACGGTGCCGTCTCCCTCGAAGGGACCGCAGCGGGGATCCTGGCGTCGGCGGTCCTTGGATCGGTCGCATGGGGAGTGGGTCTCATCTCGGGGACGGACGTGGCGCTGGTGGTCATTGCGGCATTCATCGGTACGACGGTCGAGTCGTACCTGGGCGCGGCATTTCGCGGCGAGTCCGGGGTCGCCAACGAACTTGTCAACTTCGCCAACACGGTCGTCGGAGGAACGTCCGCCCTCGTACTCCACCGCATGGTCGCAAGCTGACCCGCCTAGACCAAGTAGGCCACGCCGAATCCGATCTGCGCGACCATCATCATGTAATACATGTGCGTCCATGAAGGGTGGTTCTCCGCTTCCGCCAGGTCCTGCGGGTTTTTCAGGAGCACGTAGGCCGTGTAGGTACCCCACAGGGACAGACCCAGCCCCAGGATCGTCAGGATCCAGGGGTTCCCGGTCAGGAGGGCGTGCTCCGGGGCGAACGGATCCCGGGCCCACACACCGAACGGAAGGAAGAGCCAAGGCAGGACGAAAAACGGAGCGATCCAGCGGGCTGCCGTGCGTACCCCGAACTGAACCGGGAGCGTCCTGCAGCCCGCGGCCTCGTCCCCCTTCATGTCCGAGAAGTCCTTCGTGGAGGATGCACCCAGCAGGAACAGGAAGAACACGAAGCCGATATACCAAGGCTCGGCATGGAAGATCGAGCCCACCATCGACCACCCCGCGACCTTGAGGAGGCATCCCCGCGGAACGGCGATGGTCAGGTTGGCCAGGAAAGGATGTGCCTTGGTTCTTCCCAAGGCAGGAGCGCTGTAGACGAACGTGAGGAGCATCCCCGCGAGAAAGATGAATACGCACTGGTGACGGGATGCCGGCGCGAGGGCCTTCTCCCAGAACGTGTCGTACGGGTAAACGACGACAAGCCAGGTGGGCACCACCGCGATTGCGTACAACACCACAGCGAACCGCCAGGCGGCAGACATGGAGATCTCCCCGGTAACGAGAGGGCGGCTCGGCTTGTTGACCCGGTCGTTTTCCAGGTCGTAGATCTGGTTGATCGCGTTGGACGCGGCATTGAGCAAGGCCGCGCACAGAGATCCAAGCGCGATCGTCGCCAGGACAGTGCCGTCCACGTTCCTGGAGAGCCCGGCAAGGACGCGTGGGTTGTGGGCGGAGCCCCAGGCGGTGACGGCACCGGAGACCACGCCGAGAAGGGGCGGAAGGAGAGTGAAAGGACGGGTGAAGCGACGGTACAGCCGCAAACGACTCGCAAGCGCCAAGGAAAGGCTCAGCCTTCGTGACGGGCCACGGCCACCCGTGCGGGACGGAGCAGCCTGTCCCCGAGCCGGTACCCTGGCCGAATCGTCTCGGTCACCTTGCCGCTCCGTTGGGGATCCTCAACAGTGTCCACCCGTACTGCCTCCGCCAGGTTCGGGTCGAAGTCCTCGCCGTCGGGGGAGAGGCGCTCCACACCCTGTCGCTTGAGCGCGGCGAGGAAGCGGTCCCGCGCCAGGGAGACCCCCGTGGCCAGGGACACGGCCTCGGGGAGGCCGGCTGCGTGGGCCAGAGCGAGGTCCAAATCGTCGAGGCAGTCCAAGAGGTCGGCCGCAAGCCCTCCGAACCGGAGAACGGCGCGACGCTCCAGATCCCTTTCGAGCCTTTCCCGGAGCCGCTCTTGCTCCGCTTGCACCGCTTTGAAAGCGGAGATGTATTCGAGAAGCTTCCGCTCGGCGGATTCCGCTCGCAATCGGTACTCGTCCACGATCGTGGGAACCGTCGAGGGCGCCGACGCCGAGGCGTCGTCCTCCGGTTTGTCCTCGATCTGCCGCGCCCAGTGGCGCTTGTCTTCGACGCGGAAGGCGGGATCCCGCCCCTCTCCGGCTGGTGCCACCGGCGGGACCGGGGGCTTCGAGTTCGCTTCTGTCATGGGTCCGTGTGCCGTGGAGGGATCTACCGTCCCAGGAGCCGACGAATCCTTTCCTCCAGCGGAGGATGGGTACTGAACAGACTCGACAGAGCCTTCCCCGAAAGCGGGTTCACGATGAACAAATGGCTCGTCGCCGGGGTGGCGTCCATCGGAATCCTCTTGCTCAGGTGCCCGAGCTTCTCGAGGGCCCGGGCGAGACCGTAGGGGTTTCCGGCGATCTGTGCCCCCGCTGCGTCGGCGGCGTACTCCCGCGAGCGCGAGATCGCCATCTGGATGATCATGGCCGCGATGGGGGCCAGGATCGCCATGAAGAGCAGGCCCAGTACCCCTCCCCGGTCGTCGCGACTGTCCCGTCCTCCGTACCCGCCGAACATGGCTCCCCAGCGGGCCATCGTCGCGAGCCAGGTGATCGCCCCCGCGATGGTCGCCGCAATCGACGAGATCAGGATATCCCGGTTCTTGATGTGTCCCAGCTCGTGGGCGATGACGCCCTCCAGCTCCTCATCGTTCATCGCCTCGAGGATTCCTGTCGTGGCGGCGATGGCAGCATGGGACGGATTGCGTCCCGTCGCGAACGCGTTCGGCGACGGATCGGGAAGAACGTACAGCTTCGGCTTCGGAAGACCGGCGTGCGCAACGAGGCGGTCGGTGATCGCGTGCAGCCGCGGTGCCTCCTCTGGCCCGACCGGTTTGGCGCGGTACATGGCCAGAACGATCTTGTCGGAGAACCAGTAGGACCCCAGGTTCAGAACCGCCGCGAAGACAAGGGCGAGCGTGGCGCCCGATCCACCGCCGAAGTAGCCGCCGCACAGGACGATGAGCCCTGTCAGCAGGCCCAGGAGGAGGGTCGTCTTCAGATAGTTGGTCGTGACCATTCTCTTTCCTTTCGTCGTGGCGCTCGCTGCCTTTGCCAGCGAGGGACCATTCTAGCGCACGCGGCGCCAGCTTACTTGACCTCCACGTGGAGCATGGCCTTGGGCGCCTCCCGTTTCCTCGGCAGGACCACTTCGAGGACGCCATTGCGGTAGGTCGCCTCGATGGCGTCCCGATCCACCGACCCCGGTAGTCCGATCCGAACCGAGAAGCTCCCCGAGGGGCGCTCGAGTCTCAGGTAGCCGTCCCGGGAGATCGTGGGGTCCCTCCGGCGTTCTCCCTTGAGAACCAGGTCTTGTCCTTCGATCTGGACCTCGGCCGACGAGCCTTCGATTCCCGGCAGGTCTGCCCGTAGAACGTAGCGGTCGGCTTGCTCGAAGAGATCCACCGGAGGGCGCCACGCCGCGGGGGTTTCCGTTTCGCGGATCGCGCCGGAGCGGGCCACAGACTCCTCGAACAGGTGGTTCACCTGCTCCTGCAGATGCAACAGATCGCGAACCGGATCCCAACGCTGAATGACCATCGTTCCTCCTCATTCCGCTCTCACGGGCTCTGCCGATCAGGTCGTCGTCCTCGGGGCGGCGAGCTCGCCGGTAGCCAAGGTGATCTCCTTCCCCTGGACGTCCGCGGTCACCGTGTCCCCCGGTACCACAGTCCCTTCAAGGATACGCAGGGCGAGGGAATCCTGCACCATCCTCTGGATCGCCCTCTTCAAGGGGCGCGCGCCGAACGCTGGGTCGTATCCGGCCTCGGCAAGGCGTTCCTTCGCCGCGTCCGTGATCCTGAGATCGATCCGCTTGTCTGCAAGGAGTTGCCGCAGCCGCTCGATCTGGAGGCCAACGATCGCGAGCAAGTCGTGAGAGGAGAGAGACCGGAAGAGGATCGTGTCGTCCAGGCGGTTCAGGAACTCCGGCCGGAACGTCTCCAGAAGGGCCCGGTCCACATGGGGTCGTAGAGTCTCTGGGTCCTCTCCCGCGTGTTCCAAGATGTAGCCGGACGCCAGGTTCGAGGTCAGGACCAGGATCGTGTTTCGGAAGTCGATGGTGCGCCCCTTGCCGTCCGTGAGTCTTCCATCATCGAGCACTTGGAGGAGGACGTTGAAGACTTCGGGGTGGGCCTTCTCGATCTCGTCCAGGAGGACCACCGTGTATGGCCGCCGCCGGACCGCCTCCGTCAGCTGTCCACCCTCCTCGTGGCCCACGTAGCCGGGGGGCGCGCCGATCATCCGGGCGACCGCGTGGCGTTCCATGTACTCCGACATGTCGAGTCGCACCATCGCGCGTTCATCGTCGAAGAGAAGTGCAGCCAGCGTACGGGCCAGCTCGGTCTTGCCCACCCCGGTGGGGCCCAGGAACAGGAACGAGCCCACGGGACGGTTGGGATCCTTGAGCCCCGCGCGGGCCCGGCGAACCGCCGTGGCGACGGCCGCCACGGCCGCATCCTGGCCCACCACGCGCCGGTGCAGCTCCTGCTCGAGGTGAACGAGCTTCTGAGTTTCTCCCTCGAGCATCCTGGCAACGGGGACTCCGGTCCACTTGGAGACGATGGCCGCGATATCTTCCTCGTCCACTTCCTCCTTGAGCATGGGGGCATCCTGTTGGAGCTCTACGAGCCTCCCATTCTCCCGATCCAGGTCCTGCTGGAGCCTGGGGATGACTCCGTAGCGCAACTCGGCCGCGCGATCCAGGGTCCCGTCCTTCTCGGCTCGATCCGTTTCCGCTCGGGATCGCTCGATCGCCCCCTTGATCTCACGAAGTCGGGCGATGATGTCCTTCTCGGACTTCCACCGTGCCGTCATCGCGTCCAGGCGCTCCCGATCCTCCTCGATCTCCCGCTCGATCTTTTTCAGACGATCCAGGGAAGCCGGGTCCGTCTCCCGTCTCAGCGCCTGCCGCTCCACCTCGAGCTGGGTGATCCGCCGCTGGACCTCGTCCACCGGAGCGGGAACCGAGTCGATCTCCATGCGGAGCTGGGCCGAGGCTTCGTCCACCAAGTCGATGGCCTTGTCCGGCAGGAAGCGATCGCTGATGTATCGGTTGGACAGAGTGGCCGCCGCCACCAGCGCCGAGTCCTGGATCCGGACCCCGTGGTGCACTTCGTAACGCTCCTTGAGGCCTCTGAGGATGGAGATCGTGTCCTCGACCGAGGGCTCGCCCACCAGCACCGGCTGAAAGCGGCGCTCGAGCGCGGCGTCCTTCTCGATGTGCTTGCGGTACTCGCCGAGGGTTGTTGCACCGATGCATCGCAGGTCACCGCGGGCAAGAGCGGGCTTGAGGAGGTTGGCGGCGTCCACTGCTCCCTCCGCGGCCCCGGCCCCGACCAGGGCATGCAACTCGTCGATGAACAGGAGGATCCTCCCCTCGGACTCCTCGATCTCCCGCAACACCGCCTTGAGGCGGTCCTCGAACTCGCCTCGGTACTTGGTTCCAGCGATGAGACTACCCAGATCCAGGGCCATGAGCGCGCGGTTCTTCAACGTCTCGGGCACGTCACCGTTCGCGATCCGGAGCGCGAGACCCTCGGCGATGGCGGTCTTGCCCACTCCGGGCTCGCCGAGCAGGACCGGGTTGTTCTTGGTCCGGCGGCAGAGGACCTGCATGGTCCTGCGGATCTCCTCGTCGCGTCCGACGACGGGATCGAGCTTCCCCTTTCGCGCCGCATCCGTCAGATCCCGGGCATATCGTTTCAGAGCCTGATACTTGGCCTCGGGGTTCTGGTCGGTCACGCGGGCCGTTCCGCGGAGGTCTCGGAGAGCAGCCAGGATCCCTTCCGAGGTCGCTCCGAAACGATGCAGGAGCTCGGCGGCTTCGTCACCTCCTCGAGCCATGGCCAGGAGGAGATGCTCGGTCGAGAGGTACTCGTCTTGAAAGTCCAGGACAGCCTTCTCGGCGCCGCGGACCA
>Ga0247727_10009778_pt1 | contig 17199 bp, 14 predicted proteins | sample WisWelCaveWW1625_FD_202498 | JGI IMG/M metagenome (GOLD analysis project Ga0247727, IMG submission 202498) | Biofilm microbial communities from Wishing Well Cave, Virginia, United States - WW16-25 | ecosystem: Environmental > Aquatic > Deep subsurface > Groundwater > Cave microbial mat | place...
CGAAGATGCGGAGGGCGTTGGCGGCGACAATGACGGCGTGCGTCTGGCCGTGATCGTTGTAGCCCAGCTTGACCACGGCCATGTAGTCGGCCATATCCCAATTGGCCTGCGCTTCGGCGTCGTTCATCAGCAAATCCCAAAGCCGGCGAGTCCGGGGATACTTGGGCCACAGCGGCTCGACGGCGACCAGGCTGGCTTCCTTGAGCGCCTCGTACGAGGGTTCGAGCGTGATGACGATGCCCAGATTGCGATAAACGCGCGGTGGGTGCAGGGTGAGCTTGTGATAGCTTTTTTGATCAGCGTCGCTCATAACGACCTCGGCCTCTCTGAACGTGTCTCACGATTCTACCATCCGTCACATCAAGAAAATCTGATGCGCCGGGTATGGCGCGTGTTACATGTTGGATTAATGTTAGCTGAGACGCGCGCCCCGGCCTCCCCATCTCACGACAGCGCCTCCACAATTTCTTCACAAATCCCCGGTATGCTCCGCCATAACTTGTTTGAAGGAGAGGGCTATGTCTAAACTGCTTAAAATTGGATTGCCCATCGTGATTGTGCTCGCCCTGGTGGGCGGCGGCGTGTGGTGGTTCACCCGTAGAGCACAATCTGCGACGGCGGCGGCCAGCGTGAAGACCGCCGAGGTCACCGCGATCACGGCCATCACGCGCGTGGAGTCGTCCGGCTCCATCCAGCCGAGGCAATTGGCCTCGTTGGCCTGGAAGACCACCGGCCAGGTTGCCCTGGTCAACGTCAAGCCCGGCGATCACGTCAAAGCCGGCGATGTGTTGCTGGAGCTTGACCCGGTGAGCGCGCCCGCGAACGTGATCTCTGCGCAGGCCGATCTCATCAACGCGCAGAAGAGCCTGGACGATCTGCTCCAGCCCTCGGCGGTCAGCCTCGCCGACGCGCGCAAAGCGGTGGCTGACGCCCAGAAGAACCTGGAGGACAAGGAGCGCACTCTGCGCTACACGGTGAACCCGGACGTGGCCTATTACCAGGATCAATACAACCAGGCGCTGTGGCAGCACACCCAGGCCCAGCAAAACGTCGAAAAGACCAACATCGGCGATTTGAATAAGGCGGTGCAGAACGCCAAAGATACCCTGCAAAAGAAGACCGATCAGCTTAACGACGCCAAGCAGGCGCAGGCCTCCTGCCCCGGCTGTGAGCGCGTGTTCGCGGCCAGCGCGGGCCGCCTGGTCAAACTGGCGGACGTGCAAAAAGAGTATGATGACGCCGTCAATGCCCTCCGCGTTGCCGAGTTAAATCTGGAGCAATCGCAGGCGAACAATGGTCAGACCCTTCAGGACAAACAAGACGGCCTGACGACTGCTCAGGCCAACCTGGACGCGGCCAAACGCGGCCCGGATGCGACCAAACGGGCGCAGGCCGAAGCGGACGTAGCCGTGGCGCAGGCCCGCCTCGCGGACGCGCAGGACAAACTGAACAAACTGTTGAACGGCGCGGACCCGAGCGACCTCGCCTCGGCCCAGGCGCGTCTGCAAGGCGCCCAGGCCTCGGTCGCCAGCCTGAAGATCACGGCCCCCTTTGATAGCGAAGTGCTGGAAGTGAACTATCTGCCGGGTGATCCGGTGGATCAATCTAAAGCGGCCGTCGTCCTGGTGAACCGGGCGCAACTGCACGTGGACGTGCGCGTGGATGAAACCGAAGTGATGCGCATTCAGATCGGCGATGCGGCGGCCATCCTCCTGGATGCGCTCCCTGGCGTGGAGTTCGCGGGCACGGTGGACTCGATCAACCCGCAGGGTGAGACCGTGAACGGCCTGGTGAAGTACACGGTGCGCGTGAACCTATTGCCCGCGGCGGACATGCCCACGCTCCTCGGCGCGACCGCGAACACCGCTATTGTGACGGACGTGCAGGCCAACGTGCTGGCCGTGCCGTTGGAGGCCGTGCAAAGCGACGAGCAGGGCGAATACGTAAACCGCATGAATGCCGATGGCACCAAGACGCGCGTGAACGTGCGGAGCGGCAGTTTCCAGGATGATCTCGTCACGGTCACGGGCGGCGGCCTGCAACCGGGTGACAGGATCGAAATCCCAGCGCCGCGACCGACGAACATCGGCGGGCCGTTTGGGGGCTAATCGTAAAACGTGAGGCGTGACACGTGCAAGAATTATCACGCTTCCGTTTTGCGCAGGATTTGGATGACGACGATGACGACGATGATCGAAGTGGAAAATATCACGAAGGTTTATCAGATGGGCGATACCCAGGTGCGCGCATTAGATGGCGTGGACCTACGGATTGAGAAGGGCGAGATGACGGCCATCATGGGGCCGTCCGGCTCCGGCAAGAGCACGCTGTTGGCGATCCTGGGTTGTCTGGACGTGCCCACCAGCGGCGTCTACCGGCTGGATGGCGAGAACGCGGAGCGCCTGAGCGACGACCAGCTCGCCAGTGTACGGAGCCGCAAGATCGGCTTCGTCTTCCAGCAGTTCAACTTGTTACAACGCACCACGGCGCTGGAAAACGTGATGATGCCGCTGAGTTACGCCGGCGTGAACGGCAAGACGCGGCGTGAGCGCGCTGAGCAAGCCTTGAGCAAAGTGGGCCTGGATGATCGGATGCACCACCGCCCCAACGAGCTATCCGGCGGCCAGCAACAACGCGTGGCGATTGCGCGCGCGCTGGTGAATGACCCTGCCATCGTGCTGGCGGACGAGCCGACTGGCGCGCTGGATAGCAAAACCGGCACCGAGATCATCCGGCTGTTCCAGCAATTGCATCGCGAGTACGGCCAGACCGTGATCTACGTGACCCACGATCCCTTTATCGCCCGGCACACGGGGCGCGTCGTGCGCATGTCCGACGGCAAGATTTTGAGCGATGAGAAGATCGCGGAGCCGCTGGAGGCCGGAGCGCCCAGGCCGAGTGAAGTGGCGCTTGGTCATCAGTAAGCCGTGAACGGTGAACAGTCAACAGTCGGTCTACTGCTCACTGTTCACCGTTCACGGGTCACGGACGGGAAACTATTATGAACCTCATTGAAAATTTCCGCATCGCCCTGCGCGCGCTGGCCGCCAATAAGCTCCGCTCGGCGCTGACGATGCTCGGCATCATCATCGGCGTCGGTTCAGTCGTGGCGCTCATGGCCATCGGCAACGGCGCGACAGCGGGCATCACTGCCCAGGTGCAGGGCATCGGTTCCAACCTGCTCACCGTCATGCCGGGTCGCCTGCGACAAGGGCCAAACCAGGGCGGCGGGCAGGCCGCGTTGTATTACTCTGACTACCAGGCGCTGGCCAAAACGATCACAGCGGGCGTGGTCGGCATCGCGCCCGCTTACCAGGCGCAGGCCACGGTGACGTTCGAGACGGAGACTAAGAGCGCCACCATCATTGGCACGACGGCAGAGTATGCGAAGCTCCGCAACTACAAGCCAGCGCTGGGCCGCTTCCCAAATGCGTCCGAAGAAGCGGGCGGCTCGCGGGTGACGGTGCTCGGCTGGCAGGCGGCGGAAGACCTGTTTGGCGGCGTCAGCCCGGTGGGCCGGCCGATCAAGATCAACGGCGTGTTGTTCACGGTGGTGGGCGTGATTGAGGAACAAGGCTCCTCCGGCTTTGGAAGCGCGGACGATCTAGTCATGGTGCCGCTCTCAACCGGCTATGACAAAATCTTTGGGGCGGCGGCCACGGAGGGCGGCAAGAAAAAGGTCTCCAACATCATCATGTCCGCCACCAGCGAAGACGTGGTGGACAGCGTGATCGTGCAGGTGGAGCGAACCCTCCGCCGCCAGCACAAACTCGCCCCCACCAAGGAACTGGACTTTACTGTGCTGAGCCAGGCGCAATTGCTCTCCACGCTGGGCGCGATCACCGGCATCCTCACCACCTTTCTCGGCTCCATCGCCGCGATCTCTCTGCTGGTGGGCGGCATCGGGATCATGAACATTATGCTGGTCTCGGTCACCGAGCGCACCAAGGAGATCGGCTTGCGCAAAGCGGTGGGCGCTAAACGGAGCGCCATCCTGATGCAGTTCCTGGTCGAGACGCTCATCCTTAGCCTGCTGGGCGGGGTGATCGGCATCGGGCTGGGAGTGGGCGTGGCGGCGCTGGTCACGGCCACCGGCACGGTGACGGCAAGCGTGACGGCCTCATCGGTGGCGCTGGCGTTTAGCTTTGCGGCAGCGGTGGGTCTCTTCTTCGGCCTGTACCCGGCTTACCGCGCCTCGCGCCTGCGGCCCATTGAAGCGCTGAGGTACGAGTAACGAAAAGCTGACGCGCGAAAAATAATTCCGCGCTTTCCCTGAGTCTCGCCATGTCCAAAACGATCCTGGTCATTGATGATGAGCCCAACATCGTCCAAATCTGCCGCGATTACCTGGTGGCGGGCGGCTTTGGTGTGGTCACGGCCGACGATGGGCCGCAGGGTCTGGCGCTGGCGCGCCGGGAGAAGCCCGACCTGATCGTGCTCGATCTGATGTTGCCGGGCATGGATGGCTTGGACGTCTGCCGGGAACTGCGCCGCGAAAGCAACACGCCCATCATCATGCTCACCGCGCGCGTGGAAGAGACCGATAAGCTCATCGGGCTGGCCGTGGGGGCGGACGATTACCTGACCAAGCCCTTCAGCCCACGCGAACTTGTCGCCCGGGTGCGCACCGTCTTGCGGCGGGCGGCGGGCGCTCCTCTTACGGAGGTGATCCGCGCCGGCGCGCTCACGCTCGACCGGACGCGGTACAAGGTGATCCTGCCGGATCGGGAAGAAACCCTGACTCCAACCGAGTTTGAAATCCTGGCGGCACTCGCCAGCCAGCCAGGCCGCGTGTTCTCCCGCGCGCAGTTGCTCACCGTGGCGCGCGGCGTGGCCTTTGAAAGCTACGAGCGCGCCATCGACTCGCACATCCGCAACCTGCGCCGCAAGCTCGAACCGGCTGACGGACACGCGGAGCCCGAGCATATTATCACCGTACATGGCGTAGGCTATAAGTTTGCGGAGTAACATGAACTCCCCCACTGATCCTCAGAGTTCCGTCCAGCACATCCGCCGCCGATTGTTTTTGCTCCTTCTGCGCGCCTATATCATTGTCGTCTTGCTCACGGTGGTGTTACTGCTCGTGTTGTTTGGCCTGTTCGTCGGCAGCAATCAATCGCTGCTCTCCCCGGTGGTGGAGCTGTATCGCATTTATTACCTGGGGCGTGGGAGTTGGGAGGGCGTTGAAACCGTGCTGAACAGCCCGGGCATCTCCTTCCTCCAGTTTGAGCTGACCGAAACGATCCTGTTGGATGAGGCCGGACGCGTGCGTGTGGATCGAGGCCGGGTGGATACGCCGCTCGTCGGGCAGGTGTACGTGTCGGAGGCGAACGAACGGGAGGTCACCCTGGAAGTCGCTGGCGTGCCGGTTGGGACCGTGGTGACCCGTCCTGATCTTCTGTCTGGGCCGCTCCGCTTTTCAACCCGGTTGTTGGGGCCGGTCGCGGTTCTGTCGTTCTTCCCGGCGGTGTTGACGGTGTTAATCGGCCTCCTGCTCACGCGCCGCGTCGTCACGCCGCTGGCGGATGTGATTGCGGCCGCGCAAAGTGTCACCGCGGGGGATTTAACGGCCAGGGTGCAGGCGCGCGGGCCGGATGATCTGCGCGGCCTGGGGGATAGCTTCAATCGCATGGCGGATGCCCTGGAGCGCAATGACCGCGAGCGGCGCAACCTGCTGGCCGACGTGGCGCACGAACTGCGCACGCCGCTGAGCATCATGCGCGGGCGGCTGGAGGGCATCGTGGACGGCGTGTACCCGATGGCCGAGGCTCAGATTGCGCCGGTGCTGGAGAGCACCTATTTGCTGGAGCGGTTGGTGGATGACTTGCGCCTGCTCACGCTGGCCGAGTCGCGCCAACTTCATTTTGATCGCCGTCCGACCGATTTGGGCGAGTTGGCCCGGCAGGCGGCCGCGGTGTTTGAAGCCGAAGCGGCGGAGAAAGCCATCGCCCTGCGCGTGGAAGCGGAGCCGGGCCTGCCGACCGTCAACGCCGATCCCCAGCGCGTGACTCAGGTGATCGGCAACCTGGTGAGCAACGCTCTGCGCTACGCGCCCGAGGGCGGCCAGATCACCCTCCGCGTTCAGCCCGCGCCGGAGAGTGTGGCGCTGGCGGTGATTGACAACGGCCCCGGCGTGCCGGAGACGGATTTGCCGCGCATCTTTGATCGTTTCTGGCGGGGCGAACGATCCCGCGCGCGGGCGGCGGGCGGCGCGGGCCTGGGCCTTGCCATCGCCCGGCAACTCATCGAGGCGCAGGGCGGCGCGATCTCGGCCAGCGCCGCGCCGGGCGGCGGCCTGCAGATCACCTTCAGCCTGCGTTGATATTCCCAAAATCCTCCTACCGGGGGGCTTGCAAAAGAATAAGGAGCCGTCCAAGCACAAGCTCCCTGTCACCCTGAGCGAAGCGAAGGGTCTCCCGTTTGGCCGGCGAGATGCTTCGCTTCGCTCACGCGAAGTGCGCGTGACAAAAGCGAAAGTTATTTCTGGACAAGCCCTAAGTCCGCACTCGGTGGAGGTGGCCCTTGCGGTTTTGGGCGGGGCACGCTTCGCGCCCGCCCACAAGGCGGGGCGGGATCGTGATACATTAAAGTAGTTGTCCGAGAATGTGACTTCATCCAGGAGGTTCTATGTCTACGGCGCTGACCCACATGCAAATCAAGGAACTGTTGGACGAAAACCGGCATCACGACTGCGCTGGTCTTGGGCCGGACCATGTGTGCGTCCACATCGCCGCCATCGGCGACCTGCCCTCGCGCTTCGGCGACTTCCACATCGTCGCCTTCTACAACCACCGCGACGGCAAAGAGCACGCCGCCATCGTGCGCGGCGACGTGACGAACGCCGAGAATGTGCCGGTGCGCGTGCACTCCGAGTGCCTGACGGGCGACGCCCTCGGCTCCCTGCGCTGTGATTGCCGCGATCAACTGGAGACGACGCTGAAGACCATCGGCCAGATGGAGACGGGCCTCGTGCTCTATCTGCGTCAGGAGGGGCGCGGCATCGGCTTCGTCAACAAAATTCGGGCGTATGGCCTGCAGGACCACGGCTACGACACCGTCGAGGCGAACCAGGCGCTGGGCTTCCGCGACGACGAGCGCGATTATGCCGTGGCCGCTCACATGCTGATGTCGCTCAAGGTCAAGTCCATTCGCCTGATGACCAACAACCCGCGCAAAATCAACGACCTGGCTCAGCACGGCGTCGTGGTGACGGAACGCATCCCGGTGATCATCCCGCCCAACCCCCACAACGAGTTTTACCTCAAGACGAAAGCCGAGAAATCCGGGCACCTGTTCGACCCGTACGGCAAGGAACATCTTCAAGAGCAAAGCGATCAACCGATCATCGAGGGGATGACGCTGGAGCCGATCGAGGCGCTTCCGTAGCGGAGAGAGGCGCTGGCGTGTTGAATTCCGACCAGGTGAAGCTCGACTAATCCACAATCTCCACGCTTCCTAACGTCACCGTCTGGCCGAGCGGGGCAAGGCGCGGATCAAGGATCGCTAAATCCTGCTCAGTGAAGGCATCGTACCAGCCGAGCACAATGCGCGCGGGGCCGGGCGGCGCGTCCGGCGGCACGCTGAGTGTGCGGCGGTCGGTGAGCCGCGAACCCGTGATCCACTTGAGCGTAGGCAACGCTCCGCCAATCGGCGTCGCCTCCATCGGCGCGCGCCGCCCGTCCTCCCACACCAACTCCACCTTCAACGTCAAATCCTGCGTGATGGGCCGCGCGGCGAGGAAGCGCACCTCCACCGTCACCGGCTCGCCGGGGCGCAGTTTCTGAGCCGAGAGCGAGCGCCCGATCAGGATGACTTGATTGCCGAAGACCACGTACTGCGCGCTGGCGTCGGGCATGGGGAGCGTGAGGCCGCCGATGGTGATGGGCTGATCCGGCGCGAGGTCGAACGACGTGGTGACGTAGCCCGGCCCGGGCGGAAGCGCGAACGGCGCGTCTAACACCGTGACCGTCGTTGCTTCCCGGCCCAACTGCCAGTGCAAATACAGCCGAGGCAAGTCTGCCAGCGTGCGATCCACGTCGTAGCCGATCAGCCACGCGCCGGACAGCGGCCACCACAGCGGGTGCGCGGTGACGGGCGGCGTTTGACGCGCGCCGAGTTGCAGCGTCGTTAGTGTTGTCTCGGCCACGCGCGCGCCATCGGGCCGATAAGCGCCGGCGGTCAGTGTGTATTCGCCCGGCCAGGCGTCCGGTCGAACGTCCAGGTGATAACGATCCAGCAACACGTCATCCGGGGTGTAACGCGCCGCCGGGTAACTCACGTCCTTCTGGCCGTACAACCGACCATCGGGGCCGAGCAGATGAACGTAGAAGTTGAGGTCGCGTTGCTCGCCGGAAATGCGCCAGGCGGCAGTCAGGTCAACGGACTGAACGGAGGCCGGTTCGAGATGAAAACCGAGGAAGTCCAGGTCGCCAAACGACTGCGCGCCGGTAAGATTTGTCGGCGGTAGGGTGAGGGGTTCACGGCGAACCTCCCAGGCCGGGCCGAGCGGCGCAAAGCGATACGGCAGAGAGCGAAACTCCTGACCGAAAAAACTGGTGACGACGACGGGGGGGATTGGCAGAACGGCGTTGATCTCGCCCACCCAATCCTGCGCGTAAGACACCGTGCGCGGAAACACATAGCGCACCTCAACGTCCGGGCGGCGGCCCTCAACTTGTTGCAAGTACCACATGGGCGTGGCCCAGTGCCAATTGCTCAGGAGGACGGCGTTTGAGGGGGCTTCTCTCAGCGCAGCCTCGGCATAACCTCGCGTGGAGTTGTCTTGCGCCAGCGCGCGATAGGCGGGGAAGGTGGCGGCAAGTTGGAGGGCGAGCGGGGTGAGTGTAATGGTGGTGATGAGAACGCTTAGGAGCAGATGGGCCGGGGAGCGAGGGAACCGGGGAGCGGGAAGTCTATGCTCTGCCTGCGTGTCTCTTCGTGCGACTGCGTGGATCAAAAAGCTTATGGCAAAGCCGATCCAGATCGCCATGACGACGTAGGATGGCAGGAGATACTCGGCGGTCTGCGGCGCGCGGTAGGTGATGGCAATGAACGAATGCACCAGCCAGGCCGCCAGCAACATCACGCCCACGGCGCGCCCCCGCCTGAGCGCGATGAGTACGCCGAGCGCGGTCAACGACAACAACCCCCCATTCCACTGGAACGGCAGAATCTGGCTGAAGGCGAACAAGCGCTCCGGCAGGGCGGCGGGTGTGGCGAAGTACAACATGTCGCCGGAGAAGCCGCGCGCCAGGATTTGCTCGAGGAAGCCGTCGAGGGTGGCGAGATGTTTTGGCCCGCCCAGGAACAGCGCGTTGAGTGGAAAGTACAGCCACGCCAGAAACGGCAGAAGCCCGACGACCAGCGGCCACGGTCGTCGCAACACGGCAGGCCTCCGCCATAGCGCGTAAAGCCCTAGCACAACGGCCATGAACACCACCGAACCGTGATGCGAGACGCCCAGGCCGAGGGCGAAGGCGATGAGCCTCGCCCCTACCCTGTCGGGTGCCCCCTCTCCTGAACGCTGACCTTCGCGTTCAGGAGAGGGGGGAGGGGGTGAAGCCGCCGCCAACCGCTCCAATGCCCACGCAATCGCCAGCGCGGTGAGCATCCGCACGTTGGCCGTCGTCGCCTGCGCCCAGAACGTGGTACTGAACGCCAGCGCCAGCGCCGCGCCCAACCCGGCCCAGAGCGAGCCAGTCCACCTCCGCACCGCGCGGTTGATACAGACAAGTGTGAGCGCGGCGAAGACGGCGGAGAGAAAATTAATCGAGACGCCAGGTGAGATGCCGGGGACGCGCGAGATCAGCCAACTGACGATCGTGTACAGCGCGTAACCGGGCGGATGCGCCACGCCGAGCGTCGCGCCCGTGAGCTGATATTCGCCCGAGTCGGCGGGCAGGAGGCCGGGGGCGAGGGTGAGGGAGTAAAGCAGGAGAGCAAAAAGCCCAAGCCCAATATCAAGGGCGGAAGGCGGAAGGATGAAGGATGAAAGTTGCGAGGCGCGGCCTTCTGCCTTCATCCTTCCGCCTTCACGCTTTCGTAAGCGGCCACCGTCTCCCGCGCGGTCTTTTCCCACGTGAATTTTTGGGCGCGCTCCAGCCCGCGCGCTTTCAAGTGATCCGAGACGCTCGGCTCGACCAGGCAGGTGATGAGGCCCGCGCCGAACTTGCGCGTGTCCTGCGGATCGATCAGAAAAGCCGCGTCGCCCACCACCTCGCCAATCGAACCTGCGTCGGTCGTGATCACGGGCACGCCGCACGCCATCGCCTCCAGCGGCGGCAGGCCGAAGCCCTCGTAACGCGAGGGATACACGAAGGCCGCCGCGCCGCGATAGACCGCCGGTTTATCCGCCTCCGCCACCGCGCCGATGAACTTCACCGTGTCCGCGATCTGCAACTCATCCGCCAGCGCGCGATAATCCTCGAACAGGCGGCCGTCCGGCCGGGGAAGCGCGCCGCCCAACGCCAGCGGGTAGCTCTCGCCCACCGATCCGGAGACCCACGTCCACGCCGAGAGCAGGGCGCGCACGTTCTTGCGCGCGTCAAAGCCGCCCAGGTAGAGCACGTAGGCCTCGGGCAGGTTGTACTTCGCCTTGATCGCCTCGTCCACACGCCAATCGCCGGCGGGCGTGTACTGCGGCCCGGCGGCCAGGTGGATCGCGCGCACTTTCGACTCCGGCACGCCGAAGTGTTGGAGGATATCCGTGCGCGAGGCGTTGGAGTCCGCCAGGATCAGGGCCGCGCCGGGTGTGGCCGCGCTGACCAGCGAGGTGTATAAGCGCACCAGCGGCCCGCCGCGATATTCCGGCAGGAGCAGAGGAATGATGTCATGCACGGTGACGACGACGGGCACGGGCGAGGCGAGCGGCGGAGCCCAGTGCGGCACGTGGGCGAGGTCGGCCTTGAGTTGGCGGCAGGCGTTGGGGAACAGGCTCTGCTCGAAGCGGACTTTGTCGAAGTTTGACGCGCCGCAGACGACGCGATGAACATGCGCCGCGTCCAGCAGGGGCGGCAGAGCGCCATCCGGGACGACGACGTGATAGTCATGCTGAGGCGCGACGGCGGGCAACCACTCCAACAGGGCGCGCAGGTATTGGCCGGTGCCGGTGTGGGCATCGTGAGCGAGGAACCAGCCGTTGAAGGCGAGGCGCATGGGGTCAGCGGCTTCGCTGGGAAATGACGGCCACGTAGACCGCGAATGCGAACACAACCGAAACGAGCGCCGGCAGGACCGTTATGGCAAATATCGATGCGAGGAAGACGAGGAAACCTCTGACGAAGCCAGCCGTTTGAACGAGCATCCGCACAGCGCCCGGCGCGGCCATGACGACCACACCGAACAAGAGCAAGGCGCTGAAGAGGGCCAGCAGATTCCACGGCCAGAGCAGGCGGAAGGCGGAGCGCCGCCGCGGATACACGTAGAGGTCCGAGTATACGCCGGGCCGGCGCGGCCCCGCCTCCCACTGCGGCGCGGATCGCTTCTGGAAACGTTGATCGTAGGCGGTGCGGCGCCAGGGGTCGAACAAGAGATCGCGCGCTTCGTTCAGCCGCTTCATTTCTTCATCCGCCGAGGCGCGCTTCTCGGCGGGCTGGTGATCGGGGTGCACCTGCGCAGCGCGGCGGCGATACGCGGCGCGGATGTCGTCTGCCGTGGCGCTGGAGTCGAGGCCGAGGGGAGTGTAGGGGTCAAGCATACGAACGGAGTTAGGCCGTTATGCCTTATGCCGCAATCACCCGAACTTCAACCATGTAACCCAGGCGCTTAAGGAATCCAGAGAAGTCTTCCCAGGTTAACCCGAACTGCCGAACATCTGCAAGCCCCAGGCGAGCAATGATCTCGCGCAGAACGGGCGCATCGCGTTGGTCGAGTTCACCATCCAGCAGGGAACTTTCAGCCCAATCCACCAGTTCATTGAGCGATACATGGTGATTGAGATAGCCAATGAGCTTGGCCTGCACCATTTCACGGGTGATCAGGATCATGGTTCACCTTCCACTTTGCGATGTCCGAGGTCAACCGGGTATTTTTCATGTACTTCCACCAGTTTACCACTGGCGTCGTAAATCTCTTGATAGAAACGGAGCGCATTCTCCTCCGCATCGACCTCCTTAACGTACCTTGCCCGCCAGCCGCGCCGCCCGGAAACGTCCAGCCAATAACGCCGCCCGCCGCCGGGCAATTCTTCCCAATCTGAAAACTTCCGCTCGTTTTGCTCGCGGCTGGACAACTGGCTATCCCTTCACTATTTCCAGCCGGGCCACACTCGCCGCCAGCCGCTTCACGCCCACGGCTTCAAACGCCACCACCACTTCCTCATCCCCGCCAAACACCTTGCTCTCGATCACGATGCCCTCGCCGAAGCTGGAATGCTTCACACGCTGGCCGGTGCGGAATTGCGACGCGGGGCGGGCGGGCGGTGACGCGGATGCGCTCAGGTTGAACGAACGGCCCTGACTCGATTTGGGCGGGGTGTTGTCCCACGTGGTAGCGCGTTGATACATGCGTTGAGTGTTCATGGCTTTGATAGGCCGATTGCCCGCCAACAGGTGATCAGGGATTTCCTCGAGGAAGCGTGACGGCTCGGCCAGCGACGAGTCGCCATACAGCGAGCGGCGGAACGCGCGCAGGAGATACAGGCGGTCTTTGGCCCGCGTCATGCCGACGTACATCAGGCGGCGCTCCTCGTGCATTGCTTCCGGGTCGTCAAAGGACCGCTGGTGCGGCAGGACGCCCTCATCCAGCCCGACGAGAAACACGACCGGGAACTCCAGCCCTTTGGCGGCGTGCAGGGTGAGCAGGATCGGCGCTTGCCCCTCTTCCGCAACGGTGTCCTGATCGGAGACGAGGGCCACGTTTTGCAGGAAGTCCGTGAGCGTCACGTTCGGGTCTTCCGCCGCCACGCCGCGCAGTTCCAGCACGTTGGCCCAGCGCTCGTCGCCCTCCTCCGTGCCGTCGCGCAGATAATCGCGGTAGCCGGTGCGGTCGAGGATCACGTCCATCAACTGCACGACCGAGAGTTCACCGCGCGCCACGATCCAGTAGTTGAGCAGTTTGCCGAAGTTCGCCAGCGACGCGCCGGCTTTGCCGCCGAACTGCGCGGCGTAGGCGGAGCGCGGGCCGCGCGAAGCCTCGCCCAGGTCACGCAGGAGGTCGGTGGAGGTGAGGTTGGCGGCCTGCGCCGTGGCGTTCAACTGCTCCAGCGTCTTGCCGCCGATGCCGCGCGGTGGGACGTTGATCACGCGCGCCAGGCTGACAGTGTCCGCCGGGTTGTGAACGAGCCGCAGATAGCCCAGCACGTCTTTGATCTCTTTGCGCCCGTAGAAGCGTTGCGCGCCGACGAGCTTGTACGGCAGGTGGGCGCGGATGAAGGCCTCTTCCACCGCGCGGGATTGCGCGTTGGTGCGGTACATCACGGCGCAGTCGCCGGGCGTGTGCTTTTTCTTGTGAACCAACTCCGCGATGGTGTCCACCACGAACTGGCCTTCCTCGGCCTCGTTGTACGCCTCGTAGATGAAAAGCTCCGCGCCGCCCTGGCGCTCGGTGAACAACTGCTTGCGCGTGCGGCCCGGATGCCGATCAATCACCGCCATCGCCGCGTCGAGGATAACTTGTGTGGAGCGGTAATTCTGCTCCAGCAAGATGGTGCGCGCGTTCGGAAAGTCTTCCTGAAAGCGGCGCACGTTGCGGTAATCTGCGCCGCGCCAGCGGTAGATCGATTGATCCGGATCGCCCACGGCGTACAGGTGACGGCTCTTACTCACGAGGTGCATGAGCAAAGCATACTGCACCGTGTTGGTATCCTGGAACTCGTCCACCAGCACATGATCGAAGGCGCGCTGATATTTCTCCAGCACGGCGGGGTGATCACGGAACAACTCGACCACCTTCATCAGCAGGTCATCGAAGTCCATGGCGTTGTTGGCGACGAGCAGTTCCTGGTAGCGCCGGTACACGCGCCTGGTGACTTCGGCGGCGTACGTGCCCGCGCTGAACTCCTCCGGGCCGATCAACTCGTTCTTGGCGGTGGAGATTTTGGAGAGCAGGGCCTGCGGGCGATACCTCTTGTCATCCAGGTTCAGCTCGGTCAGGATTTGCTTGACCAGCGCTTCCTGGTCGCTCGTGTCGAAGATGACGAACTCGTGGGTCACCGGCAACAGCGCGGACTCACGCCGCAGGAAGCGCGCGCAGATCGAGTGGAACGTGCCGATGGTCAGCCCGCCGTAGGGGCGGCCCGCTGGGCCGCCTGTGCCGCCCAGCAACGCTTCCACGCGCGTCTTCATCTCGCTGGCCGCCTTATTGGTGAATGTCACCGCCATGATGCGGTAGGCCGGCACGCCGAGGTGGTTGATCAGATACGCGATGCGATGGGTGAGCACGCGCGTCTTGCCGGAGCCGGGCCCGGCCAGCACCAGGGTCGGCCCGGGCGGCGCGGCGACGGCTTCGCGTTGTGGGGGGTTGAGGCCGGAGAGGAGGTCCATTAGTCCGTTAGCCGCTTGAGCAACTCGGGTAAATCTTCGTAGCGATAAGGCGGTCGTTTGCGCGCGCCGAGCACATCGGCCTTCAGCGCCCGGCTGTTGGCGAGTCGCGGCTCATTGGCCGGGGGCTTGCTTCAGTTCTTGGAACGCGGGTGGGTCAACGTAGACCTTATAGACCGCCATCGAGTTCGGTCTTGACTTTGTCTAGTTCCAGCCAGCCCGCCTTGATCGGGTCGCCCCCGGCGGCCTTCAGCCGCGCCAGCGCCGACTCCGCGATCTCGAGGTCTTCGGCATCTTCCAGCAATTCGACGACGTGCCGCCACAATTCCATATCCAATAATGCGGCAGTCGGGTGGCCTTGAGCATCCACCACGAACCGGACGTGCTTCAACACCTCTATTTCGCTCATGACGTACCTCCTCGTGGGCGCGACCTGATGAATACAGTTTACCGCACCTGACACTGTGCGCCAACATGATCCATGAGGATTGCTCATAGATTATCCTACAGCTATACTTGCGCACGAACTCTCGGAGTTGGGATTGAATGTACCTCGCCATCGAAGGCGTCATCGGCGTCGGCAAGACCTCGCTCGTCCGCTTATTGCAACCCGCGTTCGACGCGGAAGTTCTGCTGGAAGTCTTTGAGGAGAACCCGTTCCTCTCGGACTTTTACAGCGACCGCGCGCGCTACGCTTTGCAGACCGAACTGTTCTTCCTGCTCTCGCGTTATCACCAACAGCGGGATGTGCCGACTTTGCTGGAACGCAGGGCCGTGATCGCAGACTTCACGTTTGCCAAGAGCGGACTGTTCGCCGGCCGCAACCTGAAAGGCGATGAGTTGGAACTGTACCGCCGCCTGCACACCGCCCTCTCCGAGAAGGTGCCCACGCCGGACTTGCTCGTCTACCTGCGCGCCTCCACCGATGTGCTGATGGCGCGCATCGCCCGGCGCGGACGGCCTTACGAGTTGAACATGGAGCGCGCCTACATCGAAGACCTGGGCAACGCCTATGGTGAGTTCTTTGCCACGTACACCGCCGCGCCCACGCTCACCATCAACGTGGAGCCGCTGGATTTTGTGACCAACCCGGCGGATTTACAAGCTGTGGCCGAGCGCATCCGCGCCGCGCTGGGCCTGGGCGCGTATCAAGCGCCACTGCCGCAGATGGATGTGTCGGGGACGGGGACCTTCGCGATCTCCGAGACCGCGAAAGTCTTGACGCCGGAACAAGGAACAACCGCGTGACTCAGGCCATTGATCGCAGCACCCTGATCAGGATCGCCCGCGACACCGCCCAGCGGCGCATGACGGAGCGCCCCAGCCTGATGTCTGCGTATCTCACCGGCTCCGTGGCCGCCAACGAGCCGCTGTTGGGGGAGGCCACCGACATTGACCTGATCCTGATTGACGAAGGCGTGCCGCCGCTGCGTGAAGTCATTCGGCTGACGGATCAAGTTGCGCTCGACATCCAATATCGCAGCGCCTCCGAGTACACCCACCCCAAAGCTTTGCGCGTGCATCCCTGGCGCGGGCCGGAGCTGGCCGAGCCGATCTTCTTACACGATCCCAAACACTTTTTTGAGCTGGCGCAATCCAGCGTGCGCGGCCAGTTTCACCGCCCGGATCACGTCGCCCTGCGGGCGCGCGCCTTTGCCCAGATGGCGCGTGACGAATTACACACCGGCCTCCTGCCGGGGCAGACGCCGCTCAGGCCGGTGACGCTGGCGAACCTGTGCCAGGCGCTGTTGTGCGCGGCCAACGCCGTGATCACGCTCACAGGCTTCCCCGGCGCGGGGCGGCGGCTGGTGATGAAGCTGGAAGTGGCGGCCGGCAAGCTCCAGCGGCCCGATCTCTACGATGATTTCATGGCCCTCCTGGGCGGGGCGGAGCTTGATCCCGCGCAGGCGCAGATTCTGCTGACAGATTGGTCGGCGGTGTACCACGTGGCGCAGATCGCGGGGACGGAGCAGGAGCTGATCCATCCGGTTCGCCGGACGGTGTACGAGCGCGGCTTTCAGGCTCAGATCGCGGCGGATCGTTCGGCGGAGATGCTGTGGTTGATGCTGTACACCTGGCAGGCGTGCGTGAAGCAACTGCCCGGTGACAGCCCGCACGCGGAGCCGTGGACCAACTTTCTGGAGCGCCTGCGCCTGGCGACTCCGGCGGACTTCGCGGCGCGGGTCGCAGAGACCCAGGCCTATCTCGCGCTGGCGGATGAGGCCGTAGAAGCGTGGGCGGATCGAAACGGGGCGTGAACCTCACCTCCACCCCGGCCTTCGGCCACCCCTCCCCCTCTCCTGACCGCTGAACTTCGCGGTCAGGAGAGGGGGAGGGGCTGGGGAGGGGATGAGGCAAAAGGAATCGCAATGAAAAAATTTGTGATCGTCGCCGGGAACATTGGCGTGGGAAAGTCCAGCCTGGTGGAGCGGCTGTGCCAGGCGCTCGATTGGCAGCCGTTCTACGAAGCCGTGACCGAGAATCCCTACCTGGCGGATTTTTATCAGGACATGCACCACTGGGGTTTCCACTCGCAGGTCTTCTTCCTCGCCAACCGCCTGCATATCCACTGCCAGATCGCCTCCCATCCCGCCTCCGTCATTCAAGACCGTTCGATTTACGAGGATGCGGAAATCTTCGCGCAAAACCTGTTTGAGCAGGGCTACCTGAGCGAGCGCGATTACACGACGTATCGCCACCTGTACACCAGCACGCTGGAGTT